>Ga0123356_10004113_pt1 | contig 15115 bp, 14 predicted proteins | sample TergutEmb28metaG_2_FD_92546 | JGI IMG/M metagenome (GOLD analysis project Ga0123356, IMG submission 92546) | Embiratermes neotenicus P3 segment gut microbial communities from Petit-Saut dam, French Guiana - Emb289 P3 | ecosystem: Host-associated > Arthropoda: Insects > Digestive system > Gut ... | reverse complement strand
TTAAAAGGGGAAAGTTTAAGAAAAAAATAATACTTTCGCCACACGTTCTTTGAAATTATGTTCTCACAAAAAGTGGGGGAATATCACCGGAATCGGTGGGGGGATATGAACGGAATTTGCAGTTCGCGACGGTTTTCCGTAAACAATGCATCTAAAGTTTGTGTATAAATATCATTGGTTTGTGAAATAGACTTCTTGATACCTTTATTTCCATATTCATATACCGTTTGTTCGCCAGTAAGGGCTTCAATATCTTCCTCAGCATCTTTTGATTTGCTCCTGATTTCCTTGCTGGTCAATACACGAAACAATGCCAAAATGCCAAATCCAATAACAACGATGATTCCTATAGTTTTACTGTAATCTGTTGCAAACATTAAAGCACATGCAATAAGCCCTGCTGTTGTAAAGGCAATTAACGCAGTAATAAACCATCCTGCAATAACGGTTATTACGCCTGTAATTCTGTAAACGGCGCTCTCTCTACCCCATGCTCTGTCTGCCAGAGAGGTTCCCATAGCAATCATAAATGTTACGTAAGTTGTTGATAGCGGAAGTTTTAATGAGGTAGCCAATGAAATTAACAAAGTGGCAACGGTTAAGTTTACAGAAGCTCGAATAAAATCGAAAGAGGGCTTCTCCTCCTGTGTGGGGGCTAAAGGCTTGAACCTGTTATCAATAAAATTGAGAAGGGGTGTTGGTAATATTTTGTCAATTTTTTTGCTGAAACCAACCGCGCCTCTTACCATTGATCTTGATAATTGGATGGAGCCGAATTGTTCTACGCCGGCAACTTGTCTTGAAAGGTTAATTCCGGTATCAATAACTTTTCTGGCTTTTTTGGAAAAAAACAGAGTGATTACCATAAGAATTCCTGCGGCAGTAAGAATTCGCCAATCGGCTTTAACAGGCGCTTTTAGCTCTTCCATAGTGAGTGTGCTTACATCTATTCCATTGGCATGCGCGGAACTGGCAATTTCATAAGACTGGTACCCTGCCATGGGGACGCCGATAAAATTAACCAAATCGTTGCCGGCAAATGCTAACGCTATGGAGGCAGTGCCAATCAATATGGTTACTTTTAGAATATTGATTTTAAACAAATGCTGCATAATAAGATAGAGCGCCGTACTGCAAACAAATATAATGAGAAGAATGTTCGTAATTTGAGCTTTTATATATTCTAACGTTTCATTGGAAACCAAAGTGGTGCTCTTCAATCCTTTAAAAATGGCAAAGTAAGTAATTGCCATAAAAGACAATCCGCACCATATTGCACCCACATATTTAAAGTTTTTCTCGTAATCAAAAGTGAACAATAATCGGGATAAATACATTACCACAGAGCCACATATCAAGGCAATAACTACCGAGCTGAAAATTGCCGAAAGAATAATCAACGCTTTTGTTGAGTTTATATAATCTGTAAGATTCGATGAGAGTGCATTAGGATCTTTATAAATAACATACAAGCCTACTACAACAGCGGCGCCCAAAAGTTCAAATATCAAAGACACGGTGGTTGAAGTGGGCAAACCCAAAGAATTGTATATATCTAATATAATGATATCGGCAATAAGAACAGCCAGAAACAAGATCATCACATCGTGAAAATAGAACATATTGGGATGAAAGACGCCACTTTTGGCAATTTCCATCATGCCGCTGCCAAAAAAAGTACCAATAAAAATACCAAGGGCAGCAACCGATAAAATAACCCATCGGGAGGCAACTCTGGAGCCTACGGCAGCGTTTAGAAAGTTAGCAGCATCATTTGCAACACCTACTATCAAATCGGATACCGCAAGTACTACCAAAATTACAACAATAATCAAGTATAAACTATCCATATTAATTACAAAAAATTCGACGGCAAAAAAAGGAAATTTCCCTTTTGTTACGAAGATATTACGAAAATATTACGAAAAAAATACTGTAAGCATAAAGTTATGATAATCAAAAGAAAATCACAGCTCAGATGTGTTTTTCAACATCGGTACAAAAATAAAATTACCAAACACTTCTTCGGTATAATTATTTTCATCGGTTTTTGTAATTCGGATCATCTTTTGAGTATCTTCGCCTACGGGGATTACCATCAATCCATTAACTTTTAATTGATTTAGTAATGATTTCGGGATATTTGGCGCGCCGCAGGTAACAATAATTTTATCGTAAGGGGCATATTGCGGAATGCCGTTAAAACCATCTCCGAAAAAAGTAAAGATTTTATGATCAATCTCTTCAAGAAATTTTGAGGTATCTTTATAAAGTCCTTCCTGTCGCTCTATGGTAAAAACTTTCGCACCCATAGCGCTTAGTATGGCGGCTTGAAACCCTGAGCCTGTGCCTATTTCCAATACTTTATCCCCCTTTTGTATTTGCAGTAATTGTGTTTGAAACGCTACGGTAAACGGCTGGGAAATTGTTTGATCATATTTAATTTTCAATGCAATATCCAAATAGGCTTTATCCCACATAAAAGACTCTATAAATTTGTGGCGATCCACTTTCTCGAAAGCGGCTATTATGTTTTCATCAGAGATTCCTTTTTCCCGTAATCCGAGTATCAATCTTTGTTTTGCGCCTTTGAGGAGGTAGTTCATAAGAATTATTTTATTTATTGATTTTCAATTGTTGAACTCCTACGGAACGGGCATATCCTAATAAAATTTGCAACTCCCTTGCAAACCAAACTTCAACTTGTTCGTTATTCTCTTCACTATTGATAAAATGAGCAATCTTATCAAAATTAGATTGATACTGTATGATACGTTGTTTATCCATGATTTATATTTGGTTTTAATTTTACTCTCTGAGATGATTAATAGAGTTAGCGTTATAACGTTGTTTTAGGGTTTAACATTGTGTTTTTACAGAGCGAGGCATCCTTGACGGGATGCGAGGGACAATTGTGGCTCCTCTACCCGCACGTTTAATCTCACGCCCGAACGTTACGCCATACTCCAACTCCATACGCGAAGCGGGGTAGTTGTAATCCTCCTGAAGGGTCATTACATACAATTGGCGGATAATCTCTTCGGGGGTAATGCGGATCTCTTTTTTGCGTATCAAACAATTAACGAAATATTTGTTGTTTCGTTCAACAATTTGGTCTTCTAATTTTTGCGTTTTTTCTCTTCCAAACTGCAGTAGTTTGTAGTCGGAATCCTTTAGAATGGTGGATAGTAGCATAGTTTCAAATTTAGTTTTAATCCTAATTTTTTATTAATTTGTTTTTTCTTTTTCCATATTTTTAATCTCTTTCACTCTATTTTCCAAAGCCAAAAAGCGGTCATAGTCACTTTCGTAAAGTTGATCTTGAATAATACGGTATTTTTCAAATTCACTTTCTGCAAACGATTTTGCAATTTCATGTGTTACACGTCCTGCATCATTCAGTATTTCTTCTTCATTGAATTTCAGAAAAACATCAAGCTTTTTTTTCCAATCTTCCATTGTCATGGGGATATGACGGCGGGTTTGGTATTCTGCATAGTCAAGGTACATAGTAACAATAGCTGTATTCCCATGAATTGCAAAGTGCATTTTATTTTGAACAGAAGCAAAAAATATTTTTGTTGTTTTTGAGGTTGTATCATAATCCAAAGCAGTAGCATATAAATCTGTGATTTTTTGATAAAACTTTCTTTCACTGATTCTAATTTCTCTAATTTTTTGTAGCTGTAAATCAAAGTATTTTTCAGTTAAAATTGAACCATTATTTTTCAAACGCTCTGTATCCATTACCCATCCTTGTATGGTGTAATCTTTTACAATTTGATTGGCCCATTTGCGAAATTGCACAGCCCTGTCATTGTTAATTTTAAAGCCAAGCGCTATAATAGCCTGTAAATTATAATGTTTTATTTCACGATTTACAAGTCGGTTTCCTTCGGTTTGAACTATTAGGAAATTCCTAATAGTTGCCCCTTCTGAAAGTTCTGTGTCATCAAAAATATTCTTTAAATGTTCATTAATTGTTGCAACATCTACATCGTATAACGTTGCCAACATTTTTTGTGTCAACCAAATATTTTCATCTTCATAGCGCATCTCAACGCTTTGAGGATTATCTCCGGTAGCAGCTACAAATGTCAAATATTCAGCAGCAGCAGAACGAATTGTAATATCTTTTTTTCTATTTTTCATATCGAATATTGTGTTTTTTTTAAAAAAAATCATATCAAAAACAGTAAGTAATTACGAATGCGCTAAACCTTAAACCTTAAACCTTAAACCCATTTACCTCCTCTTCACCGCTCCACTTCTGCATTTCTCAAAGCATGCTCCGCAGCGAATGCAATCTTCTTGCCGGATATTGTGCAACTGTTTCAGTTCGCCGTCAATAGCATCTGCCGGACACGCTTTTTTGCACAAGCGACAGCCGATACATTTTTGGGGAATGATTTCATAGCGAATCAAAGCAGTGCATTGTAGTGCAGGGCATCGTTTTTCAAGAATGTGCGCCTCGTATTCGTCTCTAAAATATTGAATGGTGGAGAGTACGGGATTGGGTGCGGATTGCCCAAGCCCACACAATGAGTTGGCTTTTATTTGGTGCGAGAGTTTTTCTAACATATCAATATCTTCAATTTTCCCTTCGCCGGTGGTAATTCTGTCAAGGATTTCCAACATTCTTAATGTTCCCAAGCGGCAGAACGTACATTTTCCGCACGATTCGTTTTGGGTAAATGCGAGGAAGAATTTAGCCACATCCACCATGCAGGTGGTATCGTCCATTACCACCATTCCGCCGGAGCCCATGATGGCGCCGGTTTTCAATATTTCATCGTAATCAATGATGGTGTTCAACATACGCTCAGGGATGCAGCCTCCGGAGGGACCGCCTAATTGAACTGCTTTAATTTTCTTATTATTAGGAACGCCGCCACAAATATCGAAAATCACTTTACTGATGGGAGTGCCCATGGCTACTTCCACCAATCCCGATTTGGCAATTTTTCCGGTTACGGCAAACACTTTAGTGCCTTTGGCTTTTTCGGTGCCGAGCGCCGCATATTTATCCGCACCCTGATTGATGATGGCGGGCACATTAACATAAGTTTCCACGTTGTTAATGTTGGTGGGTTGTCCCCATAAGCCTTTTTCAGCAGGGTAGGGGGGGCGTTTGTTTGGCATGCCGCGCTTTCCTTCAATGGAGGCGAGCAGGGCAGTTTCTTCTCCGCACACAAAAGCGCCGGCGCCCTCTTTCACATAAATATCGAAGTTGAAGTCATTGATGCCGCATACATTTTTGCCGAGGTAGTTTCTTTGGCGCGCTTGCGCCAAAGCGATGTTTAACCGTTTGATAGCCAACGGATATTCTGCACGGCAATAGACAATACCTTGCGATGCGCCGATTGCTTTTCCTGCGATGAGCATTCCTTCAATTACGCTGTGCGGGTCGCCTTCCAGGATGGATCTGTCCATGAATGCGCCGGGGTCTCCTTCGTCGGCATTGCATACGATGTATTTGGGAGTGCTTTTCTGCGCGGCGGCGAGACGCCACTTGGTGCCGGCAAGGAAGCCGCCGCCGCCGCGCCCGCGAAGTCCGCTCTTGATAATTTCGTCAATAATCTGCTCGCCACTCCAATTTGCCACTTTTTGTATGGCTTTATACCCGCTTCGCGCCTCATATTCTTCAACCTTTTCTGGATTTATTATACCACAATTACGTAAAGCCCATTTGGTTTGCATTTCAAAAAAAATGTTCTCCTTTGCTGCAAAATTGGGAGAATAGACCACGTATTCTTTGATAATTCCGGTATTTTGAAGATAACTTTCCAAAATCTTATCCATTTTTTCCGGCGTAACCTCTCCGTAAATATCATCGTTAACTTGCACTAAGGGCTCAACATAGCAAGCCCCGATGCAATTTGTTTTATCTAAGATGAACAAGTTGGGGTTGGTTTTCAATTTCTCTAAAAGAGCGTCATATACCTTTTGCGCTCCTGCGGCGATGCCACAACTGCCTAATCCTACTTTAATGTGTAATGTGGGCATAAAATGTTTATTGTTAGTTTAATGCTTGTTAGAATGCAAACCCCCATTTTAAAGTTATCCCAAAAGGGAAGTACCAATTCTTCTCAGAGTACCAACTACTTGTCCATGAATCATAAATATACCATTGCTCATCACGCTGCACTGCAAAAAATGAGAAACCGGATGAAAAAGAAAATTTTCCGGCTTTAAATCCAGCAGTAACAGACGAATAAATACCATATCCATCATTTATGATAAGCCCTCCTAATGCAGCATTTACATGTGGTGAAAAATTTTTATCCGGTTTAAAATAGCAACGATAATTTACAAATAATGGCATATAGGCACCCATTCCATTTCGATAATCTCTATGGACAGTGCCGCCAATGCCAACACCAAATCCAAAATGGTGCTTTTTCATGATTGCAAAACCATGAACAGTTGTTGCTTCAAAGGAAATTCCAATTGGGCTTGTAGCAATCAAACCGAACTCGGTAATGTTTGAGTATGAAATTTTGTCGGTTCCATTTTCTTGTGCTGAAAGAGCAAGAGATGTAAAAAAACATAGAAAGAAAAGAGTTGTTTTAATTTTCATGTTAATATATTTTAATTAATAATAAAAATAACGTTAATGTGAATAAATTGTTGTTGAATGGTTTTGGTAATTGTTGCACCTCGCATTTTTTTTATTTTCGCAGTTATTATTAAGTATGAATAAAATGTTTCAAAAAAATATCATAGCCTATTTAGAAACTTTCTTAACAGATGATCGAAAACTTTTGTTACACAAAGTTTTAGAAAATAGAACAAGACACCTCACTGTAGTTGTCGAAGATTTGTATCAAACGCAAAATATCAGTGCAGTGATGCGTTCTTGCGAGTGTGTGGGCATTCAGGATGTGCATATTGTGGAAGGTGAAAACGACTTTCAAATTCACAAAGCCATTGCTATGGGCGCAGATAAATGGCTCACCATTAAACATTACCAAAAAGAAAACGATCCGATGCTTACTTGTATTAACGAATTGAAAAACAAAGGATACACCATAGTGGCAACACTTCCTGATGATAACAGTTGTTTTTTAGATGAATTGCCTTTAGAAAAACCGATGGCTTTTCTCTTTGGAACAGAGTTAACAGGATTGTCGAAAGAAGCAATTGCAGCTGCCGACAAAACCGTGAAAATTCCCATGCACGGCTTTACCAACAGTTTTAATATCTCAAACTCAGTGGCTATTATCGTAAGCCATTGTGTTGAAAGGCTCAGAAAATCAACGATTCATTGGCAACTTACAGAGGATGAAAAAGCAGAGCTTCTTTTCGATTGGGTGCAAAAATCTATCAATAAGCCGGAACTTTTGATTAAAAGATATTTAGATGATTAGATGATTAGATTAAATAATTGCCATGTGGCTTCGGCTTGGGCTTTGAACATAGTTAAGCCATTGATAGTAAATGCACCATGTTTTTCCCCTTCTTTTAGGAACAAAGTTTCTTCGGGGTTGTAAATCAAATCAATCAGAATATGCGTGCTATTTAATTTGTGGTATGGAATTTGTGGCATTTCGTTAATGTTGGGAAACATGCCCAGCGGTGTTGTGTTTATAATAAATGTAGTATGATGAATGAGTTCCTCTGTTAGTTCATTATAAGTTATTGTATCTTCAGTTTTATTTCGGGAAACAATCAGGAAGGGAATATTTCTCTGTTTTAATACATAACAAACTGCTTTAGAAGCGCCTCCTGAACCTAAAACGAGAGCAAAATTTTTCTTTCTGCCTTCTGCTTTCTGCAATGTCTCCTCAAACCCAATAATATCCGTATTGTATCCAATCCATTTATCGGTTTGTTTTATTACGCAATTTACAGCTCCAATTTCTTGAGCTACAGGGTCTAATTGATCTAAATAAGGGATAATTCTGCTCTTGTACGGAATGGTTACATTAAAACCAAGTAAAGTAGGATGTTTAAACAGTTTTTTTACTTCATCAATTGTTGTTAAAGAAAATAACTGATATTCTGCATCATTGATTCTTTCTTGAATAAACTTTTCTTCAAAATATTGTTTTGAAAAACTGTGTGATAAGAATTTACCGAGCAAGCCGAAGGTACGCATATATTTTTTTGTTTAAAAATAATCTTTTTGAGTAAAAAAAGGCTCTCCATTTTGAAGAGCCTTTGATTTTTATGTTGAGTGCAATATGTGCAATCTCCTTATAAATTTTTGAATATTATTGTTTTACAAACTTTTGAACGGCAATACCTTGATCGGTTGCAATACGTACAAAATAGATACCGCTATTCAGATGAGATACATCAAGAGAAACAGTTGCATTAGCATTAGGCTGAGAGATAACTGTTTGTCCTAAGAAGTTAATCACTTCAACCATGCTAAAATCGCTCGTAGCCTTAATAGTAATACTGCCTGAGGTTGGGTTGGGGAAAATCGTGAATAATCTTTCAATGTCATTAACACCTCCTCCGTGTCCTCCTTCTTTACACTTTATTACAGTTAAGTAAACTGGAGCCGATTCGCCACTACCATCAGGGCAAACGGTTTTTACAGACCATGTATGTTGTTTTGTAGGGTCGTGGCTGGTATCGGTATAGGTGGTTCCGGATACACCTTCATCAATAAGGACACCATCTCTGTAGATGTTATACAATATTGGGGTTGAAGTTTTTTGTCCTTGAAGGCGGAAATACATTGACCCTGTGTTGGCCTCCCATTCACCATTAGCTTCTATCCAAAATGCCTTAGGAGAGCCAATATTGGTGTCGAAAACATAAATATAGTATTGAAAATCATCTTCCATAATATTTTCATACACACCAAAAATGGAAACCCAATATTTACCTGCTGTAGAAATTACTACAGGTTCAGGTAATAATACGTATGTTGGAATACTAAATATTCCTGTCCCTGTAATAAGCTTATGATTATAATAAATCATTTCACCGGGGAACCCACCATTGTCTTCAAATATTTCAATTCCCATGTAATTTGGGGCAGTATAATCATTGTGAAAGCCACCGTAATGCACTTCAGATAGGTACCATGTTTCACCTGCCGGAACAATAAAATCATCTGCCATTGTCTGTGCGTGAGGAAATGTCTCGAGGGAAAAGTAATAGCTTATTTGTCCGGTGCTTGGTGTTGGAAAAGTAGTGTTATCGAACAACACTTCTGTTGGGGCGTGCCATTGTAATATAGCTTCACAATCAGTATCATTATTATAATCAATTTCAAGATGTTTAGGTCTTTGAGGGCAATCAGGGGGTTTGCAAAATGTTTTGGTAAAATTCACCATTGGGGTGTAGCCATTGCACTCTACTTTAACCGACCATGTGTGTTCTAAGGTAGGTTCAAAAGTAAGATCTGTATATGATTCCGTTTCTACGGTTGCGATTTGTTCACCATCTCTGAAAATGAGATACTTAGCAGCATCTTTTGCAGGCGCAGTCCATGTTAGTTCTGCTTTACTGCATTCACCGGCATAGACCACATTTAAATTGGTTACAGGGTTGCAAATAATAGGGATATTCGGGTCTCCTTCAATTTTAAAATAGGAAGAAAATAGATTCACAATAGGACCTGCATCAGCCCATGTAGCTTGCGGATAGGCAGTAAACAATCCCATTTTATCATAATAGTGATAGTTGCATCCTTTTTTTGCTGCTCCTCTAAAGATATAAGTACGATAATCTCTTACATCTCCATTTACTGCAACAACTTTATCAGGATAAACTGAGGCTATTGTTATCCAGTATTTTCCTGGTCCGGGTAATGTGAATGGTGTAGGGAGTATGATTTCAGAATCTTCAACATCGGCAACGGTTATATTTACATTTCTATAAATTTCTTCGCCGGGTTTACCACCATCATCAAGATAAAAAACAATTGCCATTTTATTGGTAGTTACGTGTTCATCATCCGGATAGTAAGCTTTTGAGTAAATTTTCTCAATAATCCATGGACCATCAGCATCGAAGTCATCGGCTATCCAAGCCCAATTGTCATTGCCTCCCCAGTAGGTAGAGGTTCCGCCGGCCGGAATAACCTGAACATTAATATTTGTGTTATCCCACAATGTCATGCTGCCATTTTTTGCAGACTGATTAGCAGTAGCATTTTGGTCAATGGCAGTAACAAAATTGCCGGATAACTGGTTTTGCGCATATAAGAATGCGACCGATAGGAGTAATCCTAAAATAAATAAGGTTTTTTTCATAATAAAAAATTTTGGTTAATAAATATGTTTTTTAAGTTTTTTTATAAACGCGCAAAAATAGGATTTTTTTATTATTGGAGTGTTTATCCTGTTTTTTTTTGCAAAAAAAATAGAGGCGTTGCACGCAACACCCCTACAGATTATTACAAAGAATGATTATTGTTTCACAAATTTCCTCACGCTTATTCCATTTTCGGAAGCAACGCGCACGAAATAAATACCGCTGTTCAAATTAGAAACGTTAAGGTTGGTTTGAACTTGAAAAATATTAGATTTTGAGATAACCGTTTGACCTAATATATTATAAACTTCAACAGTATTGATAATGAGATTGTTTTCTGTAGCAATGGTTATATAATTTGAAGAAGGGTTTGGGAAAATAGTGAAAGAAGTGGCTGCATTTTCAATAACGGCGTTTGAACAGAACGGGAGCGGAAATATAGTAGGAGCAGATACGCCGATTCCATCGGAGCAAACCTTTTTTACCGACCATCTGTGAGGTTTAGTGGGGTCAAAATCATTATCCGTATAGGTATTTTCGGTTACATTTTCTTCGATAAGAACACCATCGCGGTAAATATTGAAGTACTTTGGGTCGGCGGTTTTACTTCCATGAAGACGAAAATACATGGAAACCCCGTTATTATGAACAGCCCAATCGCCATCCGGTTCTTTCCATCTGCACATATTAGCGCCTATGGGTTCATCGAAATGATAAACATAAAATCTCATCTCTTCCATGAATACATCATCATAAGTTCCATAGCAAGATATCCAATATTTTCCCGAAGCATAGAGTTCAACTATTTTAGGAAGCACTACGTATGTTTTAGAGTTGAAATTTCCACTCATAGGCAGAAGTTTTGGAAATTCAGCAACCAATGATCCGGGAAGGTCGTTCCCATTATCGTTCCATATTTCAACTCCCAAATAATTGGGACACATGTAAGATCCGCTTGCAGCATTATGGAAACCACCGATAGATACTTCACTAATATACCATATTTCGCCTTCGGGAAGGTCGAAATCGTCTGCTATTACATCCAAATGGGAGTATGTTTCATATAGGGCACGATAGCTTGGATAGCCGCTGTTTGTTTCTCTGGTATTATCCCACAATAATTCGGTAGGAGGATTCCAAGATAAGATTGCAGCGCTGCAATCTTCTTCATATATAACGGTTAAGTTTTTAGGGTTGTCTTCGCAATCGGGTTCTTTACAAAAAGGCAGCATTGTGCTTATTGTTGGTGAATAGCCATCGCACGTCACTCTAACCGCCCACGAATGGTTAAGGGTGGGTTCTAATGTATTATCGGTATATGATTCAGTTTCTACGGTTGCAATCTCTTCGCCGTCTCTGTAAACAGTATAGGAGAAATTGCCTTTTGCCGGAGCATTCCACTTTAATTCAGCAGCGCATTCTTCAATATAAATAGCTGTCAAGTTGGTTGGAGGTTCGCAATCTATAACGTTAATAACCGTGCCGTAAATAGCAAATGGCAAATCAAATGGCGCTTTTGTTCCGGCGTTGGGATCTGAGGTACTTTCATCAATCCATGGTTTCCAACCGGCAGAGACTTTCTGTAAGGCATTGCCGGATGGCAACTCTCCTAAAATAGAAACGGGATTTGCCCATGGACCGCTTGCTGGAACAACGTTTCCGGTTGTAGCAACCTCTACCCAATAGGTACCTGCTTCAAGCAAGAGACCGCCAATATCCGCAATTACATTCATGACAGGTCTGTCGGTATTCTGCAAATCAGTAGATACTCTGTTAATATTGGTATATCGCGTGCTCTCCATACGGTTGGTCGTTAAATCTCCCCATACCACATATCCTCCTCCATTGGGCGCTCCAAACCAAATCTGTACATATACGCCGGTAATGGTAGAAGTGAAACCGGAACCGGTTTGATACGTAAAAAATTCAATAGCATCAATGATAGCGCTTTGTTCCAAAACAAAATCGTCTGCCATGCTATAGCCACTATTTTTATTCATGTTGGCTCCTGTTTGTATCATTCCGGAAACAGGCCATGCTGCCACGTCGGCTCCATCAGGACCTTGTCCGGGGTGGGTGATAAAGGGACCGTTGTTCCAAATTATGTCTGCTCTTGCAGCAGTTACAGGCAATGAACCGGCAGAAATCAACATGTGCTCTGCCGCAGGTAGTATTCTTTCTCTATCGGCAGGAGAAGCTTCGTCTGATGCTCCGTTTGTTGGGAGAATGTTTTGCGCATTTAAACTCCCTACGCACAACACTGCTACAAGTGCCATGCAAATTGTTTTTAGTAGATTTTTTTTCATAAATAAAAATAAGTTTGGTTAATAAAATAAAGGTTTTGTTTGCTTATTAAATGAAACGCAAAAATATCTTTTTTTAAATAATGCATGTAAAAAAATCTGGGCAATTTTTTTTTAGGGAACAATGATTCTGCAAAACAATTAGCGCTACATGCAACTATTTTGAATAGAGCATTGAATAACCTTTGAAATGAGCAGATAAAGTTTTTTTAAATCCTCATTTTTCAAGGCATTGCAATGTTTTTCCATAATAGAAATATCGTTGCGCACTGCGGGACCGGTTTGAACTACGCACGGGTTATTGTGTTTGGCTTTTTCCAATGTATTTTCCAACAAGGGAAAAATGAGCGACCAATCTAAATGGCTTTCCTTAAAAATTTGATAAGCAATTCCATACATGGCGTTGGTGAAGTTGTTGGCGAAAACCGCTGCCAGATGCATCGCGAAACGTTGTTGTTCACTCACTTTAAATACAATATCGAATACCGAATTTGCCCAATGGAAAAGAGTAGCTTCAAATTCAGAATGATTGCCTTCTACGCAAATGGGAACATTCAACATTTCGCGTTCCGCTTTCTGCGTTCCGCATTCTGCCTTCCGCGTTATCGTTTGATACGGGTAAACCACTCCAAACCTTTCTGAATATGGCGCTAATATGTTTTGTGATAACGAGCCCGAAGTATGCACCGCTTGCGGCATTTTAAACGGAATTTGCTGTAAAACCGTCTCATATACATCATCTTTTAAGGCAAAAATATACAAATCGTAATCTTTGGGCAGTATCTCAATATTTCTTCCTGAAACAGAAACTACCGATAAATTGTTTTGATTTTGAAGCGTTTGGAATAGCCATGTTCCAACATTTCCGGTACCTGTAACGACAATTTTAGTAAACATGTTCAAAAAATTTCGGCAAAAGTAATTTTTTATTTTTTTGTGCTGAAATTTATACAAATGAAATCCGGTACTTTTTATTTAATTCCATCGCCTTTGGCTGAATGTGATTTTTCGAAAATCTTTCCTGCTTTTAATTCGGAAATCATACAAGAGATTGATTATTTTATTGTGGAAGATTTGCGCACGGGAAGGCGCTTCGTAAAGAAATTGGGCATGCAAAAGCCCATAGAAAGCTTGCATTTTTCTATCTTAAACGAACACACCAAAGGCAATGAAATGGAAACATTATTGCAGCCTCTTGTTGATGGTAAAAATTTGGGGCTTATTTCAGATGCCGGCACCCCTTGTGTAGCCGACCCGGGAAGCATATTGGTTTCACGAGCGCAACAGTTAAACATTGAGGTTGTACCTCTCATCGGTCCCAATTCTATATTGTTGGCGTTGATGGCATCGGGGCTGAACGGGCAGTCGTTTGCTTTCAACGGCTACTTGCCTCGCGAACAGCCCGAAAGAGAACGACAGTTGCGCTTTATTGACTCGCTCTTGAAAAAGAACAACCAAACCCAGATTTTTATAGAAACACCCTATCGCAACAATCATGTATTCAAATCTATCCTTGCCGTGTGTGATCCTGCTACACGACTTTGCCTTGGGGTAAATATTACCTCAGAAACCCAGATGATTAAAACCATGACGGTAAAAAAATGGAAAACCCAAAAAATAGATTTGCATAAACAACCTGCGCTGTTTTTATTGGGACGGTAATTTGAAAAAAATATTTTGATTATTCTATTTTTTTTCTAATTTCGCCAATCTTTAATTAAATTATTTGCCTTATGGAACTTTGGTGGACATCATTAGATTTGTATCTTAAAATTATGTGGGGAATTGCTATCCCTGTGAGTGTTATCTTTATTATTCAGATGATCATGACTTTTTTGGGAATGGGTGATCATGGCGATGCATCCGGTGATACGGAGGTTGATGGCGACATGCAGCTACCGTTTCAACTCTTTACTTTCCGTAATTTTGTGAACTTCTTTCTCGGCTTTGCCTGGACGGGAATTTCGCTGTACGGGGCTGTTGCCAGCAAGGTTTGGCTCACCCTGCTATGCGTAATCATTGGTTTGCTGTTGGTAACGATTGTCATGGCGCTTCTCTATGCACTGAGCAAGGCTATTCAAAGCGGCAATATTGACATCAATAACGCGGTGGGTAAAACGGCTACCGTCTATTTCCCTATTCCCCCTGCCGGCAAAGGAAAAGGGAAAATTCAGATGAGCATTCAGCAAGCCGTTCGAGAATATGACGCTATTTCCGAAGCGGAAGAACAGATGGCTACGGGAAGCATGGTGAGAGTGAATAGAGTGGTTGATGCGCATACGTTGGTGGTGGAAGAATTGAGAATTAAGAATTAAGAATTAAAAGAGTTTAACTCCTTAAACCTTAAACCTTAAACTTTGAACCTTAAACCTTAAACCTTAAACCTTAAACTTTAAACCTTAAACCTTAAACTTTGAACCTTAAACCTTAAACTTTGAACCTTAAACTTTAAACTCCCCACCCCCTTAATCCCCCGCCAGCGGGGGAGATTTTAAACCACCAATCATTAAATTCTTAAATCTTTAAATCTTTAAATCCTTAAATCCTTAAATCTATGAATTTCATCGCCCTTTATGTAGTTTTCGCGGTCGTTA
>Ga0123356_10004112_pt1 | contig 15117 bp, 8 predicted proteins | sample TergutEmb28metaG_2_FD_92546 | JGI IMG/M metagenome (GOLD analysis project Ga0123356, IMG submission 92546) | Embiratermes neotenicus P3 segment gut microbial communities from Petit-Saut dam, French Guiana - Emb289 P3 | ecosystem: Host-associated > Arthropoda: Insects > Digestive system > Gut ... | reverse complement strand
TACTCTTTCACCTCGGCTTCCGGCAGAAGCGTGCGCATCTCGAAGATCGAGATGGCGGGCAGCAGGCGCAGGAACAGGAACATCAGCATGAGGAACATGCCAATTGTACCGATGTAGGTCATCCAGTCCCAGCGGGTGGGGTAGTACATGCCCCAGGAGGAGTTGAGGAAGTCGCGGTGCAAGCTGACAACCACGATGATGAAACGCTCAAGCCACATGCCGACCAGAATGACGGCGGAGATGATGAACAGCGCGACCGGACTGGTGCGCAGCTTGCGGATCCACAGCACCTGGGGAATGAAGATGTTGCAGGCGAGCAACGACAAGTACCAGGGAGCGTAAGGCCCGTGCAGGCGATTCCACAAGGTGAAGGCATCGTAGCGGTCGCCGCTGTACCATCCCATGAAGGCCTCGATCGCGTATCCATAGGCGACGATGAGGCCGGTGGCGAGCATGACCTTGGCGGAGTTCTGCAGGTGGCGCGAGGTGATGAAGTCTTCGAGGCCGTAGATCTTGCGGATCGGGATGGCGAGCATGAGCACCATGGCAAAGCCGGAGTAGATGGCGCCGGCCACGAAGTACGGCGGGAAGATGGTGGTGTGCCATCCGGGAACGATGCCGATGGCGAAGTCGAAGCTGACCACGGTGTGCACCGAGAGAACCAGGGGCGTGGCCAGTCCGGCGAGCAGCAGGTACATGGTTTCGTAACGATGCCAGTGGCGGGCCGATCCCCGCCATCCCATCGAGAGCATGCCGTAAACCATCTTCAATACCGGCTTGTCGGTGCGGTCGCGCAGCGTGGCGAAGTCGGGGATGAGCCCCGTAAACCAGAACAAGGCCGAGATCGTGGCGTAGGTTGAGACCGCGAAGACATCCCAGATGAGCGGGCTGCGGAACTGCGGCCACACCCGCATGGTGTTGGGATAGGGAAAGAGCCAGTAGGCCAGCCACGGGCGTCCGACGTGGATGGCGGGAAAAATTCCCGCCGACGCCACGGCGAACAGCGTCATCGCTTCGGCGAAGCGGTTGATCGAGTTGCGCCACGATTGCCGCAGCAGCAAGAGGATGGCGGAGATCAGAGTGCCGGCGTGGCCGATACCGATCCACCAGACGAAGTTGACGATGGCGAAGCCCCAGCCGATGGGGATGGTCACGCCCCAGATGCCTACGCCTTTGAGGAACAGGTAGCCCATGGCATAGAGCAGCATCATGGTGAGCATGAAGCAGAGGCCGAAGCCAATGAACCATCCGTTGGAGGCCGGGCGCGTCAGCACAATGGCGGAGATTTTTTCCGTGACGGTGCCGAAGGTGTGTCCGGGCTGGATGACCGGGGCGCGTTCGATGGCGGCCGATTTGTATTCCTCTGGCATGGGTTGGTTTCTGGCTCTAGCTTCTGGTTCCTAGCTTTCCAATTCCGGGTTCGGGTTTCTGACTTCCGCCAAGTAAGTTGTGCGCGGTCTGGTGTTGAGTTCGCCGAGCAGGCTGTAGTTTCGGGACTGGGCTTTCAGCCTGGAAACGCGGCTCTCTGGATCGTTGATGTTGCCAAAAACGATCGCGTCCGCGGGACAGCTCTGCTGACAGGCAGTCTGCACTTCGTAGCCCGGATCGCCAATCTTAACCCGCGTGCCTTCGCGAACCGACGCGGTCTCGGCGTCGATGCGGCGCTCGCTGATGCGCTGGATGCAGTACGTGCACTTTTCCATGACGCCGCGGCTGCGGACGCTGACGTCGGGATTGCGCATCATCTTGTACTGCGGCGTGTCCCAGTCCTGGAACAGCAGGAAGTTGAAGCGGCGCACCTTGTACGGACAGTTGTTCGAGCAGTAGCGTGTGCCCACGCAGCGGTTGTAGACCATATCGTTCAGGCCTTCGGAGGAGTGGCTGGTGGCGGCCACGGGGCAGACCACTTCGCAGGGAGCGTTTTCGCACTGCATGCAGGGAACGGGCTGGAAGAAGGCGCGCGGATTGTCGCGGTCGCCCTGGTAATAGGCGTCGACGCGAATCCAGTGCATGTGGCGGCCGAGGTGCGTCTGCTCTTTGCCGACAACCGCGATGTTGTTCTCCGACACGCAGGCCAGCATGCAGTTGTTGCAGCCCACGCACCGGTTGAGATCGATCGACATGCCCCAGGCGTAGTCTTCCTTGTCGTAGGGATAGGGCGGGTAGAGCGAGTGCTCTTTCGGGATTTCCGGCGGATTGGGTGTTCTGTGCGCGAAGTCGGGAACCCTCCTGTACTCCTCAAGGCTGGCTTCGCGGACCAGGGGACGGGTATCGCCGTTGGGCGTCTCCATGCTTTGCATGCCCTGCGTGGAGGCGAGCTTGTAGGTTTCGCCGGTCTTGGTGATCTTGACGCCGGAGGCGACCCAGGGAGCGGCGCTGGTGCGGAGAGTGTAGGCGTTGAAGCCTTGCGCGGTGCCGACCCGGCCGGCGCGGGTACGTCCGTAGCCGAGAGTGATGGTGACGGAGTTGTCGGGATGCCCGGCTTGAATCCAGACCGGGCCCCTGATCTTTCTGTCGTTGAGCTCGAGTTCGACGACGTCTTCGGCGGCGATGTTGAGGCGCCCGGCCATCTTCGGGCCCATCAGCACGGCATTGTCCCAGGTAAGCTTCGACATCGGCTTGGGAAGTTCCTGCAGCCAGCCGTTGTTGGAGAACTGTCCGTCGTAGATGGTGGAGTCGCGGCGGATGTTGAGCTCGGTGGCGCTCGGGTCCGACCGATTTAGTTCGGAAGGGGGCGTCGGCGCCGATTTTGCCGTCAGGGATTTCGGGGCAAACGCTGTGCCTTCGACCCAGCCATCGTGCAGCGACTTGCGCCAGAACTGTTCGAAGTCAGCGCCGGTGTGCTGCTTCTGCCAATAGGCACGAACCAGATTGTATCCGGTCGCGTCCGCCTGACCGGAGAGCATGGCCACGAATTCGATCGCGCTCTTGCCGTTATAAAGAGGAGCGATCAGAGGCTGAATGATACTGACGGTGCCGTCGTAGGCGCGCGCGTCTCCCCACGATTCGAGTTCGTGGGTTGCGGGCACGTGCCACTGACACAGTTCGGCAGTCTCGTCCTGATAGAGGCCGTAGTGCACGCGGAGAGGGGCCTTGTTGCTCTTCAACGCCTCGGCAAAATTGAGATCGGCGGGAGCGTCGTAAGCCGGGTTGCCGCCAACAATGATCAGCAGGTCCACCTTGCCGCCCTGGATGTCGGCGACGAGGTCCTTGAGCGACTCGATCTGGTTGACCGGATTCGCGTCGACGGCGTCGCTGTAGAAGACGGTCTTGCCCACGTTGCCCAGCCTGGCATTGATCGCATGACAGAGGGCATGCACGACGGGTGACTGATGATCTCCGGCGATCACAATGGAAGATCCCGGATGCGACTCGAGGTCCGCGATCAGGCGCCCAAGATAGTCCGACCCCTGGGACGATGCCAGTGAACGCGTCAGGGTCTCGATCTCTGACGCCCTCACCGGCAGCCGGTGATCCGCTTTCGCGCCGGTTGAACTGGGTGTGCTCTCGATGACGTACAAGCGGTTCATGTTGCCGCTGTCGGGATCGCGGCGGGCGGCGAAGTCGCGGATGTAGCGGGTATTGCCGGGAAAGCCGGCGTACAGGAAATCGGCGTCGAGCGAGACGATGACGTCGGCTTTCGAGAAGTCGTAGCGGGTCTCGACCGGCTGTCCGAAGGCGAGCTTGGCGCCTTCAAGGACGTGGTCGCGATCGACCGGCTCGTAGACGTGCCACTTCGCCTGCGGATAGATCTTCAGAAAATTGCGCAGCTGATCGGCAAGCGTGGGCGAGGTGACAGTCGTCGTCAGGATGCGAATGCCGGCGCCTGCGAGCGATTTTTGCCCGGCGAGCGGGGCGCGGATTGCCCCGAGAAACGACGTCATGGAGCGCTGGTCGCCCATCGAGACCATACTCTGCGAGCGGTCGGGATCGTAGAGGCCGAGCAGCGAGGCCTGCGTAAAGATGTCGGTGCCGCCTTCGGAGGCAGGATGCAGGTTGTTGCCTTCGATTTTGGTCGGGCGGCCGAGATGGCTTTCCACCAGGACCGGGCTGGCGTATCCCCCGAGCGTGACCGCCGTGGCATAGTAGATCGGGCGGCCGGGGATGACACCTTCGGGCTGGCGCACGTAGGGCACGATCGGCTCGAGCGGCAGCTTGGTGCAGGCGGTCATGCCGGCCAGGCCGAGCGAGGCGCCCATCACCTTGAGGAATCCGCGGCGCGAGACCGTGTCCAGCCACTCGGAAGCACCTTTGGGGAATTCGCGATGCAGGGCTTGCTGGAAGGCGGGGCTGCCGGCGAGTTCTTCGAGCGAGCGCCAATATTCGGGGCCGGTTTTTTCCCGTTCGTCGTGCGCGGTGGCGGCGTCGAGTTTTTCGCGGACCGCGGCGAGAGTCAGTCTATCTTTGGCGCCCGGGCAGACATCTTCGCGGGTTTTGATTTGGATCAGGCTGCCGTTGTGTTTTTCGTCGTTCGTCATTCGGTCGTGATGCGGTGGTGCCGTCCTCACGGAACTTGCTTCGAAATTTTGCGCGTTCCCCCTGGGCTTGCGGCCCGGGCTAACCAATGCCGCCGCTCCGCGGCAACAGCGCAGGCGCCTTTTCAAACGGCGGACCGCAGGCCTGAAGCCTGCGCTGCCCCGCTCTCAACGGTGGCAGGTGCTGCAGCTGGTGATGTCTCTTACACTGCGCACGTTGTACTTGTTGATCAGGGCCGCACCGAGTGCGCCCTGGTCGGTGTAGTCCTGGCCATCAAACTTGACTACGTTTGAGCTGCTGGGTTGCTGATAGCGCATGTTGAACACCTGGTCGCGGGGGCGGAGATTCCTCTCCGGGGCGCGATGGCAGCCCAGGCACCACTCCATCTGCAGGCTTTCCTGCTGATACATCAGCGGCATGGTGTCGACTGGCCCGTGACAGGTGTTGCAGCCGACTCCCTTCGTCACATGAATGCTGTGGTTGAAATACACGAAGTCGGGGAGCTGGTTGACGCGCGTCCATTGGAGGGACTGACCGGTACGGTAGCTCGCGCGCACCGGCTCTAACAACTGGGCATTTGTCCAGATCTGCGAGTGGCAGTTCATGCAGGTTTTGGTTGGAGGAATGCCGGCAAAGCTCGAGTTCTCGACCGAGGTGTGGCAGTAGCGGCAGTCGATGCCGAGTCCGGTAACGTGATGCTGATGGCTGAAGGGAACCGGCTGGGGCTTGCGCACTCCCGCGTAAGTGACGAACGGGGATGACTGCACGACGTAGAGAACCCATCCCAGGATCACAATAACGAAGACCGCACCGAAAATGGTGGCGCGCGAAAGTGTATTCGTACTGCGATGGAAGATCTGCGGCATTCTCTTTTATGAGACTGGCTTGAAGAGACCCGGCGGAGTTTCGTCCCTGACGTTGGTCCGCTGTTCCGTACGCTAGTTGTTAACTGCGATTAGAAAACCACCCACTGGTTTTCTGAGTTGTTTGTTGAACTCGGCATTATAAATATTTCCCTGAGCTTTGTCGCGGGTTTTTGAAAATTGGCTAAAGAAAAAGCTGCGAAGCAGCGTTGTTACCCATGGGAAGATGAAATGACCAGCAGCGAGGTTGCGCCTCGGAATGCAAAAAAGAAACGGCTATCGCAGATTCATCACGAGCAGCTTGGGTTCGGTCATTTCTTCGATGGCGTAGCGGAGGCCTTCGCGGCCGAGGCCGGAGTCTTTCACGCCGCCGTAGGGCATGTGGTCGACACGAAACGAGGGGACATCGCCGGCGATAACGCCGCCCACTTCGAGTTCTTCATAGGCCTGGAAGAGCAGCTTGGCATCGCGCGTGAAGACCCCGGCTTGCATGCCGTAGGGAGAATTGTTCACCTGGCGAAGGGCCTGGTCGAAATCCCGGTAGGGCTCGATGGTGACGACCGGCCCGAAAACTTCCTGGCAGTTTACTTTCATATCGGGCTTGGTGCCGGTGAGGACGGTGGGCTCGACCACCAGGTTCTGGCGGTGGCCTCCGCAGAGCAGGCGGGCTCCGGCGTGGACGGCTTCCTCGATCCAATTCACGGTGCGGATCGCGTCGCTCTCGCGGATGAGCGAGCCCACGTCGGTGTGCTCGTCGAGCGGATCCCCGGTCTTCAACTGCTTGACTGCGTCTACGAACAGATCGGTGAATTTTCCGTACACCGAGTGCTCGACGAGGATGCGCTGCACGGAGATGCAGGTCTGACCGGCGTAGGCGAAGCCTCCGCTGACGCAGCGGTCGGCGGCGTAGGAGAGGTCGGCGTCGTTGTGGACGATGACGGCGGCGTTGCCTCCGAGTTCGAGGATGACTTTCTTTTTTCCGGCGCGGCGCTTGATGTCCCAGCCCACGGGTGCGCTGCCGGTGAAGCTGATCAGCTTGATGCGGTCGTCGGTCACCAGCAGACCCGCATCGTCGTTGGAAAGAGGCAGGACGTTGAGGCCGCCGTCGGGCCATCCGGCCTGCTGCACGCATTCAGCTAGAAGCAGCGAGCAGAGCGGGGTTTGGGGCGCGGGCTTGAGCACCATGGGGCATCCGGCGGCGATGGCGGGAGCGACTTTGTGCGCCACCAGATTGATCGGGAAATTGAACGGAGTGATGCCGGCGACGGGGCCGAGGGGGAAGCGGCGGACCAGGCCCCAGCGTCCGGCGGTGAACTCCTGCCAGTCGAGCGGGAGATATTCTCCGTAGATGCGCGTGCTTTCTTCGGCGGCGACGTTGAAGGTGAAGATGGCACGGTCGACTTCGGTGCGCGCGGCCTTGATGGGCTTGCCCGCTTCCTGGGCGACAGTGCGGGCGAATTCTTCCTTGCGCTCGCTCATCTGGGCCGAGATGCGGCGCAGGACCCGCTGGCGCTCGAAGGCGGGGAGGCGGCGGGTGGTGCCGAAGGCCTTGACCGCCGCTCGGATGGCGGCTTCGGCATGCTCTTTGCGGCCTGCGGTGACGCGGGCGATGAGAACGTTGTCGTAGGGGGCACGGATTTCGACGATGTCGCCATCCTGTTGCCACCGGCCATCTACGAAAAAACCGTGGGTCGCAACAGGAGCGATCGTCATCTCTGCCATTTTCGGAGCCCCCGAATTAAGAAAAAGCTGGGTTCATTATAGGACTTTGCTGTGACTCGGAATCAGGAAAACATTCACCCCGGTGGCGCAGAAGAACTCAACACGAACCTTTACAATGGGGCACGCCGAGTCATGGAATCGTTTACGACCATTTCCGATCTGGCACCGCGGCTGCGACGGGGCGAGATTTCTCCGGTTGAGATTACGCGCCAGTGCTTGAGCCGGATCGAGAGGCTGAATGGCAGGCTGAACGCATTTATCACCACCCTGGCGGAGCCGGCGTGCGCGGAGGCTCGCGCGGCGGAAGCCGAGATTCGACGCGGGGCGTGGCGCGGGCCGCTGCACGGGATTCCGATTGCGCTGAAGGATCTGATGGATGCTCGCGGCGTGCCGACGACCGCGGCCAGTGCCCTGTACGTCTCGCGTCTGCCGCACGCGGATGCGGAAGTGGTACGGCGATTGCGCGTGGCGGGCGCGGTGATCATCGGCAAGAACAATCTGCACGAGTGCGCTTATGGAGGGAGCTCGCTGATCAGCCGGTTTGGCGACGTGCACAATCCCTGGGACGTGGAGCGCATTGCCGGGGGGTCGTCGGGCGGATCCGCGGCTGCGGTCGCGGCGCAGTTGGCTTGTGCTGCGATTGGGACCGATACCGCGGGATCGGTGCGCGAGCCGGCGGCGCTGTGCGGATGCGTTGGGCTGAAACCAACCTACGGACGGGTGTCGATTCGGGGCGTAATTCCCTTGTCGACCTCGCTCGACCATGTGGGACCGATAGCGGCCAGCGTGGCGGATGCGGCGATCGTGCTCGAGGCGATTGCCGGATATGACGCAGGCGACATTACTTCGGCCGATCTTCCCGTGACCGACTACATCGCGGTGCTGAAGCAAGGCGCCGGGGAGCTGCGGGTAGGGGTGCCGCGGGATTACTTCTTTGACGAGCTGGATGCGGAAGTGGCGTCCGCGATGGAGCATGCCCTGCGCGGGATCAAGACGCTGGTAGCGGAGGTGAAAGAAGTGCAGCTTGAGGTGCCGACGGACCGGACGCTGGCGGCGGCCGAGGCGTACGCTTACCATGCGGAGAATGTAGCGAAGAATCCCGAGCAGTATCACCCCGAGACCCTGCGGAGAATTCGTAAGGGAGAAGCCGTGTCGGCGGGGGAGTACATCGAGCGGCGGCGCGAGCTGGATCAGGCGCGACGCGGTATGGCGCGGGGGTTCGCCGATTTCGATTTGCTGGTGACTCCGACTACGCCCGCGCCGGCTCCCGCGATAGCCGATCTCAGGGCCAATCCGGACCAGTTGCGTCCGGCGGAGTTGCATCTGCTGCGCAATACGCGGCCGTTCAATGTCTGGGGGCTGCCGGCGATTTCCCTCCCGTGCGGATTTACCGAAAGCGGATTGCCGGTTGGACTGCAGATTGCGGGGCCGCGTTGGCGCGAGGATCTGGTACTGCGGCTGGCCTATGCGTATGAGCAGGCGACGGCCTGGCATACGCGGAGGCCCGCCATCATCGGCTGACATTCCCCGGCCGGGATTCGGGCCGGGGGCGGCTGTCGCGCATGCACAACCCTCTACCTCACCTAGACTTTTTCTTCCGACCCCGCTCGAGGAGCGATTTCTATTCTCACGTACTTGCGGTGGTGGGTTGCGGCCTCGTAACTGGGGGCGTAGGAGTGGACGAAGCCGCGTCGGGCGCGGTCCATTCGCTGCTGCTGGTATCTTTCGTGGGCTTCGTCGACGGTCGCGAAGCCACCACGCGGGGAGAGCGTGTACTGTACGCGGACGATATGCTGGGCGGCCGCGTCCCAGAGACATTGGGTTTCGCGGACGAAGTATCCGAGCTTGCCAGCGATGATCTGTTCGCCGAGCGTCAGTTCAAAGAAATGATCGGCCCAGGCGGTGGTTTCGGGAATTTTCGTTTTATAAAGCGTCTCGACCAGCCTGCAGTTCCTGTAGTCGGCGAGTGCGCCCAGGGTTGGCTTCGGTTCTCGATTTGGCGGCTCCATCATTAGTCCACGGTTCGGAAATCATCGGGGAGGATCATGACGAACTTGCAGCTGCGTGTCACCAGCGAACACGAGAGGGTGCCCCGGCGCACGACCTTTGCCGGCGTGTCGTCGGGGAAGCTGAAGTGGTAGTCGGCTTTGCGCAGAGCGTCGGAGTACGACTTCAGCTTCTCATCTCCACTGACGAACTTCACGGCTTCCACCCTGGCCGGGCCGGCTCCGCCGCTTAGCACCACGATGAAATCGGCGTTGCCGGTTTCGCTGGCCTTGCCGACGTCGACCGTGTTGAGCTTGTCGAGTTCGTCTTTGTCGCGGGCGACGGCGGCATCCGCCTTGGTCTCGCTGCCGGCCAGACTGGCCAGGCGGGCGCGCGTCTCCGGGACCGGGCGCAGACCATTGAGCGAGAGTGCGTACGTGCGCATGGCAAGGTCTTTGTCGCCGCGCTTTTCGTAGATCTGGCCGAGGTGGTCCCCGACTTCGCCGTGATGGCCGAGTGACCAGGCTGCGTTGACGTATTTTTCGGCCTTGTCGAAGTTGCCCTCGGCGAATTCGACCCAGCCGAGAGTGTCCCAGTAGGCGATCAAGGACTGGACCAGGGCCGGGTCGCTTTTCGACAGATGGTCGAGCGAGATATTGCGCAGGGCGGCGGCGGTGGCGGAGACCGCCGACTCGGCATACTGCTGCGCGCGGTCGAGATGCGCTTTTTTCAGCGAGAGCTGATAGGCAATGTTGTTCCAGACCAGCGGAGTCGGAGTCAGCTCCACCGCGCGGTCAAAGGCGGCCAGCGCTTTGTTGTCCTGGCCGAGGTTCAAATAGGCGTCGCCCAGGCTGACTTGCAACTCGCCGCTTTCGGGCAAGAGCGAGGCGGCCTTCTCCAACTCCGGAACGGCCAGATCGTACTTGTGCCACTCGGCGTACATCGCCCCGAGGTTGGAGTGGGCGAGCTTGTCGAGCGGATTGTTTTCGATCTGCTTGTTGAAGGCCTTGACGGCTTCTTCGTATTTGCGGTCGTTCCAGTAGACGCGGCCGAGATTGTTGTAGGCGTATTCGTCGTAGGGATTGACGTCGATCTGCTTCCGGAAAGCGGCGATGGCCTGATCGTCCTGGCGCATCTGGAAATAAACCAGACCGAGATTGTTCCAGGCGTACTTGTTTTTGGGATCGACTTCGGTGGCGCGCTGCAGAAGGACTTGGGCGAGTTGCAGGTTGCCGGCATCCCCGGCAGCGCGGGCGCTCTCGATCAGATCGTCCACCTTCATGTCGGCGGGAGGCACCATGCCTCCGGCGTTGGCATTTTCGACGGAGAGTTGCTGGGCGAGATCGGCGCCCACGGCGCGGCGGAAGGACTGGTAGTCGGAGGTGCGTGCCAGGGGAAGTTCGTCCTGGCGCAAAGTCAGCTTGCGTGCGGCGGTGAAGTTGCCGTTGTCGATCTGATAACTGGCCTGGTAATCGGCATAGTCGCGCTTCAGCGAGAACGCGACCGGCGCGTGGGCCGTGTACTGCGCCGGCAGCGTCAGCTTGATCCGGTAGCTGTACTCGGCTTTGGGCCCCAGCTTCAGCACGTCGTCGGCGTCGGGATCGGGGTCGCCGTCGCTGTCGTCGTCATCGGCTTCGGGCAGGTTGAACTGCACCAGGGGCAGCACGATCTGGGTTTGCTTCTTCGACCAGTCGAGGAAGTTCGGCTTGGAGACATCGTAGGAAAGCGTGAAAGGCTCGGTGGTGGCCGCAGGATCGCTCACTTTGAGATTGGTCACGTCCCCGCCCAGGCTGGAGTTGATATTCTCGGCCACCCTCTGCCAGTTGGCTTGCGGAACGCGGCGAAAGACGGAGCGGAGCAGGAGTTCTTCGTCGCCGCGAAATTCGTAGGAGACGTGAGCTTCGAGCTTGCCGATGTCGTTGATTTTGCCGTCGATGACCGAGCTTTCGGTATCGGGCATCGGGGTGTCGGCGGGAGTTTCTTCCAGATGCGGCGCCACCGCGTTGGCAACGTTGGCGGGCGGGATCACCAGCGCCTGCTTGTGCCGCAAAGTGTAGGCCAGCAAGCGGAAGGGCGCGACCTCGGCGGTGGTGTCCATCCAGACTTCCTGTCCGCCCATCGGCAGCATGGTGATGACGTGGTCGAACTGCGAGGGCGAGGGAACATCGGGATCGAGCTTGCGGCTGGAGTTGATCAGGACCGAGTCGGCATGCAATCCTTCCGCCTCGAGCAGTGACGCCAGCAGCGTGTGCTTGTCTTTGCAGTCGCCGTATTGATCTTTGAGCACGTCAGAAGCGGCATGCGGCTGATAGCGGCCGACTCCGAGCGAGAGGCTCACATAACGGAAATTTTTCGCGACGTAGTCGTAGAGGCCTTCGGTCTTCTGCATATCCGTGGTGAGGCCCTTGGTCAACTCGTCGGCTTTGGCGCGCACTTCGGGCGAGGGCATGCGGCGGTCTTTCTCGAGGCTGGCGTACCAGCGGCCGAGCTGCTCCCAACTCTTGAACGTAGTGAGTTGAACGTCGGGGCGGTCGTCATCGAGGTGGTGCTTCTTTTTCTTCTTGTCCTTGTCTTTGTCCGGCTCTTCGCGCTCCAGATGCGAACTCTGCCAATGGTAGATGCGGCGGCCATGGACCTCGCTGATCTTCGGATCCAGGCCGGGCTTGCACTTTAGCTTGAGTTCGCGGCCAGCCGGCACGTCGACGTCGAGCGTTTCGTCGAGGTCGATGTTGCTTTTGTCGAACTCGTATTCGGCCCAGAACTGGCCGGCGGCCAGAGGGGTGTGGATCACCGTGACCATGTCGTATTCGAGGACTTCTCCGGGACGCAGGCCTGGGACGGTGATGTGTTTTTGACGATAGTCGGTGTAGACCGGGGCTTCGCGCTCGATGGGGGCGCTCAGATCCTGGACGGCATCGTCGCCGGCCTTGACGATGGTGCCGTCTGCCCGGACCACGCGAACGTAAGGGATCTCCACGTTCTCGTTCGCCGAATTGTAGCCCTCCAGCAATTGCCCCCACTGCTGCACGCCGGCTTCGCTCTGCACGCGAATGCGGGCGACGGTTTCTTTCCGTCCGGTGCCGTCGGCTTCGAAACGGTAGTGGGAGTGCATCTGCTCGATGACGAACGACTCCTGGGAGTAGTCGTGATCCTTGTCCGTTTGGGCGGACTCGGCAGGCTTTTCGGCCGGGGGGCCGGCGGATTTGTTTCCGCTCTTGGTGGTTTGCGGGGCCTGGTCCTGCGCCGGCGCGGATTTCGACGAGGGTGGCGGCGTGGCTGGCTGCTGCGCGCTGGCGGCGGCCAACAGGCACGCGAATAGAAGGACGGCAAAGCAATTACGCATAGGTTGTAAGATGGCCAAAAGTCATTATCCCATGCACAGGGGATCGAAGAGAACGATAGAGAGCAATGAGTCTTGCGGGGTTGTGACTTCCAACTGGCAAACCGTCGCCAACCTGCAATGAGATCGCACCGCACGGCCGGAAAGTTGGCTCGCCACCCGGTTTATTTTCTGGTCAGGGATATGAGTTTTCATATTAGTACTTGTGTGTGATGGATGTCACATTTTTCTGCTGCAGCCGCCAAGAACGGGGGTAAACTTGCGGCAAGTAGTTCTGCTGCCCGCCACGAGGCGGAGCAGGCGTGACGCATAATCTTTGCGCCACGATCTTTCCGTCAGGAGATTCGCATGGAAGATCGGGCCCCTGTTGTTTTTCCCTCTACGGAGCAGTCCTCTACCACAACCACCTCGATGAAGAAGTACGAAGGCCGCGGAGCCTGGGTGCTGACCTGTTATAGCATCTGTGGTCTGGCGTTGTTCGGGGTTCTGGCCTACTTCTTCTCCGATTTCATCGCTCACTAGTCCCGGGCGGTGGTGACGAACAGGCGTGTACGGCCGCGGATACCCGGATTCGTGTGGGCGGTGTAGAACCCGCCTCCCTGGAATTTTCAGCGTCCCTAGAACCTGGACCACCAGGGCGGCAGTCACCCGAAGGCCTCCCGGGGGATCTCATCGTGCTCTCGTGCCCTGTGTTTGTGTGTCCTTTGTGTCATTCATGTTTCGGTCGGCGGCAGTCGCCATCCGGAGTCCCCCTTCGAACGTGCTACAATGGGCGTCCTTAGTTAGGAATTTGCCTTCGGCACCCTATCCCACGCAGAAGATTTCAAGGCAGACAGAAGAAGCCTGTGCCCAAGACTCCCGCGTCCAGTCCGACGCCGATTACCTACGCCGATGCTGGCGTTGACATCAGCCGCGCCAGCCGCACCAAGCAGCGCATTAAGTATCTGGCGCACAAGACATTTACCAAGGGCGTGCTGAGCGAGATCGGAGGCTTTGGGGGCTTGTTTGCGGTCGACAAGACCAAATACACCGACCCGGTGTTGGTCTCGAGCGTCGACGGGGTGGGGACGAAGCTGAAGATCGCCTTTGAGATGGACTTGCACTCGACCGTGGGCGGCGATTTAGTGAATCACTGCGTGAACGACATCGCCGTACAGGGGGCGGCACCTCTGTTTTTTATGGATTACCTGGCGACCGGGACTTTGGACCCCGCCGTCGCCGAGAAAGTTGTGGAGGGCATTGCCGACGCCTGCAAGCACAACGGCTGCGCGCTGATCGGCGGGGAGACGGCGGAGATGCCCGGCTTTTATCCCGACGGCGAGTACGATCTGGCGGGATTTATTGTGGGCGTCGTCGAGCGCGAAAAGATCATCACCGGCAAGGACGTGCAGATCGGGGACATTATTCTTGGGCTGCCGTCGAACGGGCTGCATACGAACGGGTATTCGCTGGCGCGCAAACTTTTGTTTGAAGTGGCAAAGTACTCGCCGGAAACCTACGTCAACGAGATCAAGAATAAAGTCGGGAATGAGTTGATGCGCACGCACAAGAGTTACTGGCCGACGCTGCGCAAGCTGATGGAGGCGCAATGCGTCGTGGCATTGGCGCACATCACGGGCGGAGGAATCACCGAAAATCTGCCGCGTGTGTTGCCGCGGGGGACCGCCGCCGCCATTGAACTGGGATCGTGGCCGGTGCTTCCGATCTTCGAACACCTGCAGCAGCTGGGGAACGTACCCCAGGAGGAGATGCTGCGAACATTCAACATGGGGATGGGAATGCTGCTGGTGGTACCCTCGGCGAAGTTCAAGAAAGCGCAGACGGTGCTCGAGCGCGTGGGTGAGAAAGCTTATACCGTCGGGCGCATCGTCAAGGGCGAGCGCAAGGTGAGTTACAGTTAATTCCCCCCAGGTGAGTGTTCCGGCTACTACGCATTTAACGCCCGAGCCGGGGTCGTGCTGGCGGGAGAGGCCTTTCCCTGACCCGAATTTATCATCGTCACATTCCCGTTCTTTGTCTCGCCTTTGCCGGAGCGCTCCTGGCGGAATGTGCTAGTGCTCAGGTTCTGTTCCGCCACTGCGGATCGCGCCGTGCATCTTCTGCTCCGTGCCTGGATTTTCACAGTCAATTCACAAAAGTTCTCCACAGGCGCGGCCATGATAGGCGGTGATGCTTCCGAGAACTTCGATGTCGTCCACCGAACGCTGGTCGATCAAGCCCGTTTCGCTCGCCGTGCTTTGCCTGATTCTTGCCGGCGCGGTCACTGTCGCCTGCAACTCTTCGCGTAGCCAGACCCGGCGCACCACGATCACCGCGGCCGGATCGACCTTCATCAACCCCGCGATGACACAGTGGATCTCCGGTTTCGAAAGCAATCACCCCGGAGTTCAAATCAGTTACCAGGCCATCGGCAGCGGTTCCGGCATTGAGCGCTTGCAGCAGGGATTGGTGGACTTCGCCGCCAGTGATGCGGCTCTGGAGGACGAGAAGCTGAAAAGCATGCCGGCACTGGTGCAGATTCCCGAGAGCGGAGGCCCGGTCTGTATTGTTTATAACCTTCCCGGACTTGAGTCTCGGCTGCGGTTGAGGGGGGCGACTCTGGCTGCGATTTATCTCGGCGAAATCAAGTGGTGGCAGGACCCGGCCATTCAGATCGACAACGAAGGCGTCAGGGTTCCGAATCACGCGATCGCGGTGCTGGACCGCTTTGATGGCAGCGGAACGACAAAC
>Ga0123356_10004111_pt1 | contig 15119 bp, 17 predicted proteins | sample TergutEmb28metaG_2_FD_92546 | JGI IMG/M metagenome (GOLD analysis project Ga0123356, IMG submission 92546) | Embiratermes neotenicus P3 segment gut microbial communities from Petit-Saut dam, French Guiana - Emb289 P3 | ecosystem: Host-associated > Arthropoda: Insects > Digestive system > Gut ... | reverse complement strand
CTGCCATCTATGAGACAATGATGTCACTAATCACTACGTGGGACAAACAAGGCTTAGATACGTTTGAACAAATGAAAACCTGCCTCATCAACAACTGGACAAAGAGCTGAATACATACAAAAATAATAAGGCTCTTGAGGGGGGTGTTGTTAATGTGTATTTTGCTGATGGTGGGTTGCAGAATGATGAGGGTTTATTTGAGGGTAATTGGCAACTTTACCTATTACTTGTTGGACTTGCGATCGTAGCAGTTATGGGGGGTTTGTTTTTCTATCGCTCAAAAAAGAAACAAAAACAACCAACAACAGCAGAGATGGTTAATTCTGCCACGGTCTAAAGGGTTGCTGATTTCCCAACAACCATCATTCACCTATTTTTTAGAGCATAATCAATTGCAAAATACCAACAATTCCCTTGTTGTTAAAGGGGCTTGTTGTCACTTAATCACCCTGCCCTCACAATTTTTAAACTTTAAAACAATAAAAAATCTGCAAACAGCTCCATACCTGTGGTATGATGGCCAAACGGCAAGGTCCCATGTCCTTATCACACCATACCACCGTGGGCGTGGGCAACTACACAACCTCAAACAAACAATATATTCATAAATACATCATAAACCCACCCACGACATCCATCTAACAAAGAAAACAATAAAAACTTCTTCAACCCAATAAACACCATGACATGACCACATCATACCACCGTGAGTGTGCATCATTGAGTAAATGATCTTACATCACACCCACACCCCACAAACAACCAAACCCAACTAAAAATAACCCTTGAGAAACCATGGTCTTTGTCCCCCCAAAGGGACACGCCACACCAATCACAACAAACCACAAATAACTCGCTCAAAACCGTAAATTTAACATTTTAAACCACAATAAAACCGATTCAATCGAATGTATGCTTGGATACTGAAAAATAATCGACTGTAACTGAGTAATAGTTTATGTCCTACAAGGAAGGATATTATGAATAAAAAAAGTATATTTGACAGTAATAGGATTGCTTGGAATCAAGCCTTGGAATATCATCAAAAGGCAAGAAAAAATTCTTTGCAAATTGGTTTTGAAAATCCTGATTTTACAACTTTAAACAGAGATTGTGACGATGTTTTAGTCAACAAATTAAATGGCATTAGCTTTGATGGTAAGACAATATCACAAATGCCCTGTAACAATGGACGAGAATTGTTATCGCTCATGAGGTTTGGCGCAAAAGAAGCTATAGGTTTTGACATTTCCGATGTCGCCATTTTGGAAGCTAAACAGCTTGCTGAAATAGCAAAGTTAAACGCAAAATTTGTGCGGACAAATATATTAGAAATTGATGAGGAATATAACGATTATTTTGATTTCATCTACATTTCTGAGGGTTCTCTACAATGGTTTCCCGATTTAAATGCATATTTCTCTGTTGTGAACAGACTATTAAAACAAAACGGAAAAATTTTGATTTTTGAAATACACCCTGTTGCCTATTTTATTGAAAATAGCTTTAGGTCTGAAAACCAGAATTTAAACTATGCAACATCATATTTTGATAAAGGTCCGTATGGTTATAAAGATGGTCTTGATTATGTAGGAGGAGTTCAGTATGAGGCAAAAGACTGTTATTGGTATATGCATAAAATATCTGACATACTAACCGCCATACTGCATAATGGCCTCGAAGTTTTGGAATTTGATGAGTATAATTTGGAAATGGCCAATGATCTTGAAACAAAAATGTATGACAAATTCCCGTTAAGCTATATCCTTATTGGAAAAAAGAAATAGTTTAGGATACTTGTCTTGATTTTACATTGGCTTTAAATTACCCTTTAGTCTATCAAGATTTTTTAAATTTTTTTGCTGGGCTTTTTCTGTTTTGGATGAGTGGTATCTTTTTGTGTATGTGAACCGAACAATTTTTAGCATGTTTTTAAAATTCTTATATGCAAGCGGAGATGTGTTGGCCAGTTTTTCTGTGAACGCTTCAACCTGTTTGTCTGTTACTGGATCACCTTAAGTATCCCTTTTCAGTTCTTTTTTGCCGTTTCAACTGCCTTTTCACCAAACTCTATCATTTATTCCTTTATCTCATAGCTATTCTACTGTTTTTGTTTTTTCTGACCAAACACTTTTCGAGTGGAGTTTTGCAAAATGTTTTAGATATTTTGTATTATTCCTACTTTGTATTTGACCGTCCATACATCCGAAACATAAGGTTTCTTCTAAAGCGTCCTTTGTGGATAAAGTAATAACTGTTTTTGTTTTTCCAAATACAAGCTCTGCCCTCTTGATTGTTTCTGTATTTTCTTGCAGCTATGCGCGGAAATCACCGCGCTATTGAAACAATAATTTAGATACATCCGCTCTTATATTTTCCACACCTCTTGTTATTTACCTCCAATTCCTGTATGTACTTCACTTGTTGGAAGGGTTTATAAAAAAACGTAGTTTTAGCGTAACATTATTGCAATAATGCTCATAAACCCTAACCGTTAAATGGCATACATTTTTTTGGTGTGGTGTTTTTGTTGTTGTTTAGGTGGGTGTTGGTTTTGGTTTGTATAGTGTTTTGTCTTTGCAGGCTTGTATGAATCCTTTGTAGGCGGGTGAGGGTTTGCCGGGGCGGCTTTTGAATTCTCCGCGGAATTGTGTTGCTATGTAAAAGTGTTTGTTTGGTAGTTCTAGTGTTTCCATTCTTTTGTTGTCTGTGCTTTTGCCTGAGAAGACTAGTCCGTTTTTGTTTAGGGTTTCTATGTAGTTTGGGTTGACTTCAAAGCGGTGGCGGTGGCGTTCTGTGATTTCTTCTTGTTTGTATAGGTTGTATGCGATGGTGTTTGGTTGTAGGCGGATTTTGTGTGTGCCTAGTTGCATGGTTGTGTTTTTGTGTTCTTGGTTTTTTTGTTCGGGCATTAGGTCTATTACGGGGTGGGGGGTATTGGGGTTGATTTCTGTGCTGTTTGCATCTTTTAGGTTGCAGACGTTGCGTGCGTATTCGATAGTTGCTAGTTGAAAGCCATAGCATATGCCTAAGAAGGGGGTGTTGTTTTCTCGGGCGTATTTTATGGCTGCGATTTTGCCCTCGGCTCCTCTTGAACCAAAACCGTATGGAATAAATATGCCATCAAAGTTTGCAAGTTCTTGGATGCTTTGAGGGTCTTTTTCAAATTTTTCTGCATCTAAATAGGCTATGTTGACTTTAGTTTTGCATGTTGCCCCACCGTGTTTTAAGGCTTCGCTCATGCTTACATAGCAGTCTGTTAAACCAGCGTATTTGCCTACTAACGCAATTTTTACTTCATGTTCAGGGTTTATGATTGCATTTACAAAAGTTTGCCATTCTTGGTATTCTTTGGTTGTACAGTTAAAACCTAAACGTTGACAGACAAAGTCACCCATGCCTTGTTTGTCTAAAATTAAGGGCACTTGATAAACTGATTCTGCGTTGTAAGCACAAAACACTGCGTTTTCCGGTATGGTGCCAAATAGGGCAATTTTATGTAAAGTGTCAGGATTAATCATGTTGGTGCTTCTGGCAACAATAATGTCCGGTTGGATGCCAATGCGTCTTAACTCATTAACACTGTGCTGTAATGGTTTAGTTTTCATCTCCTGTGTTACATCCAAAATAGGCACAAGCGCAACATGTACATACAAGGTATTTTCATAACCCTCCTCCATACGCATCTGCCGAATAGCTTCAAGAAAAGGTAAACCTTCAATATCCCCCACCGTTCCACCAACCTCTATTAAAACCACATCCGCGTTTGCTGCTTTACCTGTGTTTTTAATACGATTCTTTATTTCATTAGTTATGTGCGGAACTATTTGGACACATCGACCAAGATAGTCACCGTTACGTTCTTTTTCAATTACAGATTTATAAATAGCACCAGTTGTTACACTATTATCCCGTTTAAGATTTAAATCCAAAAAACGCTCATACCAACCCAAATCTAAATCTGTTTCGCCTCCATCATCGGTGATAAAAGTTTCTCCATGCATGTAAGGATTCATTGTCCCTGCATCAACATTAACATAAGGATCATTTTTAATCACCGTAGGCTTTAAACCTCTAACCTGAAGCATCTTCCCAAGCGAAGACGTCAAAATACCTTTACCAACAGAGCTTAACACGCCACCCGTAACGAAAATATACTTAACCATGCCTACATTTTCCCCAATATACCTCCCCCATTATTTACAACGTAATATAACCTTTTTCATACCAAGCACCACTACACGCTATCCCAACAAGAAACTATTCGTAACAAAAATAAAATGGTGTTAGGTTTTAGGCTGTTGTTGCTATGGCGTGTATTATGGGTACAAATATGGCTATGGTGGCTATGAAAATTATGCTTAGCATGATTAGTATGTTTCGTGTTGTGTATTTGCCCATTTTTATGGCCATTGCAGCGTTGATTATGGGGAACATGATTGGTAGTATTGCTATCCAGAGTAGTTCTGTTTTATCTGCCCAACGGGTTATATTGCCATTAAAGTCAAAGTGCATGGGCACAATTTGTGGTAGAGTGATGTATGTTAGGTAAAAATAGCTAAGAAAAATGCCGTATGTAGCTGTTACTATTAGAATTTGTGTGTAGATGAGTTTTTTTGATATTTGTGTTTGTATTTTGTTTGTTTTCAGGGTGGTGGTGTTGAGATGGGGTTTTTGTTGATTTAGGGCGTTGAGAAATTGTTGGGGGTCTTTGGGTGATATGACTATTATTTGGCCGTCTGTTAGGGTTAGTGCGATGTAGTCTCCTTTGAGTTTTGTGCAGTATGCTTGGACTTTTCCTATTGAGGTGCCAAATAGGCCCCAGTATAATCCAGGCATACCTGCACCAAAAAGTTTTAACATAAGACTTAATTGTACATTTTCTATGTTTGTTATTTGGGTGTAGGGTATTTTTTTGTTGAATACTCCAAACTTTACTTTGAGTTCTTTGGGTGATAACTCGTATCTGAGTTTTATGCTTATAATTGTAAGGTATACTAAACCTATGGTTATAGGTATGCAAGTGAGAAACATTATTGCAGTGAAAACTAGAGGACCCTTAAGGGATATAAAACAACCAATAGCCAAGGGTGTTATTATAAGAAGACCAAGTAGTAAATTGTAGTATTTTGTTGCAGAAGAATAATGAGCCTCATAAATGTGTGTACTACTATTGTTGTTGTTTCTCATTTTATCACAATCATCTTAATAGCCGTATTAACCTATTTGTGTGTGTATGTTTATTTGATGGTTGTTTATTGTGCGATAGGCATTTAGGTTACTGTTGTTAATTTTAAGGAAATGGTTGATGATTACATGTCTTTAAGGAAGATAAGTGAAGTCTTAGATGGATGCTGTTTAGATCAAAAAGTTCAGATTAGAGGTTGGGTTTACCGTAAACGTGAAGGTAAAGAGTTAATTTTTCTTGTTTTGCGGGATTCTACAGGTGTTATTCAATGTACTGTAAAGAAGGCAAGTTCTGCATGGGAGGAGGCTCAGAAATTAACCATTGAGTCTAGTTTATCTCTTGAAGGTGTTGCACATGAAGATAAGCGTGCTCCTGGTGGGTATGAAATTAGTGTAGACACCCTTAGTATTATTGGGTTGGCGGAAATTTTTCCTATAGGCAAAGATAAAAGTGAAGAATTCATCCGTGATATGCGTCATCTTTGGTTGCGCAGTCGAAAAATGAATTTGGTTATGAAAGTTCGTAATCAAGTTTTTGAATCCGCACGAGAATATTTTAACAGTCAAAAATACACCGAAGTTTCCCCTCCTATGTTCATATCTGCCGCTGTAGAGGGGGGTTCAACATTATTTGGGCTAAAGTATTTTGACCAAGAACTCTACTTAACTCAGAGTAGTCAGCTTTATCTTGAAATTTTAATGTACTCTCTTGAAAATGTTTACTGCATTGCCCCCTCGTTTAGAGCTGAAAAAAGCAGAACTATACGGCATTTAACTGAATACTGGCATATGGAAGGTGAGTGGTCTTTTGCCGATATGAATGATCTTATGAATTTTGAAGAAGGCTTAATGGTTCATATCTGTCAAAGTATAGCTCAGAAATGCGGAAAAGAATTCGCCGAACTTGGAGCGGACATAAATAAGCTAAAGGCTGTTAAAGCTCCTTTTCCAAGAATTACCTACCAAGAAGCAATTGAACGCTTAAAACCTAAAAACCCTGCCCTAAATTGGGGTTCTGATCTTGGTTATGAGGATGAAAAAGTACTTGCCGAAGACTTTGGCCAACCTTTCTTTGTATATGATTACCCAACAGAAATCAAAGCCTTCTACTGCAAAACCTACCAAGACCACCCTGAAATTGCTATGAGTGTAGACATGATGGTTCCAAGAATCGGCGAAATCAGTACCGGTGGTGCAAGAGAAGACAACAAAGACAACCTTATCCAACGCATGAAAGCCCAAGGCTTAAACCCTGAAGACTACCAATGGTATATAGACCTACGACGTTATGGCACAGTTCCACATGTCGGCTTTGGCATGGGCGTAGAACGACTCATCGTATGGATGCTAGACCTAGAAAACATTATAGACGCCATCCCATTCCCCCGAACAACAAGACGCTTCTACCCTTAACAACAACCCCTGCAGTCTTTTTTCTTTTCTCTTTATTCCGTTTTTCCTAAAATAACTTGTGTTTATTTGAAGAAAAGCAAGCCTATTTTTTTGTATGAGTCGCGTTGTAGGGTTAGTTAGGGTAGGGTTTGTGTGTTGTGTATGGTGTTTGTTTTGTGTTTTTTTGGGGTTGGTTTTATTAATGGTTGTTTGTGTTTAGCTGCTGTGGAGTGGATTGTTTTCTCCAATAAGAATGTTCGTGAGGTCTTAATTAAGGCTACAAAGTTGACTAAGCGGTATGGTGGTTTTGTAGCTGTGGATGGGGTTGATTTTGAGGTTTATCGTGGGGAGTGTGTGGGTTTTTTGGGTCCTAATGGTGCGGGAAAGACTACTACGGTGCGTATGATGTATTGTTTTTTGCCGCCTACTTCGGGGGATTTAACTGTTGCTGGGTTGAGTGTTAATAGTAAGTGTCGGGAGATTAAGCAGATTGTAGGGGTGGCTCCGCAGGAGGACAATTTGGATATTGATTTTTCGGTTGTGAAGAATCTTGTTGTTTATGCTCGTTATTTTGGTATTTCTAAGCCTGAGGCGTTGCGACGGGCTGAGGAGCAGCTTAGGTTTTTTCAGCTTCAAGAGAAACGTGATATGCATATTGAGGCTTTATCTACCGGTATGAAACGGCGTCTTATTTTTGCTAGGGCGCTTTTGCATAATCCGCAGGTTTTGTTGCTTGATGAGCCTACTACGGGGCTTGATCCTCAGGCGAGGCATCTTGTTTGGGATGCGGTGCGTCAGCTTAAAAAAATGCAGGTAACCATTATTTTAACTACGCATTATATGGATGAGGCTGAAATTCTTTGTGATCGTATTATAATTGTTGACCATGGTAAAATAATTGAGGATGGTAAACCTAAAGAATTAATTAAAAAACACATAGGTGAGGATGTGCTTGAGCTTGATTATGATGAGGCATATATTTCTCTTCTTAGGCAAACATTTTCGGATGCTCGAGTTGAAGTTATTGGAGAGCGTATGCAAGTTTTTACATCTGAACCCTATAGTGTTTTTGAAGGTTTTCTACATACACACAGACTACCAAATGTTACTCTTCGTAAAGCAAATCTTGAAGATGTATTTTTAAAATTAACTGGGAGGGATCTTAGAGCCGATGACTGAGGTTAACATTCGTAAATCCCCTGCAAAATTTAGCATACCCAAAATTTCCTCAAACGTGTGGAAAGTTTGGCGCCGAAACGCTGACGTGTTCACAAAAACTATAGGCGTAAACTTTTTACCCTCTATGCTTGAACCTATATTATATTTATTTGCTTTCGGTCTTGGCTTAGGCAACTTTATCCCTGAAATCAATGGTGCACCCTTTATCAATTTTATCGCTCCTGCCCTTGTCGCTATTTCCTTAATGAATGGTGCTTTTTTTGAATGCACCTATGGCTCTTTTGTACGCATGTACTTCCAAAAAACCTTTGATGCCATAGTAGCTACACCTATAAGTATTGAAGAAGTCGTAGCCGGCGAGCTACTCTGGGGCGCCACCCGAGGCACAATAAATAGCACCATAGTCCTTGCAGTAGTTGGCATCTCAGGCTTTTTCACTGCCCAACCCTTAATCACAAGCCCCCTATTCCTACTAATACCCATAATTGCCTTCTTTGGCGGCTTAATGCTATCAAGCATTGCCATGTGCTTTACCGCCCTATCCCCAAACATAGACTTCTTTAACTACCCCATATTTCTACTAATAACCCCTATGCTCTTCTTAAGCGGAACATTCTTCCCCCTCTCCTCCCTCCCCCACGCCGTTCAAGGCCTTGCCTTAACCGCTCTACCTCTAACACACATAGTAAACCTAACACGCGGCGCCCTAACAGGCACAACAGAACTTCTCTTTGGACTAAACACCCAAACCCTAATCCCCCTAAGCATCCTATGGATCACCCTCATAGCTGCCATATTCTTCATAGTCAGCATTAACCTTATGAAAAAACGCCTAACCAAATAAAAAATCTAACAGATTAACTGCCAAATGATTAACTAAACACCACACTTAACACCTCAGATATAATCAAATAAAACCCCGCTAATCCTCTCCAATCACCCACCTTTCTGCAATCTGACGCGCCTCCAAAACTGAAATTAACTTACCTCCACAATAATACATAGAAATCACCCGCCTTACTCCAAAACCATGGTTCTTCGTCAAAACAGGCGGGTAATGATAAATGAGTTTTGTTAGGAGTTATTAGTTGTGTGGGGAATTGGGTGGTTTGTTTGGAGCAGACAAATATCGTGTGTTTTTGTGAAAGAGTGATACTGAGATTACCCGTCTAAAACAGCGAAAGGCCAAAGTTGTTACTTTTAAATCTTAATAATGCAAGTATTAAGACTAACAAACTTGCAAACTTTGAATGGGGCTTCTAACAGATTGTGTATTTTGGGTGCTGGTGGACTAACAAACGTGAAGGAATTGACGTGTTTTCTAAGCAATTGTATATTTTGAAGGTTATTGGACTAACAAGTAGCATAACTGTTTTAATTAAGAAAGTATTGTTACAAATAAGAGATCATCACTATGGTACGTATAGTTGTTCGAATTGGAGGTTCAGTTGTAGCTTCACCTGTCAACATTGACCTAATAATTAAATATGCTGAGCTTATACGACAGATTAAACTGCAAGGTCACGAAGTTGCCGTTATTTTAGGGGGTGGCATTCTTGCTCGAGAATTCATAGGTATTGCCAAAAACTTAAATCTCGAATCAGCTGCTCAAGATCGTATAGCTATATCTGTTTCTAGGCTATATGCACAACTGTTCATGGAAAAACTTGGTGATCTTGCCTGCACTAAAGTTGTCACTACGCTTGATGAAGCAGCTGAAGGTTTTTCACAGGGAAAGATTGTTGTTATGGGTGGTCTAAAGCCTGGGCATACTACTGATACTGTGGGTGCGTTGGTGGCTGAACGGTTGATGGCAGATTTGTTAGTTAAGGGGACTGATCAAGAGGGTGTTTACACTAGGGATCCTCGTAAATTTTCTGATGCTGTAAAGCTAGATCAGATGTCTTTTGATGATTTGACTCGGGTGCTTGAATGCAGTGAGCATAAGGTGGGTATTCATCAAGTTATTGATTCAATGGCTATTGATATTTTGAAACGTAATCATGTGCAATTGATTGTTTTTAACGGGTTTAAACCTGAAAATTTGCTTTTAGCTATTACCGGTGATAAGCCTGTTGGAACAGTAATAAGCTAATTGTTTAATTTTTTGTATTCTGTTTTTTCTTTGTTTGTCTTTTTTCTTTTATGGTGGTGGATTTAACATATCTTTATATCAAACTGTGCCTATCTGAAAATATTTAATGAATTGAGCGTGATGTGAAATGTCAACAATCGTTGAAGCTATTGATCTTAGAAAAACGTATATGCTGGGTAAAATTCCAGTTGAGGCGTTGCGGGGTATAAATCTTAAGGTAGACTCCGGCGATTTTATCTCTATACTTGGACCTTCAGGTAGCGGTAAATCTACCTTGCTTAATCTTATTGGTGCCCTTGATAAGCCAACTTCTGGTACTTTGCGTGTTGGGGGCGTTAATGTTGGTCGGTTAAATGATAATAGGCTCTCTGAGGTGCGTTTAAAAATTGGGTTTGTTTTTCAATTTTTTAATTTGATTCCTCGTTTGACTGCTAAGGCTAATGTAGAGTTGGCGATGTCTATATCTAATATGAGTGTGGCTGAGCGTAGTAGGCGTGCTGCGGGGTTGCTTAATGTGGTTGGTTTAAAGGATCGTATGCATCATAAGCCTGCTGAGCTTAGTGGTGGTCAGCAGCAGCGGGTTGCGATTGCGCGGGCTTTGGCAAATAAGCCCAAGTTTTTGTTGCTTGATGAGCCTACGGGTAATGTTGACTCTAAAACGGCTCTTGAGGTTATGTCGTTGATTCATAAGCTTAACAAAGAGAATGGTGTTAGTATCATTATGGTTACTCATGATCAAAAGTTGGCTCGTGAAGCTCGAAGAACTGTGCATATGGTTGATGGCGAAATAGAATCGGATATGGTGAATTGATATGAATGTGATTGATGTACTTCGTTATGCTTTTAGTGCGATAAAGTTGCGTAAACTTCGTGCTGCTTTAACTACTCTTGGGGTTATAATTGGTATTATGGCTATTGTGGCTTTGCTTGCTATATCTCAGGGGTTGCAGACAACAATTAGTGATCAGTTAAATCAGGGGTTGTCTGCTAATTCTTTAATTGTTATACCTAGTATTGATGATTCGGATAATGAGGGTGGTGGTTTTGGTGTAAGTTTTGGTGGTGTGGATAGTTCGGGTTTTCGGTTGTATGTTAATCAGACCTCTGAAGTTGAGAGTTTGTCGCCCAATATTACTAGTGCTCTTGCGATAATTCAGCGGTCGGGTCGTATTGTTTCAGAGTCTGAAAACTTGAATCGTAGTATAACTATTTATGGTGTTGACTATGCGACTTACTCGCAAACTTATAGTAGTTTTGAGGCTGAGTATGGAACTGTTCCATTTAATCCTAGAAATGATACTATTGTTGTTGGTAGTCGTGTAAGTGATCCTAGGAGTAATGGTACTCAATTTGTTTTTCCGGGTGATGATGTTGCTTTGCTTTGGCTTAATGCAACTGTGTTGCCGCCAGTGTATGAGAATTATACGGCTCGTGTTAGTGGTGTTTTGGGTACTGTTGGAGGTTTTAGTATAGGTGTTGGCCCATCTGATACGGGTGTGTATATTCCGTTATCTACTGCTCAGAGTTTCTTTGATACTGATTCTTGTGATATGATGATTGTGACTTTGACTAATAGTGATAATGCGACAATTACTGAAGTTTCAGATTTAATTAAGGATTATTATGGTGGGCAAGTTGCAGTGATTTCTCCTGAGGCTATACAGTCGGTGTTGACAAGTGTTTTTAGTACCATACAGCTTTTCTTAGTTGGTATTGCTGCAATTTCTTTGCTGGTTGCAGGTATTAGCATTATGAACATTATGATAGTTTCTTTAATTGAGCGCACACGAGAAATTGGTATTCTTAAGGCCTTAGGTATGAAGAGTAGAACGGTGCTTATGATCTTTCTTGCTGAGTCGGTGATTATTGGTTTAATGGGTGCAATTATGGGTATACTTGGCGGTTGGGGTCTAGCTAATGTTACGGCTATGGTGCTTGCTTCGGGAATACTTGGGGGCGGTGGTAACTTTACCATTACTCCTATGTTGTCTCCTACAGTGGTGTTTGGGGCTCTAATCTTTGGTGTAGGTGTAAGTGTAATCTTTGCGTTATATCCTGCATGGCGAGCCTCCAAACTTAAACCTGTAGATGCTCTAAGGCACGAATAACTCTTCATCCTTTCTTTCTTTCTTTTTTTGTTTTTGTTTTTTGTTGCTTATTATGTGGTGGTGGATAACACAACGCTTATATTTGATACCTATATATTGTAGCCAACCACATATTGAATAGTGAAAAGGAGGAACTAAACATAAGCACCCTATGTTCAAAATGCCCATTCTTCCAAGTAGCACCCCTCATAAAACGAAAAAACGCCCGAAAAAGATGCCGCATAGAACCCCAAAGACAGCTGCGCATATACAAATGCAACGACTTCCCACAAAAAATCAACCTAAACCTACTCCTAAACAAAAACAAAAAACCCCAAAACAACCAACAACCACCACCACCGTCGCCACCATAAACACACAACAAATAACTAATTACCTAATAACCTAAAAAACACAAACCCTTTTACAAACCCCTGCTCCCTAAAGAGCAATAGCGAAATTTTTATAACCTGCAATCTTTACCATCAAATAACAAAAAATGTTACCAAAACCCCCACATACGCAACATCTAAAAGGAGATAAACACTATGACAACAAAAAACCAACCCCAACAGAACCATAACACAGAAGCGATAGTGAACTTTATCTCTAAAACATTCAAATTAAATTACGGGCATTATAAAAAACACTTATACATAAACTTAGGAGTTATTATGTAAATGCATAGACATACCCAAGAACAAGTAGCAGATGCACTAAGAGAACCTGTTAAAAGAAGTGAATTATTTAACGCGGGATCAATTGCTGTGGCAATAATTGTAGCAGACGCCGTTGTTAGCGCTGTTGGACTATTTGCCCATGACATTCCCCACGTATTTCTAATTGCAACAATTGGTTACGGACTACATTACAGTGTTCATAGAATATTTGACAGCATAAAAGATAAACAAGAAGAACGAACCATAAAAAAACTAAACAAACGAGTATCATCCTTAATAGAAGACCCCCATGGAAAAGACCTACTTGAAAAACATATTCAAAAAGTTAACACAGATGAAGACAAACATAAACACAAAGAAGAACACACCTTCCTAAAATCCATCTTTAAAATATTAACCTCTCTAAGTTATGAAGTAGAATGTAAATTAGAAAACCTAGAAAAATTACCTGCCAAAAAACACATCAAACGAAAACACATCACCTTAATAATCAGAAAAAACCCCGGCAAAAACACACAAGGTATTGGCTATAAAATCAAAAAACTAATCGGCATAGATGGCGGCCGAAAATTGGTTATCACCTATAGAAACACAAGCAGCGAAACAATCCTAAAAGAACTACGACAACTAAAAGAAGTCACAGACAAACTATTAGAACTACAACCAACCCTAGAACCCCTAAACTCCAACACACAAAAAAACACAACACACCCTTAGTACAAACAAATACAAACAAAACTTACAAAAACCACCCTAACCTCAAAACACACAAAAAATAAACAGGTTAACTAATTTCACACCCTGAAACCCATCAATCAATAAACAACTACCCCCCTTTACCAAATAAACTACACATCACGATGATGATGATAGTTCAAACACCAAACAACACATAACGCCTATTATGATGCAATAATTGTTTTATTGATCTGTAATTATAATCGGTATTTTTTCCCCATCACAGTTGTAGGCTACAATATCTTGTTCAGTTTCATATGGGAAACCTGCAATCATCATAATCCGCCCATAAAAATTATTAACATCCACATCTGAAGCAGACTTGTTTCCTGACGGATGCGAATGTACCAACCCCATAATCGAAAAATCCATAGGCAACATGTGAAAAGGCAAATTAGCAAACCCATACCCATAAGTTGCTAAAGGCGGCACCAATAAATCAGTAATATAAATAGTATCCTTTTTCTTTTTACCCCTCAACAACAACACAGTCTCTTTTGGATAAAGCTCCCTTGCACTTATAAAAATCGAATCCAACACTTCTCTAAGCATTGAAACCGCTATAGTCTTTGCCATAAACACAAACTAACTCTAAAGCTTATTTGCTTTTCCCAAAACACCAACAATAAAAACCAATCCAACCCTTCATTTGAGAACAACAAAAAAACGCTAAATATTTAACAACTAACCCTCAAATAAACACAACAATAATAAACCTCAAGGTTGATTACTGTTAAACCTTGCCGAGATGGCAGAGTGGTTAACGCGCGGGCCTTGAGAGCCCGTGGATCATCCGGTCCGCATGGGTTCGAATCCCATTCTCGGCGCCTCTCATCTTTATCTTGCGCCCTGCCTGTTTCTCAGGTTTTAAAACCCACAAAACAACATAACAACATGAACATTCATCAACAGAAAAAGGTGGCTTCTGCTTTGGGGTGGGGGATACTTCTATGTATGGTGGTGTCATAAAGTGTTTTAATGTGTGGTGTATTTGTTGATCGTTATAGGTTGTTAACCAAGTGGTGTCAAAAATTGTGGAAATTAGATGCCCTTTCTGTAGCAGCAATAAAATATCAAAAAACGGACACAACAAAACAGGCAAACAAGTATACAACTGCAAAAACCTTGGATGCAAACACAAAAACTTTATAGAAACATACACCCACAAAGCCTGCCTCCCGGAAATCCGCAAACAAGTCCTAAAAATGGCCATAGACGGCACCGGCACACGCGCCACAGGGCGCATCCTAGGCATATCCAAAGACACCATAACAGCCATTTTAAAAAAAACAAAACAATGACTCTGACAAATAAACTATAACTGCATACGTAACCTAAATAGTCAAAATCTAAAGGTTAAAATCCTATCCTCCAACCAAGTGGAGGTTAAACAGGTTGAGGTGGATGAGATGTGGTCGTTTGTGGGTGATAAGTCGCTCAGTGTTGGTTTTGGTGGGCTGTAGCTCATGATGCGGGGGTTGTTTTGGCTTATTGTTTTGGTACGTGGGAGCACAAGTATCTTGATGAGTTGTGGGCGTTGCTTGCTTTTTTTAAGTTAAAGATTGTTTGTTGTGATGATGATTTTGTTTACAAGGTGTGTTTGTCTGAGGGTGTTGTAAAGTCGGGTGAGTGTAATGTGCAGTGTATTGAGCGTAAGCATTTGTCTTTACGCACCTGGTGCAGCAGGCTAGTTAGAAAGGGAATTCGTTTTTCAAAATCTGAGCTTATGCACAAAACTATTGTTGGTTTGATCATAAATGT
>Ga0123356_10004110_pt1 | contig 15119 bp, 14 predicted proteins | sample TergutEmb28metaG_2_FD_92546 | JGI IMG/M metagenome (GOLD analysis project Ga0123356, IMG submission 92546) | Embiratermes neotenicus P3 segment gut microbial communities from Petit-Saut dam, French Guiana - Emb289 P3 | ecosystem: Host-associated > Arthropoda: Insects > Digestive system > Gut ... | reverse complement strand
CGGCAGCGCCCTCGCGGGGCTGGGCGGCGGCCTCGCCATCTATCTCGTGGGTCTCGATCCGAGCTTTCCCGTGAAATACCTGGTCTATCTTCTGATCGTCGTCGTGGTCGGCGGCATGGGGTCGATCCGCGGCACGCTGGCGGCGTCGCTGGCGCTCGGCATCTGCGACGTCGTCGGCAAGTACTACGTTCCCTACCTCGGGGCCTTCATCATCTACGGGGTGACCGTGGCGATTCTGATGGTCCGGCCCAACGGCCTGTTCGGGCGGGGCCACTAGCGATGGTTGCCGTTCCGGCACCGGAGGCCGCCCGGTCGGCCCGCGCCCTGTTCGCGCGACGCTCCGCCTGGCGCTGGGAGGAGATCGTCTTCTGGGTCTGTGCTGCGGCGAGCTATTTCATCTTTCCCGGGCATCTCGTGTTGCTCACCCAGGCGATGATCACCGGTCTGTTCGTGGTCTCGCTCGACGTCATGTTCGGCTATGCCGGCATTCCCTCTTTCGGCCATGCCGCGTTCTTCGGCATCGGCGCCTACACCGCCGGCATTCTGGCGCGCGACTGGTGGGGCGACCCCCTGCTTGGTCTGGTTGCCGGAGCGCTGGTCGCCGGGCTTGCCGGCGCGATCTGCAGTCAGCTCGTGGCACGGCTCCACGGCATCGCCATGCTGATGGTCACGCTCGGGATCGGGCTGATCTGCTACGAAATCGCCAACAAATGGAACTCGATGACCGGCGGCGACGACGGCCTCCAAGGCATGCAGGTCACGCCGCTTCTCGGCATCTTCACGTTCGACATCGACGGCAAGGTCGGCTTTATCTATTCCTTCATTGTCATCTTCGCTCTTTATCTCCTCGCGCGCCGCCTGGTGAACTCGCCGTTTGGCCTGGCGCTCAAGGGCATTCGCGAAAATGTTCGCCGCGTGCCGGCGCTTGGCATCGGGGTGCGCGTGCAGCTGGCGATGGCGTTCACCATCTCGGCGGCAATGGCCGGTGTCGCGGGTGCGCTCCTGGCGGAAACGACCCAGTACATCGCGCTTGAGGTGCTGGGCTTCGACCGTTCGATCTCGGTGCAGATCGCCCTGGTGCTCGGCGGCATCGGCAATCTGATCGGCGGCATGATCGGGGCCGTCGTCTACACCGTGCTGCGCGACCAGCTCTCGCTGATCAACCCCGCCTACTGGGATTTCTGGGTGGGGCTGGTGCTGGTCATCATCGTGATGAGCGGCACCGGGGGAATCACCGGGATCCTGCGCCGTTCGGTTGATTGGATCATCGCACGGGTCAGGCGATGAGCGGCGAGATCGTGCTCGAGACCGAAGGGCTCAACCGCTCGTTCGGCGCGTTGCGCGTCACCCAGAACGTGTCGTTTCGCCTGCCGCGGGGGGCGCGCTATGCGCTGATCGGGCCGAACGGCGCCGGCAAGAGCACCTTCATCAATCTGCTGACCGGCGTCCTGGCGCCGTCGAGCGGCCGTATCCGTCTCGACGGTAAGGACGTGACCCGTGCGCCCGCGCAAGAACGCGTGCGCCGGGGTCTGGCGCGGACATTCCAGATCAACACCTTGTTTCCGTCGCTCTCGCCGCTCGAAGCCACGACCCTCGCCATCGCGCAGCGCCACGGTCTGTGCGTCAATCCCTTCCGGCGCCTCAAGGGCTGCCATGCCGAAATCGACGAGGCCACCGAGCTCCTCAACCGGTTCGATTTCGGCGCCGACGCGGAGCGGGCAACACACGCGCTGGCTTACGGCCGCCAGCGGCTGTTGGAGATCGTCCTGGCCCTGGCGGCGCGGCCCAGGGTGCTGTTGCTCGACGAGCCCGCGGCGGGGGTTCCGCAACAGGAGAGCGCCGAGATTTTCGGCGCGCTCTCGGCGCTGCCGGAGGACGTCGCCGTGCTCTTCATCGAGCACGACATGGATGTCGTCTTCCGCTTTGCCGAACGGATCACCGTGCTGGTTGCCGGCCAGATCCTGTGCGAAGGTACGCCCGAAGAGATTGCGGACCACCCGCAGGTGCGTGAAGTCTATCTGGGCGATGGCGAAGATGTCTGACGCGCTCCTCGAAGCAAGCGAGATCAGCGCCGGCTACGGCGACGGCCTGGTGCTGGAGCGGGTTTCGCTGTCCGTGTCGCGCGGCCATTCCCTCGCCGTGCTGGGGCGCAACGGCATGGGCAAATCGACCCTGATGCTCACGCTCATGGGGCATTTGAAGCTGCGTCACGGCGCGATACGGTGGCGCGGCAACGATATCGCCAACGTCGCCCCGGACCGGCGGGTGCAAATGGGGCTCGGGTGGGTCCCGCAGGGACGGGAGGTATTTCCCTCGCTGACCGTGGACGAGCACCTCGTCATCGCTGCGCGCCCCGGTCACTGGGATCGCGACGCCGTCTATGCCCAGTTTCCGAGGCTGGCCGAGCGGCGGCGGAATCTCGGCCGTGAATTGTCCGGCGGCGAGCAGCAGATGCTGGCGATCGGTCGCACGCTGATGACCAACCCCGACCTCTTGCTGCTGGACGAACCGCTCGAAGGGCTGGCCCCGGTCATCGTGCGGGACGTCGCACACGGCATTCGTCGGCTGATGGCGGAACAGGGGGTCACGGTCATCCTGGTCGAGCAGCATACCCGTTTCGCGCTGAGCCTTACCGAGCAGGTCATGGTGCTGGAACGGGGCCGCACGGTTCACACCGGGCCAAGCGATGCGCTCTTGAACGACGTGGCGGCGCTGGACCGCCTGGTCGGCATGCGCAGCCTGCGCGACCGGGCGGTCGAGGATCACGATCCCGGCATCGGCCGCGGCGGCACCAGGAACCACAGCGCCAAGGTGTAGCCGAAGACGGCGAGATAGAGCAGCGCGAAGATCCATATCGGCAGGGGCCAATAGATCAAGCCGGCAACCCAGCGCATGATCAGGGGCGACCCGCCGTCGCCGCCTGCCAGCGCGTTCTGCCACAGTGTCAGAATGCAAGCCCGGCCCAGCAGCGCTTGCAGCGCCACGATTGCCAATATGGCGACATGGAGCATCCGCCACCACCGGATGCGAACAAATCCCCAGCCACGCCATGCGCCGAGCGGAATGGCGATCAGACCGAAGAGATTGAAGGCGATGATCGCGAGGTGCGCCGCCAACACGAAGACGGCAAGATTCGCTGCGAATGACGGCGCCACGAGCCTCAATCTTGCTGCATTGCCCGGGGCTAATCTATGATCAGGGTGCCGCCGGCTCAACGGCGAGCCATGAGCGAGGGAGAAGGGACAATGAAGACCGAGACCATTGAATATCGCTCCGGGGCTACCAGCATGCGCGGCGAGCTGGTCTACGACGAGACCAAGACGGGCCGGCGTCCCGGCATCCTGATTTGCCACGACATTATGGGGCTCGGTTCCGATCCCCGACGCCGGGCGAAGATGCTGGTGGAACTCGGTTACGTGGCGTTCGCCGCCGACATGTATGGCAACGGCAAGACGCCAAAGGACTTTCCGGAAGGAATGGGCTGGCTGACCGCCCTTTTGAACGATCGGGCGGAGTTGCGCCGTCGCGTCGACGGCGCCCGCGCAGCGCTGGCCGCGCGCCCGGAGGTGGACGCCGGCAAAATCGCTGCGATCGGCTATTGCTTCGGCGGCACCACCGTGCTCGAGCTGGCGCGCAGCGGCGCCGCGGTGAAGGGCGTGGTCAGCTTTCACGGCGGCCTCAACACGCCCCATCCGGCCGACGCCAAGAACATCAAGGGTCAGGTGCTGGTCTGCCACGGCGCGGACGACCCGCTGGTCCCGCCTGCCGAGGTCGAGGCCTTCGTCAAGGAGATGAAGGAAGGCGGCGTCGATTGGGAGCTGATCCAGTACGGCAACACGGTGCACGCCTTCACCAATCCCGCCAATGACGGCAAGGCCAATCCCGCGGCCAAGTACAACAAGAAAGCGGACGAGCATTCGTGGGAGTCGATGAAGGAGCTGTTCGGCGATATCTTCGGGCAGGGCGCGTGACCGGCGGCGAGCCCGCCGGCATCTCAAACCCGATCAAAGGACCCGTCGCGGAGCGCTGCCTTAACGGCTGACCGCTTCCGCGGTGAATGGAGGGAATGTAACCGCATGGCTCTTCGCTTTGACAACCGCGTCGCCATCGTGACCGGCGCGGGCGGCGGTTTGGGCCGCGCCCACGCCCTGGCCCTCGCCGCGCGCGGCGCCAGGCTCGTGGTCAACGACCTCGGCGGCGCGCTCGACGGCACCGGCGGCGGCGCGACGCCGGCGCAGCAGGTGGTCGCCGAGATCAAGGCGGCCGGCGGCGACGCCATCGCCAATGCCGCTTCGGTCAGCGACTTCGCCGCGGTCGAGGCGATGGTCGGCGAGGCCTGGGCGAAATGGGGCCGCGTCGACATTCTGGTCTGCAATGCCGGCATCCTGCGCGACAAGACCTTCGCCAAGATGGAGCTCGCCGATTTCCGTGCCGTGCTCGAGGTTCATTTGATGGGGGCGGTGCATTGCTGCAAGGCGGTGTGGGAGATCATGCGCCAGCAAAGTTACGGTCGCATCGTGCTGACCTCCTCGTCGTCGGGCTTGTTCGGCAATTTCGGCCAGGCCAACTATGCGGCGGCGAAGATGGGGCTGGTCGGGCTGATGAACACGCTCGGTCTCGAAGGCGCCAAATACAATGTTCACGTCAATTGTCTGGCGCCGACTGCCGCCACCCGTATGACCGACACGTTGATGCCCGCGGAAGTGCAGGCAGCCATGAAGCCCGAGGCGGTATCGCCGGCCGTGCTGGCGATGGCGCATGAGGACGCGCCGAACCGCGTGATCATCAATGCCGGCGCCGGCGGCTTCGAGCGCACCTATGTCGCGCTGACGAAAGGGGTTCACATCCCGCTCGGCCCGGAGACCCCGGAGCAGGTGGTCGCGCGCTTCGCCGAGATCTCGCGCCGGGAGGGCGACCTCCTGCCGCAATCCGCCGGCGGGCAGGGCGGCCAGGAGCTGGCCAAGGCGGGCATCAACAGAACCACACGAGGCTGACCAGGAGAGAGCCATGCGCAGCGCCGTCATCGTCTCGACTGCACGCACGCCGATCGGCCGCGCCTATCGCGGCGCGTTCAACGATACGCCGGCCCAGACATTGGGCGGCCACGCCATCGCTCATGCGGTGAAGCGTGCCGGGATCGAGCCCGGCGCGGTGGAAGACGTGGTCATGGGCGCCGCCTTGCAGCAAGGGTTCCAGGGCACCAATGTCGCGCGGCAATGCGCGTTGCGCGCCGGCCTGCCGGTGACGGTGGCCGGCATGAGCGTCGACCGGCAATGCGCCTCGGGCCTGATGGCGATCGCCACGGCGGCCAAGGAAATCGTCGAGGACGGCATGCAGATCACCGTCGGCGGCGGGCTGGAATCGATTTCGCTGGTGCAGACCAAGGCGCTGAACATGGCGCACGACCCCTGGCTCGACGACAAGGTGCCGGCGCTCTACATGGCGATGATCGAGACCGCGGAGATCGTCGCCGAGCGCTACCGGATCTCGCGCGAGGCGCAGGACGAATATGCCCTGCAATCGCAGCGCCGCACCGCCGCGGGCCAGGCCGCCGGCCGCTTCAATGACGAGATCGTGCCGCTGCCGTCGACCATGGTGTTCCAGGACAAGGACAGCGGTGCCGTGACCCGACGTGACGTCACCCTGGCCAAGGACGAAGGCAACCGCCCGGACACGACGCCGCAGGGCCTTGCCGGGCTGAAGCCGGTGTTTCAAAACGGCCAGCGCATCAAGGAAGGCAGGTTCATCACCGCCGGCAATGCCTCGCAGCTGTCCGACGGCGCGTCGGCGGCGGTGCTGATGGAGGAGAAGGAGGCGGAGCGGCGCGGTCTCAGACCCCTCGGCCGGTATGTCGGCATGGTCGCGGCGGGCTGCGAGCCAGACGAGATGGGTATCGGTCCGGTGTTCGCGGTGCCGAAGCTGCTGCAGCGGCACGGCGTCAAGATGGACGGCATCGATCTGTGGGAATTGAACGAGGCGTTCGCCTGCCAGGTGCTCTATTGCCGCGACCGGCTCGGCATCCCCAACGATGCGCTCAATGTCGACGGCGGTGCCATCTCGATCGGCCATCCCTACGGCATGTCGGGCGCACGCATGGTCGGCCACGCGCTGATCGAGGGCAGGCGGCGCGGCGCCAAGCGGGTGGTCACCACGATGTGCGTCGGCGGCGGGATGGGCGCTGCCGGGCTCTTCGAAGTCCTGTGAGCGCGCCATGACCAGCGAATCGCAATTCCCCACGGCTGAGGCGATGCAGGCACGCTTTACCGAAGCCCTGAGACGAAATTGGAAGACCCTGCTGATCGAAGGCATCGTGCTCGTGATCCTTGGCGCGATTGCGATCATCGTGCCCGAGTTCGTCACCCGCGCGGTGACGATCCTACTCGGCTGGCTGCTGCTCATCAGCGGCGTGGCCGGCCTCATCAGCACCTTCCGGATGCGGGCGGCACCCGGCTTCGCCTGGGCGCTGGTCTCCGCGATCCTGGCCGTCGTGGCCGGCGCCTACCTGATCTTTTTGACCGACCGCGGTGTCATATCGCTGACGATTTTGATGATCATATTCTTCGTCATCGAGGGGGTCGTCTCCATCTTCTTCGCGCTCGCCCATCGCAGCCAGCTTCCCGGCCGCTGGGGCTTCATGCTGTTCAGCGGCATCATCGACATCGTGCTCGCCGTCATCATCTTCAGCAGCCTGCCCCATTCCGCGGCCTGGGTGCTCGGCCTGCTGCTCGGCATCAATCTGGTGTTCGGCGGCGCCGCGCTGATTTCGATGGCGCTCGGCGCGCGGCGGGCGTGAAGACAGAGGCGGCGGTCTCGCGCGAGGGGGAAGCCTTCCCGCAGATCGAGACCGTCGACATCGACGCGCCGCGTGCCGGGGAGGTGCTGGTTCGCATGGTCGCGTCCGGCGTCTGCCATACCGACCTTAGCGCTCATGCCGGCGGCACAGGGAACGGGCTCACGCCCAAGCCCATCGTGCTCGGTCACGAAGGCGCCGGCATCGTCGCGGAAACCGGCAGCGGCGTCACCACCTTGAAGCCGGGCGATCACGTGGTCATGAGCGGCAATTCATGCGGCGTCTGCCCGAGCTGCCGGCGCAGCTATCCGAGCTATTGCCATGAGGTCATGCCGCGGAATTTCGGCGGGTTGCGTCCCGATGGCACGAGTGCGCTGCGCAAGGGCGGCGAGCGCCTCTTCGCGCAGTTTTTCGGGCAATCGTCCTTCGCCCGCTATGCGATCGCGCCGGAGCGCACGGCCGTCAAAGTTCCGGCGGATCTGCCGCTGGACGTTCTGGCGCCGCTGGGTTGCGGTGTCATCACGGGCACGGGTGCTGTCATTAATTCGCTCGGCGTCGGCGCGGGAGAAAGCATTGCCGTCTTCGGTGTCGGCGGTGTCGGTCTGTCGGCGGTAATGGCGGCGCGGATTGCCGGCGCGACGCAAATCATCGCGGTCGACATCAATCCTGTGCGCCTGGCGCTCGCACTGGAGCTCGGCGCCACCGCCACGGTGAATCCCGGCGAGCGCAATCCGTCCGAGGCGATCAGGGAGATGACGCGCTACGGCGTTAACTACAGCTTCAACACGACGCAGGTGCCCGAAATCTGGGACGCGGCGGTCGACTGCTTGACCATGCGTGGCGTCGCCGGCTTCGTCACGGCGCCACGCGGCGCCTGGACGCCGGCACTGTTTCCGATGCTGGCGACGGGCAAATCGATCAAGGGAATTCTTGGCGGCGACGCGGCGCCGCAGACCTTTATCCCTATGCTGGTCGAGTTCTATCGCCAGGGTCGCCTGCCGCTCGAGCGGCTGATCAGATTCTACCGTTTTGAGGATATCGCGGCTGCGTTCAGGGACACCATCGCCGGCGAGGCGATAAAGCCGGTGATGCGGATGGATTGATCGATCAACCCGATGGCACGCGAAGGGCGCGACGCAGCGGAACGCGAAGCGGCGGGTGGGAGACAGGTGCCGACGCCTGTCACCGCGAAGGTCGCTCGCGTCCCGCAACGCGGGAATCCTGTCCATGGGATGGACGCCGGTCTGGAGGCGCTCGATGAAAGCTTCGTCCTTGTTTGACGTATCCGGTCTCGTCACGGTGGTAACCGGCGGCGCCAGCGGCATCGGCCTCGCCTATGCCCAGGCGATGGCGGACAACGGCGCCGCCGTCACGATTTTCGACCTCGACGAGTCGCGCCTCGAGGCGCAGGCGAGGCGGCTTGGAGCGCAAGGGATACGGGTCGATGTCACCGACCGGAACGCGCTCCATCGCGCCTTCGACGAGACGGTGCGCCGACACGGCCGGCTCGACGTCGTGTTTGCGAACGCCGGTATCGGCGGAGGGCCCGGTTTTCTGACGCTCGACGGCAAGCGCAACGCGGCGCGGACATTCGAAGCCCTCGATTCCGACTATTGGGAGCGGATCTTCAAGATCGATGTCGATGCGCTCTTTTCGACCCTGCAGGCAGCGGCGAAGCACATGAAGGCGGGCCAGGGCGGCCGCATCATCGTCACCACTTCGATTTCCGCGGTAAAGACCGAGAGCATGGTGGGCGCGCCTTATGTTGCAGCGAAGGCGGCCGCGGCCCAGCTCGTCCGCCAGGCCGCCCTCGAACTGGCGGCATACAATATCCTGGTCAACGCCATCGCGCCCGGCCCCTTCGTCACCAACATTTCCGGAGGCCGCCTCCAGGACCAGGAGGTGCAGGCAGCGCTGGCGAGATACTGCCCGTTGAGGCGCCTGGGCTACCCCGACGACATTGAGGGCCTGGCACTCTTCCTTGCCTCTCCGGCATCGAAGTACATGACCGGTGCGTCGCTTACGGTCGATGGCGGCACGACGCTGGGATCCGTCGAATAGCCGCGCCAAAGCGCGGCGCGACCCGTATGCCGCCGTCAACTCCGACGGGGCTGAGGCGCAGCCGCTGCGGATGGGGGCTCGGCAACGATATTGTTCATGCCGCCGCGCGGGCGAGCACGGGCCGCGAGCGGGTATTGGACGAGAGACGGTGGCCGCCGGCGGGCATGCCGCGGCGGCATTTACACATAGGGCGGCTTGTGCCAGCCCCTGGGCGAAAGGGTAAAGATTTCGCAGCCGTCGGCGGTGACGCCGACCATGTGCTCGAACTGCGCCGAGAGCGAGCGGTCCTTGGTAACGGCGGTCCAGCCGTCGTTCAGCACTTTCACTTCCCATCGGCCGGCATTGATCATCGGTTCGATGGTAAAGAACATCCCCTCGCGCAATTCGACGCCCTCGCCCCGTCGGCCATAGTGAAGCACCGACGGCGCGTCGTGGAAAACGCGTCCGACGCCGTGCCCGCAGAAATCGCGCACAACCGAGAAGCGGTTGGCCTCGGCGAGAGTTTGGATCGCCTCGCCGATATCACCGAGGAAGGCGCCCGGCCGCACCGCGCCGATGCCGCGCATCATCGCCTCATAAGTGATGTCCACGAGTTTCCTGGCCTTGACGCCGACATGATCGCCGGCCAGGTACATGCGGCTCGAGTCGCCATGCCAACCGTCAAGAACCGGCGTCACGTCGATGTTGAGGATGTCGCCGTCCATCAGCTTGCGGTCGCTGGCGATGCCGTGACACACGACATGGTTGATGGAGATGCAGACCGACTTGGGAAATCCGCGATAGTTGAGCGGCGCCGGTATCGCTCCATGCTCGATGATGTAGTCGTGGCAGAGCTGATTGAGCCGCTCCGTGGTAACGCCCGGCACGACATAGGGCGTGATGAAGTCGAGCACTTCGGCGGCGAGGCGCCCCGCCTTACGCATGGCCTCGAAATCCGCTGCGGTATGAATTTTGATGCGCCGGGCTTCGCTGTCTGCCCGGGACGCCGTCCTGCCCAGATTCATGTGGCGATATCTAGGCTTTCATGGCCAGAGTGGCAAGCCTAGCATGATCACTTCCAACCTCTTGAGGAACCGCAATGAACGATACCGCCGCCCGGAGCGCGCCCACCGCAAGCGTTCTGGTTATTGGCAACGAGATCCTGTCGGGACGGACTCAGGACGCGAATCTAAGCTACATCGCCAAGGGACTGGCGGAGCGGGGTGTTCGGCTGATGGAGGCGCGGGTGATTCCGGATCTTGCCGACATCATCGTCGCCACCGCCAATGAGCTTCGCGCGAAGTATGACTACGTTTTCACCACCGGCGGGATTGGTCCCACGCATGATGACATCACCGCCGAATGTATCGCGCGCGCGTTCGGGGTGCCGCTGGTGCTGAACGAGGAAATCCACAGCATGATGCTGAAACGCTATCCGCCGGGCGGCCTTAACGAGGCGCGACTGCGGATGGCATACACGCCGGAAGGGGCATCGCTCGTTCCGAACCCGATCCAGGGCCCGCCCGGCTTCCGCATGGGGAACGTATTTGTGATGGCGGGGGTGCCGCGCATCATGCAAGGCATGTTCGATGCCATCCGTCACGAGCTCAATGGCGGTCCACCCATCCTCTCGCGCACCGTCAACTGTCCCCTGGCCGAGGGCGTCGTCGCAAAGGGCCTCGGCGCAATCCAAGCCCGCTATTCCGACCTTGATATGGGTTCTTATCCGACTTTCGGGCGCGGCGCGCCGGAAACCAATCTTGTGTTGCGCGGTACCGACCGAGCCCGGCTCGACGATGCGGAAGGCGAGGTGATCGAGCTGGTGCGCAGCCTTGGCGGAAAGCCCACCGCGCTATAGGAATAAGGAACGCGCCCGCTTGGCGGAACTGGTAGACGCAAGGGACTTAAAATCCCTTGGCTGAAAGGCCGTGCCGGTTCGATCCCGGCAGCGGGCACCAAGTTAAGGAAAATTAACGTTTGGGCCCAACGCGCTTCCGATTCAGGTTGACGGTGGTGCCGACGGTGGATGCGTTGATGGAAAACTCCGGCGGACTTGGCATCCGGACCTCTTCTGAGCAGCCCTGTGCCGCTGATGGTTCGGGACGCGTGCGCGACCTGAGGGAGCGCCTCGTGGGAGGCGTGCTATCGCCAGTCGCTAAAGTCTGTGAAAATCTGCAAAGTCTGTTCTCTGATTGGCGGGAAACGACATGGCTCCTTGAGCGGTCCCAGGCCGCCTTAGCCGCAATGAGATATGGCCTCCTTGCCATATGCCAAACTGGAGATGATCTCTCCGGATCGTTGCACGAAATGTGTCGCACGCCGCAACCGCTCTAAAATTCACATCCGGTCGAGAGCCGTAACAATATGCGACGGCGGCATTATGATTGTCGCTGACCTGAACATGGATTCTTGCGCATTGACGAATCCGGTTTCGGCTTCGGCCCGGGAGCAACCATGTTCCGGCCCATACACCGGAAAAGGCAGCGGCATCCCTGCTAACCGATGCAGGCGGTGGGGAAATCGCGACATTTGCTGTAGGCGCATCGCAATTGTCCGCAAAGGTCTCACTTCCGGAAAGGCAAAGCACCGACGCCGCGACAACTAGACATGCGATGGGAGTGTACATTGCACGAATCATAGACCCTCCTGAGCAATATACAGAGCGGCATTGAGAACATGATCTCACCAATTCCGCAATCCCGCGCGCGCTTCCAGCGTGTCACGGGGCTCAAGGTTGAGGATTCCCCCCACACCTGCGTGGCGAGGGGTCAGCACATCGAAGGGCGCTATCGGCGGGTAGGCAGTTCCCGGACATGTCGCTGACCGGTCCGGATGATCGGCGATTTCGAGCGCTGGCGGTCGACTTACGCCGCTGGCACGCACCGGCCTTACTCGAACCCGCGGCAGAACCGGCGAAATGCATCACGGCAATGCTGGCGGGCTCTCGGACCAACTCGTGCCTGGCTGGTGTGTTAGAGGGTGGGGATGAGACGGCCGGTAAACAGGACCGGACCCGACGGCTGCCCTGTGGTTGAGCCGCCCTTGGGTTCGAGGCTGACGGCGAGCGCCGCTTTGGCCAGAGCCTCGGCCGTATCGTGGGGCAAGAACAGCGCCGTCGTCGTGCCGGGCCGTTCACCCGGGAAGATCCCAAGCGAGCGGCGAGCGCCGTCCGGAGCCACCAGCCACACCTCAAGCACGTTGGCGGTGAAATCCCGGGGGGGCGTGATGTTAAGCCGCAAGATCAGACGGCCGTCGGCAACGTCGAAATCCGCCGTCATCATCGGCCGTTGATTCTTGTCGAGCAGTACCGCGACGTGTGTGGGCTGGGAGGCCAACACATCGATCCGGCGTCCGAGATGCGCCACGCGATCGTCGAGAGCGGCCAATTGGCCCGGCGCACTTCCTAGACCCCGCGTTGTGTCTTCGATACGTGCGAGCCGCTTGTCGAGGGCTGCGATCTGGTCTGACATCGTGCCCGAGCGCAAGAAAGCGACGCAGAAGACGAGGGCAGCCGCCGTAGCCGCCAAAACGGTGGCTGCGCGCCACAAAGTGAGGCTGTCCCACAATCGGTTTGGCCGCGTTTGAGCTACCGACAGGCCTTTCTCTACCGGGGCAGCCGCAGGTGCCGGCGCGATCCGCTCCGCGATTTCGTCCCAGACATGCTCCGGCGGCTCCACGGGGGCAATTGATTCGGCGAGGGGACCGAGCATGAGCTCCCAGTTCTCCGCGAGATGCCGCAGAGCGGGGTCGCTGGACAGCAGCCGCTTGAAACGACGGCGCGCCAAGCCGCGTAGCGTGCCGAGTGCGTATTCAGCCGCGAGCCGGTCGCGCAGTTCAGGGTCGGCGTAGTTCATTACTCCGTACAGACCTCGGTTTGGATCAAAGCGGCACCCGATCCCGCTCTTCTCAGTGCTTGGGCGGCATGCCCGAGGCTACTTCACTCCAACATTATAGTCATAGTCCAGCATCTCGAATTTTTGCTGGAACATGCCGTCATTCGAGCTCATGCGCCGGCAACACGATGGTGCCGTCCTCCGCCAGCGTCGCCGCCCGCTCTGCTGCTTCGGCGCCTCGGCAATCACCGGCGGTGCCAACCCAGGGCTCATTTCGCCGCTACTGAAAATGCTTCTTCGCTTTGGACTTGGCTGCAACATCGGTTTATCTCTCGGTATGTTCCTGAAAAGTGCCGCAGGCACTGCCTTTGGCGGGCTTGAGTGCAGCTCAGGGTTGACGCCTACCTCGGGCGGAGGCTCTCCTATCTCCCATTGGGGAAGAGAAGCGGACCCTTTTTCGCGCGGTTATCAAATCCGGCGGGACAATTTTGCGGCAACCGTTTAGCCCCAGCCGGCGGACCTCACGATCACCGCCCTTTCAAGTGAATCGTGGCGCGGCGCATGCCCGTTGCGCGCCGCACGCCGGCGCCTGATCTGTGGTCCAAAGGAAGGAGATTCGAGATGACCGAGTCACTCGCACGACCGATCGCTCCAGCCGCCGAGGAGCGGGCCCGGCTAAAAGAGGGAGTATACATCGAACGTAGCTCTCGCCGGGTGCGCACGTACTTTGATGGCAAGCTGGTCGCCGACACCGAGCGCGTTCTCCTCGTTTATGAAACAAAGGGACCGCCGGCATACTGGTTTCCGATTGCGGATGTCCGGATGGAGTATCTGAAGGCGTCGCACCAAGCGGCGGCGGACACCATCCGCTGGCACGTCGTCGTAAAGGATCGCATCGCTCACAACGCGGCCCGCGCTTATCTCAAACCGACTGATGATCGGACAGCGCTTGAGGAGCACCTAACCTTTTCCTGGGACAAGATGGACGCGTGGTTCGAGGAGGACGAGCAAGTCTTCGTTCATCCTCGAGATCCGTACAAAAGGGTCGACACGGTCCACAGCTCGAGGCACGTGCGCGTGGAGATTGACGGAGTGACACTGGGGGAAACGCACCGCCCCGTGTTGCTGTTCGAGACGGGACTGCCAACGCGTTACTACATCCCGAAGCTGGACGTGCGCATGGATCTGCTCGAGTCCTCCGAGTATGTCACGAGCTGCCCGTATAAGGGAATGGCACGCTACTGGTCGGCTCGGGTGGGCGACAAGATCGTGAACGATATCGTGTGGAGTTATCCGGCGCCAATTCCCGAATGCCCGAAGATCGCAAACCTGCTCTGTTTCTACAATGAGCGCGTCGACCTGTACGTCGATGGTGTGCTGCAACGTCGACCAATCACGCCGTTCTCTTGACGTCGAGATCAGAGGCATGCGTCCTCTCCATCGAGGACGCGCTACGCGGCCGTTGGGCCCCTCCCATGGACTGCTTCGCTTGGTCGATCCGGCTGCCCACCGCTGAGCGTGGGGGTCGCGCGCTTTCGGCACGCCGATCAGGTCGGCGATCCTTGAAGCGCGCTGCCCAGTCGAACATTTTCCGGATCACTGCGCGCCAGCCCCGGAACGGTCATTGATGCTGCGCCCGGGAAGACTAATCGGATAGCGCCATGCGGCCGCGCTGATTTGGACGGGGATGGTTCGCGAGGATGGATTGCCGGCATGGCGGCTTTTGCATTCCAACCATGATCTCGGATCCGCCGTTTGCCGAAGGGGCTACGGTTCGGAGACCCGCGTAACCGGCGTCGGGCTGCCGGCGGGAGAGGGAGCCGCGATATCCTCATTAGCGACCTGGAAGCCGCCGTAATCGTCTTTGGCTTCATCGGAATCATGGCTGAAGGAGAGGTCTGTCGACGTATCGCCTTGCCTGATGTTCCAATCATCGTAGTCGAGCGAGCCGGCCCATGAGATCGAGTTCGACAACCAGCTGTACTGCGCCAGACCTGCCTGTTTGACGGTGTCGCAGACGTCGCCGGAACCGTAGACACCGATTCTATAGTCCATCCTGCCGCTGCTCGCGGCTTCCAGTCCCGCGGTTATGCCGTGAAAATACTGCTCGATGGGCTCGACCTCATGTGCATTGAAGTCGACCGCGAAATAAATGGCGCTGCCGGCCGGCTGACCGACCGCTCGCGCCTGCCCATACGCGGCGATCGCGTCGTTATAGCCCGAATAGTATGAAAAATACCCCGGATCCGGATCATGCGGTTCCCAGACGGCGACAATCTTCAGGCCCATGGACGACAGACGTTGGGCCTCGCTTGCCGAGAGAGGGGGCCAGTGCGATGCCGGGTCGCGATAGTAGCGGGCGACAAAGGCGACCTGGCTGCCCCGGATCTCATTCAGAACGTCGCTCGAATCGGTCGGCAGATCGATGCCCTCGACCGATCCGAAGCTGCCCGGCG
>Ga0123356_10004109_pt1 | contig 15120 bp, 8 predicted proteins | sample TergutEmb28metaG_2_FD_92546 | JGI IMG/M metagenome (GOLD analysis project Ga0123356, IMG submission 92546) | Embiratermes neotenicus P3 segment gut microbial communities from Petit-Saut dam, French Guiana - Emb289 P3 | ecosystem: Host-associated > Arthropoda: Insects > Digestive system > Gut ... | reverse complement strand
AAGTGCAAACGCTTGTCGTTAGCGGAGAGATAGCTGCCGGCCGAGGTTGCGTATCTCATTTGCCCGTTCACCAGCACGCGGGCCCCAAAGCCATCGCGGTTGCTGCGAACCCCGCGGAGGGTAAGCGTGAGCCAATGCTGAGTACCGCCGCGATTCAACAGCAGCTGTGGACGGTCTCCAAGCACCGTCATTATCACATCCTGCCAGCCGTCGTTATTTAAGTCGCCGAATGCGACCCCACGTCCAGCAACCGGAGCAGAGATGCCAGACTCGACCCGTTCGAAGCGACCCCGGCGATTAAGCGCCACCAGCGGCGTCTCGCGATAGTGAAGCGAGGGGTCGATTTCTTCAACGTTATCCAAAACATGGCTCTGCGCAATGAACAAATCCTTCAATCCGTCGTTATCGAAGTCTTCGAGCCCCACTCCCCATCCCGAGCTTCCGCTCGACAGCATTCCAAGACCGGTTTCGAGACTGGCGTACCGAAACGTGCCCTTGCCCTCGTTATGGTAGACACCATAAATTTCGCGAGGAAGCTCAGTCACTATGACGTCGGGTTTCTGATCGTTATCGTAGTCCTGAAAAACGACGCCCATTCCCGACAGCCGCCTTCCATCCTCAGACAAGCCGGCGCCCGACGCGAGAGCGCGCTCGGTGAAAGTGCCATTTCGGTTGTTGTGAAAAAGATATTGCTGCATTCCATCGTTGGCGACGTAGATATCAGAAAATCCATCGTTGTCGTAATCGGCGAAAGCAACCCCCAGGGCGCGCCCTTTTTTAGAAGCAATTCCCGATCGCTCGGAAACGTCGGTAAAGGTGCCATCGCCATGGTTGCGATACAGAATGTTGGTGGTTGCCGGAAACTCCTCTGGCGGGCAGTAGGTGTGATAGTTGCCACCGCAATCTTTGCTGGTCTTTGTATCCCACAACATATAGCGTGTGACGAACAGGTCAAGTCTGCCGTCGTTATCGTAGTCGACAAATCCTGCGGACGCCGACCAACCGCCGGCTGCGACACCCGCCTTGTCGGTGACATCCGTGAATGTGCCGTCCCGGTTGTTGTGGTAAAGAATATTCTTTCCGTAATTGGTGACGTAAATGTCCGGATATCCGTCGTTGTCGTAGTCGCCGACGGCCACTCCCATTCCATAGTTGCCGTTAGCAACGTTAGCCAGGCCGGCTTGTTGGGTGACGTCAGTAAAGCTGCCGTCTTTGTTTTGGCGAAAGAGCCGGTTCCAGTATTTCGGACTGTGTCGATCGAAATTTTCTGGCAGCGACATTGGGCTGGTGACGCGGCCGCCGTTCACCAAAAAAATATCCAGCAGCCCGTCATTGTTGTAGTCGAGCAGCGCCACTCCGCCGGGCATGGTTTCGATCAGGTACTTCTGTGAGGTGGGGGAATTTTCCAGCCTGAAGTCCAGACCAGGGGGCAACCGCACCTCGAATCTCGGCCCGCCGGCTGCCGCGCCCAGGAAAACTCCGGCTGCAACCACAACTACGATTCCGCGCCATTTACACCGGGGAATAAGTCTTCGAACCCGCATCCGGCTGTGTTCATTGCGCATAAATCCCTATATTCATGGCTCTTCAGAACAAGAATTTCATAGCAAACTGAACCAGACGCGGATTGGTTCCGGGCGCAGTACTGGTTATCACGCCGAAATTCGCGTTGTTGCTGCTGCAGCAGGTGGTGTTAGGGGGAGCGAACTGGGTGCGATTGAACAGATTGAAAAACTCGGTTCGGAATTCCATGCCCAAGCGTTGGTCGGGACCGAACATAGTCCGCTTGAAGATCGCGAAATCGAAGTTGTTGACTCCGTCGGCGCGCAGGGTGGAGTCAACCCGAGATTCGTTCCCAAACCTAAAGTCCGCCGGCGCCGCAAAGCATGCCGTGTTGAACCACCGCGCAAGTCGGTCGTGAACGCCTCCAAAGGAAGACTTGTGGCATCCGGGTAGAACATCAGGACGCGATCCGGCGCCAAACAAGGTGATGTCATTCGCCTGACCATTGCTGAAGACCAGAGGAAATCCTCTCTGAAACGTGGTCACCCCATCCACTCCCCATCCATCGACCAACTTGCCCAGGACGCCGCTCACCCCGGAGAGAAATTTTTTACCCTGGCCAAAAGGCAGGTCGAAAACGTAACTGGCAACCAATCGCTGCGGCACGTCCTGGGATGACACCGACCGCTCTCCTCGCAGATTGTTGTTGTCCTGAATTCCACCGACGCTCGGTTCGAGCCAGGAAGTGAGAGTGTCGGTGTCGCTGATGAGCTTGGAGTTGGTGTACGCCACCAGCAAGGAGCCGCCATCCGGGAATCGCCGCCGCACCGTGACCTGCAAGGAATGATAGATGCTATCGAACGAACCCTGTCCGGCGAGATCAACGCTTGCGTATTGAGGAAATGGCCGAAGTAGTTGGCCTTCAGTCGTGGTGGGCGCAGCAAGAGCCAAGGCCTGACCGTTGATGAAAAACGGGTTGGGAACCGATTCGAGAAGACGGACGGCGGCTCGGCCGCCGCCAGCATACTCTTGCGCCGCTTGCGCCAGAAGATTGTCTGAAAGCTGATTGATTTGCTGCGAGTATTGCTCGAGATGAGTTCCTTTCGAACCAACGTAGGCCGCAGAAACGGAAAAGCCGGCTGGCAGCTCTCGTTCAGCGTCGAGGTTCCACTGCTGCACGTATCCCGCAGGATGGTGCGACCGATCAACTTCCGTGATCGAGCCTACAACTTGAGTTAGAAATTGTTGCGTGCCTTCCGTTCCCAGGCCGCGGCCGGGCGGCGGGGTAATTCCGTCGACGAATGGAAGCGCGATTGAGTTAAAAGGGTGCACTCCGTCGACTGTGCCGGTATAGGTGGTGCTGGCCGCGTTGACCATATCGTTGCCCGGATTCACAGCGAACGACACATGGTTCGGAACCCAGTAGATACCGTAGCCGCTGCGAATGACGGTTCGCGGCGTTGCGCTGTAAGCCACTCCTATTCGCGGCGCAAAATTCGTCGTGTCGAGAGGAAGGTTGTTGCGCGAGCCGCCGGCAATGAGAAATACGTCGCCTTTCACTGCAGGCGAACGTGCCGGCAGAAACTGATTTAAGTAGCTGAGGGCGGCGGGATCAAAATAGGAAAGCCGGTTGTACCGCTCTGACCATGGACCCTGTAATTCGTAACGCAAACCCAGGCTCAGCGTGAGCTTGCGTGTCCCGTGCCAGGTATCGCTGAAGTAAAAAGCGCGATAGACCTGTTTTCCAGCAGTGAGCGCGGGCACCACTGCCTGATCGAAAAAATGGTTCTCAAAATTGCTGAAATTATCGGCGTAGCCCAGCAAAAAATCAGAGAACGAAAATCCGGTAAAACACGGCTGTCCGGGGGCGCAAAATTCGAATGCTCCGCTGGCCAGATTGGTTTGTCCATAATTGTCGTACCCGACCTCCAACTGGGAGCCAAACTGATAACGATGGCGGCCACGCATGATGATGACGCTCGGAGCCAGATTGTATTGGGTGTTGCGATCCTGAATGAAACTTTGTCCCTGGGTGCACATAATGCTATCCGCGATGTTGGCTACGCAGGGTGTCGGAGGCGTGCGCATCACGGAGGGAATGACACGGTTATAGCTGGCCGGCCAGTCAATCGACGCCAGGTTGAAACCAGCATTCTTGGGAGTGCGATTATATCGAAACCGGCTCACACTGGCGCTGAAATCAAAGATATTTCCCGGACTGAAAATGTAGTTGTACGCCGCCGCCGCGGTGTTGGTGGAATAGACTTCGGCACACCGGTCGGCGCATAGACCGTCGCCCAGGGGATCGACGGGCAAGTCATTGATGCCCCAACGACTGAAACGGACAAAAAGCTTTTGCCTATCGGCGATGTTGTGATCCACCCGGGCAACAAACTGGTTCTGGCCGCCGCCGGTGCGGGCGACCGTTTGAAAATTGTTGATGGTTCCCGACGGAGTCACGATGCCCGGATTGTCCGCAACAGGCCACAAGCCCAGCAAAGCCTTTGAGGTTGGATTAATGCGGCCGGCGGGAATTCTGTTTCCCGGGAACGCCACCGGCGGGGCGCTGCTTCCCGGACATGCGCCTTCGGCGTTCACGATTCCCGCGCAGGGATCCATTATCGGGGTGCTGATGGCTGAGAAGTCGCCAGCTCCTTCGGCGGCGGTCGGCACCGTGGTGGTGAAGGGTTGTCCGGTGCGGAGCCGGAACCCTTCCCAACTCAAGAACCAGAAGGATTGGACGGCGTTCGGGTGCTCGGCGATTCGCAGCGGCCCTCCCGCGTTGCCACCGAACTGGTTCTGAATCCATGGTGGCCGCTGTTTTCCGGTGGCATTAAGAAAATAGTTGTTGGCATTGAAAACCCGGTTCCGGAGGTATTCGTAGAGTTCTCCGTGAAAGGAACTGGTTCCTCCTTTTGTGCTGAGGTTGGTGACTCCGCCCGAGAACTTCCCCCATTCAGCCCCGAGGTTGCTGGTTTGAACTTTGAATTCCTGGATGGAATCTTGAGTGGGAATGAGGATTGGGAGGTTGATGTAGCCAATGTTGAGCGGCTGGCCATCCAGATATTCGGCGCTCTGATTCCCGAACGATCCGCTCACCTGATAATTCGCCCAGCCAAAGGGATTTACTCCCACGGGAGTTCCATTCGAACTGCCCTGCGAAACCACCGAAGGCGCCAGAGCGATCAGGTTGAAAACATTGCGTCCATTTAACGGCAGTTCGTTGGCTTTGTGCTGCTCCACGACCGTGCCGATCGAAGAGGATTCGGTGTCGAGCAGCGACGGACCTCCTTCGACCGTAATACTTTCGAGAGCGGAACCCACTTCCATATCGAAATTGAGCTCCAAAGCATCCTGCACGTGTAGTATCAGATTCGTCTGTATGACAGCTTTGAAGCCAAGCTTCTCGATTTCAATACGGTACCTTCCCGGTGGCAAGTTGGAAACGTAATATAGTCCGGCTTGATTAGTGCTGCTGCCCCGGTAATGCACTCCCGTCCCAGTGTTTATGACCGTGACCATGGCGCCCACAATGGCTGCTTTGCTGGGGTCGGTCACACGGCCGGTCAAGGAGGCATTCGTGGACTGCGCCGCGAGCGCAGCCGCGAAAAAAGGCATGCCAAGAAGAAGTCGAACCACTCGCCGGCGCATCAAGGCTCGTTTCCCGAAAAACTCGCGGGCCAAAAATCGTTGGAGTACCGCTAGGGAGTATATACGTCGTGAGGCGCCCCTCTGTACCAGCTCGGTGACAATATTTGTTGATCGCGGAATCCCACGTTTTTCTCTGGAAAGACTTCGCGGCTCTGTTGTATGTTCTTGCGAGCTTCCGAGACATTAGTTTTACTCGACGGTTGCCACCGCAGCCTTTCGCGGCGCGTAATCGTGGTGAGTTCCAAGATGAGCTCTCCTTACAACGAGCGCCTGCTACCTCTGTCCCTGGTGTGGGAACAGAAACAGGAATGTTCCTCGCGTCCGGCACCGGATGCGCTGCCCGCCACCGACGAAGAACTCATGGTGCGCCTGCGCGACCAGGATTGCGGTGCACTCGAACTGTTGTTCAAACGCCACTCCCGCCTAGTGTTCGGCATCACCCAGCGGATTCTTCGCAATCAGAGCGAATGCGAGGACGTGGTCCAAGATGTCTTCTTTTACATGTATCAGAGGTCCTTTCTGTTTGACCCAGCCAAGGGAAGCGCCAAAGGTTGGATCGTGCAAGTGGCGTTTAGCCGGGCGCTGGATCGTCGGGCAAGTTTGACCCGAAGAGCATATTATTCCGGTACAAATCTAGAGCTTCTCGGCGATACTCTATTGGGACCCGTGGATGTGGAGCGCGAGGTAGAGGCCAGACTCAACCGGACGTATTTAGAACGCGCCTTCGAAGATTTGCCGACTGCGCAGCGAAGAACCATCGAGATGTTTTATTTCGAAGGGATGGAGCTGCGGGAAATCAGCGAGCGGTTGCAAGAGTCCCTGGGGAATGTGCGCCACCATTTTTATCGAGGGCTGGAGCGATTGCGCAGGAACTCTTTTGTGCAGAGCATGCGAGCCTCGCAGAGACGATGAACGAAGAACACCATCACCCGGAGTTTGAGGAACTCTGCGCTCTGGCCGCCACGGGAATGTTACCCGCCGCCGAGCGGCTCAAGCTGAGGCGACATCTGGAAGCGTGCCCGCAATGCTCCGAAGCATACGCTCAGTACCGTGTGCTTACCCGTGAGGGCCTGCCTTTACTGGCAAGCGCGCACGCCCATCCGGTTGAAGCGAAACGCTGGAATGAAAAGTCCACGTGGAAGAGATTATTGGCTCGAATTCGGGATGCGGAACCGGAAGCACACCCAGCAGCGCGCAAATTGACCGCCAGGCGCGCTGCCCCATGGGCAGGTTGGGTGACCAATTCCTGGACGCGAGCAGCCCTGGCCGCCTGCCTCCTCGCCGGCGTTAGTTATGGCACCTATGGCATCGGTATCCACCGGAGCCTTATTCACGACCGGGCCAACAGCCCGGCAAACCCCCAACCAGTGGCGAATCCGGAGGCATACCCGAAACAGGTGTGGAGCGCGCAGGCGGAAAAGATTTCCCTCCTCGAAGCCGAGAATTCAAATCGGCAGGCGCAAATCGAACATTTACGCACCGAGTGGGCAGACCTCAAACGCCTCACGCGCGAGCTCGCGGCGGCGAACGACAAATCTGAAAATAGGGCACGGTCGCTTACGGCTCAACGCGATGCCCTTGCGGCGCAGCTATCCGAACTGCAACAGTCGTATGCCGATGCACAGAGAGAACTGACCACCGTCCAACGCGAGCGCGACAAAGTCCTGGTTCAGGTGGCAGCTGTCACCAATAACTTGCAAGATCTCAAAGCTGCACAGCAAGAACAGGAGCGACGGCTGCATGATGACGAGCAATACCTGGCCGCCGACCGCGACATCCGCGAATTGATGGGAGCTCGCAAGCTTTACATCGCGGATGTCTTTGATGTCGACAGCTCCAGCCGCACTCGCAAGCCTTACGGCCGCGTCTTCTACACTGAAAACAAGTCGCTCATTTTTTATGCCTTTGACCTCGACCGCGAGCCGCGCGTCAAGAACGCAGCCTTCCAGGTGTGGGGCGAAAAAGATGCGCCTCAAGGGGAGAAAGCGCACCCGCTGAATCTCGGCATTTTGTACATGGACAGTGAATCCAACAGACGATGGGTTTTGCGCTCCGATGATTCCACACAGTTAGCGGAAATCGACGCGGTTTTTGTAACCGTCGAGCCGGATGGCGGCAGCTCCAGGCCGACCAGCAAACCTTTCTTGTACGCCCTCCTGCGAAAAGAAGCCAACCACCCGTAACCGGCGTCACCCGCCGAACCCTCTCTGCAGCTCGCTCTCCAGGGCTTGGTACAAAACACTTCATCCCGGCGTAAACACGTGTAGAGGAGACCATTGGGGATGTGGTATCCCTCCCGAATTGTCTCTGAGCCGATTACGAGAAATACCGGAATCCTCGACCACATGCTTCACTAACTCGCTGCTACTTGTGGAGATCACATGCCTTCTCGCAGCTTCTGGATCATCGCCCTCTTGTTCTTGGCAGTCGCCGCTCCCATCGCCCACCCACAAACCACATACGGATCGATCACGGGATCGGTACAGGACTCCTCCGGCGCTGCCGTGGCTGACGCACAAGTGACATTGACCAACCTGGGCACTGCCGAGAAGCGCACTCAGCCAACCGGGCCAGATGGTCTTTATTCCTTTGTGAATCTCATTCCCGGCATGTATCGAATCGAGGTAGAAAAATCAGGGTTCAAACGCTTTGCGCGGACGAATCTTCTGGTGGAGGTGAATCAGGCAAACAAGATCGATGCGGTGCTCGCGCCCGGCCAGGTGACCGAAACGGTAGAGGTGACCAGCGCAGTTCCCTTATTGCAGCCGGAGACATCGTCGCTCGGCACGGTAGTCGAGACGCGCGCAGCCAATGAATTGCCGCTGAATGGAAGAAATATTTTTAATCTGACGACAATCACTCCCTCCGTAGTCCCTCAAGGCAACACCATGGGTACCGTGGTAGGCAAGAATCCGTTTGACTTCGCGAATTATCAGGTCGGGGGCTCATTCGCCAATGAAGCGGCCATGTACCTCGATGGTCAACCTCTTAATATCGGCTATATTAATCTGCCTCTGGTGGTTCCCACCGACGATTCGGTTTCCGAGTTCAAGGTTCAATACAACAACCTGGGGCCGGAGTGGGGTAAGTTTTCAGGCGGCGTCATTAATATAAGCACGAAATCGGGAACCAATACCTGGCATGGCGGCGGATATGACTATCTCCGTAATAAGGTACTCAATGCCAACGAGTTTTTTAATAAGCAAGGCGAACTTACCGGCGGTAAAAGCAACCAGCCGCCACCTTGGACGCAGAACCAGTTTGGAGCCAATGTTGGCGGCGCCATTGTCAAAAATAAGACTTTTGTGTTCGGCAGTTATGAAGGGTTCCGGCTGCGCACGGGCACGCCCTTTAACACAACCGTACCCACTATGGACGAGCGCAGCGGCAATTTTGCCGATTTGTGCAAGTCGGGCTTCACTACTCCCGATCCCCACGGCTCGGGCATCAACATTTGCTCGGACACAAACGGGGCAGGACAATACGTTCATCAGCTCTATAATCCCATCGCCTTTACCGGACCCCTCTCTGGAGTTACGCTAAACCCCGCAACTTCAACTAGCTTTCGCCTGCCGTTTGCCAACAACTGTCTTTCTACGACCTGCGGAGCTGCCGCCAGTTTCATTAATCCAACCTCGGCCTACCTGTTGAATAAGTTGATCGCTGGCCCGACCGGCCCGGGAACAGTCCTTAATTTTCTGAAGGACGCCAGCACTGGCGGAGATACCGATGAGGCCGTGGCCCGGGTTGACCAGACTATTACCTCGAAGCAAACCCTGTTCGGGCGGTTCAGCTATTACAAGCTGCTAAGCCTCGCCCAGGACCCGTTCGGCACCGGTCTATGCAAAGACCGCTGCGCCGAAAACACAAAGAGCAAGAGTCTGGCGCTTGGTTATAACTTCGCCATCAGCCCAACTACGATCGCAAACGTGAACGCGAGCATCAGCCGTTTCACCTACCTGCGCGCTCCGATTAACGACAATTTCGACATGGCCGGCGAAGGTTGGCCCGCTTCGTATAATCCTCTGGTGCCGAACATCGAGCGCACGCCCATGACGCCGTGTTTCGGCCAGAATGATGCGCTGGTCGGGTGCAGTCAGGGACAAAGCGCGATTGATGATGCCGATACTCAGTTCAATATTTCGCCGCAAATCACCATGATTCGCGGGCGCCACACTCTCGCCTGGGGCGCTCAGCTCGAGGAAGGATATGACAATTACTTGCAGACCAACACCGGAGGAGGCCTGATCTCGTTCGGCGGTGGTTGGACGTCGCAATTTCCGGGAGTAGTTGGAGCCGGGAACATACAAGGCTCCGGGGCTGGAAACGGTGAAGACTTCGCCGATTTCTTGCTGGGATACGGCAATGGAGCGGGCGCTGCATTTGGCAATCAAACCAGCGGCTCGCTGGTTATTTCCGGGCCGGTTTCTGGAAAACAATCGTATCGTGCGCTGTATTTCGGCGACACTTGGCACGTGACCAGCAAGCTTACGCTGAATCTGGGCGTTCGTTATGAGCTGCAGGGGCCTTGGTCCGAGCGCTACGACAAAATGACATATTTCAATCCCGGCGCGGTCAATGCTTCGGTTACCGGTTGCAGCGGAGCCACAGGGAGTGCTTGCCCGGGAGATGCGTTTTTGGTGGGCACCGGCGTGAACACCGGCCGCAACAATCTGCCGCTGTCGAAAAAACAAATTCTGCCGCGCTTAGGACTCGCCTACTCGCTGGATTCAAAGACCGTAGTTCGCGGTGGATACGGTATTTTCTTCATCCCCAATTACGTATCGTTTAATGCCAATCCCTATAACGATATCGTGAACAGTGCGACCTCACCTTTCTTCAACAGCAATGACCACGGTATAACGCCCTCGGCGAATCTCGACGCCAATAGTTGTACGTGGACGGGCAACAACGCGCTCAGCTGCGCGGGAACCGGCCCCTTCAATGAGGGAACAGCCCCAAATACCGGCGCGAACGCGCTGGTCGCAGTAGCTGGCCGCAGTCCGCAACCAAATATTTCTCAGTATGCGCTGACGCAGAACAATATTTCCTCTACCGGCTACACCGTCCAGAAATACGGATACGTCCAGCAGTGGAACGTCGACATCGAGCGTGAACTGCCCGCCGGCTTCTTTGTGGACCTGGCGTACGCCGGCTCTCACGGCGTGCACTTGGAGCAGTCGGCCACCAATATTAACCAAATCCCGGATGGCTTTATCAATCAGGCCCGGGCGCAATATGCGGCCGGTGGCGCGACGGCAGTTACAATCGCGCAACCTGCCACCACGTACCCCTTCAGCCAGGCTCTCCCCGGGGGTTTGGGACCAGGGAATCTGCTCCTGGGGCAGCTGGACCGTCCCTTCCCGGAGTATTCCGGTCTGAACCTCAACGCGTTTGGATGCTGCGAGAGCAGTTACAACGCACTGCAGGCAACCGTGAGGAAACGCTTCCCGGGTAACGGCCTGATGCTTGTTTCTTACACAAACTCGAAACTAATGTCTAATACCGATACGCTTACCTCGTGGCTCGAAGGGGGAACAACCGGCGGCGTAGGCAGCGTCCAGGATTGGAACAATCTCGCTGGCGAACGCTCTCTGTCATCCCAGGATGTTCCACAACGTCTGGTCATAAGTTATGTGCTCGATCTTCCATTTGGCCATGGACAGAAGTTCCTGTCGGAGGTTCACGGTTTCACCGGCGGGCTGGTTTCCGGGTGGGGCGTAGACGGCGATACCACTTTCCAGCGGGGGTTTCCGGTCAAGCTGAGTTGGGGCGGGAGTAATGTGATGACTTCCGACGGCTTTGGCATAGGCACGCTGCGACCTGACTATATTGCGGGTTGCGCCAAGGAACGCTCGGGAAGCGCCGTCAGTAGGCTCAATGAATGGTTCAATACCGCTTGCTTCACCGCGCCCGGCGGTCTCAACGCATCAGGGCAGCAGAACAATCCCTGGACGTTTGGCAACGAGCCGCGGGTCGATGCGTCTTTGAGGCAGCAAGGAGTGAATAACTTCGACTTTGCGGTTTTTAAGAGAACGACAATCTACGAAAGAATGAACCTTGAGTTCCGCGCCGAGTTCTTCAATTTATTTAATCACCCTCAGTTTGGACCACCCAACGGGACCGAGACCAGTTCGACTTTTGCAAGCGTGACCAACACCGTCAACAACCCGCGTCTTGTGCAGTTGGGCTTGAAATTGGCGTTTTGAGGCAATTGATTCACCGGGCTGTCTAGGGATTTTTGATCGAGTGTGGACGGGAGAGCCTTTAGATTGTCGATAAGAGAATCGTCCTTCTCTTGGCATTCATAGGAGAAAGGCTGGTCTTCATCACCTTACTGAACCGGGGCGATCCGATGGCCCGACAGAAGGTTTTGCATGGCTACAGAATTTCCGTGCTTGCGCACTCCGGATGCCGTTTAAAGAGACTGCAGACAACGCGCGCGCTGACTTTCGTGCGGCCGGAGCGCCACGGCATTGGGTTGTGCCGGAAAGGCACGCGCGCATTACAGCCAGGCTGCTGCGGTCGTTGGGCGGAAAAACCCGGTCCGGGCGCGCCACATGGGATATAAATCGCAGGCCGCAAAGGAAGTTTTCGTTGTGCCCGCAACGCTCGTGACGTCGTGCTTGTAGCGAATCTGGCGAAACTCCGAAATGGTGCGAAATCGGGTTCGTTACCTGCCACCAGTACGCGGAAAGCGCCTCAAGGCTCTGGAGGGCCCGATCGTGCGGGTGTTACAACCGTCCGATCTACCGTCCAAAAGAGAACTAAGTCCGCTCGCTCCTCAATTCTTCGGATATCGGCACCAGGACGTTGCCGGCATCCTCCCAATTTTCGGCATAGAAGAACTTCAGAAGTTGCTGGCGAAACTGCCTACGGCATGACGAACGGTCACGCGCGGGGCTCAGGACGCCAGATCCATGCTGGTGAACGGGGGGCGCTCATGTTTTTCTTCGATTTTCCCGTGGCTACTGACTTTCGCCAGCTCGGAATTCAACTCGGCCCCGACCAGTGTCGCAAAGCCGGTCCAGTAGAGCCAGGTCATCAAAGCGATAGCTGCGCCAAGTGTGCCGTAGGTCTTATTGAAGTGGGCAAAGTGGCGGAAATAAAGTCCGAGAAGATACGAGATTGCGATCCAGCAACCGACGGCCAGAACCGCACCCGGGAGTGTGGCTCGAAAACGCTGCTTCACGTTGGGGGCCAGGAAATAGATCGCTTCCACCGCCAGGACCGTGAAGCCAACGGCTATGGACCAGTGAATATAGGGCCAGAGGAAAACAAACAAGCTCGAGAGGTGAACTTTAGCTGCCAGCCATGTGCCAAACCTGGGCCCTAGGATCATGACCGCGAGCGCGACCAGCAGAAGTGTCCCCGTGATAACCGCCAGTCCCACAGCGAGAGAGCGTGTCTTCCAAAATGGGCGGTCATCTTCAACATCATAGGCCACATTCAGCGCTTCAATGGCAGCGGCAAATCCTCCGGACGCGGCCCACAATGTGCCCAGAATTCCAAAGGAAAGGAATTCTCCTCGACTCGGGGTGATTACATCCGACAGCACGCCTCGAACCAGGCCCATGCCGTCGGGCGGTATAAATCGTCCCAGGAGGAAAAGCGCCTGCCCGAACAGATTGGGGACGGGCAGGAATGCCACGACCGCCGATAAGAAGATGAGCGCGGGAAATAGGGCCAGGATAGTGTAGTAAGCGAGTGCCGCAGCCATCTGCAGGGCATGATGGCGCTGCACGTCGGACCAGGTGCGGGCAAGTGCGTGGCTGATGTGGGCTGGCGTCATCCACGTTTGTGATGCGCCCTCAGTTTCCGGGGTAGATCGATTCTAAGCAACAATCGCACGAAATTATTCTTGCACCCGAAGATTTCGCGGCTCAGGGGATGAAAAACGAGCCATTGCGGGCTTTGGACAACTCGGCAGGCGACAGCGTATATTGCGGCGGTGAGGGGAAAGCCGCATTTTCGCAGGAAGAAGGCGCCCGCCCGTTCCTGGGTCGAGAGGAAATTCCGGCCTGGATTTCGAGGGTTCCCAATCGCTACCATCGCCTTCTATGGACCCGATGACAAATTGGCCAGCAAGGTGGTGGTGAGCGTGTTCCTCCAGGAGAGCCACGGACCGGATTTTCTCGAGCGCTGGCACTCCCAGGGCGACAATGACGTACGCCAGGACCTTGATATTGGCGAACAGGTTCTCGGCTTTCTCAAGTCCCACGCACCTCGCTCCACTGTCATGACCGATGGAATTATCGGATGCCCGCACGAAGAAGGTGTGGACTACCCCGAGGGCACCTCTTGCCCGCAGTGTCCTTATTGGGCCGGGCGTGATCGCTTTGAGCACATTCAATGAGCGAGCTCGGAAGAGAAAGCGTCCGCACTACCCAATGAGCGTTCGCCTATCAGTCCACCTTGTACAGGACTGCCCCATGCGCTGGGAGCGAAAGGCTGACGGATTCCATTTCGCCCAGGTCCCTTCGTTCCCAGAGGTCGCGAACCTTGTGCCTGGGGCCTTCCAAACCGAGCTGCGCCCAACTGTAGCCCACCCGATTGGGTTCGGCAGACCTGTTAAAGAGTGCAAGATAGGTACTGTCTCCGGACTCCGCGTGCGACGACCACGCCACGGTGTTGCCGGTTTCTAGCACCTGTCGGCCATTCTTGGAATGCTGATCTACCGCCAGGATCTCCGGATTGGTCAACAGGGATAGAGTCCAGCCATCCGCGACGGACAGGTCACCGCCAACCATGAGCGGAGAACGGCAAATCGACCACAGTGTGAGTAGCGTACGCTGTTCGTCGTGCGTGAGCCTGCTGTTTCGTGGCTTGCCCCAGCCCGGTGCCGGCCCGAGGCGGCCAATGGGCAGCATGTCGGCGTCAGGCCAGTGCCCGGACCCCGCAATGGGCGCCCATGCGGCCGTATTCTCGAACTGGTCGCCGACTCCCTTTGGATAGGGCTGGTCATTATGCCAGAGGTCCCAAATATCGTTTGAAATCCTCCACATTTGGGCATACGGTTTGAGCTCCTGCGCCTTATCGATGGGAGCCGGCCCGGGCGACAGACTCAGGACGATCGCCCGCCCACTCTTTCGAATTGCCTCGCTAAGGCTGCGAATTTCGTCGCCTTTGTAAGGGCGGCTGCTGATGCAATCCACCTTGATGAAATCCACACCCCAGCCGGCATAGAGCTTGATGATCGAGTCATAGTACGCCTGCCCTGCCGGCTTGCGAATATCGACGCCGTAATTGTCGAAATTCCACGGGCAGGTGTTGGAGGTGTCCGCGGCATCGGCGGCGTGATAAGGAGAGTCTGCGATGGGTAAATTTCTGGCTGCCGCCTGTTTTGGAATGCCGCGCAGTATGTGAATCCCGAACTTCAGGCCCAGCGAGTGCGTGTAATCCGCGAGCGCCGAGAAGCCCGCGCCGTTCGCTGCCGATCGGAAGCGGTTCTCGGGGGGCACGTAGCGGCCATACTCGTCCAGCGAATACTCGAAATTTCTTCGATTCCCTTCCGCTGCCGGGTTTCTGACGAACCACTCCATATCAATCACCAGGTATTGCCATCCGTATGGCTTCAGGTGCCCGGCGATCCATCTGGCGTTAGCCCGGAATTGCTGTTCGTTGATGGTGGTCCCGTATCCGTCCCAGCTGTTCCAGCCCAACGGCGGGGCTTCGGCCAACCCGGGGGAAGCCGCCAATAACGGGAGGCTGACAAGAGTCAGGGCAAGCAGTCGAAAACTTCGTTGCATAACCGGTTGGTAACGATTCATCTCGGATTCGGCCTCTCCCGCATGTTCGCATAAGGCTGGTTGAAGCTGGAGATGAGCTTGTCCTTCGAACTCGACCAAGCCATGGACTCGAAACCGCGGTAAATGCCTAGAAGATTTATTTCAGCGCGAACTGAACACATCTCGCGTCCGGCGTGCAATTGGCAAAGAAGCGCGTGCCGGTGATTTCACCGGCGTT
>Ga0123356_10004108_pt1 | contig 15120 bp, 13 predicted proteins | sample TergutEmb28metaG_2_FD_92546 | JGI IMG/M metagenome (GOLD analysis project Ga0123356, IMG submission 92546) | Embiratermes neotenicus P3 segment gut microbial communities from Petit-Saut dam, French Guiana - Emb289 P3 | ecosystem: Host-associated > Arthropoda: Insects > Digestive system > Gut ... | reverse complement strand
TTGCTTTCACACGTTTTTACTTACTTTTGGTATTTGGTTTCAAAATATCATGGGTTTTTAACTTTGCACAAAGAGACACCCCAGATGGCGTAGCCAAAAGGGGTGTTTGTCTTCAGTCTGAGAACCGTGGATACACGGTTCTTTGGCGTGTTATGGGATGATTAATTACAATCCGTGCCAGAAAAGGGGGTTTCGTGCCAGAATGTTGATTTTATTTTGCTGTTAGTTTAAAGTGATTATGAATATTCATTAAAGGTAGTTGTAATGACAGAAATTATTAGTAAGCTTGAGGATGTATCAAAAGGTTTTATTAACATTTATGTAGTGCTAGATAATGATTTACAGCGCAGTGATATTTTTGTACCTTTTCTTAATACTATGCTAAAATTGCAGGCATGTTTATCCATTGCCGATAATTCAAATAATGATGTAGCTATAAATAAGGCCCTAAACAATCTCTTAGAGGTTGAAAAGAGTCTGGACATGGTAAAAGAATCAAAATTAATAGAGCCTGCATTAACAGACTCTATGCTTCAAGAGTGCGAAGCTTTACGGGCTTTACTTGAAAACTATATATCAGTCGCATAACCGGAGCTACAGTTATTTATACAGTAAAATCACATTAACCAATTCTTAAAATAATAACTACACGAAATACGTTTCCGTCCGTTTCAAAACGGGCGGAATCGCCGTATTTATCAACAACGGCTCTGACCGATGAGATTCCGATACCTTCACCTGTGTGCTTTCGTGACATGAAACTGTCACCTTCTTTGTTCAATTTACCGTCAAAACTGTTAGAGATGTTAATTGTAAGTAATTTTCCGGTATGATTTGAACGAATCTTAATAAACTTTTCTCCCTCAAGTTTTCTGCAGGCTTCTATTGCATTTTCAACGCAATTACCAAAAATAATACATAAATCAGAATCGCTTACACCTGTTTCTCCCGGAACAATTGTATTAACATCAACCTGTATTCCTTCTTTTCCGGCAATGTTAATGTAATATTGCAAGATTGCACTCACTGCGAAATTTTCACAAAATGTAATATCAGCTTTTCCCGGTAATGACCCGATATAATTGCTTAAGTATTCTTCAAGCTTTTTACTTTCGCCTGCGTTGTTATACGATTGGATTACCGATAAATGATGTCTTAAATCGTGTTCTGCTCTTTTTGTTTCCGTAATATGTGTTTGGAGAACATTATAATGCTCCCCTTGCAAAGCAAGCTGCCGGTTAATCGACCGGTTTTCAGTTTCCAGCTCCTGTATGCTTTCTTGCAGATTTTGCAAACGTTCGGTCCGAATTTTAAGCAGTTCCTCAATCTGCAGATGGCGTGCAATACGATTTTGCATAACGGTTGTTGAAAAGGGTTTGGTTATAAAGTCAACGGCACCGAGTTCAAATCCTTTTGCTTCAATGGAAGCATCTTCATATGATGTCAGAAACACTACAGGAATATTTGCGGTTTTATCATCTTCCTTTAGTTTCTTTATAGCGTCAAAACCATCCATTTCCGGCATATCAATATCGAGAATGATTAAATCGGGAGTGATTTTTTCAAAAATTGTGAACATTCTTTCCGCAGAAGGCATTGTTAGAATATTATATAACCCGTCCAATGCACGAAGAGCTGTTACAAGGTTTACATCACTGTCATCAACAATAAAAATCGTTTTCAAATCTACTTGTCATTCCTTTCTGTGTCAATGAAAAAAGCAGTAATTACCGATGCCGCTACTTCAAAGTTACTGTGCAAGATTAAACTGTTAATTTTATCAAGCAAATTGTTTGTGCTGCCGGACCATTGCATTTGACCAAGCTCAGCGAGTTTTGCCTTGGCAGTCATACTGTCATAATCCTCACACGCTTTGAGAATATGTGTCAATTTATCATACAAGATTTCAGGGAATGAATCTGCTTCGGTTTCTTCTCTTTTTATGTCATTTTCAACTTTTATGATTAATAATTTAAATGCTTCGAGAAATGGTTTTATTTCAGCTTGGATAACACTCAAATCCATTTCTCTGCAGGATTGCTCCAACATGCGGGCAGTTTCGGACAAATCATTTTCACCGATATTGGCAAGAGCGCTTTTTATTGCATGTGTGCTTGTAGTAAATACTTGCATTTTTTCATCTGAAAAACTTTCGTTGTTTTCTGCAGCGGCTTCAAAAACCGGTAAAACTTTTTTTGCGTCACGAATAAAAATAGAAAGAATTTCATCATCTGCTTTTTGTTCCGCTATAAAAGCTGCTATATTTCTACCGCTTTGAAGTCTTGCGGTTTCAATAACTTCGGGAGATTGCTTGTTGAAAATAAATTTTAAAAGCACATCATTAAGGTTATTAATATCAATCGGCTTTGAAATAAAACCGTTAAAACCATTGTCAATAAAACCGTCTTCATTTCCTGTCGATGTATTTGCCGTAAAAGCTATAATTGCTCCGTCATAACCCAGGGCACGCAGTTTTATAGTTGTCTCCTTGCCATCCATTTCAGGCATCATATCATCCATAAAAATTATGTCGTAATAATTATTTTTACTAATCAAATCAAGTACGTCAAACCCGCTCAGTGCAGTATCAATATTTAACAGATACGGGTTTAATAACCCCTTCATTACATATAAATTTGTTTCAACGTCATCTACTACAAGAACCTTGCCATATGGCATCGGCTCACGCATGATTTGCAAATCATTAAATTTCGTATTATTTCTATATTCTAAGCTGCATAATTTCTTTGCAAGCTCTTCACCGATTGTATCGCACGGAACAGCTTCTTGCTTGACCGTAACCATAAAAGTGCTGCCTTTACCGTATTCGGTTTCTGCCCAGATAGTGCCGTCCATCATTTCTACAAGTTGCTTTGTAATAACCAGACCCAATCCTGTTCCTTCAATGGTTCGATTTACATCTGTATTAAAGCGTAAATATTCCGAAAATAACAAGTCTCTGTCTTCCAATGTCATACCCTGCCCTGTGTCTTCAACATTAAAGTGCAAAGCGACACTGTTTTCTTCATATGATGTATAAACGGATAGCTTGACAAACCCTTCTTCGGTATACTTAATTGCGTTTGATATTAAATTGTTGAGAATTTGCTTCAAACTAAGCTCGTCACCATATAGTTTTTGCGGAAGGTTTTCATTAACATCAAGCATAAATTTTATTGGCTTTGAACCAATTTGCACAATATTAAGCTGTACCGTATCATCAATAAGATTTAAAAGCTCATACTCCTCGGGATTAAGCTCAAGATTACCTGATTCAATTTTCGTCAAATCAAGAATATCATTAATAATCCGCAGAAGGTTACTGCTCGAATTATATATTATTTCCAGTGCTTTTCTGTATTCATCTGTAAGATCATCTTTGTAAAGCTCAATTTGTGCAACTCCGATTATTGCATTCATGGGAGTTCTTATTTCGTGTGAAACCGAGGCAAGAAATTTTATTTTTCCCTCATTGCTTTTTATGAGTGCATTTTCATACATTAAACTGAAAATAGTCCCAAGTGCAAAAACAAAAAAGCCGCTAATAAGTGCTATAATTAAAGGAAAAGATATATTTCTAAGATCGGCGTTAAAATCGGAAATCGGGATTTCACTGCCAAAGACCCATCCGATCTCTTCGATTTCTATTCTGGAGATAAAAAAGTCCCTTCTATAAGTTGTAACCCGTTCAAGGTTTACACGGGAGTTACTGTTATCAACCGGTGAAAGATCTCCTGTTTGAATATCACTGAAATTAATAAAAAAAGCACTGCCGTCAGACTTCCATGGCAAGTAATCGGCATTATCGTGCGTTACGATGTATCCGTTATCTGATAATAAAAAAGATATACCGTTTGTGTATGGGCGTATTGCATTTACGTAATCTACAACATCCGTTAAAGCAAAATCAATTCCGATTACACCGTTTTTCCCATTGTGCAGCACGACGGTTTTACAAACAGTTACTATTATTTCACCTGTGAGAATATCCACATATGGCTCACTTATTGTAGCGTTCCCTTCGTTTTCTCTGGCAGCAATGTACCATACACGAATAGTTGGATCAAACCCGTCGGGTGGTGAATTACCATCGCTGAAAATAATTACTTTATCATCTGTAGCTATGTATACAGCCATGACATTATCGATAATCGCATTGGCTTCTCTTATATGTGTGAAGTAGTGTTCCAGCTCATCTTTCTCGGTTAGTTCAAAATAAATCAAATCGTCGTGAACCATGCTGACAAGCTTCATTTTTGGTACAAACCACATATGAAGGGTTTCCGAGTGTTTTTCAGTAGTTACCGTAATATGTTCAATTGTACTTTCCCAAAAAACTGCAACCTGAGACTCATAAATAAAAATCATTACGCCTACAAATAAAATAAGCGTAAAAATTCTTAAAAAAGCAAAGAGTTTTTTATTACTTTTTGTATATCCTTGTGCAACCATTCTTTTACATATTCTCCGATAATGCTGTTAAATAGTCTCTGTATGCCTGCTTGATGTTTTTTTCATCATCTTCGCAGATTGGGATTGTTGCTTCGCTGGCTATGATAAAATTGTTTGCAGTAATATCATTTATATAACTCATATTAACAACATAATTTTTATGTGTCCGTAGAAATGATTTGCCTTCAACCTGTTTTTCAAATTCATGCAATGAAACAGGTGATTTTACTGTATTAAATACTGTGTGGATTAATAAATCGTTATTAATCATTTCGGCGAATAAAATGTCCTTCAAATAGACTTTAATATGCTTTCCGTCCGATAAAACATTAATGCTCTGAAGTAAATCGTTTAACAGCACCATACTATCGTTAAGAACGGCTTCTACTGCAGAGTAATCTAAAGGTTTTATCAGATATTGCAATGCTTTTACATAATAGCTGTCTAACCCGTGACTCCGACTTGTTGTTGTAAAAATAATTATTACATCCGTATTAATCTTTCGAATTTCACGTGCAACGTCAACACCAAGTGTTCCGGGCATATAAATATCAAGAAATACAATCTTTAAATCCCGAAATTTTCCGGCGTTAAAATCAACTAAAAAATCATCCCCGTTTTCATATACCGATATTTCTACGGGGACCTCTATATTACTAAAATATCTCGTTACATAAGAAGATAATTTTTCTGCATTTTCTTTAATATCTTCACAAATAATAATTTCCATTATACTCTGCTCCCCCTCAGAAAATATAAATTACCCTCTATGATACCATAAAATCAACTTAAATCCAAAGACCTTATTTTATCTCTCAATTTTAATACCATACCTGCAGACACGGACAATTCGTCTACCCCCATATGCAGGAAGGTTTCCGTTAAGGTTAAATCACTTGCAAGCTCTCCGCAGATTCCGCACCATATACCCGCCTTGTGAGCAGATCTTACAGTCATTTCAATCATTTTTAAAACAGCCGGATGATGGGTATCACAAAATCTTTCGAGGTCACGGTTTTGCCTGTCTACAGCGAGTGTATATTGTGTAAGGTCATTTGTGCCGATACTGAAAAACTGAACCATTTTAGCAAGCTCTTCGCTTATAATAACTGCTGCGGGAGTTTCTATCATTATTCCTATTTCCGCATCTTCATTAAACTCGATATTATCCTGTTTTAGACTTTCCTTAACCTCGGTAATAATTTTCTTTATTTCATCAATTTCCCACGTTCCGGTTATCATCGGGAACATTATTGCGATATCTCCAAATGCCGATGCCCGGTATAATGCTCGAAGCTGTGTTTTAAACACCTCGGGTCTTGTCAGACATATTCTTATTGCTCTCATCCCCATTGCCGGGTTTTCTTCGGCGGGCAGATTAAAATACGGAGCTTGTTTGTCTGCACCGATATCAAGAGTCCGGATTATAACTTTCTTGCCCTTCATCTGTTCGGCGGCTTTTTTATATACCTCAAACTGCTCTTGCTCCGAGGGATAATCTGTATTTTCGAGATATAAAAACTCACTTCTGAATAAACCGATACCGCCGGCATCATTCTCCAATGCAGTATTAATTCCTGATAAATCAAGTGCATTTGCATAAACTTTTATTTCGCGTCCGTCTTTTGTAATGTTTGGTAATCCTTTGAGAGCTTCCAGTTTTTGTCGCTCGTTATTAAGTTCTTCTTTTTTTTGCCCGATGGCAGCAACAGTGCTGTCATCAGGTTCTATATATAATGTACCTGTTGTACCGTCGAGTATTGCAGGCTTGTTGTCATATTCCGGTGATAATGTTGTCCCCGTGCCTATTATTGCCGGGATTCCCATAGATTTTGCAAGTATTGAAGTGTGTGAGTTTAAAGAACCCTCCATCATTACAAATCCCAGGATTAAATGTTTTTCAAGTTGTATTGTTTCGCTGGGTGCAAGGTCATCGGCTGCAATTATTGAAGGTGTTTCCAATATAAAAGGCTGATGTTTTTCGGGTGCAAGAGCTATTTGCACACGTTTTGAAATGTCAAGAATATCCGCAGATCTCTCTTTCATATATGCATCATCCATGGATGAAAAAACTTCGGATAATTCCTTTGAGGTTTCATCAACAGCATATTCTGCACTGACATTTTGTTCGTTTATCATGTTAATTACCGGTTCATAAAAATCCGGGTCGTCAAGCATCATTTTATGTACTTCAAAAAGAGCGGCTATTTCATCTCCGGCATCTTTGGATGCTTTTTTGTATAAATCATCAAGCTGTTCCATAGCAAGAGCCTTGGCCTTTTCAAAATGTGAGATTTCCACTTCCGGGCTGTTACTTGTATTGCGTATAATTTCAACAGAAGCTTTCTTAAAGAACCGCAGCGGTCCGTCGGCAATTGAAGAATATACACTTGTACCTTTAATAATTTGCATATTGAATTTCTCCCTGATTAGAGTGATTAATTGAAATAAAGGGGGAATGGTCTCCCCCTCTATTCCTGCGTTATGGCAAGTTTGTAGAATTTATTTGTCGCCGATTACCTTATGGATTTCGTCGGCAACATGTTGAACCTGTGTACCGACAACAACCTGAACGCTTGTCTTGCTTGGACGTATGACACCGCTGACACCTGCAGACTTGATTTTCTTTTCATCAACAAGCAGATAGTCTTTAATTTCCACACGCAAACGTGTGATACAGTTGTCGAGAGATGTAATATTATCTGCACCGCCGAGTCCTTCGAGAACTGTTGCAGCAACTGCGGCGAAGTCACCTGTTGCAAGGGTGAACTTGCTTTCTTCCTCGGCATAATCTTCATCCTCACGGCCGGGTGTTTTGAGGTTGAATTTTGTGATTATGATACGGAACAGAGCATAGTAGATTACGGAAAAGCCCAATCCGATTGGTATAATTAACCACGGGTTGAGAGCAAGAGGTGTTCTTGCGCTGAGGAACAGGTCGATAAATCCTCCACTGAAGTTGAATCCTGCACGAATAGGTAAAATTGCCATGATAAACATTGATATTGCTGTAAGTAAAGCATGGATAACATAGAGTATGGGAGCTAAGAACATGAATGCAAATTCAATTGGTTCTGTAACACCTGTAAGGAAGGATGCGAGAGCACCCGACATTAAGATACCGGCTGCAACTTTTCTTTGTGTTGTTTTCGCTGTGTGATACATTGCAAGTGCTGCACCGGGGAGACCGAACATCATAACCGGGAAGAATCCTGTCATATAAACACCGGTTTCACCGAGTAAGCCTGTGTTATTCCAGAAGTTTCCGAGATCATTTATCCCGACAAGGTCGAACCAGAACACTTGGTTGAGTGCGTGGTGTAATCCGAGAGGAATGAGCAAACGGTTGAAGAAACCGTAAATAGCAGCACCCCATGGACCGATGCCGACAACTGCTTCACCGAACGCAACAAGTCCGCCAAAAATAAACGGCCATATAAACATAAGAAGGAATGCAGCTACAATGCTTATTCCGCCTGTTACAATCGCAACACTGCGCTTACCGCTGAAGAATGCGAATGCATCGGGTAATTTTGTGTTCTTAAAGCGATTGTAAGAAAACGCACCAATAAGTCCGCTGAGGATACCGATAAACACATTATCGATTTTTTCAAATGCTGCAGTGTGAACTTCAGAAAGTGCTCTGTTAAGAATGTTTTCGACCGATCCGGGACTGAGTAGTGTGGTTATCATTAAAAATGATACCAACCCTGCAAGAGCTGAGGTTCCATCACCTTTATCTGCCATTCCAATCGCAACACCGATTGCAAATAAAATTGGCATATTATCGATTATTGCTGCACCTGCTTTAACAAGAAACGCAGCTATTTGATTATCGCCACCCCATCCGTTCGGGTCTATCCAGTAGCCGATACCAAGCATAAGAGCTGCAATCGGCAGGGTTGCGACCGGCAACATAAGTGATCTGCCTAATCTTTGCACATGTTTCATAAATCATACTCCTCCTAAGTTAATAATGGTTATTGCTTTATAATAAAAAGGCATTGCGCAAGCCTTATTGCACAAAAAGTTTTAATAACACTATAAATTCTCGCTTAAAAAAGCCTCAACAGCAACTGCAGCATCTTTTTCATCAGCTCCGTCAAATGTCAGAGTCAGTTCATCACCGCACTTCATGCCAAGAGCCATGACACCAATAACACGTTTTGCATCAACCATTTTATCCGGGCGCCCAATTTTAATGTCACTTTTAAAATCTGTACATTTTTTAACCAGAAGTCCTGCAGGTCTTGCATGAATTCCCAGCTCGTCCTTAATAATATATTTTACTTCCGTCATTGATTTCTCTCCTAAATTTTAAGTGTAATAAGAGGTTCGCCTTCTTTAATTGGCCCTTCCTGCACAAAGGAGACGGACTTGAATTTATCGGGATTGCAAACCACAACGGGTGTTACTGTTTCGTAACCCTCTGCAGCTATTGCTTCTGCATCGAATGTCATAAGAACATCACCGGCTTTTACCTTATCATCTGTATTTTTACAGATTGTATAGTGTGCTCCTTTAAGCTTAACGGTATCAATGCCTACATGTATTAGCAGCTCAACTCCGGTTTCGGTTTCAAGGCTGACTGCATGCCCGGTATCAAACATCATGGTGATGAGCGCATCCGCAGGTGAAATTATACGGCCGGATTTCGGCAAAATTGCAATGCCTTTGCCTAAAATATCATCGCTGAACACAGGGTCGCTGAGTTTTGATATGTCTATTACATCTCCATTGAGCGGAGAGGGTATAATGATTTTTTTTGATTTTAAACCAAACAATATAAGCTGACTCCCATTCGATTATTAATAGGATTTTATCCAGTTATATAGTAAAAGTCAACCAATAATTCATAGTTTATTCAAATATTTTATGCACATATCACAAGCAATGCTTTTTATTGCTTTTATTATGAGTTAAACCTATAATATAGGTAAGAAAAGTGAAGGGTAATAAAATTATGAAAATTAATGTTTTGGTTGTAAATGAAAACAGTTCAGAAGGCAGCAGTTGGCGGGAAAGGCTCGGAAAAAAAGGATACACGGTATTGCCCGAATGCCTGAATATGTCAGATGTATTCTATATATTAACTCAGGAAAAAGTCCATATTGTTATATGTGCCGGAAGCATGTTCAAAGAAGAAACAATACCGCTTTTAGAATCTTCGCAGATTTATTTTCCGAGGATAAAGATTGTTCTTGTTGGAATTATTGATAAGGACTATCTTTTTAGTAATTTAAGTAATGTTGCTTTAACAAAATGGTTTCCCTCCGAGCTTGAAAAATACTGTGACCCGCTTGCAATGGCATCGGTGAATGTAAAACTATCAACTCATCAAGCATTATCACTGCTTATGGACGACCATTACTTAAACGGTGATGAAGCAAAAGCGATTCTTAAACAATCATCGAAGCTAACTCCCGGGTTTGCAGTAATTTTAATAAGAACGGATTTTACAAACGACAATGTATATAAAGTGTTGGGTGACTGTATTTCAACGCATATGAAAACATTTCTGCTGCCGTACAGGCAAAATGAGTTCATAATTATAGTTGATGATTCACCGGATATGGAATATTGCGGGTTAATCGCTGCCGATATCAGAGCTAAGCTGCTAAAAAACACAAACACAATGTTCAGTATTGGTATCAGCCGGATAAGAGATAAAGCAGAAGAGCTTTTTGCATGCCGAAAGGAGGCGGAGCGCGCCTGTTCGGCTACACATATGTTTGGTAAAAACAGTGTAATTTTCATTAATTACTTAAGCCCGAATGACATAGAATATATTTATCCGTCCCATAAAGAAAAGAGATTGGTTGAAGCAACAATGGATGGCGATACTGATTATGCACTTGAGATGCTTGATGAAATATTCGATGTAATTAAGTCACGTGAAGGCTTAAGACAAAGCCTTATTAATAAAATTGTTCTTGGAATTTTAGTAAGCTTAAATACAGCTGCCTCGTCACGTGTTTCTGTTTATGAAAAGATGAATCTTGACTCGCTTTCATTAAAAACCTTAATGACGGCGAAAACTATTGATGAAGCATATAATTTTCTAAGGCAGGGAATTTGCGATTTTGCCGGTGAAATGGAAGAAATTACCGATGTAACCCGTGATGCGTTGTTTCATAAGTTATCGGTTTCAAAGGATGTTCCGGGTACGGCTGATGAGCTCGCAGCAAATCTTGGTACGACACTATGTTTTGTCAATACTGCAATTTATAAAAATAACAAGAGCGATGTTTTCAGTTTTCTGGAAAATTTCTAAAAAATATTTTTAACAATTTTTTTCACAATTTAAGTGCCGATACTTTTACGTTGTTACTCTTTTTGAATAAATCTATGTGAAAAAGTCAAACTTTTGCTAGTAATAATGTGAAAAATATGTGTAATGACAAGCCCTCCGGGATATGCTACGGTGATATCCAAGGAGGGTTTTATCATGACAAATATTGAAAAACTAATTAACGCCAAAATCTTTATGGACAAACTTTCAAACGGTATCGATCCTGTCAGTGAAGAGGTACTGACAAAAGACGCTCTGCTCGGCAACATTGATCTGTCACGCTGTTTTTTCTTTGTTTCCGATATTTTAAGGCAGGTGATAGAAAACGATGGTTTTATCGGAAGAAGAATACGCAATAACGTAAATTTGCCGCCGTTTACTCTGTCCGATGAACAGCTCAAAAAAATCGAAATTACTGAAAGACCTGCAATGATAAGGCATTTTACGGAAAGCATAAATAACCTGGTTGATATCAGCACAATGCGGAAGCTTAAAGTCAGTGCTGTCACAAAGTGGCTTGCAGAAAGCGGTTATCTTACTGAAGAAACTATAAACGAAAAGAAAAGAAAAACCCCTACAGCAGAGGGAGAAAAACTTGGTATATACTCGGAAGTGCGAGAAGGATACCATGGAAGTTATCTTGCAATTCTTTACAAAGAATCCGCACAGCAGCATATTGTCGCCAATCTCGATAAAATTATTGCTATTTCAAACAGAGAATAACTCATAAAGCAGTTTTGGAGCGTATCTGCACAAAAACGCTATCCCACAGGCAAGACGGCGGTTTAAAAGTTGTTCCCCCAATAAAGGGGGTGAATGCATGGTCGAATGGTCAGAGTTGATACAACTTGGATTGTTGATTATCGCACTTATCTGCTTAGTGCGAAAGCCTAAACGGAAATAACCGCTCCATGCGGAACGGCTCTTCCCCTTGATCACAAATCAATTGCGGGAGCAGCCGCCGCAGCAACGGCAAGCCGCCCGATTGCCATAATTATAACAAGAGCTTAGTTAAAAGTCAATAAAAACAACTGATAATTCTGTTCATTTACTTAATTAAAATAAATGCCTGCATTAAGTAACTGCCCGGGTCGAGAACGCTTATCTCGTCCAAAATAAACAAGTTAAACATGGGACCTGCAAACTCCAGACTATTTCCTCCGGCATGATTTACCATGCGCTCCGGCAGGTCTCCGATTTCACCATAAAATCCCCTGTTGTAACCTACCAGATAACGGCCGGATTTTCTTTGGTTTTGCCCGTCCGGGTCTACTGAAAAGAACCGTGTCGGGCGTACGGGGTTTCGCAGAAAATCCTCCATGCAGCTCCACCAGCCGCCTATCGGATAATGGAGATTTCCGCCCTTGTCTTCCAGGTGCTGACAATATCGTTGAAACGCATTATAAAAAGTTTCGTCCCCCGTATAATCATTTACCGGACCGAGAGTAAAAGCCTCGTTTCCAAGCTCGTTGATACATATATTTTCAATATCGGCTGTTACACCCTTGCGTATGTGGTTGTTAAAAACAGAAATTACTTTTTTTGCCGCAAGCAGATGTTCAATTTCCCGGACTATATCCAGTTCCTTTGCAGAAAGGAGTTCAAGTAAATCCTCCGGAGTTCTGTTTCGCATTAATTCACCGATTGTTTCCAGCGGAACATCGATACTTTTTAGTGTATTTATAAGATTAACCGTAATAGTTTGCAGATATGTATAGTAACGATAGTTATTTTCACCGCGGTGAGCAGGTCGGAATAATCCCACCTTATCATAATAAATAAGTGCAGAACGCGCAATGCCCGTCCATTCGGCAAATTCACTGATTGTTAAAAAGTCTTTTAATTTCACTTAAACCCCCTATTTAAACGAAAGTAAATGATAACCAAGACATCATTTTATGCGATGTATTGTATCATAATCGTGAGAAATTAACAATTCTTTCACATCTATTCTATAAGTGGGAATATAAAACAAATATCAATACGGGAAATAGCAAAAAAATGTCAAAATTGCTATTGACTGTAAAGCTGCTTTATAGTTTACACTTCGGATACAGGCACAGAAAATGCCCATTTAACATTAAACAGGCATTGAGGAAAATAAAAATGAAATTATCAGTTTCTTACAAAATAGTATTCATTTCAGTATTAGGCGTTATTTTATCGAGTGCAATAATTCTTTTTATTAACACATCAATGACAATCAATTTACTAAACCGCACTATCAATGATGAAATGTCTGCTGTGCAATCATTGCTTTCATGGATCCATGAACAGGAAGAAGAACGCCTCTGGCATACAATCAACACTTTAAATTCCAAACCCGAGTTTATGGAAGCCGTGTATGCAGATGACGTTAAAAAAATAATGGATTTTGCACAAATGTCTCTGCGTCAAATTAACAGTAATACAATTGCGGCAGCCAACGCAGAAATTATCAGAGTTTTTGGAATAACTATTGCCTGTTCAATAATTGTCATACTTTTAGTTGCCATAACAGCAGGATTAATAGGCAGAAAAATATCGCGCGGCATTACAGAAAAACAATAAATCCCTGTTGCACTCCGGGCAGTAATAGTTGCTGCAAGTTAACCCCCTTAACTTACAACATCAAACATAAATGAATTGTGATTATCAAACTAAATCTCCCATGATGTTGAAAGCAATTATTCTGCCCGGTTAGCTGCAAAAATCATATGGTTTTTGCTATTATACATTTCATTCGAGCAAAATTAAAGACATTCGTCAAAATGGATAAACATTCATGTTGACATTCATCCCTAACTACGCTATTGTTATTCACAAGATTTACGAAAGGACTAGTCTTGTGAATAATCATTTTAACAACAAATGTTTTCAAACCGATTCAATGTCTGTGCTTCCGACAGGAGATTGCAGGCTTAGTCCTTTGTTGCTTGAAATAAAATAGATGTAAAGTTAATTTTATAAAGCAATAAGCGGCTAAGGGAAAATAAAACCTTTAGCCGCTTTTGTATATATTAATATGGGAGATTAGAAAAATGGAAGAGAGAGAGAAAGAAAAAAGAAAAGAGAGAAAAACCGAAGGCAAAATCATAGACGGAAAGGAAAAAATCACAAGCGATGAAAACGTTAAAATCGTGCAGAATTTTTATGACGGGTCCGTTGAAACCGAATGGGCCAGGATTGCAGACAAGCCTGAGTTTATTCTAACATGCCGCAAGCTTGATAAATATATCAAGCCCGGAGACAAGGTGCTTGATATCGGCGGCGGACCGGGACGCTATTCATTTTATCTTGCAGAAAAAGGCTGTGATGTCACATTGTTCGACCTGTCACCCGAGAACATCGCTCATGTGAAAAAGCACTCAAAAGAAAGCGGCATAAATGTCCGTGCGGTTTGTGGTGATGCAAGAGAGGTTGATGTTCAAATAAACAGCCATGCAAAAGGGGATAAAAGCGAAACAGAGCAATTCGACCATGTGCTAATAATGGGGCCGCTCTACCACTTGCTTGAAGAAATGGACAGAATTAAAGCCATTGAAGCGGCACTGACCCTGCTGAAACCCGGAGGCACCTTCTTTGCGGCCTTTATAAGCATGAGCGGAGGTCTGGTATTTGGACTGCGCGATTTACCTCATGCGTTTGCAGACCCGGATGAAGAAAGATTTCTTGTTCCGCTTGCCAAAGGTGAAAGTTACGGTGGCAGAGCATTTACACAGGCATTCTTTATTAATCAGCATGAAGTATTACCTTTTATGTCACAGTTTGGTTTAGAGAAACTGCACCTGTTCGGTCAGGAAAGCGTACTCGCTCCTAATATACACACATTTATGGAACAACCACCGGAGGTAAAGGAAGCAATGCTAGATTTGGCGGAAAAACTCTGCGAAAAAGATGAATACCTAAGCTGGGCTGAGCACCTGATGTACATCGGACGCAAATATAAAGAAAGGAACATTTAAAATGACATATATAAAAATGATAAAACATGCCGGAACACAAACGATAGAAACCGCAAGATTAATCCTGCGGAGATTCGAAGTCGATGATGCGGATGTGATGTTTCATAACTGGGCAAGTGATAATACTGTTACCCGCTATATGACATGGCAAGCTCACAAGGATACCGATGAAACAAAAGGCATTCTGCAACAGTGGATTGATGGGTACAGTAATGAAAACAGCTATCATTGGGGTATTTCTTTAGCTGACAGCGAATTGATTGGTTCTATTGGTATATTTGTTTCCGAAGAAGACTATAGCGGAAGCATCGGCTACTGTATTGGTCAAAAATGGTGGAGCAAAGGATATACAAGCGAAGCATTAAAAGCAGTTATAGATTATATGTTCACCAACACCGACATTGAACGCATTCATGCTTATCACGCTGTAGA
>Ga0123356_10004107_pt1 | contig 15122 bp, 14 predicted proteins | sample TergutEmb28metaG_2_FD_92546 | JGI IMG/M metagenome (GOLD analysis project Ga0123356, IMG submission 92546) | Embiratermes neotenicus P3 segment gut microbial communities from Petit-Saut dam, French Guiana - Emb289 P3 | ecosystem: Host-associated > Arthropoda: Insects > Digestive system > Gut ... | reverse complement strand
TCGAGGGGGTCGCGAGTGCTGCAGGAGCCCCGCAGGGCCCCAGAGGGTGTTTTTTTGGTTACTTTTTTGTCACACAAAAAAGTGACTCGCCGGTAGGCGAAACCTACGGCAGCCGCGCAGCGGGAATGCCCGGGCCGCAGGCCCAAGAAAAACCCCGCCCCGGAGGGGCGAAAAGAATGTTATCCCCCCCACAACCTAAAATAAAAAAGTCTGAAACAACCACATCCACCTATCGCCTTAAGAAACATAGGTTGTCGTGTTTAGCGTAAGTTTGTCCACTTCAAAAAAACACAAACAGCCTGTGAGTATTTTGGAATAAATAACATTAAAAACCAAAGAGGACTATGAGGATGGGCGTTGAAATAAGGAAATATTTTAAGGAAATTTATTCCAAAAAAAGAGAAGGCCTCGTTTTTTGTTTGTTTTTGTCTTTGACTCTAAACTCCATAGGTTGCTCCGACAATAACACTCAAGAATTCGATACCTTTGACATCCATAACGGCAACAACGAAACCAACGTTAACGACCCACAAAGAGGCTCTGTCAAATATAGAACCCATACTTCTAACGAGGCAGCCTGGGATATTCAAATCATGACTTTTGCCAATAACGGACAGCAAATTCGTTATGATACCTATAAAGAAGAAAACAAAGAAGGCACGCTTTCGATATTGATTACCGATCATGCCAAACAAACTTGCTTGATGTATACTGCAAAAAATGGATGGGTTTCGTCGCCATATAATTTCTGCAAGGTTTTCAACCTGTTTTCGATGACTCTCGGACAAGCTAAATATTATTTCGAGACAACACCCACGTTCTCGTCCGAACATAATAACATGTTGAAACGATTTGAATTATATGAAAAATATGGTTCTCCAATGGAATATCCCTATATGCTATATCTTGTTAAAACCAGCATCAACATTGGACCATTGGGCCTCATCAAGCTTCCAGAAACAATGACAATAGCTGGAAAATCATGCGATGTTTATTTGTGGAAAGATGTGAACGGATGCGAATCTAAAATCGCTTCATGGAATGGATTGGCAATGTCCTCCATCCATGAAGCTTGCGATGGCACAATGCTTCCGGCGGAAGCAGCAACGCTGAATGTTCCGGATTCGGCATTTTCTCAAACGTTAAATACGTCGTGGATAGAATAACTCGCTGACATGGGCGCTCCGCTGCTGCGGGGGCGCCCCGGGCCACAGCTCCCCAAAACAGCCCGAAGGCGCAAAATCTTTTCCCAGCCTACGGGGCACCACGCAGCCTGGTGAAGGTGTTGCAACGCATGAAGGCTCAGGGCTATTCGGTTTCGCCCGTTCCCGAGAACGAGGAAGAGCTCATCATCCTCTCCAGCCAAACGTCGGGCATATGCGGTACTCATCAGCCACCTTGAGCCGCCCATCATCAACGCTGGACTCGTTGATGATTTGCAAAACCTCTCCGAGCAAACAATAAAGTGGGCAGCGCTTGAGGAAGGCGCGTTGCGCGAGAAATTTCGTGAGCAAATTGGGAGAGGGTTGAGCACCGCGCGCAACCCTGACGGCGCCACAATGGTGCAGGCTGAAGACGCGCTCCATTCTCGCAATGTGGCTCGAAACACCGGGAAGGCACCTATCTGCCGCACTTGCCGAATTCGTCTCATGGCTCGCCCAGGAGCCACGCAGTCCACTTGAGGCCGAGCACTTCCTCGACGGAGTTGAAGCAGAGTGGAAGCGGTCTAGCCCTTCATCGCAAACCGGCTCAGGAGTGTGGGCATGTCCTTGCATGCCGACAGCGCTTCTGCGGGCATACGTCGCTCATGCACCAACGCTGCAAGCGGCTCCAACAGCTGGGCATCCTCAGGCGCCCACGCCTGCAAATTTCGCGAGGCAAGGGCCACAAGCGCTTGCGCATCCCTCGCCAGAGGCTCAAAACCCAGGCCTTGGATTTGGGCCCGCTCATGCAAAGCCACATGCTCCTGCAAACTTCGAGCAGGCAACAACAACGCCACTTCATCCAAAGCGCCGGGGGCATAAACCGTACCGCGCAACAAGGCCGCTAAAGCCGCCGTCAACTGTGGGGACACACTGTCTGCGCTGCGTATTTCAATGAGTTGCTTTAACCGTACCTCGGGGAATAAGGTTGATAAATGGTCTACCCAGTCTGAATAACAGGCCTCCTCCCCCTTAAAACCCCCCTTCCAAAATTCACGAAAACTTAACTTCGGCGTCCAATAACGGCCTCCTCTGCGTAAAAATAACAAAGGTATGTCTAATGCCCAGTCTACATAACGCGCATAGGAAAAAGAACCGTCAAACCATGAGGCCAAATAACCACAACGCGCCTTGTCTACGTCATTCCATACATGGCTCCTGAAGGACATGTGGCCCGAAAGCCTCCCCCCCTTCAATGGACTGTTCGCAAACATCGCTACCAGCAAAGGGGCCATCCTCGCTAAAACCACTACCTTGCGTACACAATCCGCTTCGTCGGAATAGTCCAGGGACACCTGCCCCGTCGCCGTCATCAACATCATCAACGCGCCTGTGCTCCCACGTTCAGCCAAACTCTCACGCATGGCACCATAACGGCTGCGCGGCATATAGGGCACATGCTCCACCGCGTCAAAAGGGCGATAGCCCACCATCAACGCATGCAAACGACGTGCTTTCAATACCGCCCCCAACTCCTCCAAATGCTGCATGTTGTCCCTATGCAGCGCCCAGGCACTCCCACGAGGCGCCCCGGAAAACTCTAACTGACCCCCAGGCTCCGTCGATAAGGTGGCCCCCCCCCGCCGCATTCCCACAACATTCCCCGTCTCCACCTCTAAAATGGGACTCCACCCATAGGCTTCTAACCCCTGAAAAATGGAAAGCAACCCCCCCTCACCCTCATATGTGATAGGGGTGCCTTCCGAGGTATAAACCAATTTCTCATGCTCCAAACCCAACAGCCACTTTTCTGGAGGCTTCTCCCCTCCCCTAAAATAACCCTCCAGCTCCGAACGAGAGGCAATGGCTTGGGTGTGCATTCCTTCAGCATCCAGCGACATTCTCGTCTACATAACACCTGTGCACCAACAACAAGGGAACTTTTTGAGGTACATTTTGTAATGAATTCTTACACCCCAACATAGAATGAAAACTTAAATACCCGCCTGCCTCACCCAATTTGTTTTATTGCCGTCTGAATGCCTGCTTTTCCAAAATCCGCCCTCACTCCGGAGCAACGGCCCATGCGCCTTATGCACTATTCCTATCCCATCATCGGCCTGACGCTCTTGTGGATTTATATCGGCGCAGACAGAGCCCCGGCAAACATCGCCTTGGCGCCGCCACCCCTGCCCCTCTATGAAAATAACTCCCTCCTCCTCGCAAATAACCCCTCCCCTAGCCCCCATGACTTGGCAGCCTTGCGTATTGTTACCAAAGTCATCCTCTATCTCCGCGACAACTATGTCGACCCTCAACGCATCCACCCCAAAGAAATGATGGTTGGAGCCTTGGATTATGTTGAGAAAGCCGTTCCTGAAATTGTTGTCAACGGCTCAGCAGAAGAAGGAAGCCTCACCGTCAACGTCAATGGAACTTCCCGAGAATTCAATATACGTACGGTGGATTCGCTTTGGAAACTGTCCACCGCACTTAAAAACATTTTTGAGTTCATCGTCCCCCATTTGAGCGCCAGAGAATCCACCCGCGAAATCGAATATGCCGCCGTCAATGGAATGTTGCAGACTTTGGATCCACACTCTGTCCTCTTAAAGCCTGAGTTTTATCGCGACATGAAAATGGCAACGAGAGGCGAATTCGGCGGCCTCGGTTTTGTCGTGCAAATGCGTGAAGGCAAGCTCAGCGTTGTCCGTGTTATTCGCCACACGCCTGCATTTCGTGCAGGCATTAAACGACATGACATCATCGAAAAAATCGGCGACGAATCCACCATCAACATGGACGTCAACGAAGCCGTCTCACGCCTGCGTGGACCGCCCAATACGAAGGTGACCATCGGCATTTCACGACCAAGCCAAAAGAAATTTCAAACCTTGACGCTGACACGAGCCATCATCAACGTGGAATCCGTGCTTCATAAACTGCTTGCAGGAAATGTCGGCTATATACGCGTCACCAGTTTCCAGGGCAACACGACACGCGATATTGTCGACGCTTTGCAAGCGCTGAATGCGCAGGCCAAAACCAAAGGGAAAAACGATGGAATCAAAAGTTTGATTCTCGATTTTCGCGGAAACCCAGGTGGGCTTTTGGAGCAGGCCATTGAAATCAGCGACTTGTTTTTGTCGAGTGGCACCATTGTTTCTACGGTGGGTTATTCAGACACAAGGCGGGATGAGAAACGCGCTACCCCAAGTTTGAGCGATGTGTCTGTTCCCATGGTTGTTCTCGTCAACTCAGGCAGCGCCTCGGCTTCTGAAATTGTGGCCGGCGCACTCAAAAACCAAAACCGAGCCGTCGTGGTTGGACGCCAAACTTTTGGGAAGGGTTCCGTTCAGGAGCTTTATGCTTTCCCCGACGAAAGTGCCCTTAAACTTACCATCGCCAAATATCTTACGCCGGGCGGAATCTCCATTCAAGAAGTCGGAATTACCCCTGACATAGAGCTGATTCCTGCACGCGTAACGGCTTCCTTCTCCTCTGTGTTTGCCCCTAAGCGAACTCTCAATGAGGCCAGCTTGGACCACCACCTCCTCAACCCCTTGGAAAATGAACGTGAGCCCAGCAAAAAAGGAGATTCTGCTCCCAAAGAAAAACCGCTCATGTCCATAAAATATTTGAGAGAGGAACCCCCAACTGAACAAGACAAACCCGAGGGTTCGTCTGAAATGGAAGAAGAAGAGGCTGTAGATCCAGACGTCATTCAAGAAGACTTTGAAATGGAATTCGCTCGCGGCCTGTTGATTGCAGCACCCAATAACCAAAGAGAGCCTATGCTGAATGCCTCTCGGAGCTATGTCCAAGAAAAACAAAAAGCAGAGGAAAAACGCATTTGGCAAGCCATTGAGCGCCGCAACATCGACTGGAGCCCCGGAAAACGTCCTGCAACTTTGCTGCTCGACGGAAAATTGGAGCCGACGGTTTCAAAAAAACTCAACGGAAATCAGGAATTCATCCTGAAATTGAATGTGCACAACCAAAGCGAGCTTCCTCTCAAACGCGTGCGCGCTTGGACAGAATCCGATAATTTCTTTTTGGATCGCCGCGAATTTCTCATCGGAGCTATCCCTCCAGGCCAAACCGCTGGCTCCTCTCTAAAACTGACGGTTCCCGCCGATACTTATTCCCGTAAAAACCTCATCCACATCAACCTTGAAGACGATGAAGGCCTATTGCCTATCCAACTCCAAGGAGAAGTCAGCCTCATCGAATTGCCTCGCCCTCTGTTCGCTTTTGACTATCAGGTGGTCGACAACTGCTCCTCATGTAACCAAGACGGCCGTGTCCAATCCGGCGAAACCTTGAGCCTGTTCGTCGATGTTACCAACGTCGGGACAGGAAAAACACTCTCTGCAATAGCCACCATCAAAAACCTGGGAGACGCGGCTGTCTTCATTGAACAAGGACGCTTCAAACTCGGAGAAATTTCCCCCGGACAAACCAAAACAGCAAAATTCGTCTTGAGAGCCAAACCAGCCCCCATGCAGCTGACGCTTCCTTTGCAACTTATTCTCGTGGATGAGACGCTGATGGAAGGCGCTACTCAAAAAATACAACTCCCTATTGAACAACCCATTCTTTTAAACCGAATTTCTCAAGTGCACCGTACCCAACCCAATGCACAACTCTTTTCAAGTGCAGACGCAAAATCCGCCTTCGCCCAATTCCAGCAGCCAACCCCTGTCTCTGTCGAAGCCCAATCGGATTCGGTAGCACGCGTGCGTTGGAACAAAGAACGCTTCGCTTTCATCCCTCTGGCCCAACTTGAGCCTTCCCCTTCCAAGGAGGGGGTTAAAGAAGATTTATCGGAAATACTCAAATATCTCCCCTATCATTTGCCCCCTGTTATTTCCCTTAACGTCGACTCAAGTACAGAAGGCTTGGTCAGCCATGAGGACCACTTCCTGCTTTCAGGCAGCGTGAAAAATCCAAAACTGCTGGATGTCTATGTCCTCGTTAACGACAAAAAAGTGTTCTTCAAAAGCAACCCCCAAAACAGCTCACGCCTGGAATTCTCCACGCGCATCCCCCTCAAAAACGGCGACAACGCCATCAGCGTCATCGCACGAGAAAGTGAAGACTTTTCAAGCCGGAAAACCTTCTTTATCCGCAAAGACAAGGCCAAAACTACCGCTGCCGCCCATTGAATGCCATGCGTTTCCGCCCAAACAAGCTCGCAGCTTATGCCATATTCGCCGGCGCCCTCCTCGCGAGTATGGGCCATACTGCCCCACGTCACATCCACTTGGAGCAGCTCGGAAACCCCTCTAAAGACGAAACCGCTAACGACAGGTTTGCCACCTTCACCCGTCAACTCGCCTTGTGTTTCTCGCCTCATTCCCCTTCTCCCCCCCATACCTTGGGATGGCTTGGCACCTCCGCGACGGCCTTTGTCTCCTTCGAAAAACCCAACTGGGAAGCCATAGAAAAACTGAGGCGAGAAACCACAGGCCCCCTCCTTTCTCAAACTTCACCCCTGTGGACACAACTGGGCATCGCTGTTCGAAAAGGACTTCCCTATTCTTTTGAAGTCGGCCTCCACGCCAAATGGCTCTCTCAAAGCGCCATGTGGACACTGGCCGGAGACTTGAGGTGGGCTTTTGAAGGCATTGATTATTTGCCCAACTTTTCCATTCGCGTGCACCTTCAACAACTCTTTGGCGCTTCCCCTCTTCAACTCGCAACGGGCGGTATGGATTTGAGCCTTGGTTATGCTTTCGCTTTGCCCAAAGGGTTCATCCTCAGCGCCTTCGGCGGGTGGGATTTGGTTTTTGTCTATGCCGCCAGTCAGCGGATAAATTTTGACGACGGCGAAGCAAAATTTACCTCGCTTAAACCTTTTTCAAATTCCCATAACCGCCTCTATGCCGCTCTTCGCCTGTCCTATTGGAATGCTTTCGCCCAACTGAGCTTCTCCTATTCCGTGCTTAAAACACCCGCGGCGGCAGCTCCTGCGGACAACCCCCCCCCTTCCAATAACGACGAAGGCATCTCCTCTTCACTCCTTTCGGCAAACTTCGGCGCCGGTTATCTGTTTTAGCCTCTGGAGGCCAGCACCCAGTTGCACTCTTTCCCCAACTGTCGCATGCTGCGCATATGCACCTCGGAATCGGCGAAATTGTTTTCCTTGCCATTGTTTTGACGCTCATCTTTTCAGCTTCACGAATGAGCGCCCTTGGAAATGCACTCGGAAAATTCATCCACGCATTTCGCAAAGCCTCTCAGGGAGAGGACTTCATTGACTTGCCGGCGCAAACCACTTCCCCCAAAGAAGAACAGAATACAGAACCTGTAAAAACAACCCCTCAAAAACCAAACCTTAACTAAGCATCCCCTCCAGGCCTTTTTTTAAGCTTCTTCGCCCCTCCATCTGCTAGGCTTGCTTTCTATTGTAAATCTCAGATTGGAGGGAATATGGCTCGCTCTAAAAGCAAACACCAGCGTCGTCGTCATAAAGTCCGCGTGAAACGCAGCAAACAAAAAAAACAACAAAAGAAAGCTCAACAGACTAAGGCTTCTTAGCACGCGGCTGCACCATGCTCAGCGTACAGGCTTGGGCCGTTTCAGAATCGCTCGCTTTCGTTGGCTTCGGAGAAAATCCTAAAACCCAAAGAAGCGCCACCATGCTCCCCGTCCCTAAGGCCAACCAAAGAAACAAAATCCCCGGCCCTAAAAATGAAAGCTCCGTGGAGGGCTCGTCGCCCCCATAGGAAACCCAGACGTAGATAAGATAGACCAGAAGGTTATAGGAAACGTGTGCCAGCACCGAAACCCAAAGGCTGGCGCCCGCATAGGCCAACCACCCAAACAATACCCCTAAAGCCAAACGCGCCAAAAACCCTATGGGGTCCACATGGATGAAACTAAAAAGTACCGAAGTTACCAAAAGACCCAGGGGAGCCCCCCAGCGCTGAATCAACTTGGGCTGAATAAATCCCCGGAAGAAAACCTCTTCACATAGAGGCGCTGCCAATACCACCAACACCACCATCAGCCATAATTCTATGCCCCCCAAATCAGCAAACGGGGTGCGGCCACCAAAGACTTTCTCCCATGAGGCCGGCACCACTTGCTTCACCCAATACATTAACGGCAATACAACCGCAAAATAACAGACGGCGCCCAACAACGCGCCTGCTGCCAACTTCTTGAGCGAAACAGCCCAAAAACCCAGAGCCCTCGAAGGCGCTTGCCCCCACAGACGACAACTCACCCAGGGAATGCAAAAAAAAACGAAAACCTGCACAAACCAGGCGCCAAAAACCACATTCAACGATTGCAAAAAAATGCCGAGGACAAAGAAAAGCACCAGCCCCAAGGCAACAACCTGAGGCAGTGAACTTTCTCTCATGTGAAATGCGCCCTCTCCCTTAACAAATTTTTCGCCGTGGCAACTTCGCATGTAAGCATGGACTGGCCCTCCTCAGCCCCACCCATAGCCCCCCCACCGGCTATATAAAAAGCCTGCTCCTCTGAACCTAGGCTGCCTTCTGCTTCCATCGCCCATAAAGATTTTACGCGCTCCCAAGAAAAGGAACGAAAACCTTCCACCCTGTATTTCCAAAACCACGCGATGAGAAATACCACCATCACCGCTGCAAGCAGCAGCAAAACCACCTTCAAAATGCGACGCAAACCTTTGCGCCGTTCCACTTTGGTTTTGCTTTGCACGAAAGCTCGCCGAATCTCAGATTCATTCGCCCTGCGAAGCTCACTTTCATTCTTGTCATGCAAAACATCCTCGGATTCAGCTGACAATAAACTTCCCAGTGCCCCCGACGCGTCCTCTGCAAACCTCTCCCCTGCCAACAAGGACGCACTCGCCGATGAAGACATGGAAAAGGACGGCACTTTTTGAGTCTTGTCTGTGATGGGTATGGCATCACTGTGACTTTTTGAGGCGGATTGCTGCGGAGAAAAATATCCCTCCCTTAGGGTATCGTTGATATCCCCCTCTTCATCCAAGTCCTGAAATGGCGGCAACGTTGGCCTTTTGGAACGCAGCTCTTCGCTTTGCGCCGCCAGCTTGTCTGCAAACAACTTGGACATGTTCACACCATCGTTGGCTCCAAAAACCGGAACCCGCGGCGGCTGCATCGGCGCTTTGTTGCCCTCTTCCCTGCGCCGTGAAGCCTCAAGCCCCGGCAGGAAAATGCCCGGCCTTGTCGGCTCACTCGTGCCTGCTTGTGTCGGTTCTCCAAAATAAGCAAAAGGATCGTCCTCCATATGGACAGAGGAAACAAACTTCTCATGAGGCGACAACTCAGACGGCGGCCCAACTTCAACAGGAAACTGCGGAGCATAGAGTTGCGGAGTGTGTGGCTGCGCATGCGTAGATGACAAACGATGGACCCGAAAAACATGTCGGCACCGCGCACAACGTACACGCGCTCCCGAGGGGGGGACTCTCTCGTCAGCCAATCGAAATCGCGTCTTGCACTGTTCGCATTTTACAATCATTCGCTTAGGCTCTTGGTATGAGGTGAGGACTTAAGAAAAATTTTGCAGCAAACTTCAGAATAGAATTGAGCATACCGCGGATTTTCATTCAAATGGGAATATGGTTGCTGGAAAGTCTCCGAAAATTATCAAACGCTATTCCAATAGAAAACTCTATGACACCTCCCACAGTTGCTATGTAACACTCGACGACATCGCACGAATGGTTATGGAAGGACATGAAATTCAAGTCCTTGATAATACAACAAAAAAAGATTTAACGGCCATTACCTTGGCGCACATCGTCCTCGAACAAGAAAGAAAAAAACGGCGCATGCCCCTTCACCTGCTTAAAGCAATGGTGAAGAAACCCAGCGAATCTATTGCGGATTTTATTCGGACCGGCTGGAGTTTCCGCGTTCAGTCCCTCAAAGAAAGCGCCGAAAGACTCCTCAAATCCAATGACAGCTTCAAAAATGTCCCCGCAGAAGCTCAACGGCGTTTGGACGAAAAACTTTCCTCCCTCGCAGAAGAATTTATGGCCAATGTCTATGTCTCCGCAGGAGACTTGGCCAAATTGAATGCACGTCTGGAAAACCTCGAAACCCGCATCCAGGCCCTTGAAAAAACCAACCCTCCCCCTCCTTCTTCCCTAGCTGAAAGCTAACCTGCTGAAACTTTAGAATAATGCTTCTCCGGTTGCTCCGGAGCCAAAGCCAAAGAAGGTTTGCTGCGCAATTTGGGCGCCGCCGACTCCGAATCCGGCGTCTCTGCCTGCTGCCTAAGCCTCTGGAGCTCGGAACGTAACTCATTGACTTCATTCCGTAAACCCTCAAGCTCCTCCTGAGAAGGCACACCCAGACGGGCCAATGCCGCACGCATTTGGTTGTCCCAGACAAGCTTGGCGTCCATGGCCTTGGTAAGGGTCCCTTGCAGCCTGGACATAAACGCCTCGTTCGCCATCAATTGTCCAGCCAGCCGGGTTATTTGTTGCTCACCTGCTTCGAGAAAGATTTTAAAGACAGAGCTGATTTCACGCATAGCCAGTATATGTTCATCATCTGCCTTCTCTTGCCTCTTCTGTCAAGTCTCTCTTCTGTCAAACCATGACTGCGCTTTCTCCCAAACGGTTGCTCTTCGTCAGCGGTAAAGGCGGCGTTGGAAAATCCTCTGTCGCCGCCGCCCTCGCCTTGCTCTATTCCCAGGAAAAAAAACAAACCCTCCTCGTCGAAGTCAATAGCCTAGGCCGCCTCTCCTCTCTGCTGGCTTGCCCCTCCTCCCACATAGAGCCTAAACTCGTAGAGCCCTATCTGTGGATGCTTAACCTGCAATTCCAGTCCGCCCTCAGAGAATATGCGCTGATGGTACTCAAATATGAGCCTCTCTATCGCACGGTCTTCGAAAACCGTTGGACTCAACAATTGCTCCATTTCATCCCCTCCCTCCAAGAGCTCGTCCTCCTCGGCAAACTCTTGTTCCACGCCCAAGAAAAAACACCCGAAGGAAAATATCGCTTCGACAAAATCATTGTCGATGCCCCCGCAACAGGCCACATCACCCGCTTGCTCTCCCTCCCCAGCGTCTTGCTGCGTACCGTCCCGCCGGGCCCCCTCGCCCAGGAAGCCCAATGGATGGAAACCGCTCTCCAAGCCCCTTCTACGGCTACCCTCCTCGTCAGCTTGCCTACTGAAATGGCTGTGCAAGAAACTTTGGAGCTGCATGTGGCCCTTCAAACACAAGCGCATATGCACATCCCTGCCCTCCTCCTCAATCGCTTCGTCCCCCCCCTGTTTGAAAAAGATGAACTCCAACACCCCACCCTCTTAAAATATCCCCACCTCCTCCCTTTGGCTCTACAACATTATACCCTGGCCAAAGAATCCCTAGACGCTTTCTCCCATTTGTCTCAACTCCATATACCTGTTTTTAAACTCCCCTGCCTCCCCTCCGAATACCCAGCTCGAAACACCGTCTCTTCCCTCGCCGCCCACCTCCAAAAAATGAAGGAGCTCCTATGAGTACCCACCCCTCGCCCTGGCCCTTGGCTTCCATCGAAGTCCTTATCTGCGTCGGCCCCGGCGGCGTCGGAAAAACCACCCTCGCCGCCGCTCTCGCCCTCCAGGGCGCAGCCCTCGGCAGAAAAAGCCTCGTGTGTACCATCGATCCCGCTAAACGCCTCGCCAGTGCCCTCGGTATACACCACTTGGGTAACCATGAAGCCCTTATCCCCCTCGAATCCCTCTCCCGCCTCAACCCCTCCCCCTCCCCAGCCCCCTTCTGGGCGATGATGCTCGATATGAAACATGCCTGGGATGAACTGATTTCCAACCATGCAACTCCCAGCCAAAAAACACATATTTTTAACAACCGCTTCTATCACTCCCTCTCCAATGCCCTCGCCGGCTCCCAGGAATACATCGCTATAGAAAAACTTTGGGAGCTTAAAATGCGCAGAGACTATGCCCTCCTCGTCTTGGATACGCCCCCTACCGCCAGCGCACTGGACTTCTTGGATGCCCCAAGCCGACTCCTCGGCTTCCTGGATACCGCCGTCTCCAAACGCCTCTTCATGCCCATGCTCGCCGCCAGCCGCTGGGGCTTTGGCCTCTGGAAAAACAGCAACAACCTCCTCCTCAAAACACTCTCCCGCTTCGTCGGCATGCAAACCTTGGAGCAACTCTCTGACTTCCTCCTCTCCATGGGCCAACTCTATGACGGCTTCCGTGAACGCGCTTATCAAACTCAAACCCTCCTCCAAGCTCCCAGTACCGCCTTCGCTATCGTCACTACCCCACACCATGAGAGAATTTCTGAGGTCCAACACTTCCTCGATACCCTCCACCAACGTAACCTCCAAGTCGCCAGCATCCTCGTTAACCAAGTCCATCTCCCTCTCAATCCTCTCCTCCACGAGGAACTTCAACAACTCCCCAAACCCCTGGCCAAAAAAATGGAACGCGCCTATGTGGCCTATGAGCAACAGGCCTCCGAAGATGCTCGCTCCCTCCAAAAACTCCACGCCCTCTGCCCCAATATCCCCCTTAAAACCATCCCCCTCCTCCCCAATGGCTCCTCCGAGCTTGAGCGCCTGTGGCACATCTCCCAAATACTCCTAAAACACCCCCCCTCATGAATAAATACCTGCTCCTCGGAGGCGCTGCTTGCTTCACCCTCGCTTGCGCTACGGCCCCCAGCAAAAACCCCCTCCTTCACCCTAGTACCCCCTCCCCCGCCCAACTCGCCCTCCAGGACGGTAACCTCCTCCAGGCCGCTGCCCTCTTCTCCCAATCCTGCCAGCAAAACCCTCCGCAATTCATCGCCGACTGCCTTCAGGCCGGCTCCCTTTGGACAGAATTGCAACGCTGGGATGAAGTCGAAAAAAACCTCAAACCCATCGCTAACCCCTATGGCAATGAGCTCACTCTGGAAGCCTGCTTCCCCCTCGCCCTTAGCTATTTTGAACGCGGCCAACTCAAAGAGGCCGCGGCCCTCCTCCAACCCATCGCTGAACGCCATGACGCCAACAACCACTGGCAACTGCGCGCCAAAACCGAATATGCCATCTGCCTGCTGGAACAAGGCGAACGCGACAAAGCCCAAACCTTCTTGGAAACCGTCGCCAATAGCCCCCCCTCCCCAGGAGATGAATTGACGCAACACGCTTGGGCCAAAGCAAAATTCTTCCTCGCAGAAATCGCCTTCCTCCGCTTCGCCGACTCCCCCTTCTGCAACCGCTGCTCCATCCATGTCATGGCTCAGGAACTTGAAAAAAAAGCCCAGCTCCTCCTGGACTCGCAGGAGCTCTTTGTTCAAACCATACAAACCCAAAATACCTATTGGGCCATCGCCGCAGGTATGCGCATCGGCGAGCTTTATGAAACCCTCTACCAACAACTCCTCGCCTCCCCCCTCCCCCTCGAAGTAAACCCCGAGGACTCCGACGCCTACCGCAGAGAAATGCGTAAATTCCTGCGCAACCTCCTGGCCAAAGCCCTCCAAAATTATGAGGACACCCTCCATACGGCAGAGCGCATCGGCGTTAAAAGCTTCTTCGCTAAACGTACCCGAGAGCGGCTCGTGGATTTGACACAACAACTCCTCGATAACCCCGAGGATAGCCCCCTACAATAACCCTATGCCATAAATAGCTTCCCCTCCTCCCCCCCCCGGCGCTAGGCTTGCCCCCCACTGTGGATGCTTTCTTCTCGGCGGAACAATGGGCGCGTGCCCAGGCCTATGCTTTCCCCCACTATGTCTGGAAAGCCGCCAGCCTCCCCTTCCTCATTTTGGTATATGCCCTGCTCTTCCGCTGGACGCCTTCCCTCTATGCCTTCGCACAACAACGGTGCGCCCACCCTCTTTGCTTGCGCATGGGCACCCTCCCCCTGCTGCGCGTAGGCCCTGCCTTGTCCAAACGCCTCTGGAAAGGACCTGGCCTGGGCGTGGCCCTGCTGTTTGCCTTGTCGCTTATTTTCCTGACGGCAAGCTTCTATGTGCCGGTGGACATATTCCTCGGCTATGTGTGGGAGCACCGCTTTGGCCTGTCTGCACATGGGCCTCTCAGCTTCGCCTGGGACTTCTTCAAAGGAATGCTGCTGGAATGCACCGCCCTCTCCTGCGTCGTGGTGGGGCTTCTGGGCTTTGCACGCAGGACACAGCATGGGTGGTGGATATTGGGACTTTGCAGCATGGGCGCACTGCTGCTCGCACCCCATGCGGACCCGTGGCGCGCACGCCTCTATGACAAACAACACAGCCTGCCCGCCTCTCAACTGCGCGAGCACATTCACGCGCTCCTCCAACAGGCCCAAGTGGAAGTGCACGACATTTGGGTTGAGGAAAACTCTCGCGCCACACGAAAACTCCAAGCCTATTTCGCAGGCCAAGGGCCCAGCCGCACGCTGGTCCTCAACGACAACCTCTTGCAGACTTTCAACGAAGGCGAAATCCTCGCCGCCGTTGCCCACGAGGCCGCACATGCCAATGAAAGCAAACTGTGGAGCCAGCTGGGCTCCTGCTTGGCCCTTCTGGCCGCTTTGGGGGGTATGCACCAACTCATGCGTCAAGCCCACAAACGAGGTTGGCTCGGTATAACGCACTATGCCGACGTGCGTATTCTGCCTCTGCTGTTTTTGTGTATTTCACTGGCCAACCTGCTGGTTAGGCCTGTCTCCGGCGCCTATAGCCGTGCGCGAGAGTTGGAGGCCGATCGCCAGGCCATTCTCCTGACGAACGACCCCAACACCTTCGTACGCATGCTTCAAAAACTCTGCATCGCGAACCAAGCCGACCCTTCTCCTCCACGCTGGGTCGTCCTTATGGGGATGAGCCACCCACCCCCAATGGAACGCATACAAGCCTTGCTGCCGAACAACCACTACCCCACCACTACCGACCACCACCACTACCTGCCGCCACCACTACCTGCCGCCACCACTACCTGCCGCCACCACTACCTGCCGCCACCACTACCTGCCGCCACCACTACCTGCCGCCACCACTACCTGCCGCCACCACAAC
>Ga0123356_10004106_pt1 | contig 15123 bp, 12 predicted proteins | sample TergutEmb28metaG_2_FD_92546 | JGI IMG/M metagenome (GOLD analysis project Ga0123356, IMG submission 92546) | Embiratermes neotenicus P3 segment gut microbial communities from Petit-Saut dam, French Guiana - Emb289 P3 | ecosystem: Host-associated > Arthropoda: Insects > Digestive system > Gut ... | reverse complement strand
GTGAAGGGGGGGCTAACTGCAATGCCCCAACCCCGATAGGGGGCCTCGCAGAGCCCCGGAGGGTGTTTTTTTGGTTACTTTTTTGTCACACAAAAAAGTGACTCGCCGGTAGGCGAAACCTACTGCGGCCGCGCAGCGGAAATGCTCGGGCCGCAGGCCCAGCACCAAAAAACCCCCCCTGGAAGGGGAAAAAACGCCTTTTACCCCCCGCCCGGTAGGGCAGAAGAATTGTTTTTGAAAACAGCCGGGCCGCAGGCCTAGCAATAACCCCCCCGGAGGGTAAAAAAATTGTTTTAAAAAACAGCCGGGCCGCAGGCCCAAGAGAACCAACGCCCGGAGGGCGAAAAGGAACATTCCCTGCAACATTTTATACTCTGCGCACCAACAAGGGTACAGTTGACATCCGATGGTATGGCAGCTCAAACGGATATGATAGCGAGCAAGTAGATTTCGAAGAAGTTTTAGCTGAGCAGGAAGATTCATCAACACAAGGAGCAAACATGTTAAAATATCGCGTCTCGTTTTTCGTTGTCCTGACGCTTGTTTTTGTTGGTCTCATCATCCTCGGAAAATCATACCACACGGTTGCCCCAGGCTTTCGTGGCGTGCAGGTGACGTTTGGCGAAGTCAGCCAGCATCCGCTCACTGAGGGCCTTCACTTCATTAACCCGTTCTCAAGTGTTGAGCGTATTTCAGTGAGACAGCGCACGGACACCACGCTTGCCAGCGCATTTAGCTCCGACTTGCAGAGTGTGCAGATTCGAGTCAAAGTGCTCCACCGAATACCGGAGACATCCGTCGTCGAGATATTCACGAAGTACCAGGGAGAGCACTTTGAAACACTCATTGCGCCTCGTGTGCAAGAGGCCGTTAAGGAAGTGACGGCGTTGCTGTCGGCAGAGCAGATTGCCAAGTCTCGCGAGGAAGTGAAGCAGAAAGCACTGACCTTTTCGCGCAAGAAAGTGGGTGACTTGCTCGTGCTTGAAGACTTGGTTATTGAAGACGTTGGCCTAAGTCATGAGTTGCAGAAAGCCATTGAGGCCAAAATGGTTCAGGAGCAGGAGGCGAGCAGGGCGCGTTTTGTCCAGTTACAGGCGGAGACAGAGGCGCAGACTGCCATTGTTCGCGCCAAGGGTGAGGCTGAAGCTTTGCGCATTCGTGGTGAGGCTTTGCGGCAGAATCCACAAGTTATAGAGATGAACCTCGTCGAAAAGTGGAACGGCGTTTCCCCTCTCGTCGTTGGGGGTGGCGTCCAAGGCCCTGGCATCATCCTCCCGCTGGACAAGAGAGCGGCAGCCAAATGATGCCATCACATAACGTTGTTCGCCCGGGACGCCGATGGCGGCGGCCCCGGGCGGCGCTGCAGGAAATGTGGTGCTGCACACTGGCACACTGATGCAATTCAAATTTGCAGAGCGACTACGGCCCCAGGATGATGAGCTGGATCAAGTAAAGAGTTCGAGGGGGTCGCGAGTGAGGCCTAGCCTCGCAGAGCCCCAGAGGGTGTTTTTTTGGTTACTTTTTTGTCACACAAAAAAGTGACTCGCCGTCAGGCGAAAACTGACGCACAAAGAGAGGGAAGAAAGCGGGCCCGCTAGGGCCTAAGGAAACGACCAAAGTGAGAAACTTAACCTGCCGTGAGGCAAAAAGGAGCGTACTCACCACCCCCCCCTTCGGGTACCCCTCCACGGAGGGGAATTTCTATGCAAGCCCGCTGCAGGCGGAGAGGAGCGCCCTCCACGGAGCGGTTTGTGGCGTCCTAAAAACAGCAATGGGCGAATTGTGGCAACGGGCGGCAGGATGCCGCCCCTACGTGAATGTCAAGAAACCACGACATTATGTCAAGTGCCTTTGACATGAAATGTCAAAAAACACAGACACAATGTCAACTCTACTTGACACGCCGCCCGCAGGGCAAAAAAAGTTTTTTATACAAGCCTCTGTCGAAGCTCCGCCGGCGTCGAAGAAGAAAGCATACTCAATGGAATATCCAACAGCGTATAGGCCCCCTTGGCGCCTTGTTGGTGAAGGCGGCACGCGGCGCGTGCGCAAGCCACCAGCACGTTGGCGGTGAAGGCGGGGTTGTCGCTGAGTTGGAGGGAAAACTCCATCAAGTGCTCATGCGCGTCTTGAGTGGCCCCTTTGCGGATGACATGCCCGGCCTGAGGCATGGGCGAATGTTTTTTCAAAAGCTCCTCTTGGCTGATGAACACCACTTGGGTTTCATAGCCCGCGAAATAGTGCGGCAGAGTTTGGATGGAATGCACCAGCCCCTCCAAGTCCGCGCCCTCTTCCGGGACGACATAACAAAGCCGCTTGTGGGCCTTCTCAACGGGTTTCCCGGCGCGCGCGGCCTTCAACGCTTCCTCGTTGGGCAGCGTATATTGACGCGCATCTTTGACGCCCGGCAATTGCCGCAGCGCATCCGAATGTCCTTGGCTGATGCCTGGGCCCCAGAAAGAAGCGCCCCGGCCTTGGGGCAACACGCTTTCAAACAAGCAACGCATCATGGAAAAAAGTCCCGGATCCCACCCCGCCGCGAGGATGGCCACTTTGCCTGCTTGCGCAGCGGCTTTGTGTGTCGCCTCAAAATGTTGCTGCATGAGGGCGTGCGTATCAAAACTGTCCACGACGTTGTGGTATTGGGCAAGGTGAGGGGTTTGTTGAGGCAAGTCCTTAGCGGAGCCTCCGCAGAGGAGAAGCGCGTCCAGCCCGGCTTGGCCTTCTTCCAGCACATGCATGGGCCTATAGAGGGGGTGGGCAATTTGCCGTCTTGAAAAGACGCCGGCCAAAGTCATGTCCGTTTGTTGCAGCAAGGAAGCTTCGGCAGCTTTTCCCAAGTTGCCAAAGCCGACAATTCCAACAGCTAAGGGTTTCATAAAAATAAGGGGGAGAAGAAAGAGGGGGAAGAAAGGAAAGGGGAGGGGAAGGGGGAGGGGATGGGAAAAGCCAAGGCGAGCAGAAACGCCCGCAGGTATATTATAGCCCAAAAGTTGGTCAAGAAAGAAACACCCCCCCATTCTCCCTTTGTTTCCCCCTGAATAACCCCCCGGCCAGCCTGCGGCAACGCCGGGGGGAGTCCTGCGGCACCTTCCCTTATTTTTTCAACAAGCGGGCGCCGGCGATGCCTGGAGAAGTCATTTCCATGGGGTCCAAAATAACCTCCAAGTCCTCAGGCGAGAGCAGTTTGTCGCGCAGAATAATTTCGCGCACAGGTTTGCCGGTTTCGACGGCTTCGCGCACCACTTTGGAAGAAGCCTTATAGCCGATGTGAGGGTTGAGCGCCGTCACAATTCCCGCCGAGTTGTCGACATAGGCTTTCATGCGCTCGGCATTGGCCTGCACGCCTTCAAGCAAGTGCGTACGGAAGACGGTGAAGGCCTGCGCCATCATTTTGATGGATTCCAAGAGGGAAAACACCATGACGGGCTCCATGACATTCAACTCAAACTGTCCTGCTTCGGAGGCCATGCTGATGGTGAGATCGTTGCCCACCACTTTGAAGGCGACTTGGTTGACGACTTCGGCGATGACGGGGTTGACTTTCCCGGGCATAATGGAGGAGCCGGGTTGGCGGGCGGGAAGGTTCAACTCACCCAGTCCGCAGCGGGGGCCTGAAGCCATCATGCGCAAGTCGTTGCACACTTTGGAAATGTTCAGCATGCAGACTTTGAGGGCGGCGGACACTTCAATATAGCCGTCGGTATTCTGTGTCCCATCCACCAAGTCCTCGGCCGTTTCAAAGGGGAAACCCGAAAACTCTGCAAGCTTCTTCGCGACGAGACGAATATAGTTGGGGTCCGCATTGAGGCCCGTGCCCACAGCGGTGGCGCCCATATTAATATGCAGCAAAGCTTTGGAGGCCTGGCCAATGCGCGCCAAGTCACGCTTCAACACGCGCTGATAGGCGGCGAATTCCTGGCCCAAGCGAATGGGCACCGCGTCCTGCAAATGCGTGCGTCCCATTTTGATGACGGCTTCAAACTCTTTTGCTTTTTTCCCGAAGGTTTCGCAGAGGGCTTCCAGGGCGGCCAGCAATTCTTTCAAGCGGAAGAGGGCGGAGAGGTGAATGGCGGTGGGGAAAGCGTCGTTGGTGCTTTGGGCCATGTTGACGTCGTCGTTGGGGCTGACGAATTCATAGCTGCCCTTGGCTTTGCCCATCAACTCCAGGGCCCGGTTGGCGACGACTTCATTCGTATTCATGTTGATGGAGGTGCCCGCGCCGCCTTGGATGGGATCCACGACGAATTGGTCTCTCCATTGGCCTTCAATAATTTCGTCGCAAGCTTTGGCGATGGCCTGGCCCACCTCAGGTTTCATGCGTCCCGTTTCCGTATTGGCGAGGGCGGCGGATTTTTTGACCAGCGCCATGGCGCGGATGAGGGCTTCGTCCAACTTATAGCCGGTGATGGGGAAATTTTCGATGGCGCGTGCCGTCTGTACGCCCCAATAGGCCTCCTCGGGAATTTGCTTTTCACCAAGAAAATCGTTCTCGCTTCGGAATGACATGTTGCCTCCTTAAAACAGCGCAAAAATACAACACTCAAGACAGTGCGCTGCGCCAAGGCTATTCACTCGAAACGCCGCGGGAGTCTATAAAAAATTAGAAGGCATTAAAAAATACACTAGGGATGAGGGGGCTTCTTTAGCTCCCCAACTCCCCCCTTCCCAACCCCCAAACCTTCAAAATAAACCCCCTTGCCCCTGGCGCGCTTTCCCAATTGACTTAAAATGGGTGGTGAAGGAAGTAGTGTCTCCTTAAAACAACTTGGAGTACCTCCATTCCCCCTTGGGAGAAGTTATGGCTTGGCAAGGAATTATTGCAGCATACAAAGCGTTTTTGCCGGTTTCTGAGAAAACCCCCATTGTCAGCTTGCATGAGGGCAACACGCCCCTCATCCGCGCGCGGAATTTGGCCAAATGCCTTCAATGCGACTTTGAGCTTTTCCTCAAATTCGAGGGCCTCAACCCCACCGGCTCCTTCAAGGACAGAGGCATGACGATGGCCATTTCCAAAGCCAAAGAGGCGGGCGCCCGCGCCGTGGTATGCGCCTCCACCGGCAATACCTCCGCCTCCGCCGCGGCCTATGCGGCACGCGCGGGCATGAAGGCCTTCGTGCTCATCCCCGACGGCAAAATTGCTTTGGGCAAACTGGCCCAGGCCGTCATTCACGGGGCAGAGGTTTTGCAAATTGCCGGCAATTTTGATGAGGCGCTTGAAATTGTCCGCGTGCTTTCAGAGAAATACCCGATGACTTTGGTCAACTCCCTGAATCCCTTTCGCATTGAAGGGCAGAAGACGGCCGCTTTTGAAATTGGCGACGTGTTGCAAACCGCCCCGGACTTGCACTTTTTGCCGCTGGGCAATGCCGGCAACATAACGGCCTATTGGAAAGGCTACAAAGAATATGCCGCGGCGGGGAAATTCAGCAAGCCCCCCAAAATGTATGGCATTCAAGCCGAAGGCGCCGCGCCCTTTTTGGCGGGCAAACCCATCGCCAACCCCGAAACCATCGCCACCGCCATACGTATTGGAAACCCCGCCAGTTGGGATGGGGCTGTGGCCGCCCAAAAAGAGTCCGGCGGACAGTTTATGGCGGTTTCCGACGAGGAAATATTGGCGGCCTACCAAACCATTGCCAGGACGGAGGGCGTGTTTTGCGAGCCCGCTTCGGCCGCCTCGGTGGCGGGACTCATGAAGGCGATGAAGTCCCAAACTTTGCCTGCGGCCCAGACGGTTGTTTGCACATTGACGGGGCACGGCTTGAAGGATCCGGACTCGGCCTGCCGCATTTCCTCCGCGCCGATGAAGTTGGAGGCCAAGCTGTCGGTGGTTGAAGGACATATAGAGAAGATGTTGGCAGAGGGCTGAACGCGCCCCAAACCCCATAACCGCCGGCGGAGACGTCGGCAAGACGAGCGGGTGTTTTGTGAAATACATTGTTGTTGTTGGCGATGGAATGGCAGACAGGCCCCTGGAAGCCCTGGGCGGCAAAACGCCCTTGCAGGTGGCGCGCAAGCCCAACATAGACGCCTTGGCTGCCCAAAGCAGGCTGGGGATGATACAAACCATTCCCCCCGGCCTCCCCCCCGGCTCCGACGTGGGCGCCCTCAGCATTTTGGGCTATAACCCCAACCTCTACCTCACCGGTAGGGCCCCCCTGGAAGCCGCCTCCCAAGGCATAGAGCTCAAACCCAACGAGGTGGCCTTTCGCTGCAACCTTGTCAGCCTCTCCGCCGACAAAGCCAGCTTCCACCCCCAAGCCCCCAACGCCCCCCTCATGCTGGACTATTCCGCCGGCAACATTGAGACCCAGGAGGCCAAGGTATTCATAGAATATTTGCAAGAAAACCTGGGGGATGGGGAAATACGGTTTTATCCGGGGGTGGGCTATAGGCATTTGATGGTTTGGAAGGGGGGCAACCCCCAACTCCTATGTACCCCCCCCCACGACATCCCCAACCAGAGCATCGCCCCCCACCTGCCTGCCGGGGAGGGCGCTGAAAAACTGTGGGGCCTCATGACGCGGGCCGCTGCTTTGCTGCAAAACCACCCCCTCAACCTGGAGCGCCGACACAAGGGGCAAAAGCCCGCCAACAGTGTTTGGTTTTGGGGGCAGGGGAGGGCCCCGGCCATGCCCTCGTTTAGGGAGAAATATGGCCTTTCGGGCTGCCTCGTTTCCGCAGTGGACTTGGCCAAAGGCATTGGGCGGCTGTTGGGGTTGAATGTGCTGAAAGTCCCTGGGCTAACGGGCTATTTGGATACCAACTATGTGGGCAAAGCCCAACATGCCATGGCCGCCCTCCGGGAAGCCGACTTTGCCTATATTCACGTGGAAGCGCCCGACGAGGCCGGGCACCAGGGCAAGCTGGAGGACAAAATAAGGGCCATTGAGGACTTGGACGCCTTTGTGGTTGCCGAAGTCCTGCGTGAGGCTGCGGCCTTGGGGGATTTTCGGTTGCTGATTTTGGCGGACCATGCCACCCCCGTAGGCCTGAGGATACACACCTCCGAAGCTGTCCCCTTCCTCCTGTTTGACAGCCGCTCCCCCTTCCCCTCCCCCCACCCCAGCTATGACGAGCTGATCTCTCAAATGAAGCCGGGTTGCTTTGTTGAAAACGGCTTTGAGTTGATGGAGATGTTTCTGGAGAAAAAGCCGATTTAAGGGCATACAAAGGGGGCAGGGGAGGGGGCGGTTTAGGAACAGGAGAAGAGGAGGCGTTATGTTAGACTTATATGCCAAATGCAAAGCCCTGAAAGCAGCCTCGCGCAAGCTGGCCGCCTTTTCCGGGCAACAGAAGAATGCGTGTTTGAGGGCCGTCCAGAAGACATTGGCCTTGCACCAAGCCAAAATATTGCAAGCCAATGCCGAGGACATCCGCCAAGCCGAAGCCGCCGGTACCGCTGCCGGCTATATAGACAGGCTTCGGCTGACGCCCAAAAGGTTTGAAGGCATGCTGGCCTCCATGGACGTCGTGGTGGATTCCGTGGACCCGGTGGGCGTTTCCCAGCGGGCCTGGACTTTGGGCAACGGCCTGAAAATTCAAAAAGTGTCCGTCCCCATGGGCGTTATAGCCATTATTTATGAGTCGCGCCCCAACGTCACCATTGACGCCTTCGCTTTGGCGTTTAAGGCCGGCAACGGCATTTTGCTGCGCGGCAGCGCCTCGGCTTTGGCCTCCAACAAGGCCATTGTTGCGAGCATTTGCGAGGGACTTGAAGCGGCCGGCGTTTCCTCCGACGTGGTATGTCTCATTGAGGAGCCTTCCCGCGAGGTGGTGGGCCAATTGTTGGGTTTGAGGGACTGCATCGACTTGGTGATTCCTCGCGGCGGCGGGGGCCTCATTCAATTTGTGACGCAAAACGCCAAAATTCCCGTCATTGAAACGGGCCTGGGCAACTGCCACCTCTATGTGGACGCCTCCGCCAACCTGGAAATGGCCCTGGACATTTTGGAGAATGCCAAGCTGCAACGCGTTTCCGTTTGCAACTCCTGTGAGACTTTGTTGGTGCACGAAGCGGTGGCCGAGGTGTTTTTGAAAAACATGAGCGCCCGAATGGCCTCCAAAGTGGAATTGCGGGCCTGTGAGCGCTCGCGACAGCACATAGAAGCCAAACCCGCCACCGAGGCCGACTTCAAAGAGGAATTTTGCGACTATATTTTGGCCGTGAAGGTGGTGTCCACCTTTGCAGAGGCCGTCGCCCACATTAACCAATATGGGACGATGCACTCGGAGACCATTATAACCGAAGACTATTCCAAAGCGCTTGCCTTCACCAACGAGGTGGACGCCGCTTGCGTCTATGTGAATGCCTCCACCCGGTTTACGGATGGGGAGGCGTTTGGTTTTGGGGCGGAGATGGGGGTATCCACCCAAAAAATGCACGTCAGAGGCCCCATGGGTTTGGAAGCCCTGGTTTCCACAAAATATGTTATTTTTGGAAATGGGCAAACGAGGCCGGACTAGTTTTTGAAAAAGGACAAGTCCGGAGGGGTTGTGTTAGAGGTTATTTATATACATTGAGGCTACATGCTAAAAGAAGTCTTCCAACGCTCTAAAAAAATTGTTATTAAAATAGGAAGCAACACACTAACAGGCGCCGACGGTTTTGTCTCCAAAAGCTATTTGAATGAAATTGCAAACCAAGTAGCCGAAGGCATACAAAAAGGCCAACGCATTCTCATTGTCTCTTCCGGCGCCCGGGTTTCCGGCTTATCTGCCATTAACAAATGGGCCCGAAGTGCCGACATTCACTATAAACAAGCCCTGTGCGCCATTGGGCAAGTGGAGTTGATGGATTCCTGGCGGCGCGCATTTGCCCAGCATTCTCTCTATGTTGGACAAATTTTGTTGACGAAGGACGACTTTGAAGACGCCCACAGGGCCCTCAACATTCGCAACACTTTGTTTACGCTCATGGATGAGGGTGTGGTGCCCATTGTGAATGAAAACGACACCACTTGTGTTGAAGAAATCAAAATAGGCGACAATGACAACCTGGCTGCATTGACAGCCATTTTGTGGGGGGCGGACTTGTTGGTTTTGTTGAGCGACGTGGAGGGCGTGTTTGACAAAAACCCAAAACAACATGCCGATGCAAAATTGATTGAGATGGTGAAAGACTTTGGTGAATTGGAAGCCCAAATCCAAATGTCTGGTTTGAGCAGTTTTGGGACGGGCGGCATTCAAACCAAAATTGAGGCGGCCAAAAAAGTGGTGGGCTATGGCATTCCCATGGTGCTCACCAACGGTAAAACCCCTTGTGTACTTAAAACACTTGCAGAAGGGGGCGCCCGCGCAACCCTATTTTTACCTTAGGTTTTTTATTTCTATATGAAAGATAAGCGATAAAACCATGTCTAAAATAAACACCTTCGGTATTATAGGCATAGGCGCCATGGGGTCGGTTTTTGCGCGAGGTTTAGGAGGGGAGGGGCAGGAGGTTTGGGTGAGCGACGCCGACGAAGCCAAGCTGGAGCGCTTTGTACAGGCACACCCCCACTGCATTCCGCTGAGCAACGCAGAGTTGATTGAGCGGGCCTCTTGTGTGGTTTTTGCCGTGAAACCAGGTATTTATCCAAAGCTGATTGCCGAGCATGCACCGCACATAGGCGCGAAAACTTTGCTGGTGGGTTTGGCGGCGGGCCTCACCTTGAAGCAACTCCAAGGTTTTTCGCAAGGGCGAGGCCTTTGGGTGCGCGTCATGCCGAACGTCGCCGCCTCCATAGGCGAGGGCATGCTTTCCGTATGCGCTTCAGAGGAGGTACCGGGGGGGCTATTGGAGGAGTTTCTCCAAACCCTAGGGGCCTTGGGGCGCGTAGACGTGTTGGCGGAGGGGTTGATGAATGCAGCGACAGCGGTTTCCGGCTCCGGCCCCGCCTATGCTTTTGTATTCATGGAAGCCTTGGCAGACGCCGCCGTACGTCTGGGCATGGACAGGGCACGCGCCTATGCGCACGCGGCCCAAACTTTGCTGGGGGCTGCGAAGCTGTGTTTGACTTCCGCCCTGCCGCCGGCCCAGCTGAAGGACAGCGTCACCACCCCTGGGGGTACCACCGCAGAGGGCCTCTATGCCCTGGAGGCGGCGGGTTTTCGCAAGGCGGTGGGGGATGCGGTTTGGGCCGCGGCCAGCAAAGCCCAACAACTTTCTCAAAAAAATTCCTAATTGGGACGGGGAGGGGGGAGAAATGGGGCCGCGTTGTCCTCAGCTTTTGGCATAGAGCATTTCAAGGTTGAGTTGCGCGTCCATATGCCCTTGTTGTGCCGCCTCCCTAAACCACTTCGCCGCTTCCGTAGGGTCCTTCGCGACGCCTTGCCCCTCCGCATAGGCCAGCCCAAGGCTGAATTGCGCATAGGCATTCCCCTGCTCCGCCGCCTCTATAAACCACTTCACCGCCTCCCTAGGGTCCTTTGCAACCCCTCGGCCTTCCGCATAGCTTAAGCCTAGGTTGTTTTGCGCTACCGCAAACCCCTGAGCGGCCGCCATCCTATAATACCTTACGGCTTCCGCCTCATTCTTTTCTACCCCCTCGCCTTTGGCATAGGCCAAACCTAGGTTGAATTGCGCATCCGCATCCCCCTGCCGGGCTGCCATCCAATAATACCTTGCGGCCTCCGCTTCATTCCTTGCTACCCCCTCGCCTTTGGCATAGGCCAAACCTAGGTTGAATTGCGCATCCGAATCCCCTTGCTCCGCCGCCATCCTATAATACTTCGCGGCCTCCGCTTCATTCCTCTCTACCCCCTCGCCTCTGGCATAGGCCAGCCCTAGGTTGGTTTGCGCATAGGCATTCCCTTGCTCCGCCGCCATCCTATAATAGCGCGCGGCCTCCGCTTCATTCCTCTCTACCCCCTCGCCCTTGGCATAGGCCAAACCTAGGTTGAATTGCGCATCCGCATCCCCCTGCGCCGCTGCCATGCTGTAATACCTCAAAGCCTCCGCTTCATTCGCTTGGGTGCCTTGGCCTCTGTCATAGGCCAATCCCAGATAAAATTGCGCGTTCGCATCCCCCTGCGCCGCTGCCGCGCCAAACCACTTGAGCGCCTCCTCCTCATCCCTCTCTACCCCCTCGCCTCTGTCATAGGCCAATCCCAGATAAAATTGCGCATCCACATTGCCTTGCTCCGCCGCTAGCCTAAACCACTTCGCCGCCTCTACCTCATTCCTTTCTACCCCCTCGCCTCTGGCATAGGCTAAGCCAAAGCTGAGTTGCGTCTCCGCATTCTCTTGCTCTGTTGCCGCTTCTCTGTCTGCAACGGTCGCCCTAGGGTTGGTGGGCGCATCCACATTCATATCCCTTTTGTCCGTCGTCTCTGCTTCGTCCTCCCCCCTCTCCTCCTCCCCCCCCTCTTCGGCACAGACTGGCTGAAGCTTGGGCTGCGTGTCTATGTCCCACCTGTCCAGGAGCTTCGCCCCATTCCCCCCCTCCCGCTCGCCTTTGGCATAGGCCGTCTCAGGGGCCAGGGGCATCTCCCCTATGTCCGTTGTCTCCACGGTTTCTAGGAATTCTTCGGCCTTAGCAGGCTTGGGCAGCCTGGCTGTTTTGGTGACTTCGGCAGCTTTCCAAGGTACTTCAATGTCGTTTGCGACGCTTTCAGCTTCAGCCAGTTTGGGTGGCCTGGCGGCCTTGGTTTCCTCAACTTCTTGCAAAAGCACTTCAATGTCCTTTGCCATCTCTTCAGCTTCAGCCAGCTTGGGCGGCAGCTCGGCGTCTTTCTCTTCGGCCGCTTGCCAAAGCATTTCCCTGTCCTTCGCGGCGTCTTCAACCTCAACCGGCTCGGGCGGCGGCAGCTCGGCGTCTTTCTCTTCGGCTGCCGGCCAAAGCGCTTCCCTGTCCTGCGCAGCGTCTTCAGCCTCAACCGGTTGGGGCGGCAGCTGGGCGTCTTTTTCTTCGGCTGCCGGCCAAAGCGGTTCCCTGTCCTTCGCATCGTCTTCAACTTCAGCCGGTGGGGGCAGCAGCTGGGCGTCTTTTTCTTCGGCTGCCGGCCAAGGCACTTCCTTGTTGTCCCCACCCTTATCCACAGTGTCGGCTTGTGCTTTCTGTGTCTTGTTGGCCTTGGCGCTCTTGTTCACCAACAACAGCAACAGCACGCCCATAAGCCCTACCCCAAGGAGCGGCCACTTCAGCGCGTCCGTATCCTCTTTGTCTACCACCTTTTTCCACCACTTTATAACCTCTGCTTCCTCCTCCTCTAGCCCCCCCAGGGTTTTGGCATAGGCCAGCCTAAGCTTCCCTTGCGCATCCGCATCCTTTAACTCGGCTGCTGGCTGAAAGGGTTTTTCTATGTGGCGTTTTGTTTTTGTCTGGAAAATTTTTGGTGCTGAGGAGAGCACATTTGCATAAGCCAGCAGTGGGAAGGCCAGCAGCATTGCCATCCACACCGCCTTTAAACGGATTCTCATCGTTCCTCCATACCGGGCTTGGGCATTCGCGTCAGCGGGTTTCTTTGGGTCCAAGCATCGTTTCCATATCTTTAAAAATAATCTACCTGCTATGGGGAGGGTATGCCTACCTCTTTTCAAGGGGCTGGAGGGCCGGCAGCCGCAGGGGCAGGTTTAGCCCCTTCTTTTAGAGGGGGGGGCTGGGTTGCAGGGTTTGAAGTTTCTTGAGTTTGGGCCGGCATTTCTGCGGGGGGTGGGGGGGGTGGTTGAGCTGCCTTTGGGGCAGGGGGGGGCATAGGGGCAGCCGCTGGGGTTGTTTTAGAAGCCTCTCGAAGCTCGGTGAGCAAGCGTTCAGCGCCATAGACTTTGTCGAGGGCCTCGACAATACCCATGGCCTGTACCGCCACAGTACGGTTGAGTTGGGCGTCGAAGACATAGTCGCCGCCGAGGGACTGAATGTTGCCGTCGAAGACCAGGCCGATGACTTCGCCTTGGGCATTGAGGATGGGGGAGCCTGAATTACCGCCGATAATGTCATGGGTAGTCACCATATTCAGGGGTATATTTAGGTTAAGCCTAGCCTTCGCCTTCTTCCACCTAGCGGGGAGCAGAAAGGGCTCAAAGTCGGTTGCGCGCTCAAAGAGGCCGCCCATACGTGTCAGGGGTGGAATGGGGCGGCCATTTTCCTCATAGCCTTTGACTTGGCCATAGGAGAGGCGCAGGGTGAAGGTGGCATCCGGATAGAGGGAGGCGCCGAGCAACTGGAAGCGCAGTTGAGCCAAGCGTTCACCCTCCTTGGTAGCGGGGGTTTCGACTTCGGTTTCCCAAATTTTTCGAATGGCGCGGCCGTGGGGGTCAGCGAGTTTGGCGAACAGAAGCATGGCGTCTTTGCTTTGGGCAATGGCCTGGGCGCCGCCTTCCCACAGTTTTTTGCGCACCTTAACGTCAGCGAGTTGGGTTTTGGAGACCAGGCGTGCCGCGACGCGGGCGGGGGTGTCTTTGCCCAGGAGTGTTTTGACGAAGGGGTGGTCGACGCCCAGGGCCTCGCGTATTTTTTCAAGTTCAAACCGCAGGAGGGCGGTTTCAAGTTTGGGATAGAGGGGCGCCTTATGGGTTAATAAGGTTTCAATATTAGGCAAGTTAGCGTCGCTGTATTCCGACAAGCGGCTGGCGTTGGGTTTTTCTCTCTCTTCGGCAGCGCGCAGCAGCGCTCTGGCGAAGCCGAAGAGTGTGGAAGCGCGGAAGGCGTCTTCGACGGCGAGGTATTCCGGGGCGTGGCGTGTTTGTTTGGCCACAATGTTTTCGATGGAAGTCCACACGGAGGCATAGTCCTTCCATTCAGCGGAGGCGTTGACTTTGTCTTGGAGTGCGCGCTCGGCGGCTGCTTTGGCGCTGAAAAAATTTCTATCGGCCAAAGCGGCATGTCTTCCCCGAATGACTTTGAGGGAGTTTTCGACGCTGAACAGCAAGGTAGCGGCCGTACGTTTTTCTTCAGGGCCGCGCTCGCTATAGGCTTTGAGCATGGCGCGCAACTCGGAGAGGCGGGCGATGCGGCGTGGCCAGGCATGGTCTCTGACATAGCGCAGCTGGGCTGCGGTAAGCAGGCGACTGGTGCCGCCGGGGTTTCCAGAGACGAAGGCCAAGTCCCCTTCTTGGGGCTCGCTAAAACTCCATTTAAAATAGTGGGGGCTAGCCAGGGGTTTATTCTCGGCATAAACACGTAGGAAGCTAACGTCCAAGTCATAACGTGGAAAGCTAAAGTTATCCAAATCCCCGCCGAAGAAAGCGACGGCCGCTTCCGGGGCGAATACCAAGCGTACATCCGAATATTTTTGGTATTTATAGAGGTGATAGAAGCCGCCGCGATAGAGGTTAACCATTTCGCAGCGCAGCTGGGGGCTGCTTTGGCAGTCTTTTTTTAAGGTAGAGACGACTTCATTGAGGGCATGTTTAAAGGCGAGGCCATAGAGGTTTAGGGTAGCCTCTTTCACCGACTGCGTGACGTCGGTTATTTCGATGAGTTGGTTGAGTTCCATGTCGGGGCAGCGTTTTTCTTGGGTAGCCTTTGGGGCCCAGAAACCGTTTTTGACATAGTCCATGGAGCGAGAGGACAAGTGCTCCACGCACTCCACGGCGCAGTGGTGGTTGGTCATCACCAAACCTTGAGGCGAGACGAAGCTGGCAGAGCAGCCTCCTGCAATGCGCAAGGAGGCCAGTTGCATGTGCTCCCAAAATGTAGGGGGCGCTTCAAAGCCATAGGTTTCTTTGAGTGTGGCCTTGGGCAAGGCGTCGAAAGTCCACATGCCTTCATCTGCCCAGACAAAGCAATTTAAAAGGGCAAGGCCCAAAACAACCCACCGTTTGCTGTGCATACGTATCCTTTCCTGAGTGTATTTTTAAAAATACATGGCGCTTTTCCCCGCAAGGAAACACTCCCGCTGCATGGCAAAAAAACACAAAAATGCCAATTCATTTTCAACAAGGCCACAGGGGGGGGATTTTTCGCCTAGCGGCGGGCTTATATAAAAAATTCCCCTCCGCGGGGGGTTATTGGTGCTGGGCCTGCGGCCCGGCTGTTTTTAAAAACAATTCTTTTGCCCTCCCGGGGGGGGGTATATTGCTGGGCCTGCGGCCCGGGCATTTCCGCTGCGCGGCTGCCGTAGGTTTCGCCTACCGGCGAGTCACTTTTTTGTGTGACAAAAAAGTAACCAAAAAAACACCCTCTGGGGCCCTGCGGG
>Ga0123356_10004105_pt1 | contig 15124 bp, 16 predicted proteins | sample TergutEmb28metaG_2_FD_92546 | JGI IMG/M metagenome (GOLD analysis project Ga0123356, IMG submission 92546) | Embiratermes neotenicus P3 segment gut microbial communities from Petit-Saut dam, French Guiana - Emb289 P3 | ecosystem: Host-associated > Arthropoda: Insects > Digestive system > Gut ... | reverse complement strand
CTGGCATGGCGCGATTGAAGCACACCGTGACGGCCACGAGGAGCTGGGAGGCAGAGAATTCATCCAACATACAGTGCGCGCTATGGGGCGCTGCTGTACGGCTGCCCGCGTCCGCCGGCGCCGCGACCGCCAGCGCCGCGACCGCCAGCGCCGCGACCTGCCAGCGCCGCGACCGCCAGCGCCGCGACCTGCCGGCGCCGCGACCGCCAGCGCCGCGACCGCCAGCGCCGCGACCTGCCGACCGCCGGCCGCTCGCCGGAAATACCGCGGGAGCCAAGCGGACCGTGCGGCACGGGACTGGGAACGCGCAACGGGTTAAAGTGCCGCAAGCAGTCGCCAACGCGAGGAGAGCGCGGGATGTGGGAAGAGGATGCTGAGGAAGCGGCACGGCGTAAGGTCATCTGGCTGGTCGGCGCGGTCGTTGCCATCACGGTCGCCGCCGGCGGCTGGTACTGGTACGCCGGGCGGCGCGCGCCGGCGGCGGTACCGGTCGCGCGGGCGCCGGCGCCGCAACCGGCCGCCACCGAGCCGCAGATCGCGCACCCGCTTCCCGGCGAAAGCAGCGGCACGGCCCTGCCGGCCCTCAATGACAGTGACCACGTAGTGCGCGATTCGCTCGCCGGTGTCCTCGGCCGCAATCCCGTCGAGCAGTTCCTCGTGCCGCAGAACATCGTGCGGCACATCGTGGTGACGGTCGACAACCTGCCGCGCCACAAGGTGGCCGCCGACCTGCGGCCGGTGAAGCCGACCGGGGGACAGGCCGCGACCGCAACCCAGGGCGACATCACCACCCTGAGTGAGGCCAACTTCGAGCGCTATGCGCCGCTGGTGCGTGCCGTGCAGGCGACCGACGTGAGGGCGCTCGCGCTGGTGTACCAACGGTTGTATCCGCTGTTCCAACAGGCCTACGAGGATCTGGGTTACCCCGGCAAGTACTTCAACGACCGGCTCGTCGAGGCGATCGACAACCTGCTGCAGACGCCGGAAGTTCCGGCGCCGATCCAGGTGGTGCAGCCGAAGGTATTCTGGGAGTACGCCGACCCGAGCCTCGAGAACCGCTCGGCCGGACAGAAGCTCCTCATCCGCATGGGGCCGCAGAACGCGCGCATCATCAAGTCAAAACTGCGCGACTTCCGCGCCCAGATCGTCAGGCAGAACTGACGCCCGCCAGGGCGAGCACATGAACGAAGCAACTTTCATGGACGAGGCGGGAGCTGAGCGACCGCTCGCGCAGCTGCGCGCGGTGCTGATTCCCGGCGAGACCCTCGAGGCGTGGGCCATTCAGATGCGGCTGTTCGCGCTGCTGCACCGCCGCCTGCTGATCGCCGCGACCAGCGGCCGGCTGGTGGTACTGACGCGCAACCTCCTCGGCGGCTTCGACGTCACCACCATCCGCTGGCAGGACCTGGAGGAGGTCACGCTACACGTCGGCGTGCTGAGCGCCGAGCTGGCACTGCGCGCGGGCAAGGCGACGGACCTCGCCTCGCTCGGCAGCCAGGGCGCGCAGCGGGTGCAGTTCCAGGGCCTGCGCAAGGACCAGGCGCAGGCGGTGTATCGCATCTGTCAGAGCCAGGATCAGGCGTGGCGCGAGAAGCGCCGCGTGCGCGAGCTGGAGGAGTTGCGCGCGCGCTCCGGAGGGATCCAGGTGTCCTCAGCGCCCCCCGCGTTGGGCGCGGCGGGCGAGAGTATTGCAGTGCGGCGGCTGCAGGAAGCCAAACAACTGCTGGACGCGAGGCTCATCACCGACTCGGAGTACGAGGCGATCAAGGCGAAGATCATCTCCTCCTGACGGGTCCTCCTGAGGGGCCTGCCGCGGTGCGGCAGACGATCCGTTGCCACGGCGCGACGCTGTCACCGCATTTGCACAAGTAATCCACAGGCAATTCACAGCCGAGGTGCGTTAGTCTCGTTGTATGGCCATTCGCTTTCGGCGGCGCCGCGAGGCGCACAACGAAATTCTCGGGACCTACAGTTTCCCGAGCCGCACGGTACAGGTGTTGAGAACAGAGGATGACCGCATCCTCTGGACCTGCGACTGCGACAACTTCCGCCGTCAGGACGGTCAGCGCGAGCCGCTGTGGTGCAAGCACATCGCCAAGGCGGCGGCACGGCGCTCGCTCGAGCGCCTGACCCGCCGGGTGGCGGTCACCGGGTCCTGATCGGAGAGGGCTGAGGCGCTCCGCCCGCGCCACGACGCAGCAGCACCCGAATCGGCGCTTCGCGCCTGACCTCGTGCCGCGGCGTATGGGCGCGCACCCGCGGGTTCGAACCCGGCGTTTGACTGGCGATGCGGTATACGGGAGCGCTGGCGGATTACGGCTCGATCAGCCCGTGGCGAATGGCGATCAGGGTGAGCTCGGACTGGTTGGACACACCGAGCTTCTGCTTGACGTTGTAGAGATGAGTGCCGACGGTGGAGGCCGACAGCTTCAGATCGTCGGCGATCCGTTGCACGCTGCTGCCGGCGGCCAGGCGCACGAACACTTCGAACTCCCGTTCCGACAGCCGCTCTACCGGAGACCGCGCCGCGCCCTCGACCTCGTCCAGCGCCAGTTTTTGCGCGAGGCTGACGTCGAGGTACCGCTGACCCGCGGCCACGACAGTGATCGCTTCCAGCAGGGCCTCCGGCGCGCTGCGCTTGGACAGGAAACCGCGCGCTCCCTCGCGCAGCGCACGGCGCGCATGCTGCGGATCGTCGTGCGCGGAGAGCGCCAGCACCCGTGCCTGCGGATGGTGCGCGCGGATACGCCGCAGCGCTTCGAGCCCTCCCATGCCCGGCATCGCCAGATCCATGACGACGACGTCCGGTGTCAGCTCGACGTAGCGCTGACAGGCGCTCTCGCCGGAGTCCGCTTCGCCGACGACCGCGGTGTCCGGATGAGCATGCAGCAGCAACCGAAAACCGGTGCGCACCACCGCGTGATCGTCGACCAGCAGCACGCGGATCACGCGCCCGCCACCAAGGGGATCTCCGCCGTCAGGCTGACACCGTGCGGCTCGTGGTTTCGTACCTGCACCGTCCCTCCGAGATGCTCGACCCGCTCGGTGAGTCCGCGCAGGCCGAAGTGCCCGGGCCGCGACCACCGCTCCGGCAGGCCGACGCCGTCGTCCGTAACCGACACCACCATGCTCTGCCCGTTGGATCGGACGTCGATCATAACGCGCGTCGCCCGCGCGTGACGCAGGGCGTTCACCAGCCCTTCCTGTACCACGCGGTAGGCTGCCAGCGTCGCGCTGGCACCCAGATCCAGCGGGAGTTGGTGCTGCAGCGTGAGGAGCGGTGCGGGATGGCGCCGTTGCCAGTCACGCACCAGCTGTTCCAGGCTCTCCGCCAGCCCGAGCGTGTCGAGCGACAGCGGCGCGAGGCGCGGGATGAGCCCGTGCATCGCGTCGTACAGCCGCGCGGCCTCATCTGAGATGAGGCGCGCGGTGGAGGCGAGGCCAGCCTCCGCCGACTGCGTGATCGCCATCGCGAGACTGCGAATGGCCGTCACCGACTGACCGAATTCGTCGTGCAGCTCGTGGGCGATCAGACGGCGCTCCTCTTCCACGCTCTGCTCGACGAGCAGCGCCAGCTCCCGGCGCTCCTCGAGCCGCGTGCGCGCCTCGCGCGCCTCGCGCTCCGCCTGCACATTGTCTTCGACCGCCTGCGCCATGCGGTTGAACGCTGCGCCGATGGCGTGCGCCTCGGCGCCCGGCAGCGGCGGCAGCCGGAAGGCCAGCTCGCCGCGTTGCAGCCGCTCAAGACCGTCGACAATGACGGGAAACGGGGCGAGCGCGCGTTCCACCAGCCAGAACGCGAGCCCGCCGATGAGGAGCAGCATGATCGCCGCGATGGCGACGAGACGCGCGAGGTCGTCCCAGGCGTCGAGGATGGCCCGCGAGGGCTGGGCCTCGATCACCAGCTGCGCGCCGGCGGCGAGCGGAATGACCTGCCGCGCGGGGGCCGGCGCGAGCAGGCGCGTGAACCACGCCGGTGCCTGGCGCCCGGCCTTGTAGACGGGGGGCGGGGAGTGATAGAGAACCTCTCCCGAGGCGCTGCGCAGCGTGATCTCGTTGGCGCGCACGTGACCGAGCCGTTCCAGCAGACCCGCGACCGCGGCAGTGCCCCCGGAGGCCGAATAGACGGGGGCGAGGGTTCCCAGGACGTGCAGGGCCACCCGGTTCGCGGCCTCGATCTCCTCGCTGACTGACGAGCGTGTATCGCGGATCTCGTCGGCTACCAGCACGGCCACGAACGCGGCCATCAGTCCGGTGAGGACCAGGTTGAGGCGGGTGTGCAGCTTCATCGGGGTCGGTGTGCCTCGCATCACGCGGGCGGTGGCGCGAGCCTTCGGCCAGCCTCAAGATAATCATGAGGCTACTTTCATGATGATCCGCTATCGCCTCAGCTCCTGCCAGGCGAAGGATACACGCGTAGCGGTCAGATGCCGCCCAACCGATGAAACCAGGAAAGCAGGACTATGCGCTGGGAAACTCCAAAAGCGATTGATTTCCGCTTCGGTATGGAAATCACGATGTACATCGCCAACCGCTGAAGAAGATCCGGGCTGGGAGCCTGGCCGCCGGGCTCCGCAAGCCCGTTCGGGCGGGATCCAGACCCGGCCCGCCCCAACTAAGTCGTGAGGATCCGGGTACTGGGGTCGGCTGCCGGCGGGGGCTTCCCCCAGTGGAACTGCAACTGTCATAACTGCTCGGGCGTCCGCAACGGCACGCTGCGGGCCGTTGCGCGTACGCAATCTTCCATCGCCGTGAGCGGGCGCGACCGCTCCCGCTGGGTGCTGGTCAACGCGTCCCCCGACATCCTGGCGCAACTCAAGGCCAACCCGGTTCTGCAACCGGCGCGCGCGCGGCGCGATACCGCCATCGCCGCAATCGTGCTGGTCGATGGACAGATCGATCACACCACCGGGCTCTTCATGCTGCGCGAGTCGACGCGCCCGCTGACGGTGTGGTGCACGGACCAGGCGTGCGCGGACCTCACGCACGGCAATCCCATCTTCGCGGTCCTCGGCCACTACTGCGGCATCGACCGTCGCACGATGAGCCCGGACGGCGCCGAATTCACCGTCGAGGGGGTCGCCGGCGTCACCTGGCGCGCCCTCGCGGTTGCGAGCAAGCCCGCGCCCTATTCACCGCACCGCGCCGCGCCCGTCAGGGGAGACAACGTGGCGCTCGTCATCGGCGATGCGGATAAAGGCCGCACGGCCGTGTATGCCCCGGGGCTCGGCGCGATGGAGGAGGCGGTGTGGCGGGCGATGCAGATGGCAGCGTGCGTGCTGGTCGACGGCACCTTCTGGAGCGACGACGAGATGGTCGCGCTCGCGCTGTCCGCGAAGCGCGCGCGCGACATCGGCCACCTGCCTCAGAGTGGTCCCGGGGGTATGCTCGAGTGGCTCGACAGGCTCCCCGACAGCACGCGCAGGATCCTGATCCACGTGAACAACACCAATCCGATTCTGGACGAGGACTCCGCGCAGCACGCCGAGCTCACGCGCCGGCGCATCGAGGTGGCGCACGACGGCCTGGAGATCGAGCTTTGACGGCCGCGCCCTGGACGCGCGAGGAATTCGAGCAGCAGCTGCGCGAGCGCGGCCGCGCCTACCACATCCACCATCCCTTCAACGTCATGCTCAACAGCGGCAAGGCCACCCGCGAGCAGATCCGCGGCTGGGTGGCGAACCGCTTCTACTATCAGATCAACATCCCGCTGAAGGATGCCGCCATTCTCGCCAACTGCGACGAGCGGGCGGTGCGCCGCCAGTGGGTGCAACGTATCCTCGATCACGATGGCTACGGCGATGAGCCCGGCGGCATCGACGCGTGGCTGCAGCTCGCCGCGGCGGTGGGGCTCGAGCGCCCGCAGGTGGAGAGCCTGCAAGCGGTGGTGCCGGGAGTGCGCTTCGCGGTCGATGCCTACGTGAATTTTGCCCGCCGCGCTCCGTGGCCGGAGGCGGTGTGTGCCTCGCTCACCGAGCTCTTCGCGCCGGAAATCCACCGGCAGCGTCTCGCCACCTGGCCGCAGCACTATCCGTGGATCGACCGCGCAGGCCTGAGCTACTTCCAGAATCGTGTCAGCCTCGCGCGGCGTGACGTCGAGCTCGGCCTGGCGCTGACGCTCGAACGTTTCGACACGCGTGCTGCGCAGGAGCGTGCCTTGCAGGTGCTGCAGTTCAAGCTGGACGTGCTGTGGCAGATGAACGATGCCATGGCGGTCGCCTACGGGGTCAACGCGTGAGCGACCTGGCGGAGAAGGTCCCGGACACCGCCAAGCCCGCGATCGCGCATGGCATGCGGCTGCAGTGGGAGCCGGCGCAGGAGTCGCACGTCCTGCTATACCCTGAGGGCATGGTCAGGCTCAACGGCAGCGCCGGCGCCATCATGAGCCGCTGCGACGGCGTGCGCACCGTCGCGGACATCGTCGCGGACCTCGAGCGTGCCTATGGCGCGAGCGGGCTGGCCGCAGACGTGCGGGCGTTCGTGGCGCTGGCGCTCGAACGACATTGGCTGGAGCTGCGCGAGTGAGCAGCGGCACGCCCGGACAGGGCCTGGCTGCACCCGGGCAGGCAGGGCCGACGGCACCCGCAGCGGGACCCCCGCTGAAGACGGTGCCAGCAGTTGGGTCAGTTGGGCCGCCGCTCTGGCTGCTGCTGGAGCTCACCTACCGTTGTCCGCTGCACTGCGTGTTCTGCTACAACCCGACGGAGTTCGCCGCTGTCGGCGCAGAGCTGCCCACGGCCGACTGGCTCCGGGTGCTGCGCGAGGCGCGCGCGCTCGGCGCCGTGCAGCTCGGGTTGTCGGGCGGTGAGCCGCTGGCGCGCGAGGATCTGGAGGTGATCGTCGCCGAGGCGCACGGGCTCGGCTTCTATACCAACCTGATCACCTCGGGCGTTGGTATGACCGAGGCGCGCATTGGAGCGCTGAAGGCCGCCGGTCTCGATCACATCCAGCTGTCCTTCCAGGACAGCACGCGCGAGATGAACGATTTCCTGAGCAGCACGCGCACATTCGAGCTGAAGGAGCGGGTGGCCGCGCTGATCCGCGCCCACGACTATCCGATGGTGCTGAACGTGGTGCTGCACCGCCTCAACATCGACCACGTGGGCGAGATCCTCGCCATGGCGGAAGCGCTGGGAGCGCAGTACGTCGAGCTTGCCAACACGCAGTATTACGGCTGGGCCTGGCTCAACCGGGCGCAGCTGCTGCCGAGCCGCGCGCAGCTCGAGCGCGCGGAAGCGGTCACGCGGCGCTTTCGTGAGCGCATGGGCAGCCGCATGCAGATCTATTTCGTCGTGCCCGACTACTTCGAGACGCGGCCCAAGGCGTGCATGAGCGGGCTGGGGTCGGTGTTTCTCGCCATCGCGCCCGACGGCACGGCCATGCCCTGCCACGCGGCGCGCATGCTCCCGGGGCTCGAGCTCCCCAACGTGCGCGAGCGTGACATTCGCGCCATTTGGTACGACTCGCCCGCCTTCAATCGCTTTCGCGGTGAGGCGTGGATGAAGGAGCCCTGCCGCAGCTGCCCGGAGAGGACCCGCGACTTCGGCGGTTGCCGCTGCCAGGCGTATCTGCTGACCGGGGACGCCGACAACGCCGACCCGGTGTGTGAGCTCTCGCCGCACCACGACCGGGTGGCGGCGGCGGTGGCGGACGCGGAAGCGGCTGGCCGCGCGGCCCCGGGCGCCGGCGGGGGTGAGCAGGTGCTCATCTTCCGGGATCATCGCACCTCGATCCCGCTAGCGCCGGGAAAGCGCCCCGCACGGCACCAGGACCTCGCCGGACCAGCCGACACGAAACTCTGGCAATGAGCAGCCGGCAAAAGCCGCGCCTTTTGCCAGTGAAAACGCAGCTACGGTCCGAAAAAGCGCCGCAGGCGGCTTTTTCCCATGAACCAGACCCCGGTATGCTTCGCTGACCATGGCGGTCCGAAGCGTACTGAAAATGGGCGATCCGTCGCTGCGTTCGGTGGCCGCCCCGGTGACACGCTTCGATGAGGAGCTCGCCGCGCTGGTCGCCGATATGGACGACACCATGCGCGCCCTGAGCGGCGCGGGAATTGCCGCACCGCAGATCGGGGTGAGTGCGCGCGTAGTCGTTTTCGAGCTCAAGGACAATCCGCGTTACCCGCACCTCACTCCGGTGCCCTACACCGTGCTGGTGAACCCGCTTGTCACGCCGCTCACCGCCGAGCAGGATGAAGGTTGGGAAGGGTGTCTGTCAGTGCCCGGAATGCGGGGTCTCGTGCCACGCTATCGGCGCCTCCGCTACCGGGGTTTCGATCTGCACGGGTCACCGATCGACCGCACCGTCGACGGCTTCCACGCGCGGGTGGTGCAGCACGAGGTCGACCACCTCGATGGCATCCTCTTTCCGCAACGCGTGCGCGACCTGCGCAACTTCGGCTTCGAGGATGCGCTCGCCGGACAGATGACCGCGATGCCGGACTGACAATGAAGAAGGAGACTCACACCATGGACCAGCGCGCCGCCGGCGCCTTCGAGGTGAAAGTCATGCCGCAGAAGCCCGACACGCAGATAGCCCGCGCCGCCAGCCTCGAACGCCTCACCATCGACAAGCGCTTCCACGGCGATCTCGAAGGGATCAGCAAGGGCGAAATGCTCGCCACGCACACCGAGACGCCGGGGTCAGCCGGTTACGTCGCGCTCGAGCGCGTCAGCGGGAAACTCAAGGGGCGCAGCGGCAGCTTCGTCTTGCAGCACAGCGCCACCATGAGCCGCGGCACGCCGACCGGCTCGATCGCGGTCGTGCCGGATTCGGGTACCGGGGAGCTGCAGGGGATCACGGGCCGGATGACCATCACGGTCGGTACCGACGGCGCACACTCGTACGAGTTCGACTACAAGATCGGGCCGTAGAGGCGGGCGCCAGGCGCAGCCGGCAAAAGCCGCGTCTTTTGCCGGCGGCAACGAAGCTGATGTCCGCCGCAATCGGCACCCTGCGATTTCGGCCAATCCAACTAGGGGGCCTGTTGGGTCGTGCCGGGTGTCTCGCGGCTTGCGCGTACGTCCCGCACCATGCGGATGGCGGACTCCACGCCCTGGTAGTAGCCCGGAATCTCGCCGATCTCGCGGTAGCCGAGCGCGCGATAAAAGGCGCGCGCGGCCTCGTTGCCGGCGCGCAGCTCCAGCCCGATGATGAAGGTGCCGGCGGTGAGCGCCGTTTCCTCGAGCCACGTCACCAGACGCCGGGCAATGCCGCGCCGGCGATGCGCGGGAGCGACGGCGAGCAGGTTCAGATGGGCGACGTCGTCGGCGTAACGCATGATCGCGAATCCGGCGAGCAGCAGTGCGGTGCGCGCCGTGAGCACCACGCTGTCCGGATTGCGTACGTGCCAGGTGATGCGGGCCGTGCTCCACGCAGGCGCGAGCCCCGCCTCGACGAACTCGCGTGACATCGCCGCAAGCAGCGCGGCATCGGCGAGGCGGGCGGGCTCGAGGCGGTAGGGGTGCACGCCGGCAGAATAGCGCGGGTGCGCACTGCAAGCCCATTGCCCGGTGCGCGGTGCGACCTGCCGCTCCGCGGGCCCTCCTCAGGCCCTCCCGCCGCCAGCCGGGGCAGGTCACGCCCTCAGGACAGGCTGCAGGTGAAGCTCAGGCGAGGGTGTGAAACACCTTCTGCACGTCCTCATCCTGCTCGAGCCGGTCGATCACGGTGAGCACTTCCGTGGCCTGGTCCTCCGGCAGCTCCGTGGGCACGGTGCAGATGTACTCGTGCTCGGCCGACAGCGGCGTGAGACCGCGTGCTTCCAGCGCCTCCTGCAGCCGGCCGAAGTCGGCGAACGCGCAACGGATCACCAGCTGCGGCTCGCCCTTCTCGCCGGTGCTCTCGCCCATTTCGTCGAGCCCGTGATCGATCAGGTACAACTCCAGATCGTCCTGGTCGAGACTCTCAGGATTCAGGCGGAACACGCCCATCTTGCGGAACAGGAAGCTGACGCTGCCGCTGGTGGCGAGATTGCCGCCGCCCTTGGTGATGATGTTGCGCACCGCCGCAACGGTGCGCGTCGGGTTGTCGGTGGCGGTCTCCACCAGCAACGCCACCCCGTGCGGGGCGTAGCCTTCGTAGAGCACTTCCTGGTAGTTGGCGGCGTCGCGGCCGGCGGCGCGCTTGATGGCCGCCTCGATCTTGTCCTTGGGCATGTTGACCGCGCGCGCATTCTGGATCGTCCGGCGCAGCATGGGGTTGGAGGCCGGATCGGCGCCTCCCGCCTTCACGGCCATGGTGATGTCCTTCGCGATGCGGGCGAACTGCTTCGCCATGCGGTTCCACCGCGCGAACATCGTGTGTTTTCTGACTTCGAAGATGCGTCCCATGAGTCCATGGTGCACCAACAGCACAGGCACTGCCAGCGCCCGCAGGCTGCTGCGGTTGGTTTGGTAGCGGGAGCTGCGCCCGCAGCGGTTGCGGGCGGGTCTACTGCCGGTAGCTGCGCCCGCAGCTTAGGCGAGCTGAGCCTGCAGAGCGCGCATGCGCCGCAGCTGCAGACCGAGACGGTGCTCGATGTCGTGCAGGCGCTTCTGCAGGTCGGCTTTTTTCTCGACCAGCCATTGCTCCTTGAGGCGCGCCCAATCGGCGAGCGCGGCCAGGAAGCTCTCGTGCTCGTGCGCCACGCGCGCGCGCAGCGGCTCGATGTGCGCTGCGCCCGTGGCGGGGAATCCGGCCAGTCGTGCCTCGGCGCGCCGGAACTGCATGGCGAGCAGCGCACGGCGGATCTGGAACACCGGCGTGCGCTTCAGGCGCCGCGTGAGGCCGACCACCGACAGCGCGGCAATCAGCCACTTGGTCGGATCCCACTGCCACCAGCGCACGCCATTGCGATAGTCGTGCGCGAAGATGTGGTGGAAGTTGTGATAGCCCTCGCCGTAGGTGACCACCGCGAGCACCGGGTTGTCACGCGCGGAGTTGTCTTCGGTGTAGGGACGGCTGCCCCACATGTGGGCGAGCGAGTTGATGAAAAAGGTTACGTGGTGGCTCCACACCAGGCGCAGCACGCCGGCGAGGATCAGCATGCCCCACACGTCGTGAAACACCAGGCCGGCGATGAGCGGCAGGCCGATGTTGGCGGCAATCGCGAGCGGCACGTAGTAGCGGTGCTGGAACGCCAGCATCGGGTCCTTCTTCAGATCCGCGATGTTGCTGAAGTCCTCCCTGCCGCTCGGGTACTCGCGCAGCATCCAGCCGATGTGCGAGAACCAGAAACCGCGCCGCGCCGAATACGGGTCGCGATCCTCGTCGTCCACGTGCAGGTGGTGGGTGCGGTGCCCGCTGCACCAGGCGAAGACGCTGTTCTGCAGCGCCATGGTGCCGAACACCAGGTAGCAGAGCCGCAGCGCCCAGTGCGCTTCGTAGGTGCGATGCGCCCACAGGCGATGGTAGCCGGCGGTGATGGCCATGCCGTTGGCGATCAGGAAGAAGGCAAAGACGCTCAAGTCCGCCACACTGAAGCCGTGGGTCAGGCCGTACCACGGCACGAGGATCGCAGCCGCGGCAAGCGTAAGCGCGAACATCAGCGCGTTGGACCAGATCAGGGGTGGGGTCTGCTCTTTGCCGGGGGCTTGGGACATGGGTGCGCAGGGATCCTAAGGTAGTGGGCTCAGCGGGCACCTCAATGGGGACCCTGGGACGAGTCCGCAAGGGGCTCGGTAACTTAGCACGGCGAAGCGCGCCAGGTGGGCCCTTTGAGTGGCGCTGCGGCCTGCAGTTCCGAACCGGCGCCCTGATTTCAGATCGTGCCCCCGTTCCGCGCTTGCTTGCGCAGAGCGGCGCGGCAAGCGGCAGGCTGAGCGGCGGGACGGACCTTCAGAACTTGACCAGAATGCCCGCGCCCCAGATCACTTCGCGGGTGACCAGGTCCGGAAACCAGATACCGCCCTCGTGTGCGCAGCCGTCGGGGCCGATCACGCTGTTGTTGTTGCACACCATACTGGCGGGCGAGCCGGTATTGCCGAGCGGTGGCGTGACGCTGCCCCCGTTCCAGTACGGAACGTCCGAGTGGCGGAAGGTGACCTCGGTCCACCACGTGAGCCAGTCCTTCGGCATGTACTGGAAGTTCAGCTGCAGATCCCACTGGTAGATCTTCTGTCCCGGATTCTCGGTGAAATACGGCGAGCCGGTTGCGGCGGTCGCGCCGTTGATCGGCGGCAGCAGGGTGAGATAGCGGCCGGGGTTGTTCATGAAGCCGCCGCCGAGGGTGACCGCGTACAGATTGTGATCGAACCAGGCGCGGTTGTAGAGCATCATGCCGAAGAAGTTGGCCTTGTTGGGCCCGCGCGTGCAGCGCACGCCGCCGCCGTACTCGCAGCCGATGTCCCAGGTGAGCGACAGCGCCATCTTCGACAGGCCACTGCCCGTCGCCCCCTCGATCTTGCTGGCGTCGTAGTACTTCCACAGCAGGCTGTCGTCCTCGTGAACCCGTGTGACGTGGGCGTAGTTGATGTACGGCGCATTCGGGTTCGGCAGGCCGATGGCCGCCCTGGGATCGCCGCCGTTGTTGGGAACGCCGCTGCCGCTGGCGAGATTGTCCTGGCCGATGGTGTAGGTGTTGAACACCAGCTTGAACGAGTCGTTCGGGATCCACAGCACCTGTCCGCCGAAACCCGGACGGCTGTTGAACTTGGCGTACGACTGCCAGCCGTTGATGAGCCACGGCTCGATCTTCAGGGTCTGGGTCGGGAACCACTGAACACGCAGTCCGTTGAAGAACCACGGCGTGTTGGACGATACGAAGGAAGGCTGATAGGTCCAGTTGTCGAAGTTGTAGTAGCTGAACAGGCCGATGTAGGAGACGAAGATGCCGGCATCGACGTTCAGGCCGTGGTCTACGTCCCAGTGATAGCCGGCGTTGGCTTCCGAAAAGTACTTGTAGGCGCCCTGCAGATCCCACTGTCCGACGGCGGTGCTGGCATCGTTGCGCGGCGTGGTCACGGAGAACAGTCCGAACATCGACAGGAAGCGGGCCTGCACGTTGTGCCAGTGGAAGTTGCCGCCGAGGCTCACCTGCGTGAGCTGGAATTCGCCGGAGCGGAACTCCTCCGTCGAGCCGACGATGGTGTGATCGGAAGGGTGGTTGAAGTCCTGCAGATAGGCCACGTCGAAGCGCACTTCGGGCGTGAAGAACTTGGTGTCGAAGACCGGTCCGGAGCGGGGGGTGCCGTTCATCCAGCCGAGATCACCCACCGCGAACGGTGTGCGGGTGTCGACCGTGGGTGCGGGCGGGGGCGACTGCAGCGCCTCGGGCACCAGCGCGTTGACGGCGGCAGTCGCGGCGGTGGTCGCCGCGGCCGTGATGGCGGCGGTGGTGGCGGCGGGAGTTCCGGGAGCCGTGGGAGCACCGGGCGCCGCGGCAACCGCCGGGGCTGCGGGTGCGGCCCCCGGGGCTCCGGGCAGGGCCGGCACGGGCGCAATGTTCATCACGAGATCGGACCGCGTCGACTGTCCCGCGACGACCACCAGCGAAGGCACGATCATCTTCGGGTAGCCGTTGAATTCGGCCGTGATGGACCAGGTGCCTGTTGGCAGGTCGGCGAATGAATAGACGCCATCGCTCCCGGAGAGCGTGGCGTGGATGCTGCTGCCATCGACTCTCGCCGCGGTCACGGTGGCATGCGCGAGCGGTGCACCGGCTCCGTTGGTGACCAGACCGACGATCGCGCCGAGCTCGGCAGCCCGGGCAGCGGGCAGCAGCAGCGCGGTGGCGATCACCGAAGCAAGCAATCCCTGCAGCGCTCGCGCCATTCTCAAGGGCGTAATCCTCTCGTATGTCATGCGCAGCCATTGTGCCTGAGCAATCGACCATCCTACGGAGAGGCGCCGAGGCGGATAGACCAAAAGGTGTTAAGAAACCGCCGCGCGGTGCGCTGTCTGCGGCGGCGCTGGCGGGCTTGCTGTCCGGCACCGCGCTACGGCGACGGTCGTGATTTGACACGGCGAAAGAGACCGCCCCGGCGTCAGCGGGGCGGTTTGCAAGCGACACTCAGTGATTGCTGGTTATGTGCCGCCCGCACGTCGAAGTGCTTGAGCAAAGGGGAGGCGCACAGGCGGCGGCGTCAATATAGTCTTCGCTGCGCTCGTCGTCATGGCCGTGAAGCTGCGTGTCTAATCTGGCACGACTGAGCCAGCCGTGGCATGGCTTCGCGCTGGTGCCGCACCGTCGAGACCGCAAGCGCCAATCGGATCCATAATGTCGCCGCGTCGCGGGTCGGCGCGCGAGCGTTCCGCCATCGTGGTGCAGCACATGAGCATCGAAACGATCAGCGAGCACAGATCTTTCGGCGGTCTGCAGGGCTTCTACCGTCATCAATCGGCCCTGATAGGTCTGCCGATGCAGTTCTCCGTCTATCAGCCACCGCAGGCGCAGCAGCGTCCGGTGCCGGTGTTGTTCTATCTCGCAGGCCTCACGTGCACCGAAGAGACTTTCATGATCAAGGCCGGCGCGCAGCGCGTAGCGGCGCAGCAGGGCGTCATGCTGGTCACCTGCGATACGAGCCCGCGCCGCACGGGCATTCCCGCAGAAGCGGACGACTGGGAATTCGGTGCGGGTGCCGGGTTCTATCTCAATGCGACGCAGCCGCCCTGGTCGCGGTACTTTCGCATGTACGACTACGTGCTGGAGGAGCTGCGCGAGACGGTGCTGGCGCATTTCCCGGGCATCGCGCGGCGGCTGGGAATTTTCGGCCACTCCATGGGCGGACATGGCGCGCTGGTACTGGCGTTGAGAAACCCCGAGGTCTACCGATCGGTATCGGCATTCGCCCCCATCTGCTCGCCGACGCGCAGTCCCTGGGGACGCAAGGCATTCCCACGCTATCTCGGGGACGACACGAGCGCGTGGGCGAGCTACGATGCCGTGGAGCTGCTGACTTCACGCCGCGCGCAGATCTTTCCCGAGATTCTGGTCGACCAGGGACTGGCCGACAAATTTCTGCCGCAGGGACAGCTGTTGCCGGAGCTGCTGGAGCGCGCCTGCGCGGTTGCCGGGCAGCCGCTGCGGCTGCGCCGCCACGAGGGCTACGGTCACGACTACTATTTCATCGCCACATTCGTCGAGGACCATCTGCGCTTTCACGTGAACGCGCTCGCCGCCGTCGCGACCTGAGACTGCGGT
>Ga0123356_10004104_pt1 | contig 15126 bp, 15 predicted proteins | sample TergutEmb28metaG_2_FD_92546 | JGI IMG/M metagenome (GOLD analysis project Ga0123356, IMG submission 92546) | Embiratermes neotenicus P3 segment gut microbial communities from Petit-Saut dam, French Guiana - Emb289 P3 | ecosystem: Host-associated > Arthropoda: Insects > Digestive system > Gut ... | reverse complement strand
CCAGTCGCCAAGCAGTCGATAGCCGCGGCCTGATTCGGTCTTCAGCAAATTCCGATAGGGACCCAGCGCCTTGCGGATTGCCACCGCATGAACCTGGAGCCTGTTTTCCGTGACAATCGCACCCGGCCAGACGCGCCTAATCAACTCGTCCTTGGTGACGAGTTTGCCGGCCGATCGGGCCAGAACCTCGAGGATCTCGAAAGCTCGGCCGCCTAAGGGCACGGAAGAATCCAGCACGCGGAGTTCACGGCGGGCTAGGTCAATCTCACACGCGCCCGCGGCGTAAACAGGTCGAATCTCCTCAGTGTGCACGTGCAGTTCCCGGCAGGTAGCCTCCCCAACCCGTTGTGACTTCAGCCAGTCACTCTGTGATCAGGATATATTGCGTATGGTCGGAGAGTTGGCAAATCCGAGGCCAGAGAGCGCGGCCCGCGCCAGCGCGGCGACCGAGAGATCGGCGATTTGCATCCGCATTGAGGGGCTGTTGCTTAGAGCAGGACCGCTTCAGGTTCGCTCGCCGGTCCTTGGCAACCGTTCCCCGTCCCACCTCCCCCGGCCAAGTGCCGGAGTGTCAGGTGACTTTCCCCCTGCCATATTCATTCGCGACACGAGATCGAACTAAACCGCCGATGCAGCAGGGCAGCGATCGGGCGATGCAAGGTAGCGGTCTCCATCTGTTAAAGTAGTGGGGGCTCGCAATCCATTTCCAGAGACGAGAGACTCCAGATGCAGGGTAAGAGGTCTCTGCGCCGCCGCATGCTCGCAGACATGACAGTTTGCAATCTATCGCCGGCGACCCAGAGATCCTCGCGACGGAATGGAGATTCCTGTCGACCAGGGCAAGGGCCGCCCGACGCCGCCCTGATCGGCAGGTCGCGCGACACTCGCTGCGTCACTCGCCCGGTGCTTGAACCATATTTTGGCGCCGCCATGCGCCCGGGGTCATGCCCACCACATCGCGAAACACCCGGCAATAATACGCCTGATCGCCGAAGCCACAGGCAAGCGCGATTTGCGATAGAGGTGCGCGTGACAACAGCATGAGTCGCTGCGCGCGTTCGATGCGACGGCAACGGATGTATTGGCACACCGTCGTGCCGAAGCTTGCCTTGAAGGCGAGCGAAAAATAGCTGACACTCAGGTGGGCCTCGGCGGCGCAATCCCTAAGGCGGATCGGCGAGTCCAGAGACGCGTCGATGAATTCTCTGACCTTGCGCGTCTGCCACGGAGCAAGCCCGCTCGTATCGGACAGCGGCGACGTTTGCTTCCCACCTCCCGATGAACTGTCGGTGTAACCTCGCAGCATTGCGGCAGCGACCCTGATCTGCGACTTCGCCTGCAGGTGGTCGTCGTCCCACATCCGCAATGCCTCATCCAGGAACCCGCTTACCACCGTGAGCGATGAGTGTTCTGGGGTGGAGTCGTACGCGTATTGATTGTGGGTACGCATCTGTCGGTCCCCGTGAATCATTTGCACCATCCTCGCAGTACTCACTGTCCGCTGTTCAACGATACGATCTGAACCAAGGCGCGCTACCGGCTGCGATGCGCGTCCAATGGTGGCACCGTGGTCGCTGTCTCGGCAGCGTGCAGATCGGTCAGCTTCACGGGGAAGGCACGCAGAATGCTTTGCTGGATTGCCGCCTGCACCCACCGCGTCGCGTAAGTAGAAAACCCCACGCTGCAAGAGGGATTGTAGCGGCATACGGCATGCATGAGGCCGACGTAGCCTTCGCCAATCAGCTCTTGTCTGGGTAGGCCACAGTCGCGATATGCCATTGCAACTCCCGCCACAAGATGCAGATGATTGCCCATCAGCCGCCCTGCTGCTGCAACATTATGATGATCGTACCAACGACGGCACAGCGCCTTTTCCTCTCGGACACTCAACAATGGTAGCGCGTTGCGCGTTGGCTCGCTGCGAGCGATGGCGATTGCATTCATGGCCAATCTCCTTCCTTCTGTGAGCAGTCTTCGACTTTCCGTTTTGCTCGTGCGGACAGTACTCGTTTGGCTATAGAGGGCTCACACGATAGAGAATATAAATTACCGGCGTAGACGTAAATACGCACTATGCGGCGAATACTATTGCGCCGAATGGGCGGACTGCGCCGCATAATTGCCTAGGGTACAGGCACCCGCCATCATGCCTGAATCGCCAATTCGTCACAGGGATCGAGATCGGCGTAGCCCACATTCAGCACTCCGACGTTGATCTGCTTGAGTGATCGGAAGAGCGTCGGTGCCTACCTTTCGCCAGCGGTCCGCTGGGTTGAGCGCTCGCCACTTCGGTCTCGCGGAACTGGACAGCGGCAACCGTCGTGGCAGTCGTGCCGAAGAAACTGCGACGATCCCGACTGGCTGTGTCGGAGAATTGTTCGCTTGAGCCAGACGACACGTTGGTTCATCCAGGCGAATGGTACCGCGGCAACTTCATCATCACATCTAGCGGACGTTTCAAAATCGCGGCTGCGACTATCAACCCGCAATCCTCAACGCGACCGTGGCGCAGGCCTGGCTGGTTCCGACGCCATCCCAGAGCAAGTGGCAACCAAAGCACAGTCAGCTTGCTGCTAGTGATGCGATCGACATCAGCAGTGCATTGCGCATATTCGCTACGAGCTCGTCATTCCGTTCACTCTCGGCACCGACGCCCGCCCACTCGGGTTCGCATGCAACGCATTTAAGCGCTTTTCTCGCTCGTTATTCTGGTCGCGGACGTACGCGAGTTCCTTACTGCTGGGCCCGATCCGCGGCATGTGGTCTTGCACCCGACCGCTCAGGTCGGCAGTTGGTCAGGCACAGCTCAACACCTGCGCACATCGTAGATCATCGGCCTACATTTCTTCGACATTGCGGCAAGGGTCCGAACCAGTATTCAAGGCCACTCAAATATGCCCGATCGCTCGCGTCGCGACATGCACTTTGTCACAGCGGGCTTATCTCAATTGCAGGCATCAACAGAGAGTTTCGCGAACTGCGACCGCAAGCGCGGAACGACAAAGTCCACGAACGCCCGCACCTTGGGAACCGTGATGCGTCCCTCAGGCATGATCAGGTGGACCGGGAGTTGCGCGTACTCATGCGACTTCAGCACGACTTCCAGTCGGCCGGCACGAACGTGATCTGCGACTTGATAAGAGTATAGCCGGGTCGCCCCACGGCCTTCCATGGCTGAAGCAATCGCCGCGCGCCCACTGTTGACGACAATCCGCGGCGTAATCGGAATGCTGCGCGGGACTGTCGAACCGTTGGGCGGCATGAAACTCCACGAATCCAGCCCGACCTGAGAGAAGGTTACGATCCGGTGATTAGCCAGATCGGCCGGTGTTTCGATCGGCGAGTGCTCACGCAAGTACGATGGCGATGCGACGACGACCTGCCGAACTGCGCCCACGCGTACAGCCACCATCGATGAATCAGACAGATTGCCAATTCGCAGCGCAGCATCGACGCCTTCATCGATCAGGTTCACGGGCCGATCGAACAGGGAGAGCTTGGCCGATACCGTTGGAAACGCGTCGAGGAAATCCTCCAGGATCGGACGCAGCACTTCTTCGCCAGTCAATACCGGTGCGGTCACCGCCAGGGTGCCGCTCGGCGCCGACTTCGCCCTCGCTACCAGCGTATCGGCCTCGTCGAGCGCGGCCAGCAAACGTCGACAAATGTCGGCATAGTGCTCGCCGACATCACTCAATTTGCTTGCGCGGGTCGAACGATGCAGCAACGGAACGCCAACGCGTCCTTCGAGGTAAGCCATCGCCCGGCTCACGGCGGTAGACGAGCGCCCGAGCTTTCGCCCTGCGGCGGCAAGGCTCCCTTCGTCGAGAGCCGTGATGAACACTTTCATAGCGTCGATGCGATCCATCGGCAGTTTCTCCCTGCTTCATCAGTTGCGCTGGTCACGTTTGTCGCTTCAACCGGGCGAATGCCTCGCTCCTGAATGGAGCAAAAGGCGCTGGTTGGTGTGGCTCATGCGAACCGGCGAAGCTCCGCCGGGCTTTTAACGGCATGATCAGCCATACTGGCGTTACAGCCGGTATCGTCGGAGTGTCGATCTCGACCACGGGCCACCTCCCAGACGATGAAAATAATCCAGGAGCTACCGCCAAATCCTTGCGGTAGACGTGAATTGTTATGAGGATTCCGGGGGCGCCACCTTATGTAACAGTCTGTATCACCGGATCCAGACAACGATGGCTGAATGGCGGCCTCGGCCGTCGGGCAGAACCAGCCAATGCTGCATCCCATCGCATCTGGCCATGGCAGGCAGGAGACACACCAACGAGACCGCCACGCCGCGGCCAGGATTGCTTGAAGCTCGACTCAGTTCGGCACAGAGATGAAAATTCATTAAAATGGGCGCCCACCACGACCCATGCGACAGCGCGACGGCTTCATTTAACGGTTGGGTGCGAAATCGCCCTCTCTCCGCGCGAACTCTCCGATCGATGGCGCTGTGGAACTCGTTGGGTGACGCCGTTTGAAATCATTGACGTTCCCAAGCGGTCCGTCAGTGAACTGGTCACCACGGACGAACTGATCAAATGCAAAATATGGCTACCCTGACGCTCGCCCGCCCCAGGATCAAGCAACGCCGGCGGGCTGTGCTGCCCGTGCTCGGGCTCCTGGATCACATGTTGAGCGCGTGGCGCCGGCCCCCGACCACGTCCAACGTCGCGACCTCCATCGAGCGGGCCAGGGTTTGGCACACCGGACCTTGCTGCACCGCCAACCAGATCGCCTGGCCCGAAACAGCGCTGACGTCGCAGCGATCCCGGCGCGTCACTTTGGGGGCCGCCGCGACTTCAACCAATATCTCAGGAGGCTCGGCCATGAATACGACGACCTGGCCCGCGGGCCTCCGAAAGCCTGACAAGATATTTGCAAGCGATCCGAACGTATCCGATGCTGTCTGCCGAGGAGGCACCTGGTCCTTGCACGGTCGTGGAGGGACAGACAGGATAAGGCGGCAGCACACAAGCTCGTCACCTCGCATTTGCACCTCATTGTTCGAATTGCCATGGGATATCGCGGCTACGCAGGCGAATCGCTTGAACATCACGCGGTCTGCCTGAGGATTGTGGTGAGATAGGCGGTATTCCACCCGGCGCGTTTGCGGCGGTTTTTCAGGCTGGTGCTAGGTTTGGCCTGGGACAGAAGATTGAGCGCGCAATGGCGAATGATCGCCATGTTCTGCGGGCCGTTTCCGGTGCGCAGTCGGGCAAGGTCCTCGCGAAAGACCACGTCGAGGACCCAATGAAGACGGTTTTCCACCCCCCAATGGGCGCGCACCGCGCGTGCGAAGGTCTCGGCGTCGAGCCGGGCTGAGCAGAGATAGTAGCGGGTCTGGCGTTCCACGGTGCCATTGCGTTCAACTTCGCTGTCGACGCGGCCGATCATGGCGAGGTCGGGGAACACCGGCTCGCCCGGATAACGCCGATCCGAGGTGATCCAGTCGACCTTGTGGCAGACGGTGTGGCGCCGGATCTCGATGCGTCCGCCACCGTTTTTGTCTGTCTCGTCGTACCTGTCGAAGGCCAGATCTGGCGGCGGCGCCTCGAATAATGCCTCAACCTCGGCATGGACCAGGGGCCAGTTCTTTTTCAGACACAGGCAATAATCTCCGCCGCCGTCACGGATCGCCTGTGCGATGTCCGTCTGAGTGCCCATCGCGTCGATGGTGACCAGCGCCCCTTTCAGGTCGAGGTGTTGCAGCAGCAGCGGGATGGCGGTGATCTCATTCGATTTCTCTTCCGTCGCCAGTTGACCCAGCACGATTCTCTGCCGCGCCGCCCAGGCCGACACCAGATGCAGTGGATTGCGGCCGTTGCGCCGGTCGCGGCTGCATCGTGAGGTCTTGCCGTCGATCGCAACGATGTCCGGATCGTCGTCACGCAGTCCGTCGACCCAGGCGAGGAAACACGCCCGGAACAACTCAGGATCGAGCGCGGCGAACACGTCGCTGAGCGTGTCGTGGCTCGGGATGCCCTTTTCGTAGCGATAAAACTGGCGGAGAAAGTCGAGATGCTCGGCGCCCCATAGCGTGGTCTCGACGAAATCGTCCGCCCCGGCGATGGTCGCGGCCAACGACAGCAGCATGATTTCCGGCAGCGGAAACAGCACCTTTGCCGCCTGGCGGGGATCCTTCAGTCCGGCAAGGCGTTCCAGCAACGGGATCGACGGCATCGCGGGCCTCCTTCATTGAGGCCCCCTAAGAATCGAACTTCTCGCCGCGCCGGAAGCCCCCCTGGCAAGGTTTCCCATGCGCCTCAGATTCAAGCGATTGGCCTGGCGGCTACGGTCTGCCGATGGACGAGCCGATCAGCGAGGGTAATATTGGCATGGCATGATGCGGGCGCTTCAGGGATTCTATCCGGAGCGCGGATTTCGCTTAGCGACGTATGCCAGGTGGTGGATCAGAGCCGCCATCAAGGAATACATTCTGCACTCGGTCCCTGGTGAAGATGCGTACCACCGCTGCACAGAAGCGGCTGTTCTTTGGCCTCCGCCGCCTGAAAGGTCAAATGCACACGGTCGACGATGCCGATCTGCGGGCCGAGCAGATTGCGAATGTTTTCAAAATATTAGGCGGTTTGTCGGCATACCGACAGCTCGGCCGGCGAGAGCCACACAATAGTTGTACTTGTCACTCGATCGGGTACATTCCATCCGATCTTCGCTTCCGCGCGCTGGTCGAGTAGACCCCTGCGCGCCAAGTCGTCGACCGACGATGGCCTAGCAGCAACAGACCTCTGTCTCAACCACGCTTCTTCGATTGTACCCGATCGAATGCCCCGACCCACTCGAGCATGCTGACTATGAGATCACCGTTCGTGCCATTTTGGGAAGTGACACGGTAATTTTGGTGGTGTCCTGTGCACGCTGCGAGTTTCCACTCAGCCGAACGACTATCTCTTGTCCGTCGGCGTTACTTCCGTCAGTTTGCCTGTTGACAAATCGACAACAAACCCACGAATTACCACCTCCGACGGAATCCAAGGGTGCGACCTGAGTTTCAATACCTGCTTTTGTGTCGCTTCGTTCACGTCTGAATAGAAGTGGAATTTATCGGGAGATACCGCCCAGACGCCGCATTGCGTGTGTAGGTGGTTCTCAAACTGCTCTTCCGAAAACATTTCCATGCCGCAGCCAGTGTGCCCGATGATCATGACCTCGCGCACGCCGAGAACGTGAATCGAAAACATGAGAGACCGCACAACGTCGTCCGTCGCTGCCGTCCCGACATTTCGGATCACATCGGCATCAGCGGGTTTGATGTCGAGCCACTGGAGTAGTTCATTCAGACGGGGGTCCATACAAGTGAGTATTGCAACCTTTGGAGCTGGCTTGTTTGCCAGCGAGGGATCATGGTGCGTTTTCTTGCGGTTTGCCGCAATCGCGTGTTCGATCAAGCTCATCTCTACTCTCCTAAATTGCGTTGCAAATCCGGGATTAGGTCTTCGACAACGCGCCGTACGATGTTGTTTATGCGGATCCGACTCTTTTGTGTGGCTAGTCTCAAGGCATTTCAACAGACGCCGCGAGTAGCGGGGGCGGTGAAGACTATCGGCTGGCGGTCGTCTCTTGGCCCACGCCCCGCGCCAGCCGTTCCGCCACGGCGGCGATCTCCAGCACCGATAGGCCGACATAGTCGAGTACGTCGGCGGGGGTACGGCCGCTCTTCGGGATGTGCCGCACCCCCAGGCTTTCCACCGTAACCGGCGCCGCAAGCGCGGCCGACGCCTCGGCCAGCTCGCTACCGAGCCCGCCCGCGTAATTGTCCTCGACTGCGAGAATCGCCGCGCGGGCGTGACGCGCCATTTCGAGGATCGGCGCGGCATCGAGCGGCAGGGCATAGGCGTCGACCACGGCAGCGGCGATGCCGCGCTGCTCGAGCGCCACCACCGCATCGAGGCAGGAATGGACGAGATAGCCCGACGCCGCCAGGACGACCGCGGGGGCTTCACTCGGCTGGCGCACCACTTTAAAGCCGCGCAGCGGAAATGGCTCGTCGTCGCGATAGATTATCGGCAGATCGGCGCGGACCGCGCGCAGATAGGCCGGGCCGTCATAGTCCGCCATGGCCAACACGAGCTTATAGGCACTGACAGCGTCCGACGGTGTCAGCACCGCCAACGATCGGCCTTTGGCATCCACAGCGTGCGCGAGCGCGCGCGTGAAGGCGACGTCCGCCAGAGCCATCTGGCTCGGCCCATCAGCCGCCAGCGTGACGCCCACATGCGTGCCAACCAGCTTGATGCGCGCCCCGCCAATGATCGCCATCTCGATCTGATCAAAGGCGCGTTCGAGAAAGCGGCCAAAGGTGCTCACGAACGCGATCTTGCCGGCGGCTGCCAATCCGGCCGCCGCCGACACCATGTTCTGCTCGGCTATGCGCGCCTCGAAATAGCGGTCAGGATGCCCCTTGGCGAAAGTTTCGGCGTAGGTCGAATTCTTCACGTCGGCGTCAAGTGCCACTACCGCCTCGTTAGCGTCACCGAGCGCAGCGAGCGCCATGCCATAGGCGCGGCGCGGTGAAAGCTTCGTCGCCGACGCCAACGCGGGGTTCTTGGTGAGCGCCGCACGGAACCCAAGGGGCGCGTGTGGCGCGGCATGCGCCGCCGGCGTCGTCGCGGGCGGCGTGATCTTGAGCGTGGCCAAGTCCTGCGCCCCGATATCGGTGATGCCCAGGTGCCGCGTTGTCGCGTCGAGCTCGGCGAGCACACCTGCCAGCGCTTCGGACTTCACCGGTGTGCCATGATGGCCGGGACCGCCGAGGCTTGGGACGCCCCATCCCTTGACGGTGCGCGCGATCACCGCGAGCGGCCGCGAATCCTCCTCGATGCGGAGCGCGTGTTCGATTGCGGCCGGATCGTGGCCGTCGACGATTTCGGTTCGGGCGCCAAACGCCGCTGCCTTCGCAGCGAGATGCTCCCAGTCCTGTGCCGACGAGACATAGTCGCTCTGGCCCAGCGTGTTGCAGTTGAAGATGGCGACCACCCCGCCGAGGCGGTGATCGGCGCAAAAATCCATCGCTTCCCAGATCTGTCCTTCGCGTGACTCGCCATCACCAATGAGACAGAAGATGCGCTTCGGCACGCCGTCCAGCCGCGCCCCGCACATGAGCCCCGCCGCCACCGACAAGCCCTGGCCCAGCGACCCGGTCGCAGCGTCGAAGAATGGAAAGCCAAGCACCGGATTGGGATGGCCGTCGATCGCCGAGCCGATCTCGCGGAGCGTCATCAGGTCGCGCTCCGTCATCGCCCGGCGCTTGCCATCGGGCCCGAACGCGACGCCGAGATCAGTGCATGCGGCATAAAGGATCGGCACCGCATGCCCCTCGCTCAGGACGAGCCGGTCGGACCAAGGGTTGCCGGGATCAGCGGGCGTCCAGCGCATCACGCGGTACATCAGCACTGTGACCAAATGCGCGAGCGACAACGCCGTCGTGGGATGGCCGCTGCCCGCCGCCGTGGTGGCACGGATCGCGAGCCGCCCCAAGTCGATTGCCTTCGCATGGAGGAGACGCGTGAGATCGGCCATCCGTTCTTCTCTTCTGTTGCTAGTGGAAACACCGGGCTCGGCGGTTGGGCTCATTGTGGACCCAGAAGCAAAACAACCTGCGTCGATGCTTGGTGTTCCACATCGCGTAGATAAGCCAGATCGCCGTGAACCGAATACACGCTCTCCGGCATATACTCTCCCGCTAACCGGGCCGCCGGCACGGCGCCACTCGTGCCGCCACGTCAGCCTCGTCAAAGCTATTCAACGCCGGTGGACCGGGCCAGGCCAACATCCCCAACCGGTTCGGCTGCCGGCTCCACGCGGCAAAAGCTGGCAGATCTGTCCCTTGCTTCCGACAGAAATCGCGCAGAGCCCATTCGGGGACATGCGGATGGGTTTCAAGTAGCACCACCGCGCGCTAGAGCCGCGACGCCGCACGACCTCCGGCGGCCTTTCCAAGGTGACATCCGATGAGACGATCGCCTTGCACTGACCGTCATCAACCCGGTGCTGAGGTTATCGGGCGTCACCCGAGGGCGCATCGTTGGTTCTTCGCTAAACAACGTTGAGGGCGAATGCCTTTGAGACACCGGAGCAGCACGCTCCCACGCATGTCGGGCGGAGGTGCAAGGGTCTGCGTTGCTTAGCTGTGGCGGTAGCCTGGTCCCACAGGAGGTCACCGGAGAAGCTGATGTGCGCCCAGGTGAGGGGTAGTGTCTGGGCGAGCGGCTCGGGAGTTGGCTTCCGCCAGCGCAGCACCGATAAGACGTGTCATGGCGTCCGTTCGTTTGCGCCTGCGCCCGACGCCGTCTTAGCACAGTGTGATCTGCAAAAAAATCCGCGCTGGATCCAAGTATCCAACGCGTAGTGCGGGCAACGTCAGACTCCGACCCGATTACCTCGTAGCGTGCTTGGGAGAAGGACCGTCGCATGAATGCGCCCGGAGTCGCCCGACTTGGACCAGCAGCGACAAGGACATGGTCGGAACGTCACTGGACGGGTCCAGACTTTGGTTCACCATCGGCGTCGCGCTCAGGCTCCGGCGCGATGCGAAGAGCGATGAAGGATCTGCACCGCCGGAATTCCGGCGCCGGCGGTCGTTAAGGTGTAAGTGGGGCTTCGCTTCACCTCGACCCAAAAGCCATTGTCATCGGCGACAATAAAGCCGAGGTCACGAATTTGCGGGGTTTCGACACGGCGATGGTACACCTCGTCGATAAAATCATGGCCGATCGCCGCCGCCCCAGGTCGCATAGGCTTGGTGATGATGGCCATCTTAATCGCTACAACCTGCGAATGACTGTCTGCCGGTTGTGGATGTCGATTAATCTTCGGGCAACCTTATATCCTTTTGAGGGAAGCTGCAGAGCGCAACCACGTCCCGTCTCAAAATCGCTGCGTCCCAAGCCTTGATTCGAGTTATAAAGCACGCCTGGCGCCCGCTGACGCAAGGTGCGGTCTGCTTGCATCCCTCGATGCAACGCCTTAAGGTAACGCGGTACGGTGGTATAAACGCACGACTCAGCAGGGCACCCTTGCCGGTCCACAATCGCATGACCCTAGTCAATAAAAAAGGGCGGCATGTACAGGAGTCCGTTCAGGCCGCCGAACCTGGCACTGAATGATCGCCCGCAGAGCACGTTGCGGATCGCAATCACGCACAAAGACGCGTTCCGGCGCGAGCGCCTCCTCAGAGTTGGCATAAACGACAATGAGTAGTATTGCACCCCGGATTGGTAAGTGGCCACCGCGGTCGCATGCAGCGACTCTCGCGGCGCGGTTCTCGGAGACGGTACGCATCGCGAGTCCGACGCTGCTGTTCGGACTGCGTATGTGGGGTGCGGTGTCGCTAGCGCTCTACGTCGCGTTCTGGCTCGAGCTCGACAACCCCTACTGGGCCGGCCTTTCGGCGGCGATAGTATGTCAACCCCAGCTCGGCGCCTCCTTGCGCAAGGGTTGGTTCCGCATCATCGGCACTATGGTCGGTGCTGTGTTAAGTGTGGTGCTGATCGCCTGCTTCCCCCAGGATCGCATCTTGCTTCTCGTCAGCTGGGCCGCGTGGGGTGCGGCCTGCGCTTTCGGCGCCACGGTGTTACGCAACTTCGCATCCTATAGCGCAGCACTGGCAGGCATTACGTCGGCGATCATAATGGCCGATTTACTTGGCGCCGTGGGCGGCGTGGATGCCAACGCTGCCTTTCTGATTGCCGTTACCCGTGCCACCGAGACTTGCCTCGGCGTTGTCTGCGCCGGCGTGGTTCTCGCCGCCACCGATTTGGGTGCCGCCCCGCACCGGCTTGCCGTGCAGATCGCTGATCTGTCGGCAGCGATCACCGCCGGAGTTACCGCCACATTGTCGTCCATGGGATGCGCATCCGCCGACACACAGTCGGTTCGTCGCGAATTCATTCGCTCCGTCGTCGCCCTCGATCCAGTGATTGACCAGACGCTCGGGGAATCGCCCGCGCTTCGCTATTACTCACCGGTGTTGCAGAGCGCCGCGGACGGACTGTTTTCGGCGCTATCCGGCTGGCGCGCAATCGCCAGCACGCACGCGTTGTCCCCCGACGAGACCCGCCATGAAGCCCTGGCCATCCTCGAAACCCTGCCGCTGGAACTGCGATCTGCATCGCAACCGGGCGCCGCCACGCGTTGGATCCGCGATCCCGTCGCGCTATACCGCAGCTGCGAACTGACAGTGCAGCGATTGATCGCGCTGCGGGCCGAAACACCGTCGCTGCGCCTGCTTGCCGATAAGGGGGCCCAGACCTTCGCTGGTGTTGCGCATGCGCTCAACGGCTTGGCATTGCTTGTTGCGGATCCGGCACGACAAATTCCGCGTCGCGGCATCAAGCAGCTTCGAGTGGCTGATTGGCTACCCGCACTGGTCAATGCCGGCCGCGCCTTCATTGCCATCGGCACCGTTGCGCTGTTTTGGGTCGTCACCGCCTGGCCAGACGGTGGCACCGCGGTGGCGTTCACGACGATCGTCACCCTGGTGCTCGCACCACGCGCCGAGCAGGCTTACAATGCTGCTATAGGCTTCACGACGGGCGCGTTTCTTGACGTGGTCCTTGCCGCTATCGTCGCTTTTGCCGTGCTGCCGGCACTAGACATCGAGAGGTTTGCCGGCTTCAGCCTCGTCCTCGCGGTTTGCATAGTGCCGATTGGCGCCTTTCTGGCTCATGCAAAACACCCTCGGCAGGTCGGGATGTTCACCGCGATGACATTGCTGTTCATTCCGATTCTACGACCCGGCAATCCAATGACTTACGACCCAGGAACGTTTTATAACATCGGCCTGGTCATCGTCAGCGGTGCCGGCTTTGGCGCGCTATCGTACCGCCTGCTGCCGCCATTGTCGCCGGCCTTCCGCACACGCCGGCTGCTCTTACTGGCCTTGCGCGATCTGCGCGATCTCGCGATGGGGCGGGAGAAGCAAGACTGGGAGGGGCTGGCGTACGGCCGACTCTCCGCGATGCCTGCCCAGGCGACCCCGCTGCAGCATGCTCAGTTATTGGTCGCACTATCGGCCGGTTGCGAGATCATCCAGTTGCGACAGATCGCTCGTCTTCTCGCCCTCAGTCCGGAACTTGACGCGGCGCTCATGGCGCTGGCAGAGGGCCGCTGCGCAACAGCGATTGCCCGACTCTCCCGCCTCGACGCTGTGCTGGCCGCCGTTGAACCACCGAGGCAAGTCGTCCTGCGGGCACGAGGCAGCATTCTTGCGCTTTCCCAAACTCTGGCGGAGCACGCCGCTTACTTCGATACGCAGGCGAGCGCATGAGGTTCGTCGAGATTAACCTGTTCGGCGTGTACGTCGCGCCGATGTCGGTGATGTTGGTCGCGGCCTGGGTGATCACGATCACGTTGCGCCGGGTTGCCGCGCGGTCCGGGCTACTCCGCCACGTGTGGCATCCCGCGCTGTTCGTATTCTCAGTTTACATGATCGTCCTGTCGTCGATCGTGTTAGTTGTGGGACGGTGAGGCTGCCATGTCCGAAGCCGAAGCCAGGGTAAAATCCGAATCGGAGCACCCCGACCGTGAGCCGGCCTGGTCGCCCGATCCGCTGGCGCGCACGACGCCGAAGCGAGCAACACGCCTCGTGCCGGTGCTAGTCACCGTGCTCGTCGCAGCGGTCGCCGTCCTGCTCGGGCGTGCGATGTGGGATGCATATATGGGCGCGCCTTGGACGCGTGATGGCACCGTTCGTGCCTACGTTGTGACGCTTGCGCCGGAGGTCGCGGGTCGAATCGTGGCGCTGCCGGTCGTCGACAACCAATACGTTCACAAGGGTGATCTGCTGATGGTCGTCGACCCCACCGATTACCGGATCGATGTCAGTCACGCTGAGGCGGCCGTGCAACAAGCCGAAGCGAGCGTGCAGAACGTCGACGCGCAGATTGCTGTCCAGCAGGCGCAGATCAGCGCCAACCAGGCACAAGTTGATCGAGCTGAGGCAGCGCTCGTCTTCGCAAAGCAGCAGGCAAGCCGCTACGCTGCGCTGGCGACAGACGGTTGGGGCACTGTTCAGGACGCCCAGCAATACGGCTCGCAACTGCGACAGCAGGACGCGGCGGTACAGACAGCATTGCAAAACCTAACACTCGTGCAGAGGCAAATCACGTCGCTTAAGGCGCAGCAGCTGAGCGCCGAGGCGAGTCGTGCACAAGCGCAAGCCCAACTCCACCAGGCGCTGGTAAATCTCCGACGCACGCGTATTCTGTCTCCGGTCGACGGCTACGTGACGAACCTCCTGGCGCAGCGCGGTGACTACGTCAATGTCGGCGTAAACACTATCTCGGTTGTCGATGCCAATTCATTTTGGGTCGACGGGTATTTCGAGGAGACCAACGTTGCGCCCATCCACATTGGGGATCCGGCCGAAGTCAGGCTGATGGGCTACAGCCAGATCCTGCGTGGCCATGTCGACAGCATCGCCCGCGAGATCAACGACGCCAACGCACAGCCGAACGGGCAGGGCATTGCCACAGTCAATCCTATCTTCACCTGGGTGCGACTCGCGCAAAGAATTCCCGTGCGCATTCACATTGACCGGATACCGAGGGGGCTCGTTCTCGTGGCCGGAATGACCGCCACGGTGCAAATCGATCCACGCCGCGACCATCAAACACCATGACCATACTTGAGACATGTGGTGCGGATCTTCAACGCTGCGAGTTACTTGCGTCGGGTCGGCGCATTGGCGGTGGAGACGCATGGGAATTGGCCGGAGACGATCCGCTACATGAAGATGGATCATCTGAAGGAGCACAAGAAGTAGATGATGACGCCCACTCAGCCGTCCGGACCGCAGCTCCGCGCGGCGCGCCGCCGCGACGGCCCAATCAGGTAGCGCGACTTCAAACCATGGAGCTATCCGATTGGAGCCCTGTCATCATGTTTCGCGCGCGGATCAGGTCGCTGGTGCCAAAACCCTCGGCGAATTTCCGGTATGTCCCGCCCAGCAGATCACGTGCCTCCGTGGCGCGCCTGTGGCGACGCCACAACTGCGCGAGGCTCATGGCGGCGCGAAGTTCCCACGACAGCGCCGACTGTTCTCGCGCGATCTCCAGGGCGCGCAACAACTTCGCTTCTGCCGCAGCGACGGCACCTGGT
>Ga0123356_10004103_pt1 | contig 15132 bp, 11 predicted proteins | sample TergutEmb28metaG_2_FD_92546 | JGI IMG/M metagenome (GOLD analysis project Ga0123356, IMG submission 92546) | Embiratermes neotenicus P3 segment gut microbial communities from Petit-Saut dam, French Guiana - Emb289 P3 | ecosystem: Host-associated > Arthropoda: Insects > Digestive system > Gut ... | reverse complement strand
TTACCAAGGGGGTGCTCTACCGACTGAGCTACGGAAGCATATAATTTGCACAACACCATGTATGCTAGCATATGGGTTACTAAAAATCAAGTTTTTTCATTGACAGTTTTCATTGATGAACATGGTTAATCGGTGATATAATTAATGATGGAATCATAGAAAGTGCAGACCCGGGCGAGAGAAAGGATTTTGTAAAATGGCTGAACAAAAAAGGGTTAGGCAAGCAACGCCTGCAGATGCAACGCAAAAAAAAGGCAGGTTGACTGTTCCGACGGATTTGGATATTGTTCCTGAAACGCTTGAAACGATGAAGCGGTGGGGTGCGGACGCTCTTCGTGATGCAGACGGAACGGACTTCCCAACCGAGCTTGCAGACACGGATGCAAAAATTTATGCAACCTACTATACAACCCGCAAGGATAACGATTGGGCAAAAAAAAATCCCGACGAAATTCAACAGTGTTATATATCCACAGCTTTTAAGCTTTCCGAGGGCGGAATACTTAAAATACGCCTGCTTGAAGGCATCAGCGGGGACTTAATGCAGATTAACGACAAGGATGATATAACAAGATGGTGGGAAGTAATAAACCGTACGGACGGAACTATTGTCCACCCCGGTCAGTGGTCCTACGACAACAAAACCGGATGTGTTAAAATAACCGACACAATTGCCTGCCATGAGTATACCGTCAGCTTTCTTGCTTATTTAATATGGGACCCTGTGCATATGTACAACGCCGTAACAAATGACTGGCAAAATTTCGAACGTCAGATTACTTTTGATGTCCGCCAGCCGAAAACCAAGGAATTCTCCAAAAAACGCCTTCGTGAATTTCTGAAAGAAAAACCATATGTTGATGTCGTCCGTTTTACAACGTTTTTTCATCAATTCACCCTCATTTTCGATGAACTGAGACGTGAAAAGTACGTTGACTGGTATGGTTATTCCGCAAGCGTGAGCCCTTATATCCTGGAACAATTTGAAAAAGAAGCCGGTTACAAGTTCAGACCCGAGTTCATTATTGATGAAGGCTACTATAACGGGCAATACAGAGTACCCTCAAAAGAATTTCTGGATTATATGGCATTTCAAAGACGCGAAGTGTGTGCTCTTGCCAAGGAGCTCGTTGATATTACCCATGAAGAGGGGCGGGAAGCAATGATGTTCCTCGGAGACCATTGGATAGGGACAGAACCGTTTATGGATGAATTCAAATCAATCGGTCTCGATGCAGTTGTCGGAAGTGTCGGAAACGGCTCAACCTTACGTCTTATCAGTGATATCCCCGGCGTTAAATACACCGAAGGCCGCTTCCTGCCTTACTTTTTCCCGGATACCTTCCATGAAGGCGGCGACCCTAAAGGAGAAGCTATATATAACTGGCTTACGGCACGCCGTGCTATACTCAGAAAACCCGTTGACCGTATCGGTTACGGCGGTTACTTAAAGCTTGCATTACAATTTCCCGATTTTATGGATTATGTTACAAGAGTTGCGGACGAGTTCAGGGACTTATACGAAAAAGCCCGTACCAAACCGCTTTGCCTTGCACGAGTTGCCGTACTCAACGCATGGGGTAAAATGCGAAGCTGGGGCTGTCATATGGTCCATCATGCGTTATATCAAAAGCAAAATTACAGTTATGCCGGTATAATAGAGATACTGAGCGGCGCACCTTTTGATGTGTCATTTATTAGTTTTGATGACATCCGTGAGAACCCGTGCATCCTGAAAGAAATCGATGTTATCATAAACGTAGGTGACGAAGGTACAGCACACTCCGGTGGCGACAACTGGGGTGACCCGTTTATAGTAACAACGCTCAGAGAATTTATAACAAATGGCGGCGGATTTATCGGTGTCGGCGAGCCAAGCGCCTTTCAAAAGGAAGGACGCTTCTTCCAGCTCGGCGGGGCACTCGGTGTTGAGCTTGAAAGAGGCTTTACCCTCGGCTACGATAAATGGGACTGGGATGTAAAGGAACACTTCATCACGGAGGGTCAAGCGGAGGAGATTGATTTCGGCGAAGGCAAAAAAAATATTTATTCCACCGGAGCCGACATACTCGCATGCAAGGACAAGGAAGTACAAATGGCGGCAAACTCATATCTGAAAGGCAGAACTGTGTATATCGGAGGGCTTCCGTACTCGGCGGAAAATGCCCGTATTCTCCATAAAGCAATTTTATGGGCATCCGGCAATGATGATAAAATCCGCGAATGGTACAGCGAAAACCCGCAGACAGAGGTGCATGTCTACCCCGAAAGTAATCAGTACTGCGTGGTAAACAATACTTCAATGCCTCAAAAAACAACTGTTTATGCAGCAGGCGAAACTTTCCCGCTAAACCTTGATGAAGGCGCAATCGCCTGGTTCGATTATTAATAGGACAGGGGAGCACAGAGGGGACGGTTCTCTGTGCTCCCCTGTCCTAAAACCCCCGCAAAACAAAAAACCCTTTGAACTGTCAGGCAGTTCAAAGGGTTTTTCAACGTCATTTACTCGACATATTCGCCGTTGTTTTGGAGTTTCATAATTTTCTCATCGATTCTGGATTTCACGTCTACGAAAAAGTCTGCGATTTCGTTGCGGAAAAGATAAATCGCTGCCACTGCTGCAGCAATAAATACAACAGCTGCTACAACTACGACCAAAAGCTTGTTTCCCTTCATACCAATAACTCCTTCTTTGTAATTTTTTGTGTAATTGGTATTATACACTATTTATATAAAAAGACAATATTTATTTCAGTCATTGCCCTCACCTGCAGAAACCTTGTTGATTTTACAAGTAAAATGGAATTTCGAACCTTTTCCGAGCTCTGTGTCCACCCAAATATCGCCGCCCATCATATTTGCAATACGCTTGGAAAGGGCAAGTCCGATACCGATACCGCTTTGTGTTCTCGTCTGGCTGCCGTCAGCTTGTTCAAATAAATCGAACAGTCTGCTCTGCTCCTCCTCAGATATCCCTATACCGTTGTCGGAAACTGCGATATGCAATGTCATTTCATCATTTTCTTCTTCATTGATTGAAGCATAAAAGCCGATTTCTCCCTTTTCCGGTGTGAATTTAACTGCGTTGCCCAAAAGACTGATAAGCACACGCTGCAGATGGGTTTCATCACCGATAAATGTTTGAAGAAGTGACGGCTCAATATGTGTTTTAAGTACCTGTTCTTTTTCCGTTGCATTATAGTTTATTTTATAAAGTACTGTCTGGATCATCTGGTCAAAATCAAACTCTGCGTTTGTCAGCTTAAACGCTCCGTATTCAATGCTTGACATATCAAGAACATCGTCGATTAACCCAAGTAAATGAGATGCCGCAATACCGACCTGTACGGTATAATCCTTTAATTCTTCCGGCAATCCCTTGGTTTTCAGAATATGCATCATACCCGTTATTGCGTTGAGCGGTGTTCTCATTTCATGGCTCATCCTGGATAAAAACTCACTTTTCGCACGGTTTGCATGTTCTGCGGTTTCTCTGTTTTTTTCTGCAAGTTCATTTGCCGAAACAAGGTCTGCCTGCAATTTTAAAACTGTATTCAAATCCCGCTCAATGGCATAACGTTCCTGAATACTTATCTGGTTTTTGACTCTGAGCCTGACAATCGGTGCGTGAAACGGTTTTGATATATAATCGGCGGCACCAAGAGCAAGTCCCCGCTCTTCTGCTTCCACGCTGTCGAGCCCCGTAATAAACACCACGGGGGTTTCTTTTGTTTCTTCGGTACGTTTAAGAGCTGCGATTACTTCGTATCCGTCCATTTCAGGCATGATAATGTCAAGGAGTATAATTGTCGGCATTACTTCAACTGCCGTCTCAACAGCTTCGGTACTGTCCACCACGGCAAACACATCATAATCCTTTTCAAGAATTTCGGTCAGAGCCGTGATGTTGTTCGGCTCATCATCAATTATTAGAATAGTTTTTCTGTTATCATCACTCATTTTCCGACAACAACCCCTCTCTAATGATAGCCAGTGTTTTAATCGCTTGCTTAAATTTATATTTCTCTATCTCGTCGGTAAGCTTTTCTGTCCCGGGTATTTCGTAAAGGTCGTCAAGATACTTCATGCATTTTGTGTCCTTACTTTCGAGCAACGGTTTGAGTAAATCAATCACATCAAGCGCTTTGCCGGCATCAAAGGACTTATTTTTATTTGCATCTCTTTTTTCATCCAACTCAGCAGCAAGCGGGGATAACTCATCGAGAGCCGCTTTAAGCTCGAGACCCAGCTTCAGCATTTTTTTATCATCTATTTTTTCATTGTCGCTTGCGGCTGAAAGCAGATTTTCGACTTCGGCAGCCGTTCTTTGCAGCTGGTCATAACCGATTTGTCCGGCATTGCTTTTTAAAGTGTGTACAAGCCTGTGTGCAAGCTTATAATCACCTTTATCTATTGCTGTTGCAATATCCATATGGGTGCTTCTGTTGTTCTTAACAAAGCTGACTTTCATTATTTTCATGGCTTTGCTGTCTTCGGCTGATTGCTCACCTTTTTCAATTGCCGTATATCCGTCAACATGCAGATATTTCGACAGGCATTTCCATAAATCAACGGTTGTAAAGGGCTTGCCGACCGTATCGTACATTCCGCTTGCTCTGTAAAGCTCAATATCATTTGACATTATATTTGCCGTAAGTGCAACAATCGGTGTTTTTACTCCAAGCTTTGCTATAAGCTCTGCTGCTTCAAGGCCGTCCATAACCGGCATATGGATATCCATAAATATTAAATCAAACGGTTTTTCGTTTTTATTGACTCTTTCGGTAACGATATCGAGTCCTTCTTTACCGTTTTCGGCAACAACAGTTGTCAGTCCGACTCTTTCCAGATGGTCGCATATAACTATCTGATTGAGATTATTGTCTTCGCAGATTAAGACTTCACCCGTAAAGTTCGGTCTTTCAAATTCGTTGATTACTATTTCATCTTTTTTAAGCTCGGTTTCGTTAATAATATCAAAGGTTATATTAAATGTGAATTTACTGCCGACTCCGAGTACACTTTCGACTTTTAACGAGCCGCCCATAAGCTCGATAATCCCCTTTGTGATTGTAAGGCCAAGCCCGGTGCCGCCGAATCTGCGTGTGATACTGTCATCCGCTTGCGCAAACGGGTTGAATATCCTGTCGATTTGCTCGGCTGTCATGCCTATGCCGCTGTCTTTGATTTCAAATTGAATTGTTACGTTATCCTCATTATATGCAACTATCGAAGCAAGCATTTTAACGGTCCCGGAATTAGTAAATTTAACGGCATTTGACAGCAGATTCATAATAACCTGCCGTACTCTTACGGGGTCGCCGAGCAGCCGTTTTCCGACAGACGGCTCTGCATAGCAATAAAGCATTATTCCTTTATCCGTGATTTTCGGCATTATCGCCGACTGGCAGTGCGAGAATATATCGGGAAGGTCAAAGGGTATGCGTTCAAGTATAATTTTGCCCGATTCGATTTTTGAAATGTCGAGAATATCATTGATTATTTTGAGAAGCCATTCGGCGCTGTCCTGGATATTGCCGAGATATGCTCTTGTTTTATCGGGAATAGTATCAGCTTGGGCAAGCTCGGAAAACCCGATTATACTGTTCATCGGTGTTCTTATTTCATGACTCATGTTCGCAAGGAAGATTGATTTCGAACGGTTTGCTATTTGCGCTGCTTCCTCCATTGCTTTTCGCTCGGTGATATCGCGTGCGATTCCCATGAAACCATTTATTTTACCATCCCGGAAAAACGGGATTCGCCTTGTTTCAAAGAGCCTTGTTGTTCCTTCCTGAGTCGGAACCCATTCCTCCTGCTCGATTGTCTCTCCGGTTGATAATATCTTTTCATCGATATTTACGTAAAACTCTCTGACATCATCAGGTACATTGAATTTTTTATAGTCAGTTTCACCAAGCATGAATTTTTCGTCAATATTGTAATAATCAAGCAAACTTTTGTTAAAGCGGGTGAATTTATTATTAACATCTTTTATGAACATTAAATCGGGAATCGAATCAAACACATTTTTAAGCAATGAACGTTCGTTTTCGAGTTCCAGTGCTCCCGAGCGGATTTCCGTTAAATCCTGAATATATGCGATTATTGCAATATCATCCTCATACGGTATCCTTTTTAAAATTACGTGAAGCCATTTTTCCGTGTTATTAATCGTTACCATGGCATCAATAATATTTATGCCGTTTTCTATCGCTTTATTAAACTCGTTGACCAGCGGTGCAGAAGGTTTTCCGTCAGGCTGATACTCCGGTATGCTGTCTCTCAGACGGATTAAGAGACCTTCCTTAAATTCTTCTTTTGTATCAAAACCGAAGAACTCCAAGGATACTGGGTTGCAGTCGATTACATTAAAATTACTGTCAAAAAGAATATTGATTTGCGGATTCGAGTCAAACATTGCTGCTGTCGTGAAGTTTGCAGTTTCGATTCTGTGAAGAAGCTTATGATGCTCTCTTAAATCCCTTGTAAAGCTTATTACCACATCTTCATTATTATATTTCGCACGTACTGCGGTGACAATTCCCGGAATAAGTGTTCCGTCACCCGGTGTTTTGTAGAGCCATTCAAATACGATTCGTCCTTGGTCAAACGCTTTTTCCAAAAGTTCAATTGCTTTTTCATCCGAGCGTTTTCCGTCGGGCTGAAGGTCCGGGAAACAGAATCTGGTGAAATTTGCCAGAAAATCGGGTTTATCCTTGAATCCGAATAAGTTGACAGCCGAAGTATTACAGTCTATAGGTACAAAATCCTTATTAAGAATCTGCGTGCTGAGCGGTGATGTATCAAGCATCAGCATAGCTCTTTGATTTGCTTCAAAGACATTGTCTGCCATGACGCTAAGGCGTTTTTCCACAACCTTTGAAATATAGCTTGCAATTACAATGCATATAAGCAGGAAAACAACGGTTATAAGTCCCCCGCTCATTATGAAAAACAACAGCTTTGTCGAGTCGGTAAATGTGTCGTGAGCGGCAGCCATCATTCCGATAACCGTATCATTAAACCCGAGTATCGGGGCGTAATTGACGAGATATACCTTGCCCGACAGATGGATTTCACCGGTAAATATCTCTCCGTTTAAGACTCTTTCGCTGACTTCTTCATCTGCAACACGCCCTATAACGCTGCTTCCGTCTTCATCGAACATTGTAGACGAAAGAACAACGTCATTTCTGTAAATGGAAATCTCACATCCGGTATTGCTGCTGATCCTGTTGACATAAACGGGGTTATCCAGCCTGAAGCCGATGGAAACAATCCCTATCATTTCCATATTGGTATTATAAATCGGGGCTCCTGCAGATATACCGAGCGGTATGGTCACACCCTGCAGTGTATATACTGTTCTTTGTTCGTTTATTGCAGCGGCTATTTGAGGCAGGTTTGCCATGCTGTCACCGTAATTATCAGGCTCGTGTGACCTGTGTATGACAGTGCCGTCCGGGTAAAGAACAGTAAAATAATCAATATCCGTGACATCGAGCAATGCATGCTGAGCGGCAATTATACTTTCCTTATCATTTTTTTCAAGTGCATTTATCAGATTGGCATTGCTTGCAACTGCAACAGCTCCGGTATATGCTTTTTCCGATAAAAACTGAATCTCGCTTTTAACGGCGCTTAAGGACGTATCAATACTGCTGATTGCAGCATTATTAAGCTCCATATTATACAGAAGTATAGCAGTCACAAGAATCGCAACACTGCATACTGCCGTAAGTATGATCATCGGTATCATGATTTTTTTTCTGACTTCCATTAGACTCTCCGTTATGTTGATTTTCTGCTAATATTATTTTTTCCGTTTCCTGCTGAGTCTCCCGCGCAGATAGGCATTGAGCTCTTTAAACGCAGACCTGTTACAGATGGTGTCAATAACTTCGATAAAAGCTGTGAGCATATCGTCGTCCATTGCTTTATTCTTTGTGATAAGCGCTGCTTTTGCTCTGACAATATAACGTATGATTATGTCCGTATCCATTTTTTCCGTGATTTTTTTATTGACTACCCCGCTCTTTGCAGCGAACTGTATAAGCTCCTTATTCATTAATTGGTGTGAAAATTTTCCCTTTTTATCGGAATACCTTTCAATAAACGCTGCATACTCCTTAGATGAAATAATTTCAATCTTACTCATAATATTTTACCCCCTATATCATGAAATAAATTGTAGAAACATTCTACCAGAAACCCCATAAATACGCAATGCGTTTTATAGGATAATAAAAGGCATTTCATGCTGCTTTTTTTGCATTCCATGAGTTTGTGAGTTGTCCCCCGCCGGTATAACGGGATACAGGCTTTACTCCTGTACGGAATTGTCGAAAACAGCGATTTCTCTGTCCTGCATGCTCCAGATTTTTGTTGCGAATTTATCAAGAAAATAACGGTCGTGGGAGATAAAGAGCATCGTGCCGTCCCAATCGGCGACCGCATCCTCTATCCATTCTCTTGAATCTATGTCAAGATGGTTTGTCGGCTCGTCCATTATCAGAAAGTTTGCCGTCTCCTGCATTAATAAACACAGCTTCAAGCGGCTCTTTTCACCACCGGAAAGTGAACTGACTTTTTTCGCTATATCGGTAGCACGAAACAAAAATTTCGTCAGGATACTGCGCGCTTTACCTTCGGTGATATCATACTCGTTACGGAGAGTTTCCAGAATTGTCGCATTTTCATCCTTAAACCTTATAATCTGCGGCATATAAATTATCTTCACATTGCTGCTGACTTTTAAAGTGCCGCTGTCGCATGTTTCCTCACCCATAATCAGTTTTATCAGCGTAGTTTTTCCGCAGCCGTTCGGGCCGAGTAAAGCAATCCGGTCGTTTCTTGCAATATCAAGGTTTAAGTTGCTCATCAGCTGATTTTCACCAAAACCTTTGCACACATCCTCCAGCGAAACAACAACCTTTGCCGCATATCCCCCGCTGCTGAAATCCTCCGATATTTTCCTGTATGTAATCGGCTTGTCGATTTTGTCCATATGATTGAGGCGTGACAGAATTACATGATGTTTTGTTGTAAACTGATTTTGCTCTACAAACCATTTTGCCCTGTCCTCTATACGTTTTATCTCCTTTTGCTGACGCTCATACTGCTGCGTATGGCTGGTGATTCTGCGCCTTTTTTCTTCAACAAACCATGAGTAATTCCCGCTGTAAAAGGTTGCGGCACCCTCCACGATTTCTATGATTCTTGTAACGGTATTATCAAGAAATGCTCTGTCATGGGAGATGACAACGACTGTTCCTTTGTACTCCTTCAAAAACGTCTCAAGCCAGTAAAGAGATGACATATCAAGATGGTTTGTCGGCTCGTCAAGGAGCAGAATATCGCATTCTTTTAATAAAACACGTGCAAGGTTTACCCTTGTTTTTTCGCCGCCGCTGAGCCTGTTGAACGGGCTTTCGCGCAGTTCGTTAATGTTCATTCCGTTGCAGATTTTATCAATTTTATAATCAACATCATACCCGCCAAGGTGCTCATACTCTTCCATTAAACGCCCGTAGCGGTTTAATACCTTTGGGTCCTCATTGCCTTCGATTTTTTTCATCGCCTCATAAACTTTTGTAACATCGGCAAAGGATGAGTGCAGGATATCTTCAACCGTATCATCATCGGCAAATACGGGGATTTGAGCGAGAATTTCAATCCTTTTCCCCGATGCTTTTGTCAGGTTCCCGCTCTCAAACGGTTCTTCTTCCGTGATAACTTTAAACATCGTGGTTTTCCCCGACCCGTTTTTCCCGAGCAGCCCCATCTTTTCCCCGCTGTAAATCTCAAAGCTTATATTTTTCAACACATGGTTCGCACCATAATATTTATTTAATTCATGTACCGATATATCAATCATTTTGCCTTTTTTCCTTTTATCTTTTATGCTACAATTGCGAAACAGGGATATATTTCATTTGTAAATAATTTGATATTATATCACCTTTGGAGAATGAAGGGATATTTATTTAATGATTAAACAGATTAAACTGCGCACATTATTTATTATTGCAGGGCTTCTTATATCGCTGATTTTATCCTTGATAATTTTCACCGGGTGTAATAGTGCTTCTTTTCATGGCGAAGAACTCGACCCGGATGATGTTGATTGGGAGCATTTTAATGACCTTGCGGAGACATTTGTGTTTGCTTTAATGGATAGCGACTACAATGCGGCAGCAGAAATGTTTGACAGAACAATGACGAGAGCATTAGGAGCTTCGGGGTTAAAGACACTCCACTCAGATATTATTGAAAGAGCCGGGGTTTTTGATTCAATTTATCATATCCAAAATGATACTGCCGAGGGGTATATAATCTGTGACACCACAATGGAGCACGAACACTCCGGGGTTCTGATGCGTGTTGTTTTTTCTGCTGATGATAAAATTGCAGGATTGTTTATACGAGGTTATCCCGATTTATACGGCACGGAAAACGCCTTGACCGAGCCCCTGCAACGTGAGGGTTTTACAGACTATCCTGTAATAATCGGTGAAGGTACTGAGTTTTGGTTAAACGGAATCTTATCCGTTCCCGATGATATGCCTGAAAAAGTCCCTGCAGTTGTGATAGTTCACGGTTCAGGGCCGTCTGATATGGATGGAGTTCCGGCAGCAATGCCAAACTTCCCGAACAAGCCGTACAGAGATATCGCAGAGCATCTTGCAAGAAACGGAATTGCCGTTATCCGCTACGATAAAAGAACAAAAGCACACGGCATAAAAATGCCGCCTGATATTACCGTATGGGAAGAGACAATAGAGGACGCCATTCTGGCAACAAAGCTTCTCAAAGCCGACCCGCGCATAGATGAGAACAGAGTCTTCATTATCGGCCATAGTCTAGGTGCTATGCTCGCCCCCCGAATCCACACAGAGGGCGGCAACTTCGCAGGACTGATACTGCTTGCAGGCTCTCCAAGGTCACTGCTTGATATTATAAGAGACCAGAATATTGATTTTGTCAATGCAAACCTTGAGGGTGATGAAAAAGAATCGGCACTTGCTTCTTTAACGGGAGAAAAGTGGAATGAGCTTGTTGTTGAGCCGATAATGAGCATGCCGGCTGATGAGGCACGAAAAACACAATCAAGCTTCGGCGTTTCATTCTATTATATGCAGGACTTACTCAACCATCCACCGGAAGACTACATTAAAAACATGACCCAACCCTTTCTGATACTGCAAGGCTCTGCCGATTTTCAAATAACAGTGGAAAATGACTTCAATCTATACCGCAAAATATTTGAAGGAAAAACCAATGCCGAATTTATCCTCTACGAATCCCTAAACCACATGTTCATGCCCTCAACCACCGCCACCATCTCCGAATACGAACTCCCCTCCACCGTAGACCCACAAGTACTCTCCGACATCACCCGCCGGATAAAGGATAATTAACTATCACGAAAGCAACTCCTGCTCTGATAGCCATTTTTCGGCGCGGTTTTGGATTATTCGGGCGGTTTCTTCGGATGAGCGTATGCCTGAGTAAAAGTCTGCGATGTCACTTTCTATGACTTCCCAGATCTCATCGTTTAAGCCTCGTTTTAGGGAAATGGCAGATTCTATGATAATGCGTAAATTGTTTGCGGTTTCATCAGACATTGCATATAGTTCAATAATTTCAGAACCATCGTATGCTGAAAGAGCTTCACGCGAATATTCAACTATTGCTCCTTCATTGTTTATAAATGTCCTTGGAGTCTTTACATCTTCAATAAGCTCTTCATATAAGTCGATTCTTATGGGAAATCCGACATTCAACATGGTGCCTCGGTCAAACTCAGCGGCAGACGGCAAGAGAAAACTTCGCACAAACCCCCATGCCGCATCAGCGTGTTCTGTGGTCGCACCGATTCCAACCTGTGAATATGGTGCGATTATATTCACTCCGCCGTTTGCAGTAGGTATCCCCAAAGCTATACTATCTTCAAAAGAATCTGCATATAACTGATAATTACCCGGACTTGCAAAGAAAGCCATTGATAATAACTGCTGTCCTGATTGCATACGCAAGATTTCAAGCACAGAGTCGCCAAACCCGAGCACCTCGGACGGCACATCAGATATGGAAGGCAGCATCTTTGCAGTTTCAAGAAGGTTGATAAATTCGATATTATCAAAGCTTGCACGGTAAATATCGAAATCGATAAAATCTATATTTACAACTCTTATCAACATCGTAAGAAAATCTTCTCTCAGCATATGAGCACCAAAAGGAAGGGTCATGTCTTGTGTATTATGAATCAGCGTAAGCATTTCCTCAGGTGTCCATGACCTTATGTGCCCCAAGGTTCCGCTTCGGCTCATAATGGTTTGAATACTGAACTTATTTGATATAAACGGAAGTGTTCCGTCTGACCACTCCATTGCAGACAGCGCATTCGGGAAGAAATCTGCTCTGTTTATTTCCGGGTCTGTATCAATAAAAGTATTTAGGTCAAGCAATAAACCGGCATCAATCATTTCATAGGTCGGCTGTACTATAATATCGGGCACATTACCCGTCATAAGGTCAACTTGAAAACGAAGCATTGCCTGGTTAAATATATTTCTCAGTGTATCGGGAGTAATATCCCCGGAAGGTATATCTGCCTGATTTAAGTATTCATAAATTTCTATTTGATATAATGTATTTTGTCTGTTAAAGATTGCCACTGCCTGTCGCAGCTCGCCTTGAACGCTTAGCCCGGCTAAGGTAATGGTGATTTTTTCAGGCATTTCGTTTTTGTTGCCCGGTGTTAAAATATATAACTCATATTCTATCCCACTGTTTGTATTTCGGTTAGTTGTTAATAAAAAAATACTTCCGTTATTAAAAATACCGACACCTGCAGGAAATAACTCTGCAAACCCTAATTGAGACCAGCTTAGAATTATTGTTTGTTCATTATTGTTAATATTATATCCATAAAGATATGAATCGTCGGACACCAAAAAATCGTACGGAGAGCCGGGCTGTGCAGAGAAAATATTATGTACTCGCCCTGTACTCTCTGCTAATGTGAAGCTATCACCAAGGTCACGGGTGTTAAAATCCAACTCACACAGTTCATTTTCACTTTGTTCAATTGCTATTACTCTCCCATCGCTCAACACGGCAAAGGTATTTGGCTGCGGGTTTTCAATGAGTGTAAAATCACCAAACTCTTTTCGGGTGATTTCATTGCCATCACTGTCATATTCAACATAATAAGCGGTAACATTGAAATTTTGTTGTGATAGCGTTCTGTTTAATATAAAAAATGCAAAATTCCCGTCATCCGTTACATTAAAACTTGCAACCTCATTTCCGGGACTCTGCATTTCAATACGTTTTATATCGCTCCCATCTGCATTAAAACCTGTCACAATAAGAGTTGAAATATCTTGTGAACCATACTCAAAATGGACATAGTATATTCGGTTATCATGTGCAATTGCCGCCTGAATGAATTCTCCTGAAGAAGAAAATTCAACAGGGTCACTGCGATATGCAAACTCCTCAAAGTGCGAATCAATCAATTTAACGTTTGTGCCATCATTCGCATCTTCGGCTTCATGTGAGTTATTATTGCTGCACGCAGAAAGAAAGAACACAAGTAAACATATGCATATTAAAACAGCTTTTTTCATATAACGTCTCATATCTTTCCATATTATGAAGCAATGAGAGCAGCTCATGCGAGTCGCTCTCTAATCTCGTCTATAAAAACAATTCCAGAATTTGATATGGTTTGCTTTGTTTTGACCATAGTGCAGAAACCAAGACATTTGTATCAAGAACGACTTTATACATTTACTAATCTCCCGGTTTTACTTTTCATGCGTGCCGCTTTTATCTCAGCTTCAATCTCTTCATCGGACAGGAAACCGCGAGACTCGGCTTCTGCTCTCATGTTGCGAAGAAGTGCCAAACCCTTTTCAGATTTCGAAGACTCGATAGCAAAGGGTATGCGTTGGTTTTTTAAGGAAGCACGTATAAACATGTTTACTGCTACTGACATGTTCATGCCTACATCTGCACAGAACTCCTCAAACTTACGCTTAACATCCTCGTCTACTCTAATTGTAACTGTTGTATCTGCCATATTACCCAGCCCCTTTGTGTTACGTTGTATGTGTATTGTAACACACATCTACAGTTTGTCAAGCCATTGTGAAACAAAGGGACAGGTACAGTGGAGGAATACGAACACCCCTCCACCGTAGACCTACAAGTACTCTCCGACATCACACGCCGGATTAAGGAACGATAAAAAACTGTTGCGCTATTGACAAGCTCGGCAATCATATATATAATACATATATATGTTTATATGGGATAATAAAAAGAATAAAGTTAATATTGATAAACATGGTGTTTCGTTTGATGAGGCGGAAAGAGTTTTTGACGACCCTGACCGTATCACATTATTTGATGAAGGGCATTCACAAATTGAAGACCGATATTATTGCATTGGTAAAATCGAAAATAGAATAATAACTGTGCGGTTTGTAATCAGAGATGAGTATATACGAATAATCGGAGCCGGTTATTGGAGAAAGGGTAAGAAAATTTATGAAGAAAGAGATTAAATATACAGATGCTCCTGAAGATGTTGAAGAGAGCATGGATAGGTCAGTTGTTATACCAAATTTCGTTCCTTCTCCGGAAAATGTAAAAATGTTAGCAGAAAAGCGTACGAAAAAACAAGTCAGTATTTATTTGTCAACTGATACTATCAATAAATTTAAGGCAGCAGCGAAAAGAGACGGAAGCCGTTATCAGACAATGATTAGCAATGTTCTTGATACCTATACGGAACAATATTTATATGTAAGTGAAGCAAATAAAAATTAGTTAATCTAAGAAAAAAAGGGACAGGTACAGTGTTTCACTATAGCGTTGAAGTGAAACACTGTACCTGTCCCCCTGCTTCCCCTGCTTCTGAGAGTGGCTCAGGTGAGCCGCTCTTTAATCTCGTCTATAAACTCCCATGAGTTTACACTCTGCGCTTTAAAGTCCTTTTCAACAAGGCCTGTTAGGTCGGCGGTCATTATGCCGTTACGCATGGTGTCAAGGCTTGCGGATTCGAGTTTGCCGGCAAAATTAACCAAGTCTTGCAGGGCGTCGAGCTCGCCGCGT
>Ga0123356_10004102_pt1 | contig 15134 bp, 9 predicted proteins | sample TergutEmb28metaG_2_FD_92546 | JGI IMG/M metagenome (GOLD analysis project Ga0123356, IMG submission 92546) | Embiratermes neotenicus P3 segment gut microbial communities from Petit-Saut dam, French Guiana - Emb289 P3 | ecosystem: Host-associated > Arthropoda: Insects > Digestive system > Gut ... | reverse complement strand
GGGTGCGAGCTTCGCCGGCATCCCCCCCGAACTCGAGGACGCCGTCAACAAGTTGGTGGCTACGGAACCCGACCACGGGGAGCCCGAGGCGAAGTTCACCCACCGGGTCGTCGACCACCGGCCGCTCACCCTGAAACGGCTGATCTTCGACCGGTGGCGGATCGCCATCCTCTCGCTGATCTTTCTCACCATCGAGACCATCGGGTTCCAGACCGGCCCGTTCCTCACCCAGATCGGCATCGACCGCGGCCTCGTGGGGCCGCACCACCACCTGTCGGTCGTCGTGATCGTGGGCGTGATCTACCTCATCACGGTGCTCCTCACCGTCATGGTCGAGCGCGCCCGGGTCCGCAACACCGGGAAGCTCGCCGCCCAGGTCATGAACGACCTGCGCGTCCGGGTCTTCACCCACATCCAGCGCCTCTCGCTCGACTATTTCACCGACGAGAAGGCCGGCGTGATCATGACCCGGATGACGAGCGACATCGAGGTGCTCCAGCAGCTCCTCCAGGACGGCCTCGCCCAGTTCGCCATCCAGGCCATGACGATGGTCGTGGTGGTTTCCGTCCTCTTCTCCTACAACGTGACCCTGGCCCTGATCACCATCGCCATCGTCGTGCCGGCCATCACCGCCGCCACCCTGTGGTTCCGCTCCGCCTCCGAACGCGCCTACCTCGGCGTCCGCGACCGGCTCGCCGACACCATCGCCGACATCGCCGAGAGCCTCTCGGGCGTGCGCATTGTCGCCTCCTACAACCGCCAGCGCAGCAACGTCGTCCACCACCGCAACGTGCTCGGCCGCTACCGGAAGGCCAACTACCGCACCGCGAAGGTGACCGCCACCTACTCGACGATGAGCGACTCCATCGGCCTCATCGGCCAGCTCAGCCTCCTCCTGATCGGGGGGACGATGGTGCTCAACTCCTGGCACCACACGCCCGGCGGCGGATTCGCCCAGAACCTGAACCCCGAGCTGACCGTCGGTCAGCTGACCGCCTTCATCCTTTACCTGGGCTCGTTCTTCCAGCCGATCCAGCAGTTGGTGCAGCAGTACAACATGTACCAGCAGGGCCAGGCAGCGATCACCAAGCTCCGCACCCTGCTCGACACCCAGCCGAGCGTGGTCGAGAAGCCCGACGCCCACGAACTGCCTCCCATCGACGGGGCGATCACCATCGAAGACGTCGAGTTCGGCTACGACCCCGCCACCCCGGTGCTCACCGACATCAACCTGTCGATCAGCGCCGGCGAGTCGGTCGCCTTCGTCGGTCCCACCGGTGCCGGGAAGTCCACGATCGCCAAGCTCGTCACCCGCTTCTACGACCCCACCCGCGGCCGCATCACGATCGACGGCCAGGACCTCACCGACCTCACCATCGACTCGCTCCGGCGCCAGCTCGGCGTGGTGCCCCAGGAGCCGTTCCTCTTCACCGGCACCGTGCGCGACAACGTCGCCTTCGCCAGGCCCGGCGCCAGCCAGGAAGAGGTGGAGGAGGCGGTCCGCGCCGTCGGGCTGGACGAGCTGGTCGACCGCCTCCCCGACGGCCTCGACACCGAAGTCCACGAACGCGGCCAGTCCCTCGCCTCCGGCGAACGCCAGCTCCTCGCGCTGGCCCGGGCCTTCCTCGCAGGCCCCAGGGTCCTCGTCCTCGACGAGGCCACGTCCAATCTCGACCTGAAGTCCGAGTCGAAGGTCGAGGCCGGCCTGGACCGCCTGCTCGAGGGCCGCACGGCGATCCTCATCGCCCACCGCCTGACCACCGCGATGCGCGCCGACCGCATCGTCGTCGTCGACCACGGCCGGATCGTCGAGATCGGCAGCCACGACGAGCTCGTCGCCGCCGGCGGCCGCTACGCCGAGATGTACGCCACCTGGTCACGCCAGCACGAGAGCGAGCACGACGAAACGTCGGTGGAGGCGTTCGACTGAGCGCTTAGCCGGGCGCCTCGAGCACGTCGAACGCGGTCACAAGCAACGGTGGCGTAATCCAGCCGGAACAGGTCCGACCCACGGCCGAAACAGGCCTGTGGTGACATCCTCAGGTCCGGCAACGGCCGATTGCGTGGAGGAGTACCAGTGCCCGCCAAACGCTTCCATCTCGGATGGTTCATGAACTTTGTGGCCGACGAGTGGAACGGCATGTGGGGCGATGGTGGCAACGACTGGACCGGCGGGTTCTACGTCGAGATGGCCCGGGCTTTAGAGCGGGCCTGCTTCGACTACATGATCATCGAAGACAAATTGATGGTCGCCGACGCCTACGGCGGGACCATGGAGGCCACGCTCAAGCACAGCATCGCCCCCAAGCACGACCCGGTGCCCCTGGCGGTCCTGGTGGCCCAGGCGACCGCCCGGCTGGGGGTCGTTCCCACCATGTCCACCAGCTTCTACCCCCCCTTCCTCCTCGCCCGCCTGTGCTCAACCATTGACCACATCTCCCGGGGTCGACTCGGCTGGAACATCGTCACCTCAGGTGAAGACCGGGCCGCGCAGAACTTCGGCCTGGACCGCCTCTACGAGCACGACGAGCGCTACGAGATGGCCAACGAGTACCTCGAGCTCGTCTGCCAGCTCTGGGAATCATGGGAGCCCGACGCCGTCGTCCGAGACCGCGAGCGGGGCGTGTACGCCGACCACACCAAGGTCCACACCATCGACTTTGAAGGCCAGTACTACCGCTCCCGCGGCCCACTCAACACCGTCCGCTCCCCACAGGGACGGCCGGTGCTCTGCCAGGCCGGGGCCTCCCCCCGAGGTCGCGACTTCGCCGCCAAGTACGCCGACACCATCATCGCCTACGGGGCGTCACCGGCGACGATGAAGGACTTCCGAGACGACATCCGCGCCCGCATGGAAGCGCAGGGCCGGAAGCCCGACGACTGCAAAGTGATGTTCATCGTCCAGCCCATCCTCGGAGAAACCGAAGAGGAGGCCCGAGCACGCCGTGCCCGATGGTTCGAGGACCCGCTGAACATCGAAGCAAGCCTCAGCTCGATCTCCTCGATCACCGAGGTCGACTTCTCCCGCTTCGACTGGGACGAAGTCCCGCCCGCCGAACTGACCACCAACGCGGAGCGCAACTCGCTCGATACCTTCCTGCAGCGGGGAAGCGGAAAGACCCTTCGGCAACTGGTCATCGACGGCAGAGAGGCTGCCAACGAGCTGCTCGGCACGCCCGAGCAGGTGGCCGACCGGATGGAGGCCATGATGGCGGAGGTGGGTGGCGACGGCTTCCTCATCAGCTGTCCGGGGAGGCGGCTCAGCCGCCGGTTCGTCGCGGAGATCACCGACGGCCTGGTCCCCGCCCTGCAACGACGGGGCCTGACCCGCACCTCCTACACCTTCGACCTCTTCCGCGAGAACCTGCTCGAGTTCTGAGGCCCGAAAGCACGCAAGCGTCACGAACCCGCCACGCGGAAACCCTGCCCGTCTGGCGTCGCCTGCTTGACGCCACCCCAGGGGCCAGAGGCTCCCGGGAGCGTCTTCAGGCGAGGTCGTCGACCTGCGCAGCCTGCTTCTGCAACCGCTTGATATCCGCCGGCCGGTGCAACAGGGCCCTCAGCGACAGGGTGGCCACCCGCTCGGCCCACTCGGCGGCTGTACGGGACTCGTGCACAAAGGGGTTTTTGGTGCCCGCCTGGTGGCGGTCCTGATATCGATATCGCTTCTGCAAGGCCTCGTCGAAGCACAGCAGCTCGGTGGCGGTCTCGTCCGGGTCGACCGCGATCAGTTCCTGTTCGTCGATGCCGGCCGTGACCAGCACGACGACCCACTCGTGCAGGCGCGTGTAATCCGTCCAGAAATCAACGAAATCCTCCGGCTGATTCTCCGCAATCCGCTCGATCTCGTTGAAATCGATAGGTGATAGACAGAGTTGGTAGGTGTCATATCGCAAGAGCCGGTACAATTTGAGCGCAGGAGATCCCGAACCGGCGCCGATCCGGCCGATGAACTCCAGCGGGGTACGGTTGACCACCAGCGTCGCCTGCAGAATGAGCTCCTTGCGGCGAAACCAATAGTACAAGGACGGTTGCTGCAGGCCCACGGCACGAGCGATGTCGCTCATCGTCGTCTGCGCGTAGCCCTTCTCCCCGAACAGCTTCGTCGCTGCCGTAATGATCGCGTCGCGCGGCGAGCCATTGGACGTCTCCCCGTCCAGTCGGGGACGTCCGACAGGGCGGCGTGAAGAAGCCGATGAAGCGCGATCGGGCACCAGAGCGAGTATAGAGTCGGGCCTTCGCACACACCGTGGGGTGGGGTCGGAAAGAGGTTTCATCCAAGAGGGGGCTGCTCTACCCAAGCTCGGCTCACCACCCCGGTGGCGGCGATGAGGATCTCTTCCCACAGACGTTCGCCCAACTCGACCGACGCCTCCGAGGGCTTGCCCGTCACTCCGTTGGTGGTGCAGACGGCCCCCGGATACGAGAACACTCGCCCGGTGGCGCGGTCCTCGTCGTCGGCGGCCTCGGCCGCCGCCAGGTCGACCAGGTCAGGGCGCACTGCGAGCATCAATGAGGTCTCGGCCCGGTTAGCGTGCCAATCCTCGGCGTCTCGGACCGCCTCGTGGGCCACCCCCGCGCTGACCCCCCACCACTCCAGCACACCAATCCGAAGAACCGGCTGCTCGAAGCGAAGCCTGTCGCACGCCAGTCGGAGTGGAGCGCCGTTGCCCACATGCCCGTTGACGAAAAGCAGGCGGCGAAGCCCCGACTCGTACGCCCAGAGAGCCGCCTCGGCCGCCAGGTGGGCAACCTCCTCGCCGGCCAGGGCCAGGGTTCCCGCCCACCCGCTTCCGTGCCACCGGCTCGCTCCCATGGGCAGGGCCGGGAGAACCACCGCGCCCGTACGCCGGCTCAGCGCTTCGCCCAGCGAGGTCGCCAGGATCGTGTCGGTACCGGTCGGCAAATGGGGGCCATGCTGCTCAGTCGCCCCCACGGGGATCAGGCCGACCAGGTCCGGATCCTCTGCCAAAAGCCGCGCGAGGACGGGGCTGGAGAGCTCGTCCCATCGTCTTGGTCGCACGGTTGTATCGGGGACGTCTCTCACAAATCCCTCGCCGCCGCCTCAGAAGAACCGGAGGTAGCGGTCCTGTTCCCACTGTGAGACGGTGGCGTGGTAGTCGTCCCACTCCGCATTCTTCTCCGCCACCCAGGTCCTGAACATCTCGGGGCCCAGCACCTGGGCAGCCAGCGGATCGGTTTCAAGGGCGTCGACCGCGTCCGCGAGGGTTCGGGGAAGCCAGCCAATTCCGGTCGCCGCCAGCTCCGGCTCCGAGAGCAGGTACATGTTTGTGGTGTTCGGCGGACCGGGATCGAGCTCTTCGCGGATGCCCTCCACCCCGGCCGCAAGCATCATGGCAGCACTCAGGTACGGGTTGGTGGAGCTGTCCGCGGCCCGGCATTCCACCCGACCCCCGGCCAGCGGGATCCGCAGCATGTTCGTGCGGTTGTTGTTCCCGTAGCAGGCGAAGATCGGCGCCCAGGTCAACCCTGACATGCTGCCTTGCTTGACCAGCCGCTTGTAGCTGTTGACGGTCGGGGCGATCAACGCGCAGATTGCCGGCGCGTGACGAAGCACGCCCGCCACGAACTGATACCCCATCGGCGACAACCCGCAACCGCGTGGGTCGTCCGCACACCCAAAGAGATTGACCCCCTCCTCGTTCGCCAAAGACATATTGAAATGGGCCCCGCTGCCCGTGCGGTCCGCAAAGGGCTTGGGCATCCAACTCGCGAACAGACCATGCCGGCGTGCCAACTCACCGATCATCAGCCTGATGAACACGAACCGGTCCGCCATCGCCAGCGCGTCGGTGTAGTCGAAATCCACCTCGAACTGCCCGTTGGCGTCCTCGTGGTCGAACGAATACACGCCCCAACCCAGAGCGGTCATCGCGGACACGATCTCATCGACTACGTCGAAGTTGTGCAGCAGGCTCTTCAGGTCGTAGCAGGGCTTCGCCAGGGTGTCAGAGTCCTGTGCAGGACGGGCCGTATTCCCGTCGTCCCGGAGCAGGAAGAACTCGGTCTCTATCCCCAGGTTGAAGGTCAGACCTAGCCCGGCCGCTTGGTCAGTCGCCCGTCGCAGGATCTGCCGGCTGCACGCGTCAAACGGCTCGGCCCCTACCCAAAGGTCGCTCGGGAACCAGGCGACGTCAGGCTTCCAGGGCATGATCACCCCGGCACCGAGGTCGGGATGCGCGGAGACTTCCTCGTCGTTCACCTCCTGGGGCACACCGTCCAGGGCCGCACCGGTGAAGAGTTCCGAGCCCGAAACCGCGTGGGGAAGATGATCCAGGGGTACCACCTTCGCTTTACTCCGACCATGCATGTCCACGAAGCTGATCGCCCCATAGCGCACGCCCTTGGACCTCAATGCAACCACCTGGTCCTCGACCGAGACCCGCGAACGGGCCCGGTTGCCGTCCAGGGAGGCGACGGCTTCAGACATCACGACCTCCTCGATCCGAGCTCCGGCGACGCTCGAGGTTCACCGGCACCCAAGGGAGTCTGCCGGATACAGGTTACGCCGGTGATTCCACTCTGTTTCTATACTGTATCGAAGCCTCGGACCGTGAACCTAGCTCACTGCCCCTGGGGCGATAGGAACGAAGTGGCCACTCGGCCCTGAGTTCCCGTGCTATATCGGGGTCGCGTTCTTCCGGCGTGGCCGACATGTTATCGAAATGTTCTCTTAACGGCGTACGCATTGTAAGAGCGTGCGTGCTCTTGGATACTCGGAACATGACCACCCTTGTGGGCCGAGGTGCCGATCAGCAGGGAACGGATGTCACCCGCCTGTCCGGCGAGCCGGTAGCCGTCATCGAAGATCTCGAGGTCACCTTTCATCGTCGCGGGTGGGCCGTACCGGCCCTCAGAGGTGTCTCGTTCGAGTTGCGACGGGGCGAGATCCTCGGCCTGGTCGGTGAGTCCGGATCAGGCAAGTCCGTGTTAGGCCTGACGCTCCTCGGACTGCTCCCGAACTCGCCGAGGCCGATCGTGTCGGGCGCCGCCCGGGTCTGCGGAGTCGACATGGTGAACGCCCCCGACGAGGAGCGACGACGCCTCCTGTCCTCCTCGCTCGGCGCGGTGTTTCAGGACCCGATGACCTCGCTCAACCCTACGATGAGAGTCGGCGCCCAGCTGGTTGAATCCTGCGGCTCCACGGCTGCTGCGGCTGAACTCCTCGATGCGGTCGGTGTTCCCGAGGCCCGCCGGCGCCTGCGGGCCTTCCCCCACGAGCTGTCTGGCGGACTTCGCCAGCGGGTCATGATCGCCATGGCCATCGGGGGCGACCGGCGTCTGGTCATTGCCGACGAGCCCACCACCGCTCTGGATGTAACGGTGCAGGCCCAGATCCTCGAACTCATCCGCAAGCTTCGAGACGAGCGGGGCGCCGCTTTCGTCTTCGTCACCCACGATCTCGGCGTGGCCTCGCAGGTAGCCGACCGGGTGGCCGTCCTCTACGGCGGGCGAATGGCCGAGATCGGCCCGACCGCGGAGGTGCTCGCCAAACCGCTTCAGCCGTACACGTCGGCTCTCCTGCGCTCACGGGTCACGATGGGCGCGGATCGCAATCGCTTCCTGCCGACAATCGTAGGCGAGCCGCCCGATCCGCGTCGCTACCCGAGCGGATGTCCTTTCGCCCCCCGATGCGAATACCGCCAGCCCGACTGCGAGATCGAACCACCTGCCATGCGTGAGATCGCGCCCGGCCGCTCGGCAGCCTGCGTCCGGATCGAGCGCCTCCATTCTGCGACCTCTACCGAAGGCACGAACGAGGGCGACCTGCCACCTGACCGCCCAGAACCGCGGCCGCGAACCTCGGACCTCATGGTGCAGCTACGCGACGTGCACAAAGACTTCACCCTCCCCCGCCGCGAGGGCGGACGCCGCCAGATCCTCCACGCGCTACGCGGTATCGACCTCGAGGTCACCCGCGGCGAAGCGGTCGCGCTCGTCGGTGAAAGCGGTTGTGGCAAGTCGACCCTGTTGCGGGTCGTCGCCGGCTTCCTGGATCCCGACCGCGGCTCGTCCATGATCAATTCCCGCCACCGCCCGCAGATGGTGTTCCAAGATGCCAGGGCGTCGCTAACTCCCTGGCTGACCGTCGGCGAACTGGTCGGCGACCGTCTGCGCGGCGAGCATCTGACCAGGGCCGAGCGGGCACAGCGGGTCTTGGACGCCCTACGTCTGGTCGGGCTGCCCGAGGAGACGGCCACGGCCAAGGCGTCCCAGCTATCGGGAGGCCAGTGCCAGCGGGTCGGACTGGCCCGAGCCATTGTCGTACCCCCGGACATTCTGCTCTGCGACGAACCCACCTCGGCGCTCGATGTCTCCTTGGCCGCCACCGTCTTAAACCTGCTCGGTCGCCTCCGCCATGAGCTCGACATGACGGTCCTGTTCGTCACCCACGACCTGGCGGCAGCCCGCATGATCGCCGACCGAGTGGCCGTCATGTACCTCGGCCAGATCGTCGAAGACGGTCCTGCGGAAACCATCACCGCCGATCCGGTCCACCCCTACACCCGGGCGCTGCTCGAAGCCGTGCCCGACACCGGCCGCTCGACGGCATCGACCGCCCGAGGCGAGGTGGCCAGCCCCATCAACCCACCGGCGGGCTGCACGTACCACACCCGCTGCGCCGAAGCCACTGACCGTTGCTCCCACACCGTCCCGGTGCTGTTCGCGCTGACAGGCAGGCATTCCCATGCCTGCTCCATGCGGCAGCCGGCGTAAGGCGTCTAGCCCAGGGCGATACGAGGATCCGCCCAGGCCTGCAACGCGTCGACGATCATGTTCGCCACCACGTAGACGGTGCCCACGACGAGGACCGTTCCGAGGATGGCGGGAAAGTCGTCGGTTGAGATGGCGTTGGCCGTATAGTTCCCGAGTCCAGGCCAGGCAAAGACATTCTCGATGACGACAACGCCGCCGAACATGGCGCCCACCTGGAGGCCGGTCATGGCCAGCGCGCCATTGAGGCAATTGCGCATGGTGTGTTTGAAGAGGATGCGCCAATATCCGAGGCCTTTGGATCGAGCCGTCCGAACGTAGTCGGAGCGGCTCTGGGTCTCGATGGCACTTGCCAGAACCCGGCCAATGGCCACCATCGGGGCCGCCGCCAGACAGGCGGCTGGAAGGACCAGATGCTGCAGGGCATTCAGGAAGGACGCCACGTTGCCATGCAGGAGGGAATCCACGAGGAGCAGGCGCGTCGGACCGGTCGGGGCGTTGTGCAGCGACGTCTGGCCGGTGGCGGGAAGCAGATGCAGGTTGTGATAGAAGACGATGACCAGGACGAGGGAGATCAGAAAGACCGGCGTCGAGGCCCCCGCCAGCAGGGCGACGCGCACGACGCGGGCGATTCGGCGCCGGCTCGCCGAGACCATGCCGAGTATCACGGCCCCGATGATGGCGACGACGAAGGCGGCCAGAACCAGTTCAACGGTGGCCGGCACGGTTTTGGCCAGGTCGCTTCTGATCGGGTCGTGGGTGACCAGAGAACTACCGAGATTGCCGCGGAGGACCCGGCCCACGTAGTCGATGAACTGGACGGGAATCGGCCGGTCGTAGCCGAGCTCATGCCGCAGGTGGGCGATGATCGCCGGTGAAGTACCGCGCCCGATTGCGGCGGTCACCGGGTCGGCGGGGGTGAAGTGCTGTAGGCCGAACATGACGGCCAGAAGGACGGCTAGCACCACCAGCATTGCGGCAACACGGCGGATGATGAATCGCGTCACGGCGTGCGCTCTCCCCTCAAAGGTCAGTGACCCTCAACGGTCAGTGAACAGCTTGCGGATGCTGTCTCCGCAGAGGTTGGCGAGGAAGGCCAGGGCGAAGACGGCGATGCCGGGAAGGACCGGGATCCACCAGTCGGTCAACAGGTAGCTGATGCCCTGGGCGGCCATGGCCCCGAGCTCGGGAGCGGGCGGTGCCTGGCCCAAGCCAATGAACGACAAGCCGGCGAAGGTGACGATGCACGCCCCCAGGTCCAGGCTGGCGGTCACCAGGATCACCGGGAACGTACCCGGCAGGAGGTGGCGGAGACCGATCCGGACCCGGGAAATCCCCGACACGCGGGCAGCCTCGAGATGGGGCCGTGCCGCCAACGCCCGCACCTCGGTGCGGATGATTCGCGCGTAGTACGCCCACCAGACCACGGCCAGGGCGACCAGGGTATGGATGAGCGACGGGCCAATGGTGCTGACGATGGCGATGGCCAGCAGGGTGGCGGGCAGCGCCAGGAACATGTCGCAGACGCGCATCAGCAGCCCGTCGATCTTGCCACCGGCCGCCCCGGCGATCAGCCCGACGATCGCACCTATCACCACCCCGGAGCCCACCAGGGCGAGGGCCGAGAACCAGCTGGCTCGAACGCCGTAGACCAGGCGGGCAGCCAGCGACCGACCCACCTCGTCAGTGCCGAGCAGGTAACCGCCGTGGCCGGGTCTGGAGAAGGGCACACCCGAGGGGTTCAGGACCGCCGAGTGCGGCACGAACAAGGGAGCGAGGATGGCGAAGAGGGTGATAGCCGCCAAGACGGCGAGCGGCACCACCCCCTTCAGGTTGATCGATGGCGTCCAGATGCTCAGCCGGGCGGCCGGCGCGGGGCGTTGTGCGACCAGCATGGGATCAGGGGGCTGCCTCGTCCAGGACGATGCCGTAGGGGTCGGCGACATCGTGGACGATGTGCTTGATGGAGGCCTGGGCCACGACGCTGGAGTTGACGTCTGCGATCGGGAAGACCTCGCCGGCAGCCATATAGTCCTTCGCCGCCCTGACGTAGTCGGCGGTCACCTGCTCGGGTGAAGTGCTCTGCAGCCCGGCGTTGATGGCGGCGTCAGCCGCCGGCACGTTCAGGCTCACGGTGTTGAGTGGTGCCTTGTGTAGGAAGTAGGTCTGCGCCCATGCGGCCGGGCTCGAGTCGTCAGGGTTGCTGGCGACGACCACCATGTCCGGCTGGTCCCTGGGGTGCTGGGGCAGGGCGTTGTAGACCACGCCGGTGTAGGTGCGGATGGTGGCATCCACCCCATCGGCCTGGAGCTCGGCCTGGATCAGCTCCGACACCTGGCTCGTGACCCCGCCACCAGAGATCTCTGCGATAACGATGTGCTTGCTCAGGTGGGTCTTGGACAGCAGCTTCTGCAGCACCGAAGGGTCATAGGACTGCGTGTCCTGACCCAATCCTTCCGGCAGTTCGCCAAAGGGATAGAACGAGCTGGACACCCTGGCCGCGGGACCGTAGGTCTGGGCAACGATGAGCTTCTTGTTGATCGCCCGATCCACGGCCCGCCGAATGGCCGGGTCGGAGAGGATGTTGTTGCGGGTGGGGTTCATCGCCACGTACATCTCGTCGATGGCCGGGAACTCCCACTCCCTCAGGTTCGACTCGTGGGAGAACTTGGCCAGGTCTTGAGCGCTTAAGCCGTCGGTGACCATGTCGAGCTGGCCCCGCTGAAGCTCGAGCTCTTCGGTGGTCTCGTTCGGGACGATGTTGATGTCGACGGTGGTGTAGTAGGGCTTATGGCCCCAGTACTTGGGGTAGGACTGCATGACGTACCCGGTGGTCGGGCTGAGCGACGTCAACACGTAGGGGCCGGTGCCCGCGTCGTGGGTCGCCAGCCAGGTCTGGCCGTCGTCCTTGCCGAGGTGGGCCTTGACCGTGGTCGGGCTCACGAACTTCGGGGCGTAAGGTGAGGCCTGGTAGTCCAGGAATGCCGAATTGCGGGTCTTCAGGTGGACCACGAACGTCATCGGGTCGGGGGCGTCCATGCTCTTGACGTCGGTGAGCATGTACTCGGGCGCGCTGGCAATCTTGATGTCGCGCCGCCAGCTGTACATGGCGGCCGCCGAGTTGAACGGCGTCCCGTCGTGGAAGGTCACCCCGGGCCGCAGGTGGAACGTGTAAGTCAACCCGTCGGGCGAGATCGTCCATGAGGTGGCCAGGTCCGGCTCGACGTTCCCGTTGTTCTGCCCGTACTTGGTCAGGCCCTCGTAGAGGCCCAGTTCAACGGGGTTACCGAGACCGCCGTACCAGATGGCCGGGTCGGGCGACTGGTCGATCTGGGTGAAAGCAAGGCGCAGGGTGCGGGAGGCCCCGGTGGCGCCGGCAGCCGCCGCCGGCAAGGCGACACCGAACAGGCTGACCAGACAGGAGACCCCGAGTGCTCCCGCCCGACGAAGGCGACGCTTCGGGGAGCGAGCCCTGGGATGAGATAGGGATGTTTGCGTCATGTCGCCGACTCCTCAGGAATATCTATGTGCCTTCGACTGGGGAGAACAGAGGTCATCCGGGGGAAAGCCGGCTCAGCACGATCCCGGTGGGGTCCGAGATGTTGTGCACGATGTGGCCGATGCCGGGCCTGGCGACCACGACGGAGTTGACCTCACCGACGGGGAAAACCTGGCCGGACGCCATGTACTCCTCGGCCGCCTTGGCGAAGTAGGAGTCCTGCTTGGCCGTTGTGGTCGCCGCCTCCCCGCGGAGGATGTCCGCATCGGCAGCCGGGACGTTGACGCTTGTCTGGTTGAGCGGCGCCGTCTTCATGATGTAGGTCGTGGCCCACGCCGCAGGGCTGGACGTATCGGGAAAGGCGGCACCGACCTTGACGTCCGGCTGCTGGTTCGGGTGCTGGGCAAGGGCGGCCGCCACGGCGGGTTGATAGACCCGAAGGGTGGCATCCACCCCCGCGGCCTGCAACTCAGCCTGGACGAGCTCGGCGACCTCATTTTGCACCGTCCCGCCCGCCTGCTCCATGATCACGATGTTCTTGCTCAGGTGGGTCTTGGTCAGCAGCTTGGGCAGGGCCGACGGGTCGTAGCCGAGGTTGTCGTCGCCCAAGTTCACCGGCAGTTCCTTGGCCGGATAGAAGGCATTCTCCTGGGTCCCGGTCTTGCCGTAGGTCTGGGCCACGACCAGCTTCTTGTTGATGGCCTGCTGCAGAGCCAAGCGGATGGCTTTGTCCGAGACGATGTTTTTCCGGCTCGGGTTCAGCGACACATACATTTCTTCAAAGTCGGGGAACACCTGGATGTTGTACTTATGTTCCGAGGAGAGCTTGGTCAGGTCCGTCGCGTTGAGGCCGTTGGAGATCAGGTCGATCTGGCCGCGCTCGAACTCGAGCTCCTCGGTCGTCTCATTTGGGACGATCGAAATGTCGACGGTGGTGTAGTAGGGCTCATGACCCCAGTACTTCGGGTACGCCTGCAGCACGTACCCGGCGGTCGGGCTGAGCGACTTGAGTACGTAGGGACCGGTGCCTGCATCGTGTGTGTCCAGCCACGTCTGGCCGTCGTCCTTGCCGAGGTGGGCCTTTACCGTCGTCGGACTCACGAACTTCGGGCCGAAGGGTGAGGCCTGGTAGGAGAGGAAGGCGGAGTTTGGCTTTTTCATGTGGACCACAAAGGTCAGGGGGCTGGGGGTGTCCATGCTCTTGATGTCGTCGAGCATGTACGAGGGCGCGCTGCTGATCTTGAGGTCACGCTGCCAGCTGAACTTGGCGGCCGCCGAGTTAAACGGCGTCCCGTCATGGAAGGTAACCCCCGGTCGCAGGTGGAACGTGTAGGTCAGGCCGTCGGGCGAGACCGTCCACGACTCGGCCAGCGAGGGCAGCAGCTTGGAGCTGTTCTGGCCGTAGGTGGTGAGTCCCTCGTAGAGGCCGAACTCGACATCGTCACCAATGCCACCATAGAAAATGGCCGGGTCCGGCGACTGGTCGACGTTGGTGTAGGCCAGATGGAGGGTGTGCGACGCCGCTGCCGACGCCTCGCCGGTAAAGGCTCCCGCCGGCATCCCGAGAGCGCCGAGCGCGGTAGTCGCCGCGAGGGCTCCGACGGCCGTCAGACTGCGCCGAATTCGGGTACGGCGGAATCGTCGATTCAGGCGCTTCATCGTGCTCCTTTTGCGGTGCATCCGGGCCTGGAAAAGGCATCATCGGTCAAGATCGGGACCGGCGACGCGCCGCGCAACACGCCCCGGAGCAGAGGGTCACCCGGCTTTCGAGGAACCAACCTCTTGCTGTCAGCGAGTATGACGGCAATGCTGTGGGCCTACAAGGCTCGGGGCGTGAAGAAGAGGTTTCCACAGTGTGTCGTCGGCCGGCAAGAATATCGATACAACATCGAAACACTTGCTTCTCACGCTCGTAACCTTGCTCCTGCACACTTGCTGACCGATCGTCGGAGTTCCCGGATGGGCCCAGCAGCGAATCACCGCAGGAAGCGACCACACTCCCTCCGCGTGAAGGTCTGCGCAGGCTTCTTCCCGGGCGGTGCAGCCCAGGTTGCTCCAAGAATCCGGGCGGACGGGACTTCGACCCGGACAGGCCCCAGACCGAAGGAGGGAATTCGAACGCATGTCGGAGGTGCTGACGTATCGCTCGGATTTAGATGAGCTATTGGATGGGATCCGCGACGCCGGTTCCCGACCGCTAGGCCTGGCCCGGACCCTCCCCCCGGCCGCCTACCGGACTCCCGAACTGTACGAAATGGAAGTCTCCCAACTATTTCGCCAAGGCTGGATCGTGGTCGGCCATGTGAGCGAGGTCGCCGAACCCGGCGACTACCGCTGCGTGGACCTGATCGGCGAACAACTCGTCCTGGTCCGCGACCGCCAGGACGCCCTGCACGTCCTGTCGCGCGTCTGCCTCCACCGGTGGATGGAAGTCGCCACCGGAGCGGGCAAAGCCAAGGCGTTCCAGTGCCCATACCACCTGTGGACCTACAGCCTCGACGGGCGCCTGGTCGGGACCCCGGAAATGCAAAAGGCCGAGGACTTCGACCGCAGCGCCTGCCGGCTCCCCGAGATCCGACACGAAATCTGGCGGGGCCTGGTGTTCATCAACCTCGACGGCAACGCCGAACCCCTCGGACCCCAACTCACCCCCCTCGACGAGCAACTCGACCGGCAAGCCGGGACCGACATAGGCAACCAGGTGGTCGTCAACGAGTTCGACTGGGGAGACCTGCCCGGCGGGGAATGCGCGTGGGACTGGAAGATCTTCATCGAGAACTTCATGGAGTGCTACCACCACCTGGGCCCCCACCGGCAGTCGCTCCAGAAACGCTCCCCCGCCCAGCTCAGCTGGACCGACACCTCCAACCACGCCTACAGCCTCATGCACACCGGGGTC
>Ga0123356_10004101_pt1 | contig 15136 bp, 11 predicted proteins | sample TergutEmb28metaG_2_FD_92546 | JGI IMG/M metagenome (GOLD analysis project Ga0123356, IMG submission 92546) | Embiratermes neotenicus P3 segment gut microbial communities from Petit-Saut dam, French Guiana - Emb289 P3 | ecosystem: Host-associated > Arthropoda: Insects > Digestive system > Gut ... | reverse complement strand
TGGCGAACGCTGGTTCGCAGCGGAGCTCTACCGGCATAAGGGCCAACTGCTGCTGCAGCAAGGGCATTGCGAGGTCGCCGAGGATCTCTATTACAAAGCCCTGCGCATCGCCGGCGAGCAGGAGGCAAAGCTTTGGGAATTGCGCGCTGCGACGAGCCTCGCCCGCCTGCGCCGCGACCAGGGCCGCCTCACCGAGGCTCGCGACCTCCTGGCACCGGTCTACGGGTGGTTCACTGAAGGGTTCGCGACACCCGATTTGAAAGACGGAAAGACGCTGCTCGACGAACTGGATGCGTAGCCGGTTCGTTTCGCCGCACAACCTCGCAGGCGGTGAACGTGCGGTGGTCTGGTCTGTGGGCTCGCTCTGAAATGTTCTCTTGAGTTTCTATCTGGAGACCCGCAAATGCCGTCGGAGAAAGCTTCATAAGTCCTGCCTTTCGCACGCCCCCAGCCCGGTGACGTACGGTACGGAAAGCGGGGAGATCGTACGAAATTCAAACTCCAGCCGTCGTATTGTTCGTTGCGGGACAATTCTTTACGCCAGTACATTCCGGCGGTCCCGGACCGCCTGGCGATAGGAGAAGCGGGCCGTCGACGCCTCTCTATGGACAAAAGCACGAGGACCGACAGCATCGAGCAGCACCGGGCTTCGTACGTTCAAAGCACGCAAACCACTCTGACTCCGATACGGCCCTGCCATCCGGGGTTATCGGGGGCAATGAAATCGCGGTAAGCGGAACGACAGATGGCCGGATTGTGCGACCATGAACCGCCCCGCAACACCCTCTCGCCGCCCGGCGTCGAAAGGTTGGCGCTGCCGTCTGTCGGAGAGTCCGCATAGTTGGTGCTCGCCCGGTCGAGACAATATTCCCAGACGTTGCCGTGCATGTCGTAGACGCCAAACCGGTTCGGTGGGAATGTCCCAGAAGGCGTCGTTGTCCCGCGGAACTTACCCGTCGGGCCCTGGTCATAAGCGCCCGAGCCGTAAGTCACGCCGTCATAAACATCGGAAGCAATGCTCCTGCCGTTGTTGTCGCCGCATATGGCACCACCCGCTCCGCAGTAGTTCGCAAGTTCCGTGGTGAGCGTCGGTCCGACATTGAACGGGCCGGTCGTCCCGGCGCGACAGGCGTATTCCCATTCGGCTTCGCTCGGCAGGCGATAGTCGCGCCCGGCGATTTCCGACAGGCGGCGGCAGAACTCATCCGCTTCATTCCAGGTGACGCTCTCGACCGGCAGATGGTCGCCTCTGAAGAATGACGGAAACGGTTGGAGATCATAAGAAGTCTTGTCCGGGCGCTTCGTCACCACGGCCGTCCATTGCGCCTGTGTGACCGGGGAGGCGCCGATGAAGAAGGAGCTCACAGTCACCTGGCGCCGAGGCCCTTCGTTGGGCCGACGCTCGGGCTCGTACATCGGCGAGCCCATGAGGAAGGTCCCGCTCGGTATCGCAACCATGTTGATGCCGACGTCGGACGTCAGCGCTTCGGTGAACATGGAGGCGGCGGCTTTCTCCGTTGGCAACGGCGTCCCCTTCTCATCGACGGTCGCATAGTTGAAGCCAACTTGGCGCAAAACCGGCCTCGGCGGCGTCAAAATGAGCCGGCGAATGAACGGTGCGGCGATGCCTAAGCCGGTCGCGGAAGCGGCAATTGCAGCCGCACCCAGCACGCGCCTTCGAGTCAACCAACCGCGCGCTTCCGCTCCGGCAGAGTGCGTCCCTCCCGGGCTCGATGGAGCCGCTGCCGATTCCTTCAGCCCCCTCTTCGTCTCCGCGGCCGTCGAGAGATCGGTGTTGCCGATCCCCAGCCGATGCGCCAATTCCCGGACGTCGGAATGCCATCGGGTGTGGCCGAGCTCGAACCCGTTCCGGAACGCCAATTCCTTTAGATCGTCGGGCAAGCGCTCCGGCGCCGGCATCGTGGCTCCCTGGACGAGCACCGGCGTGACGGGGATGTTCCGGACGAGCGCGGTGGCGATCTCCTGGCGCAAATAATCGCCGGGGTCCTCCAGACGGCGCTTCCCCGCAGGATCCTTCGCGTCAAGCCAGCCAGGACCGATCAGCGCCAGCAACACGTCGCAGGTTTCCAAGCGTTCGTGCAGGGCCTGACGGAAATCACGCCCGAGCGCGATGCTGTCGACATCCATGAACACCGAGTCCTCGCCGACATATTTCGCCAGCGCGATCGAGAGGGCTCTCGCCTGACCTTCGGAATCTTCCCGCCTGTAGCTGATGAAAATCCCGCTCAACCGCGGTGCCTCCCCGCCTGGCTAACCGGCAGCATCGCCGAAGGCCACGCCCGCCCCCGCCGCGGGTGCCACATCACGGGACCCTATTGGTTGTCGCCGCACAAAAGAGACTGGGGGTCGGTCTTGCGGCGATCCCCCGGACAGTCCGCCTGAGGAACAGCCCTGAAGAAGTTCGACCCTCCGAGTCCGCCCGCTCCGCCGCCCATCCCACTGCCGGAGCCACCCATACCACCACCAAAGCCGCCCATCCCACTTTCGGAGCCGCCCATGCCACTGCCTAAGCCCCCCATACCGCCGCCGCAAGGCCCGCAACGGATCCCGCCGCCGCCGCCCATTCCGCCTCCTCTGGCGAGCACGACCCCGTCCGTGACGGCGGCGGAAGGGCCGCAGGAGAAACAACCAGGCCACGCCGCGGCAGCAGCGCCCGCGCAACCCAAGATCAAACTCAATGCAACGATCGTCGGCAGCCGGCCCATTTGAGAGCCCTTTGAGAACGAACCCGAATCGAGACCACGCCGCCTCAATATATCGCCACGATGTCGCGTGCCGCGCAATAGAGCTGCGCCAGGCACGGCGCGAAGGTCACTCGGAGCTTGACGCCGGAATCACGTCGAACGGCTTCGCTTCCGACTGGCGACCCTTGCCGAAAAGAAGCATGTCCCGCGGAACGAAGCACCATTCAGCAGCTGACCGTCTACCGGCGACTCAAGAATGGCCGGCTCCCGGTGAGCCGACGGCAAACTCAACGACCTGCGGCACGTCGTCGACCCTGACCACCAAATTCCAAGACCCGCCTTCACGTCTCTCTTGCGGGCATCTCTCCAGGATCAAATATCGATATTTTTAATATTGTCTACGATGAACGGGCCAACCTTTTGCTCGAGAGCTTCGCTGGATGTTGCAATCGTCTGCGGACTCAGGCTCATCTCGGAGTGGCCGGATTTCAGCGTTGCATCTGACGACGTGAACTTGAAGAACAGAACCTGGGTCAGAACCTGCGCGCCCTGCAAACAAAAATATGCGGATTTCAAGGTCGCTCCCCCTCCAGGTCCGCCGTCGACATAGCTTAGCCCGAAGTTGGAGGAGTTGATCCTGCTGCTTTTCTGCTCAAAGACCGTGATCCACGGGGCGTCTTGATCCATCGACTCGAGACCCTTGAGCACAGCAAGGATGATCGAAACCGCCGCAGCACCGGGCCCGAAGATGGCCGTAACAATCGGAATAATCGCCTTGTGCAACGCCGCATTCTGGTCGGAAATGGTCTGTTCATTGAATTCGCCCAGCGTTGATTGCCATCCGATCTTCTTCATCACGCTGTTGAAGGCGTCGAACCAGGCGATCGGGTCGGGATTCCCGGCCGTCGCTTTGTCCGCTGCGAGTTGGCCGAGGAGCAAGCCATCGCTGATCGCGGGCCGGATCGATTGAGGCACTGTGTTGCTGAACTCAGCCATCTGCGAGCCGACCGTCACGGCCTGCGCAACCGAAGTGAAGGCCGGAGGCGGCTCCTGCTCAGCGGCTCCTCTTCTCGGCGCCGATGGCAGGTCGAGACTTTGGATGTAGGAGACAATCTCAGACATAATGCCCTCCCTTGAAATGCAGCCTTCCTGATGCTGCGTAACTGGTTAGCCGGGCCGTTCAGCCATGTTCATCGTCCCGATGATGACCAGGCGTCAATCGGGTCGTTTGGTGAAATATCCGGCACGCGTTCGATGTGGTCCGTCTCGCCGAAATCGACCTCGCCCGCGCCCCGCCGGACATATCCCGGCACTCCGGCCGCTGCTCGCAGATCATTGAGGCGATTGAGCCATCCGGCGAGAAATCTAGCCTGCCCGGGCGCTTGCGCGAAATGGCGGTAGAGCGCCTCGCGAATTGAACAATAACGTGCGCTCGTGTCAGGCGGGTTACAGGCACTGCAAGCTTTCTGCGTCTCTTGCCCGAAAACGCCGTCCGCGCCGACGCCGACGGCCTGCTGGAGCATCTTCACGGCGCGGACCGGCCCCATGTTGACGGCGGTGTCGAACTGGACGAGGTCGATGTGCGACTGAAGGACATTACACAAAGCTTTCTTCCAATAATTGTCCGCGTAGATGGCGGAGACTTCTGCATCGGTGATGTTGGCGACGTCCGCGCCGGCTTGCTCCCCCTGGCTTGCTCGCCAGGCGTCATAGACCCTCTGGGTCACGCCCTTCATGGTGCGGCCTCCATGGTCGCTCGGATCGTCCGCGAACCCACCTTCCCAGCGAAGAACAAACGCCAGAGCATCATGGTAGGCGCCATCCATGACCAGTTCCTTCCTCCTTTGTTGTGGCCAGATGAATTCACTTGGCCAGGAATTCAGTTTCGATGAATTGTCCAAGCTCTGCGATCCACTTGACGATGCTCTTACGCGTCGCGGCGGTGTTGCATGCCCCGCCTGCGAAAATATCCTCGCAGAATTCAAGCTGCTCGGTCACTGACTGCATCTTGACCGGCGACCCAATATGCCGCCACGCGCGGCTATATGCATCCTTGATTTTGTCCATCTCTTCCGGGGGCGACGCCCGTATGACGGCCAGGTTCGTCCGAGCGTCCGCCGACCGGATGAGTTTCCAGAAGTCCGCCTCGTCGGGCTGCACCTGCTCGATCATGCGCTGCAGGTCCTGGCCGACTTTTGGGTCGCAAGCCGTTCCATCCCGCACGGCCATGCAGATCGCAGCGTTGCAAGCCATGAGCCGCGGATAATCTGGGTCTTTTCCGCCCAGCCCGACGGCATCGTCGAAGCACTGCTTCATCCTGCCGAGAGCGTCGTCCGCGGCAGGGCTCGACGGCTGAACTTGGGCAAGCCTTTTCCAGCACCCGCCCTGGAGCGAGAGGCGCTCTGCCGTCCGCCCAACGGTTTCGGTGAGGGTTTCCAGCATGCGCAGCGACGCTTGGATCGCCGTGACAGTATCCGCTGGATTTCGCCCGCCCGTCGGCAGCATGCGAAATTCCGTGACGGCGTTGCGGGCGCTGAGATTGGCGAGTTGCTCGACCGCTCTCAGCTTGAAGCCTGCGCTCTCATTTTTGATCGCGGTCCAATAGTAATCGATCGCCTCGGGGAGATCGCCAAGCTCCTCCCGCGCCTCCGCCAAAGCGGCGCACAGCGACGCAGATTTGAGCCAGTCCCGCCGCTTCGCTTCGTCCTCGATTCTGACGAGTCGCTTTCGCTGAACCGCCAGATCGCGCTCCAAGCCGACGTTCACGTCTGCGCTGATCTGCTCGGCCATGGCAATCGCTTCCGAAACGGCGACAAACTGGTCGGTATCGTCAGTGCCTTCCGGCTTCGCCGTCAAGATGCGCAAGCGATAGTCGGGGTCCCCATAGCACTGGAATGCGCCCCAGGTGTTGCTGTTCGGCTTCGCCGCGTAAACCGCCTTTCTCGCCAGCAGCGTCGCGTCGCCAAAGCTCGCCCCCTCGAGCATCTGCTCATAGAAGGTCGTGCCGAACGTCCTCGCCCCGTCGTCGTCGACCTCCCAGCCCGCAACGATGACGCAGCGCACGCCAAGCTGGACCAATTGGACGGCGACGCTTGCCGCCAATTCTGGTCGCCCCTCAAGACTTTCCTGCCGCGCCTTGTCTTCGGCTGCGGCGTCGATCTTGCCGAGGTTGCAGCAATTGACAAAGAAGATGCTGGGGCTGACGGGCAGCTTCGACAGTTCCGAGGGTCCCATGATGATTCCGCTGCCGAGAATGACGCCGGTCCGCTTGATCCCGTCGCCCCCGGGGATTGGATAATCGACGACACCATGGGCAGAAATGTGAACGATTTCCCAAGCCTGCCCCAGAAGCTGCTTGAAAATCTGTTCAGGCGTCGCCGCGGCAGTCACCAGCAACGTCACCTCATGGCTTTGCTTCGTCCCGCCCAAGAGATCGGCGATGGCTCGCGCCTCGGCTTCGGCTCCCGGAAGCCTGGGAAATCCCTGCATCGGTTCCGCCCCTGGATCGCCGATGATAAGGGCCTTGGGCACGCCATGGGAGGCGACGATCTTCTCCGAGAACTGGGACTGCAACAATTGGCGGATCAACCCGGAGCGAACGGCAGGAGGCTCGCGTGTCAGCTCGTTCGCGTCTTCGGCGGTTAACCAGGGTCGCCGATCGTCCAGTAATTCCCATGGAAACGCCGCGCTCCGCTCGTCAAGGATAAGCCGCCGGTTTCGCTCCTCGGCACTCCGGTGCTTCAGCGATTCGGGCAACAGCAATTCGAACAAGATCCGCCCCGGCGAGGTCGGCGCGCCGTCGAGGTCGATGTTTCGGGTCGTCCTGCGTAGCAGCGGTGCAACGACGTCGAGGTTAGCGGCGATGGTTCGCGCCTCGGCCCGCGCGAAGCCTCCGCCCACGGTGAACGAGAGGCAGCGATCCTCCGGCCCGTCGACTTGGGGCATAGTGATCTGGACCGGCCGCCACCAGTTCGGGTCCTGTGCGATGGGCGCATGTCGGCGACCCCCGTCCCGTTGGCTGAACGCGGGCGTTGGCCCGAAGCTGTCCTTCAGAACGGGGTCGCTCTGTATCGCCTTTTTCGCGATGCGCCATGTCTCATATGCGCGATCTTCGTAGAGCTCAGTGATTTCGAGGGCACCGAACCGGACACCCGAGTTCCGCAGTCCCGCGAGTATTGCGTTCGCCTGGCTCGTCGCTTGCAGGAGCGCATGCACGCAGCTCGTACGGTCGATGCCGCCTTCTCCGGCGCCGACGAGCACTGCACTTAACCCCAGTCGCGTCTTCGGTTCCTCCCCGGCCAGATCCATCGTCTCGGCCGCGAACGCCAGGATCCCTTGCCGCAATGTATCGCGAAGCGTCCCGATCGAGAGATCGGCCGGCTCGCCGAGCCCGACTACCAGCGCCCCGCGAGGCTTCGAGTTCGGATCAAGAAGGATGGCGTTCGTTCCGATCCGGCCCGGGTACAAGCCAATCTTGCGCCGTTCTGAGAGCCTGGAATTGAGCGCCTTGTCTAACCGTGCTTCCGTACCGGCAAAAGTATCGCCGTTGTAGTGGCCGACGAGCACGGGAAATTGCGCGAACGCCAGGTGCCCATGGACGATAGAGAGCTCAATCCTGTCGTCCAGGGACTTGGGCTGCTGGATATTTAGACTTATCACGAGCCGACCATCACTGGAACAATAGCTCGGATCCGGCCCATTGGCACATAGCCACTCCCAATTCCCACCTATCGAGACTCACATAGCGACCTACGGCTGTCTCACGTTCCGCCACAAGTCCTGGTTTGCCGCCATTTTTTGAGCTTTTATTTTCCAAACCATATACCACACCATACGCGGTACCGTAGCCGGGGATCGTCCAGCCTCGTTTTCCGACTCATCCATCAGGGTTGGCATTCCCGCAATTAAGCTGATGTGCAAAGAAGAGATTCCATGCGGGTGGAAGGCGATCGGGAGGTGATAGCGTGAGGTTGCTGACCCTTCAGAAAGAAGAACGATCGATGCCTCGCACCGCCCGCACCCACACCCGACAGCCGCCGCCCTGGAATACGATACCGCGTTGTTCGCGGCGTTGGAAATGAGCCGATCAAGCTGAGTGCTTGCAGTGAATGTCCTGGACCGTGACGAAAGCAGCAAATATCGAACTACCGTCGGCGATGGTGCAGCGCTTTTGAATCTAGTGAGTCGCGTCGCGTAAGCAGACGGTCTATTGTCGAGAAGCGAACTTGTGCCAGCATCTCATTCGACGAAAGACGAAAGACTGCATGCAGCGATCTCTTCTCTTTACGGGACACATGGTCGATCTGCCGGATCGCGTGGAGCCACGCTTTCCGCCGACGCTTGAGCCGGCTGCACGAGCGCGGATCGAGCGAGCGATCGCGAGGGCCGCCGATATAAACGCGTCGCACACGGGGCTCGCAGGCGATGCGTCGCTACTTGGATTTGCGAGTGCGGCCCGCGGCGGCGATATTCTGTTTCACGAGGCGTGCCGCCGCCAAGGCATCGACACCGTGATCGTTTTGCCTTTCGCGCGCGAAGTGTTCATCAATCGATCGGTGGCAGGCCTTGACAGCGGTGAGTGGCCTGCACGGTTCAAAGCGATCTGGGCCAAAACGCCACTCGAGCGCCGCCATGTGCTCGACCGGCGACTGGACGACGACGACGCGTTCTCGGCCTGCAACATTCGGCTACTGGAGCTTGCGCGCCAACACGGCCAAGTCACGCTGATTGCCCTTTGGGATGGTCGCGAGGGCAGGATTGGCGGCACCGGCGACCTCATCAAGCACATGAGGAATGCCGGGCGCGTCGAAATCATCTCGCTCAATAGATGGTTACCAAAATCAGAGAAAGAAATCGCGTCGTCATAGCCCGGCGGGAACCGGAGAATATAGGCGCGTGTGGGTGACGAGACAGTACATAACGAGCATGCGGATTGCAGTCGCGATTATGAATGATCGCTTTGAGGTTCTACCTATCTGCAAAGACTTTGCTACCGCGTTCACTATATCATCGACGGACTTGGCCGTGGCGCGAATGTGCTCTGCGAAAGGAACGACTTGCCTCTCGCGATGCGTTTGATGGCGCCTCTTGCCATCGCTTGCTTGATAGCATCCTCGGTGACGCGCGAGCTTTGGCATGTTGGGCGACTGACTTCACACCGCCCCCTTTGATCCCGACGCGCTTCGCGGTTGCGACAAAGGTGCCCTTCTCCCGTTGGTTGTCTCTGTATTTGCAGCACATTTGGCGCGGGAAAATCGCTTGGCCCCTGCTTTCGCCGCGTGTCCGGCGCGGCGGCTTTTTGAACTGAACCCAACTCCCACCTGTTTCCAAATTTAGAAATGAAGAAAGACAGAGGACCGAGGAGAATGAAGCGAAAACGTTTTGAGAAGTTGGTTCTGTTGTTCCTGGCGCTGACGATTGCGGTCCCGCTGGCCTCGTGCTGGCGGTGGCACGACCACGATCGCGGGAGACATGGATCGGAATATCATTAGTCACTCGCTCCCACGTGCGTCGGCCATCAGCGAGACTGGGCGCCGCCGGTGCAGCAACATAATTCCTGACAAAAAGTGATCCGAGCGAGATCGTGCAGATGTTCGCGCCCGACGAGATTACCGTCAGTTTGCGCGCCATGAAACGCACGATCTCGATCGGTGCGTGATGCCAGTCAGCCCCACAGTTTCCTGGTCGCGAGTTCGGCCCCGGTGCGCATCGCCTCGAACTTTGCCCACACCACGCTCTGGGCGACGAACTCCCATCCCGCGAAAGTGCCGAAGCCGCAGTCGCTGCTCGCGATCACGCGCTCGCGATCGCCGACGGCGTCGACCGCTTGGAGGATGCGGTTGCAGATGACCTGGGGGTGTTCGATGTAGTTGCTGGCGGACTCGACGACGCCGGGGACGAGGATCATGTGATCAGGTGGCGGGGCCTTCTTCAACACGTCGTATTCGTGCTGATGGCGCGGGTTCGCCATTTCTAGCGAAAGCGCGCCGATCTTGGCCTTGTAAAGTATCGAGAGGATGACCTCCAGCGGGACGTCGTGGTAGTGCGGACCGTCGTAATTGCCGTAACAGACATGCAGCCGAACGTCTTCGGCGGGAATGTTCTCGAGCGCGGCGTTGAGCGCATCCACGTGCAGCTCGATGGCCCGCATGAAGGCCGCGTCGGTCTCCTTCTTGAATAGCCCCTGGCGCTCCATCGCGAGATCGGGACAGTCGAGCTGGAGAACGAATCTTTTGGCATGGATCAGCTCGTACTCTTCCTTCATTGCCTTGGCGACCGCGCGCACGTAGTTTTCGTAGCTTTCAAAATATTGGTTCATCATCGTCGTGCAGATGATGCCTGGAGACGCCGCGGTCATGAACCGCTCCGCGTAGCGTCCCGCATAGGGCGCGCTGCATCTTTCGAACAGCGCGCATTCGGCTTCCGTCTGCTCCTTGCCGATATAGCTGATCTCGCCGATCGCGGCAGGCGCATCGAACACCTTGCTGGGTTTGGGGACGCGCGCGGCAAACAGGGCACTGTAGTCCGGGAACTTCTCGAAATCGAGAAAGCTCGGACGCTCGCCCACCCCGCCGAAACCGCTGAGGCGCTGCGGGGTGTAGGTTTGGAAGCCGACCCGTGGCTGCTCGCCGTCGCTGATCACGTCGACGCCGGACTCGATCTGCTTCTGGACCACGTGAGAGACGCCGGTCTCGGTCTCGCGCGCCAGTGCTGCGGTGTCGATCGCCTCGCCCCTCTCCTGGCGAATCAGCAAATCCGACAACGCTTGGCTGCGCGGCAGGCTGCCCACGTGGGTGGTAAGAATGCGCTCCCGGCTCGTCTTCATTCGCGACCTCCTGTCTTTTGGCGGCGGGTGGCGCACCCGGCCGTGCACAAGCAGAGAGGCTCCCGCCATGGTAGGGCTGACAAGATACCAGACGGCGGATTCGAAGACGAGGCCGGCTCAGGGCTGCTGTGTCAGCGGACATCGGTGTTCGTGCCCGATTCATCATCGCGCCGCGCAATAAGTGTCACAAGCCCGACGGCGGTAGCGCGATAGAAGCGACCGAGGAATGCCGACTTTGGCAGTGATAAGATGCCGGCCACGTTGTTGAGAAACCCTTTGATGCTGTCAGATGTCCATTCGGCAGCGGGTTTCGGGAATCAGTGCCCGGCAACGAATTCCTGGGCCCCGCAAGCGGACGGAAGCCTATTGCAATCCGGGCGGGTCTATTTACGTCCACCCACGGATCAAAACGCCAAGAATTCTGGCGCGCGGCGGCTCCGCGCTGGGTACGGCGCGCTATCTTCCAGCCCATTCAACTTGCAATCGTTCCCGATGGTTTTATAACGCTGAAGAAATCCAATGGATTCTTAGTATCGGCGTTTTTATGAGAACCCAGATTGAGAATATGACGACCATTGGTTGGGAAGCTGGCGAGAAATTCTTGCTCGCCGATCCAAACAGGCGGAATGCGCCGTTGATGCGCAACACGCTGTGTAACTCGAGAGCTTTTTGATCTCAAAAAAAGAGAGCCGCACAAAGACAGCGTGCGGCTCAAGGATGATTGATATACGGAATCTTATCGCATGATCCGTTGATGGTCGCGAAACTGTGTCAATGGCTTTTTGCGTGAACCGCAGCTGCCCGCGCCGCGCCAGTCACCGCACCTCCGGCATTCGAAGTAGCAGGCATTCCATGAGCTGCTTGAACCGCAGCTGCCCGCGCCGCACCGGTCACCGCACCTCCGGCATTCGAAGTAGCAGGCATTCCATGAGCTGCTTGAACCGCAGCTGCTCGCGCCGCACCGGTCACCGCACCTCCGGCATTCGAAGTAGCAGGCATTGCTCCGCCATGGCCACCAGCCCTTCCGCCGCCTCCGCCCTTGGCATCCACCGTCGAGATCGTTGCCGCGTTGCCTGCGAGCGCCGTCACAAGCGCCACAATGGGAAGAAATCTCATAGTCATATCGTTGAATTTCCTCATCTCGTTGCGTCCCATTCGTTACGTTGCGTTTTCTTGACACTTCGATGTTCTGCCACTTCATAGCGTCGCCGCGTTGTGGTTTTTTCGTGAACCATGAGTGCGTGTGCGCGACTTACACTCCCAACTTACGAGTTCCGCCCCATGCGCGCGGGGCCGGAGTTGTTTGATATCTCCCGGGTTAGACAACCCGAGACGCACTCCGCGACATGTGAACAAACCGATGGTGGAAAAAACCGCCAACCCCTTCCGGTGCGAGTGTTCAACCCGGGTGCTCCGGGTCCGCACAACTCGGCGGCCGCGGAGCCGATGCGGCAAATGCGGCGTGAAATGGCCGCACTTCTCGGTCAGGGTGGGCCGATGCACACAGACGGGATGCGCGGCTGAATGTCATCGGCGATTAGGCCGCATTGAAACGGGCGCAGGGCACCCAATTTTTGCCGGGCACAAATGCCCCGCCTCCACCGCTCGTCCCACGGATTGCGTGGTGCCGCGTTTTCGGCCTCGCGGTCGTGCGATCTGGGCACGCCGACACCGCAATTCTCGCCGATCGGGACTCGCCCCGTCGGTTGTCCTACCGCTCAGCAGCTCGACCTGGCTAGCCAGCCCGCTCGTAGCGGCGCGCCACGATCCGCAAGTGGTCGCGGAAATGCGGGCGCATCCGCTCCGTCCACACGGAGTTCGCGGCCTCCTTCCAAGCGGCAGATGCCTGCACGTCGGGCGCGATGAGGTGATAGAGAGCGACGTAACGGGGCGAGCCCTCGGCGGCGCGGAACCGGCGGGCGGCGAGCACGCCAGGGACTGCTGCCAGCGCCGGTATGTGTTCGCTGTCGTACCACTCGTTGAACTCGGCCTCGTATTCGGCTGCGGCGCTCATGGCATTGACCAGGAGCCCACCCGCTCCGGCCGGCGCGGCTGCGTTTCCTGGCAGGATCTGCTCGCCCTCGACGCGCAGCAGCCGTCTCACCATCCCTGTCACGCGCTTCGACCAGGGCGAAAGATTCTCGTACGCAATGGACCTGTATGCCTGGGTTCTCAGAACGGAAAGTGTGTCGAGATCGTAGGTCGCGACCGAGAATTTCGGGTTTGCGACACCGACCCAACGCTCACACAGGCCGAAGCCAGGCACTCGCTGGCGTTCCGGCATATGCTCGAGGTCGTACCAATCGTGGAATTCGTCCTCATGGGCGTTAGAGAAATCCATCGCCGCCAGAAGCACACCGCGCGCCATGCCCGCCTCCCCTCATGCTATCCTTACAATCGTGTGTTACCTCGCGCATCATCGCCTTGCCACGTTAGGTTAGCCACCTATGGAATGCGTCGCGCCTATTATTCGAGCACTGCTCTCACATCCGTCCTCGACCGCGCGCCGGCCGGCCCGCCAGGTTGCGTCCACATATGGGTCATGACGCGAGCGGGCACGACAGGAGACAAGGCGGCGGTTTCAGTATTCGGCCTTTCGGCGGGGCGGCCCGAGCAACCGATGCTTCACCTTTCGCCCGTACTGCCAGAGCGTCCGCTTTGTCATGAATGACAGTGTGTCTCCCAACCGGCCGATGGCCACGGAAGATGCATCGATCAAATCCGCGTCGCTGCGGAACGGTTCATAATCCAGCAAAAGAGGGCCAGAAAAGAAGACCTCGCCATTGTAGCTTTGCATCGCATAGCGGATGTACTGCGGATCGAACAAGACATCGAGATTGTCCGCGTCAGCAAACAGGTGTGCGTATTCACGTTGGACAAAGAACGCGTTCCATTCAATGCAAGCGACGAGACTATAGCCCTTCTGTTGCCCGAGCTTCGCCAATGCCAATGCCGAGCATCCGATATCGTTACCTCTCGCTGCGCCGACAAGCTCGATGTGGTGCGGAATCATGCAATTGTACTCGACAACCGCAAGCCGGGGCAGAAAGCGCTTGCATCTCTCCCAGATGTGATACTCCAGGCCGTCAACATCCATGACGACCAGGTCGAGATCGACCGGGAAGTCGAACTCCGAGAGGATATTGTCCAAGCTGTTGGGCCCGTCGGGGTCAACGAACTTGTTGGCGAATGACACATGCAGGTCGGCCGAACCGGCATGGGCGGCATAGTCAGCGAGAAGCTTGCGATAGCGTCTCGCATTGCCTTCGATCAACAAAGTCTTCCAACCGGTCGTCCAAAGGGGATAGACGTTCGAACAGTCATAGAGGTCATAGGCCCCGAACTCGACGCAGGTTCTGGATTTGATGCCGATTGCCTCGAAAATGGCGGCGATCACGCCGTCTTCGCCGTGCTGGGAATGCACTGTTGATTTGTAATCGGATAACCGAATCGCCATTTCGTTGTCCCTCCCTGACAAGGCCTGCGGGCTTCAAGTGCGCGTCTACCGAACCGGGTGCGGGCCGGTTCAACAAAACGTAGAGCAACAAACCATCATACGCCTCTTCCGAAAACTCGCGGACGGCCATTGAGATTGCGCAAACACCGGGCCGAGTTGAGTTGATCACGCGCAATGCAGTTCAGCCGACCGATATCCCAGTCGCTCGGGCTCGCAGGTCGCCTTTTCCAGATTCATGCCAGAATTGCCGGCGTTCATTGCGATATCATCACGATTGAATGCGCCGTGAAACCTTGCTCTATCCCCCACCGATGTGCCAATCGTTTTAGTCGGGCACGGAGGTCGGCGATGCCGTACAAAAAGGCTATTGCTATCTCGTCAGCGGGGGATAATGTGCAACCAAAAGGCGAGTAAGCGGGCGAGCATTTCTGCTGGGCTGACGGCGCCCGGTGATGAAAACGTTCGGAAAGGACACGGATTATCGCGGATATCCCTCCAACTTTCGTTCAATCCGTGAAATCTCCCCGAAAACACCGGATCGTGCTTGCACGTAATGCTTTTTATTTGTTGCTCGGGCAATCCATTTCCACCGCCTTGGCCTTCGTCCTCAACGCTGCACTCGGACGCACACTTGGTCCGGCAGACTTCGGGGTGTATTTCGTGCTCATCTCCATGGCGACGGCAGCCTACGTCGTCGTGGACTGGGGACAGAATGCCGTTTTGCTACGCGAGACGGCGCGGCGGGCAGATATCGCCAGCCCTCTGCTAGGTAGCGTGCTAGCCATCCGAGTGGTGGCGTCTGGCGCACTGGTGGTGCTCACGGCGTGCTTCGCGCGCCTCTTCGGCTACGAGCCTCGCATTCAAGTATTGGCAGCCTTGGCCATCGTCTGCGCCTTCCCCCTCGCGCTTTCCACGGCATACAGCTGTGCATTTCGAGCGCGCAACAGGATGGATCTGGATGCCCATGTCATGGTGTGGTCTAAAGCTCTGACGGTCGCGGCGACGCTGGCCGCGCTCGCGCTCGGGGGGCGATTGGAGTCGGTCTTTTTCGCGCAGGCCGTGGGGGGCGGCGGAGCGCTTGCTCTTGCCGTGTTACTTTGGCAACGATTTGCATTGCAGACACCGCGCCCGAATTGGGCGGCCGTTCGC
>Ga0123356_10004100_pt1 | contig 15136 bp, 15 predicted proteins | sample TergutEmb28metaG_2_FD_92546 | JGI IMG/M metagenome (GOLD analysis project Ga0123356, IMG submission 92546) | Embiratermes neotenicus P3 segment gut microbial communities from Petit-Saut dam, French Guiana - Emb289 P3 | ecosystem: Host-associated > Arthropoda: Insects > Digestive system > Gut ... | reverse complement strand
TTCGCTCTCAACCTTGCGGACCTTGACCTGGCGCTGGGCGACATGCACCGGGACGCGAATCGTGCGGCCCGAGTTCTGCAGCCCGCGCTGGATCGCCTGACGGATCCACAGGGTGCCGTAGGTCGAGAACTTGAAGCCCTTGCGCCAGTCGAACTTCTCAACCGCGCGGATCAGGCCGAGCATGCCCTCCTGCACCAGGTCCTCCAGCGGCAGGCCGTGGCCCTGGTAGCGGCGGGCCTGCGCGACGACCAGACGCAGGTTCGCGTTGATCATGCGGGTCTTCGCCTCGAGGTCGCCGCGCTCGATCAGCTTCGCAAGCTCGATCTCTTCGGCGGCCGTCAGCAGTTCATGGGTGCGAGCCTCGCGGAAGAAGATCTCGAGGGCCTCCATCGAGCCGTCGAGCATCGGCGTCGCGGCGCGACGGCGCGGGGTGCGCGCGCTCAGCGCGGTGCCGCGGCGCGTGCCGGCGGCAGCGCTGGTGTGGCGCGGGGCGTGCCCTGTCTCCTTCTTCTCCTTGTGCTCGCCGCGGGTGCGGCTTGTGGTGGTGCTCATAGTTTCGTCCGAATCTCAGTCGTTCGCTAATTTGAAGATGATCGAATTATACGTGTACGTAAGGTTCTGTGTCAAGGCCGGAGACCCCCTGGAGGGGTCCTATGTGCTCAACCTCACACAGCACATAGGCCTTCAGGACGGTTATCGGCAAATTGGGCGGTTGCCTTTACGCCTCCTAGAACACTCGACCCGCTCCAGCGGTGCGTAAGTGCCTATTAAGAACTGACGAAGAGGCGCGGCGGGCGGGCCACCGGTGCGAGCCTGATTTCGAAACTTGGGCGGAATCCCCTGCCCACAGACTTCAAACCCGGCTCGCTTACTAATACGTCCGAGCGGGCGCTTCGTTACCGCAGTTCTGTTGGCAACGTGTTAGGGCGAGGCGGGCGCTATGCGCTGGCCGCGTAGGCCGCGTGCGGCTCCGCCGAGGCGAGCACACAGTCCATCAGGCCCGGGAAACGGGCGTCGATCTCCGCGCGGCGCAGCGACACCAGCCGCTGCACACCCTCGCTGCGGGTGTAGGTCAGGCCGGCGTCGCGCAGCACACGCAGGTGGTGCGTGACCGTCGACTTGGAGACTGAAACCTCGAGGCTCCCGCAGGAGAGCTCCGCATGGGCGCCCAGGATCCGGACGATCTCGAGCCGGACCGGGTCGCTGAGGGCGTGCAGCACATCCGTCAGATGAAGCTGCTCGGGGTCTGGGTGCGGGATCAGGCGCACCGGACGTTCCTCCAACTCACGTGGGACAAAGATAGCGGCGCCCGCGGAGCATCCGGACAGCTCAGCCCGGCTCGCCCAACGCCGCGAGCGCCTGGGCGTGCAGCAGGCCGTTGGTCGCCAGACCGCTGCCGCCGCCGGGGCCGGATGAGCCGTCCAGGCTCGTGAACCGCCCGCCGGCCTCCTCCACGACGATCGAGACGGCCGCCAGGTCCCAGAGCGTCGCCTCCGGATCGGTCGCGATCTCCGCTGCGCCCTCGGCCACCAGCATGTACTGCCAGGCGTCGCCGACGCCGCGTGAGCGCCAGCAGCGGCGGGCAAGGCCGACGATCCGCTCGAACGCGCCGATCGCGTCCCACTCCTCGATCCCGCTCCACGCGAGCTGGGCGCCGGCGAGGTCGGCGAGCTTCGAGACGTGGATCTGCCGCCCGTCCGCGAACGCGCCCCGGCCGCGCAGCGCCCACCAGCGCTTGCGCAGCGCCGGCATCGCGACGACCCCGACCTTCACCTCGCCGTCCTCGAGCAGCGCGATCAGCGTCGTCCACGTGTCCATGCCGCGCACGTAGCTCTTGGTGCCGTCGATCGGGTCGATCACCCAGGCACGACCGGAGGCGGGCGTGGTTGCGCGACTGTCGGCGGGGGAGGTTGCGCGACTGTCGACGGGCGAGGTTGCGCGACTGTCGGCGGGCGAAGCAGCGGCGAGCCCGCCGAACTCCTCACCGATGATCAGGTCGTCCGGGCGCACAGCCGCCAGCCGCTCGCGCAACGCAAGCTCGACCGCCTTGTCGGACTCGGACACCGGGGTCAGGTCGGGCTTGGTCTCGACCGCGAGGTCCTCCGCGCGGTAGCGGGCCATCGTGATCTCGTCGGCGAGGTCGGCGAGCTCAAGCGCGAGTGCGAGGTCGTCGTCGTATTGCGCGGCCACCGGCGGGCATCCTAGTACGCTGCCCGCTGATGTCCGACCTTCAGGCCGAGACGACCGAGGTGCTGCAGCGGCTGATTCGCTTCAACACGGTCAACCCGCCGGGCAACGAGCGCCCGGCGATCGAGTACCTCGAGGCTTACGTCCGCGATGCCGGCTTCGAGACCGAACTGCTCGCCGCCACGCCGGAGCGCCCGAACCTGGTCGCGACACTGCGCGGCGCTTCCGGTGACGGGCCGACGCTCGTATACCTCGGCCACGTCGACACGGTGCTGGCATCGGTGCAGGACTGGGAGCGCGACCCGTGGGGAGGCGAGCTCGCCGACGGCTACCTGTGGGGCCGCGGTGCGGTCGACATGAAGTCCCAGGTCGCGGCCGAGGCCGTGGCTGCGGTCGCGCTCGCGCGCAGCGGCTGGCGGCCGGCGCGGGGCGCGCTGAAGCTCGTGTTCGTCGCCGATGAGGAGACCGGCGGTGAGGTGGGCGCGCGCTGGCTGACCGAGCAGCACCCTGACAAGGTCCGATGCGACCTGCTCGTGAATGAGGGGGCCGGCAGCTTCTTCGAGATCGACGGCACCCGCTACTACGGCGTCTGCTGCGGCGAAAAGGGGATCTTCCGCTTCCGCCTGACCGCGACCGGCGCGGCCGGGCACGCCTCGATGCCGCGGCTCGGTGACAACGCGCTGCTGAAGCTGGTGCCGGTGCTGGAGGCGCTGCGCGCCGGCTCGCACGGGTACGACCCGACGCCGGCGCCGCTGGCGCTGCTGGAGGGGCTCGGCGAGGACCCGGGCGACGTGCCCGGCGCGCTCGCGCGGCTCGCACCCAAGCATCCGGCGATCCGCACGATGGTCGAGCCGATGCTGAGCGTCACGCACACGCCGACCATGGTTCACGCCTCGGACAAGATCAACGTGATCCCGGCCCACGCCTGGGTCAAGGTCGACACGCGGGTGCCGCCGGGACTCGGCGCCGATGTCGCGCTCGGGCGCCTGCACGACGTGCTCGGCGACACCGCCGATGAGCTCCAGATCGAGTTCACCGAGCAGGTCTACGGCTACGCCTCGCCGCCGCGCAGCGAGTTGATGGACGCGATCGAGCGCTGGATCGAGGCCAACGACCCCGGCGCCAAGGCCGTCCCGGTGCTGCTGCCCGGCTACTCGGACTCGAGCTACTTCCGCGCCGCCTTCCCCGACCTGATCGCCTACGGCTTCTTCCCCCAGCGCCATCAGGAGCTGCTCGAGGTGACGGCGCTGATGCATAACTCCAACGAGCGCATCGACGTGCGCGACCTGGGTTACGCGGCGAGCTTCTACGCGGACCTCGCGCGCGAGCTGCTCGGCTGAACGTCCGGTTCGGGCATGCGCTCTGTGGGGGGCTCGTCCGTGAGCTCCCTGGTCGAGCGGGGTATGAGCGCGAGGAACACGGCGAGCACGCCGATCCCGCCGCCCACGCCCAGCACCGGGCGGACCCCGAACGATGCCGCGAGCGGCCCGGCCAGCACGAAGCCGACCGGGAGCAACGCCAGCGATCCCATCCAGTCGTAGGAGCTGACGCGCGAGAGCGCGTCCGGCGGGATGTGCTTGGCGAGCGCCGTCTCCCAGATGACCATGAACATGCCGCTCTGAACGCCCGCGATCAGCATCCAGGCCGCGACCACGCCGCGCGGCGGCCCAACCGCTACCACGATCGACATCGCGGGCCACATGGCGGCGGTCGCGAGCATGTCACGCAGCGGCCGCCGCGGGTGCCACCTCGTGGCCAGCAGCGAGCCGGCGACCGAGCCGACACCGAAGAGCGCGACGAGCACTCCGAAAACGCCGACGTGACCGTAGACGTCACGGACGGCCGCCGGCCCGAGCGCCTCCCAGGTCGCGAAGGAACACATCACCACGAGGCTGAAGGCGGCGATCGTCACCCACACCCACGGGCGTGAGGCGACCTCGCGGAAGCCGGCGCGCAGCTCGTGCGCGACGCTCTGCCGGCTCTCGGTGGCCGCGGCGCCACGGACCCGCGGCCGGATCTCCATCAGCGTCAGGGCGCTGATGAGGAACGTGCCCGCGTCAGCCGCGAACGCCTCACCCGCGCCGACCGCCAGCACCAGCACCGTGGCGATCGCCGGCCCGAGCACGAGCGTGACGTTCCATGACCCCTCGATCAGCGCCCGCGCGGCCTGAATCTGATCCTCGGGCACGGTCTGCGGAAGCAGCCCGGTATAGGCCGGCTGGAAGAACGCCCAGGCGGCACCGAACATGAACTCGATCGCCGCGATCTGCCAGACGCGGGCCACGCCGGCCAGGATCAGCACCGCGAGCACCGCGTGCAGGGCGCCGCGGATCAGATCGGTGACGACCATCACCCGGTGGCGCGGCAGGCGGTCGGCCCAGACTCCCCCGAACAGCAGCAGCAGCACGAACGGGACGGTCTGGGCGGCCAGGATCAGGCCGAGATCGGTCGGCGAGCCGGTCGTGCGCGTGATGTAGATCGCCATCGCGACCATCACGGCGTTGCTGCCGAAGTTGCTCGCCGTCTGCCCCCAGAACAGCAGCCTGAAGTCGCGGTGGCGCAGCGGGTTGACTCGTCTCGGCCCCGTCATCCTTGCATCCGACGTTACCGTCAGCGTTATGAGGCCATTGCGAGCACTCCGTGAGCGGTCGGACCGCTGGTCGCTTCAGTGGAAGGTCTTCGCGCTGAACGCCACCGTCTTCGCGCTGGCGTTCGCGGCCGTAGCCTGGACGCCGGTCACCGTCCACCGCGTGGCGAGACCGGGTGAGGTACTGGTGCTGTCGGGCGTGCTGGTGCTGATGCTCGTGCTCGACCTGTTCCTGCTGCGGCGCGCGTTCGGGCCGCTCAAGCGGCTCGCGTCGACGATGGGAGCGGTTGACTCGGTGCTCGAGGATGACCAGCGGCGGTCTTTTGACGGCGCCAGCTCCGAGGTCCGGGCGCTCGCCGAGGCGCTGGATCGCATGCTCGAGCGGCTGGAGCAGGAACGACGCGGCGGCGCGTTGCGCGAGCTGGCTGCGCAGGAGCGTGAACGCCGCCGGATCGCGGGCGAGCTCCACGACGAGGTTGGCCAGATGCTCACGGCGATCGCGCTGCGGGCCGAACGCGCTGCGCAGGAGGCGGAAGGCGATCAACGGGCTGCCCTGCTCGAGATCTCGGAGAGCGCGCTCGGTGGGCTCGAGGATGTGCGCCAGATCGCGCGTCAGCTGCGCCCCGAGGTGCTTGACGACCTCGGGCTGGTGAACGCCGTGATCGCCCTCTGCGGGCGTGTCGACCGGCAGGGCATCCGCGTGCGCAGGGAGCTGGACTGGACACTGCCCGAGCTGGCGCCGGAGGTCGAGCTGGTCATCTATCGCGTTGCACAGGAGGCTCTGACGAACGTGCTGCGTCATGCGGACGCGACAGAGGTGGTGGTGGGGCTGCACAGCGCCGGGCGCCGGGTTCTGCTCGAGGTGACCGACAACGGCCGCGGGCTGCCCGCGGGCGCGGTCGAGCAGGGCATGCGGGGAATGCGCGAGCGCGCGGTGGTCATCAACGCGAACCTCGAGGTCCGTCCAGGCACCGAGGGCGGCACCTGCCTGGTCCTCGGCGTTCCCGTGTGACCGGCGACCGTGCCCGCGCGGAAGACCAGGGTGCTCCTCGCCGACGACCACGCGCTGGTCCGCAGCGGCCTGCGCGCGGTGCTCGACGCCGAGCCCGACATCGAGGTGGTCGCCGAGGCCGCCGACGGGATGGAGGCGCTGCAGCGAGCCTCGGCCGGAGACATCGACCTCGCGATCATCGACGTATCGATGCCGCGGCTCACCGGGCTGCAGGCCACAGCCGAGGTCCGGCGGCGATCCGACGTCCGCGTGCTGATCCTCTCCGTCCATGACAACGAGCAGTACTTCTTCGAGGCGCTCAGGGCCGGGGCGTCCGGCTATGTCCTCAAATCCGCGGCGAACAGAGACCTGATCGAGGCGTGCCGCGCGGCGATGCGGGGCGAGGCGTTTCTCTACCCGAGGGCGGTCGTCGCGCTCACCCGCGACTACCTCGAGCAGGTGCGCCGCGGGGAGGCCGCCCCGGTCGATCCGCTCACCCCGCGCGAGCTGCAGATCGTCAAGCTGATAGCGGAGGGGCGCACGAGCGACGCGATCGCCGCGGAGCTCGTGATCAGCCGCAAGACCGTCGATCACCACCGCGCGAACATCCTTGCGAAGCTCGAGATGCGGAGCGTCGCCGATATCACCCGTTATGCGATCCGGCGCGGTCTGATCGAGCCGTAAACCCGTCTTCGCAGATGGGTACTTACACCTATTCACCCGGCTGGCCGCCCCTGCCAGCCTCAGTGTTGTGACCGAGATCGCGATTGCGCTCAGCCGGCCCGCGCTCACGCCGGAGGCCAGGGCCTGGATCAAGAACCTCCCCGGCGAGACGCGGCCGGTGCTGACCCGCGGCGGCGCGGCGGGGCTCGACCGACGCGCGCTGCTGTTGCGGGTCGATGTGCAGGCCGCCTCAGAGTCCGAAGCGCAGGACCAGCTGGACACGCTGCTCACCGATCTGCGGATGCTCGGACTCCGCCCGAGAGTGCTTCCAGAAGCTCACGTCTAACCACCGCGCAGGCCGTGGAAACTGGTCAGGGACAGAGAAGCCTCCATGAAGCGGGGCACAAGACGGGGCGCCAGGGACGCGACCGGTCGGGGTCGGCGCACGCCCCGGGGCGCTCCTTCAACGAGGCCGCCCACAAACTCGGGTCCTGGCGGGTCGAGCCCGAACCGACGCCGGCGGCTCAGGCCGGCGTGGTGGCCGAGCCGGATGACGACGAGCGTGACGTCGTCGCCCACGGCAGCAAGGTCGTGCTCGGTCTCGGAGCCCTTGGGGTGGTCTACGGCGACCTCGGCACGAGTCCGCTCTACACCGAGCAGGTGATCTTCACCCAGCACGCCGACGCCGCCCACGCGACGCCGGCCGGCGTCTACGGGGTCGTCTCGCTGGTGTTCTGGTCGATGACGATCATCGTCTGCGTGAAGTACGCCGGCTTCCTGATGCGAGCTCACAACCGCGGCGACGGTGGCGGCATGGCGCTGGCCGCGTTGATCCAGCGCCGCGGCATCGGGCGGACGGCGCTGCTCGTCACTCTGGGGATCTTCGGCGCGGGGCTCTTCTTCGGCGACGGGATGGTAACCCCGGCGATCTCGGTCACCTCGGCGGTTGAGGGGGTGAACGTCGTGACCCCGAGCTTCGCGCACCTGGTCGTGCCGATCTCGCTGGGGATCCTGATCGCCCTGTTCGCGGTTCAGCGCAAGGGGACCGGCGCCGTCGGCTGGATGTTCGGGCCGATCCTGCTCGTGTGGCTGCTGGCGATCGGCCTGCTCGGCATCAACGAGGTGGCGCAGCACCCCGGCGTTCTGCAGGGGCTGTCCCCGACCTGGGGCGCCCGCTTCATGGTCGACCACGGCGGCGCGGCGTTCTTCGCGCTCGGCGGCGTGGTGCTGGCGCTCACGGGCGCCGAGGCGCTGTACGCGGACCGTGGTCACTTCGGGGCCCAGCCGATCCGGCGCACCTGGTTCGGGATCGTGTTCCCCTGCGTGCTGCTGTCCTACCTCGGGCAGAGCGCACTGATCCTGGCGCACCCGGACGCGGCCAGAAACCCGTTCTTCCTGCTGGTGCCGGAGAGCCTGCGGATTCCGATGGTGGTGCTGGCGACCACCGCCACGATCATCGCGTCGCAGGCTGCGATCACCGGCTCCTTCTCGGTGACGCGCCAGGCCGTACAGCTCGGCTTCCTGCCGAGGCTGAAGATCACCCACACCTCAGATCTCGAGGGCCAGATCTACGTGCCGATCATCGCCGCTGTGCTCGCGGCCGGGGTGATCGCCCTGGTGGTCGTCTTCCAGACCTCGGGCGCGCTCGCCAACATCTACGGCGTCGCGGTGACAGGGACCTTCGTGCTGGACACGATCCTCTTCATGGCGGTTGCCCGAGCGATGTGGAAGGTCGCCGTGTGGAAGCTGGTCCTGCTCGGAGGCGTCCTGCTCGTGATCGAGACCGCATTCTTCAGCGCAAACGTCAGCAAGGTCGGCCACGGTGCATGGATTCCGCTGTGCGTGGGCCTGGTCACCGCGGTCCTGATGGTCACCTGGCGACGCGGCTACCAGATCGTCACGCGCAACCGCACCGCGGAGGAGGGGGACTTCAGCGCGTTCCTGGAACAGCTCTGCGCCGACCCAGACCGCGCCTACCGCGCGCGCGGGCTCGCCATCTACATGAGCCCGACCAAGAGCACCACGCCGCTGGCGATGAAGGCCGACTTCGAGCAGCACGGGATCTTCCACGAGCGCGTGCTGATCGTGTCGATCGCGCAGCTGAGCGTCCCCCGCGCGGACCCGGCGGACCAGATCGTCGTCCAGGTGCTCGGCAGCGGCAGATTCAAGGTCAGGCACGTCACCATCAAGGCCGGCTATCACGACACGACCGACGTTCCGGCCGCGCTCGTGCTGGCCCGCAAGCGGGGCCTGCTGGAGCGCGACCTGGACCTCGAGCACGCTTCGTACTTCCTCTCGCAGATCAGGGTGACGATGACTCCCAAGCCCGGGATGAGGCGCTGGCAGAAGCTGCTGTTCATCGCCATGGCCAGGAACGCGGCGAGCCCGATCGACACCTACCGCCTCCCGGTTGAGCGAACCGCCACGGTCGGCGCGCTGATCGGCATCTGACCTCTCCGGCAGCGGGGGAAATAGACTCGCGGCCATGTCGCAGGTGACCAGGACGCGCCTGGATCCGGAAGTCTTCCGCCTGCCCATCGCGCGGCTGCGCGATGGTTACTACGCCGACGCGTACTTCGTCTACACCAAGCGGTTGCTGGAGCAGAACGGCCACCGCCCACGCGTGCTCATGCAGGTCTTCCAGAAGCAGCAGTCGCTGCTCGGCGGGATCGACGAGGCGATCGCGATCCTCAAGCTCGGCGCCGGGTCGACCGGGCCCGACGGCGATTGGATTCCCGGGTGGGAGCAGCTGGAGGTGCATGCGCTGCACGAGGGCGATGCGATCTCACCCTGGGAGACGGTGATGACGATCGAGGGCGATTACGCGCTGTTCGCGCACCTGGAGACCGTCTACCTCGGCTCGCTGGCGCGACGCTCGCTGATCATGCGCAACGTCGCCGCCGTGGTGCGCGCCGCACGCGGCAAGCCGATCCTGTACTTCCCGGCCCGGCACGACCACTGGCACGTCCAGACCGGCGACGGCTGGGCGGCGCACGTCGCGGGGGCGATCGGCGTCTCGACCGACGCACAGGCCTCGTGGTGGGGCGGCACCGGCGTCGGCACGGTCCCGCATGGCCTGATCGCGGCCTACGGCGGCGATACCGTGAGGGCCGCGCAGGTCTTCGCCGAGCGCTTCCACGAGGAGATGAACATCACCGTGCTGGTCGACTGGGATAACGACAGCGTGCGCACGGCGGTCGAGGTCGCCGCGGCGCTGGGGCCGAAGCTCTGGGGTGTGCGGCTCGATACTTCCGAGATGATGGTCGACAGGTCGGTGTTTCACTCGATGGGGGATTTCGACCCGCGCGGCGTGAACCCACAGCTCGTGCACAACGTTCGCCGCGCGCTCGACGAGGCCGGTTTCCCCGACGTCAAGATCGTCGCCAGTGGCGGCTTCACCGCCGAGCGCATCGAGCAGTTCGAGGCCTTGGGCGTGCCCGTCGACTCCTACGGGGTCGGCTCGTCGCTGATCCGCGGGCAGAACGACTACACCGCTGACGTGGTGATGGTCGATGGCGCCCCCCGCGCGAAGGCAGGCCGCACATACCGGCCGAACCCTCTGCTGGAGCGGGTGCAGTGACCGCGGGTGGAGCGAGTGGCGCGGGCGCGGAGGGTGCGGCGGGCGCGGTCCTGCTCCGGGCGATCGACCACACCGGCATCGCGGTCGCCGACATCGATGCGTCGCTTTCCTTCTACACCGACACCCTGGGGCTGGCGCTGGTCCACCGCGAGACCGTCGCCGAGCAGGGCGTCGAGGCCGCACTGCTTGACATCGGAGACGGGCACATCGAGCTGATCGCGCCGCTCGGACCGGAGACGGGCGTGGCCAGGTTCCTCGCCAGCCGCGGTCCGGGGCTGCATCACGTGGCCTACCGTGTCGACGACATCGACGCCGCGCTGGCTAGTCTCTCGGCGGCCGGGGTGCGGTTGATCGACCCGCAGCCGCGGCTCGGGATCCGCTCCTCGCGGGTCGCGTTCCTGCATCCAACGGCTTCGGGCGGTGTCCTGACGGAGATCGTCGAGCCCGCCGGTCACCACTGACGCGCGGTCCCATCTGACGCGCGGTCCCTTCACCACGATCGGAGCTTCGAAATGAGCACAGACGACAAGCCCCAGAAGATCAGCATCGGCTTTCACGGCGGCCAGCAGCTGGCCGCGCGCGTGAAGCCGGCAGAGCTCGCGAAGCTGCGCGAGGCGCTGGGCCGCACTGGCGGTTGGCACGAGCTGACGGCCGAGGACGGCGTCGCCGTCTTCGACCTGACCCGCGTCGACTATCTCCTGATCGACGTCGAACAGCACACCGTCGGCTTCTGAGAGTCGCCGCCAGGCTTCTGACCCTCGCTCCGTTCTGACCCTCGCTCCTGTGGACCGCAAGCTTCTGATCCTGCTGCGCACGCGCGGCCACGACGACCCGCGGGTGGAGCGCGCGATCGCGACGTTCTCGCGCAGCGGCGAGCACGCGGCGATCTGGTTCGCCATCGGGCTGCTCGGCGCGACCCTCACGGAGCAGGGCAGCGTGCGCAACCGCGCCTGGAAGCGCGGGATCGTCGCCACCGGCGTCGCCTACGGTCTCAACACCGCGGTGAAGTACACGATCAAGCGGCCGCGCCCATCGCTCGACGAACTTCCCCAGCTGACCCCGACGGTCACCGAACTCTCGTTCCCGAGCGCGCACGCCACCACCTCGTTCGCGGCGGCCGCCGCGTACAGCCGGGCGCTGCCGGCCGCCGCGCCACTGTTCTACGGCGCCGCGGCGGTGTTCGCGGTCAGCCGTCCCTACCTTGGTGTCCACTACCCCAGCGACGTGCTGGCGGGAGCGGCCGCCGGAACCGTGATCGGAAGGACTCTGAGATGCCGATGAAGGTCGGAATCGTCGGCATGCCCAACGCCGGCAAGTCGTCGCTGTTCAGTGCTCTGACGGGCGTCGCCGCCGAGGCGGCGAATTACCCGTTCACCACGATCGAGCCCAACGTGGCCATCGTCCCGGTGCAGGACGAACGCATGGTCCAGGTCGCCGAGACGGTGAAGGCCTCGAAGATCGTGTGGGACACGATCGCATTCCATGACATCGCCGGCCTGGTCGCGGGGGCGCACAAGGGCGAGGGCCTCGGCAACCAGTTCCTCGCCAACATCCGTGAGACGGACGCGTTGCTGCACGTGGTCCGCGCCCACACTGACACGGGCATCGTCCACTCCGAGGGCAGCGTCGACCCGCTGCGCGACATTTCGACGATCGAGACCGAGCTGATCTACGCGGACCTGGAACAGGCCGAGCGCCGGCTGGAGCGCGTCGTGCGCCAGGCGCGTGGTGGCGACAAACACGCGATCGCCGAGCAGGGCTGGCTGCAGCAGGTGATCGAGGCGCTGCAGGCGGGCAGGCCGGTGCGTACGGTTCCGGTTCCCGACGACGCCGCCGACGCGGCACAGCTGCTCGGCTCGCTGACCGCCAAGCCGGTGTTGTTCGTGGCCAACGTGGACGAGGGCGACGTCGAGGTTCCGGCTGGGATCGCGGAGTATGCGGCGAGCCAGGGGGCGGGCGCGGTTGCGGTCTCCGCCCGGCTCGAGGCCGAGCTCGGCGCGCTGTCCGACGAGGAGGCCGCCGAGATGCGTGCCGACCTGGGCCTGGCCGAATCGGGCCTGCAGACCGTCGTACGCGGGGCCTTCGCCCTGCTCGACCTGATCGCGTTCTTCACCGCGGGCGAGGACAAGCCCGCCCAGACCTGGCACCTGCGTCGCGGGCTCACGGCCTGGCACGCCGCCGGCCAGATCCACTCCGACATTCAGAAGGGCTTCGTGCGGGCCGAGGTCGTCTCCTGGGACGCGCTCGTCCAGTACGGCGGCTACGGGGCCGCCCGCGAGCACGCCGCACTGCGGCTCGAGGGGCGCGATTACGTCATGAGCGACGGTGACGTGATCACGGTCAGGTTCAGCCCGTAGGCTTCTGGCCGTGAGCCGCTTCTCCACCGAACTCGCCAGCCAGCCGCATGTGTGGCGTCAGGCACAGGCGGTTGCCGCTGAGCTCCGTGCAAAGCTCCCCGCGGACGGTGCACGCGTCGCGCTGTTCGGGTGCGGCACCTCCCTCTACGTCTCCCAAGCGGTCGCCTGCTTCCGCGAACAGCAGGGCGCCGGCGAGACCTTCGCGTTCCCCGGATCCGAGGTCCCGGCCACGCGCTCATGGGACGGCGTGATCGCCGTCTCACGCTCCGGCACCACCACCGAGATCATCGACGCGGTCCAGGCGCTCCCCGCCGGCATCCGCTCGCTCGGGATCATCGGCCACCACGGCTCACCTCTCGGCGAGGTGCTGACCGACGAGTTCGATATCCCCTTCGCCGACGAGGAGTCGGTCGTGCAGACCCGCTTCGCCACAACCGTGCTGTCGCTGCTGCTCGGGATCTACGGCTGGGACGTCGAGGCGTCCGCCGGGCGCGCGGAGAAGTTCCTCGCTGAGTCGCTGCCGGATTGGGCAGGAGAGATCGAGCAGTTCGTTTTCCTTGGCCGCGGTGTCGGCGCGGCACTCGCCAACGAGGCCGCGCTGAAGTTCCGCGAGACGCTCGCCACATGGAGCGAGGCCTACACGACGATGGAGTACCGGCACGGGCCGATCTCCGCGGCAGGCGAGCGCAGCCTCGTGTGGGTCCTGGACCGCGAGGAGCCGTCGATCGATGACCAGATCCTCGCCACCGGCGCCCGCCTGATCCGTGGCGACGGCGACCAGCTTGCCGAGCTCGTGAGAATCCACCGCTTCGCCGAAGGGTTGCTGGACCTGCGCGGCATCAACCCGGATAACCCGCCGCACATCGCGCGCTCGGTTGTGCTCTCGACCGACCGGTAGAGAAGCTGTCGCGCCTCGACAACCCAGTCCTGCCAATTGACATCGGCGGCACCGCGGCATGATCCTGACCGTCACCTCCAACATTGCGCTCGACCGGACCTACCTGGTCGATCACGTCAATCCGGGCGCGGTCCACAAGGTCCGCACAGCCTTCTCCCAGACCGGCGGCAAGGGGATCAACGTGTCGAGGACGCTTGCCGCGCTCGGCCACAGCACGCTGGTGGCTGGACTGCTCGGCCGCGCCGGTCTCGATGAGGCTCAGGCCGACCTTCAGCGAGCGGGGCTCAGCTGCGAGCTTTACGGAGTCGGCGATCAGCCACGCAAGACGGTGACCGTGACCTCAGACGACGGGATCACGACCACGTTCGACGAGCCGGGGCCGACGGTCACGGAGGCCGAGTGGCGCGGGTTCGAGGATCACGTCCGCGCACTCGTGCCCGGAGCTGAGACGGTTGTGATCGCCGGCAGCTTCCCGCCGGGTACCCCAGCCGACGGGCTGGAGCGGCTTGTGACAGTCGCGCGCGAGCAGGACGTGCCGGTGATGGTCGACGCCCGCGGGCCAAAGCTGAGCGCCGCCCTCGGTGTTCGACCGGAGATCACCAAGCTGAATCTGGACGAGCTCGGGCAGACGCTTGGCCGCGAGTGCCTGACCGACCGCGAGGTGATCGAGGGCGCGCAGGAACTCCAGGACGCGGGTGCCCGGACCGTGATCGTCACGCTCGGAGGCGATGGCGCGATCGCGCTTGACGGTGAAGCCGGGTGGCGTGTCCAACATCCACGACGCTCTGGCAACCCCGTCGGCGCGGGCGACGCGTTCAGCGCCGGCTTCACCGTGGCGCGCCTCGAACAGCGTGAGTTCGGTGAGGCGCTGCGACACGGGGCCGCGGCCGCGCTGGCGAGCCTGCTGTCGCCAGTCGCCGGCCGGGTCGGGGCTGCAGATGTCCGGGCGGCGATACCCGAGATTGAGATCAAGCAGTTCGAGGTCGTCCGTGTCTGAACGGCACTAGGACCGGTCGACTAAAGATCCGCCAGCGACGTGGCCGCCTCGAGCCGGCCCGCGAGCGCACCCATGCCGAGCGCGTCGGCCGCGGTGGCGCCGGCGGCGAGGTTCGTCGCGGCGTCCGCTGGGCGCGAAACCTCGGGCGGGCGCAGCAGGGCGATCTCACGGTAGGCGCGCAGCGAGTCGGCGTGCTCCCGGAGAGCGGCCGCGATTCGCGGCCGCTCTCCGGCGTCACCGGAGTCGACCGCAGCCAGGAGCGCGTCCAGCGACCCGTGCCGGCGCAACAGCGCCGCCGCCGTCTTCTCGCCGACGCCCGGAGCCCCGGGCAGGCCGTCCGAAGGGTCGCCGCGCAGTGCGATGAAGTCGGGGACGAGTGCCGGCGGGATTCCGTAGCGGCGCTCGACCTCGGCGGCATCGACGGTCTCAAAGCCGCTCGAGCCCTGCTTGAGGTAGAGCACGCGCGTGCGCTCGTTGACGCATTGGTACATGTCGCGGTCGCCGGTGAGGATCAGCGTCTCGCCGCCGGCGGCCTCCTCGACGCGCGCGAACGCTCCGAGCAGATCGTCGGCCTCGAGCTCGGGCGAGTTCGCGATGCCCCAGCCGAGCGCCGCGAACAGCTCCGGCGCCCGCTCGAACTGCCAAGCGAGCGCGTCGGGCATCGGCGGGCGCTGGGCGTGATAGCCCGCGTACAGCTTGACTCGGTAGTCCGCCTGCTCGGCGCCGAGGCAGATCACAACCGCGCGCGGGGCCGTATCGGCAATGATCCGCAGCAGCGCGTTGGTGGCGCCCAGCAGCGCGTTCACCGGATGTCCGGCAACGCCGCGGACGGACTCTGGCACCGCGAAGAAGGAGCGGTACAGCACAAACGGAGCG
>Ga0123356_10004099_pt1 | contig 15140 bp, 16 predicted proteins | sample TergutEmb28metaG_2_FD_92546 | JGI IMG/M metagenome (GOLD analysis project Ga0123356, IMG submission 92546) | Embiratermes neotenicus P3 segment gut microbial communities from Petit-Saut dam, French Guiana - Emb289 P3 | ecosystem: Host-associated > Arthropoda: Insects > Digestive system > Gut ... | reverse complement strand
CCAAGATTTACTATTTAGCTACAAGATTTTCCTCAACGCGGCGCTGCCGCTGGTGAAGGTGATCGCCACGGACATCCCGGGGCTCGCGAAAAAATTCGAGCGGGCCCACTGCATCTTCCAGGTGAGCGCCCTCGCCCCGGGCCTCCCCGGCGGAAAAGTTGCCACGCACTTTACCGTGAACAATGGCCATTGGTCCGTTTGCGCGGATAAAGTGGCCACCAACGCCATGGTGGAGCTGGAGTTCAAGAGCATCGAGGCTTTTGTTGACTTTTTCAAGGGCAAGATGAGCCCCGCGACTTTGCCCAAAATGAAGGGCGCGCTGAAAAACATGGGCATGTTCATGGCCTTCATGCAGGTGCTGTTGAAGATGAGCAGCCTGCTCGGGGCAACGAAGCCGCCGGAGGACGAGGCCACGAAAATCCTGCTGGTCAAGGCGTTCTTCTACCTGCTTTCCAGCGGCATCAGCTGCCTGAACAAAAATGGCCACGAGGGCGTTAAGAGCTGGTCCAACCCGAGCCCGGACCGCGTCTATAGCTGGGCCGTGAATGGCCATCCGGAGGTTTCGGCGTATATTCGCATAAAAGCCGGGAAAAGCCGCGCGGGCCGCGGGGAATACAAGCGCGCCATGCCCTTCTTCACTTTGCGCTTTGATTCCCTGGACAGCGCCCTGGGCATCCTCATGGACATCGACGACATGATGGACGCCACCAGGGCCGGCCGCCTCATTATGGACGGGGCCCCCGAATTCGGCGCGCAGCTGGGCGACTTTATGCTTGTTGTGGCGGCATACGCGAAGTAGGCGGGAGGTTGCGCCTGTGGAATTCTATTGGATTTGGATCCTATTCTTCTTTTGCTTTCTGCTGCCATATTTGTCATATAGAGCCTACAGACATGCGCATCGCAGAAGGTTGAAGCGCAAACGCCAGAAAGGAGAAGTTTCCATGAGCGAAGCATTGCAACGCTTCATTGGTAAAGAATGTATTATCAGTACGACGGATGCTTTCTCCGCCCCGGAGGGTATTGTGAAAGCCGTGGATGGCAACTGGCTAACCCTGCAAAGGAAACAGGGCCAAGGGGAAATTATGTTGATTAACACGGATTTCATCATACGCATCCGCGAATACCCTAAGTCGAAGAGCGGCAAACGAAAGAAAGTCGCTTTCGGTTAACGCAACAACAGCCCGGCGAAATTGCTCGCCGGGCTGAAAATTTTATGGAGGTACCTATGCAAACCATTGCGTTTCGCTTGGAAACAGGCGACAAGAATTATGGCGAGGTCTACTTGCCGGACGAATATGCCCAAGGCATTCCCGTGATGATTTATTGCTATGGCTGGGGCGGCAACCGGCAGCTCACCTGGCCCGGGGAAGACGTGCTGCGCGACCGGGCGGTGGCCTCCGGCTTCGCCTTTGTCGCGTTTGATTTTTATGCCCGCGGGGACACCGGCGGCGACCCCGGCCTCATGACATATGGCAGGTGGAAGGACAATCTTTCCGATGTGTTTGCCTGGTGCGCCAAGCAGCCATTTGCGGATAAACGCAATATTGGCTGCTATTCCTCCAGCTCCGGCTCCATGGCCGCGCTGCGCTTTGGCGCGGAAAATCATGACGTCGCGTTTATTGTTTCTGTAGGCACCGCGATTGGCCCGGGAATGTTCGCCAAAACCCTGGCCGACCATGCTGCCGGGCTTCTTTCCGGCGAAAAGCATGAATTTTTGGGCACGCCGTTTGGGATAGAATTTTTCGTTGACGGCATAAGCCACGCGCCGAGTTATACGATGGAGCAGATCCAGTGCCCTGTGTTATTTTTGCAGGGCGGCAACGACAACCCCTATCGCTGCGCCGACGCAAAAATGGGCTACGATTTGATGAGGCGAAAAAATCTGCCCGCGACATATATCGAGATTCCGGGCGGAAGCCATGGACTTGAAAACGTGTTTGCCGAAGCAATGAATCATACATTTGATTGGCTTTCCACTGTAATTTAGCCTTAAAGGAGAATTTTCATGCAAACCATTGCGTTTCGCTTGGAAACAGGCGACAAAAATTATGGCGAAGTCTACTTGCCGGACGAGTCCACAGGCAAGCTGCCGGTGATTATTTACTGCCATGGCAGCGGGACAAACTGCAGTGGCAAACCTATGGGATTTCATGCCGCAGTGCGCGACAAAGCAATCGCCGAAGGCATGGCATACGCGACATTTGACTGCTTCGCGGGCCTGCGAACCGGCGGCGATTACGGTAAGATGACTTACGCGCGTTGGGCGCAAAATTTAGTAGATGTCATGGACTGGCTGGGTGCACAGAACTATATTGACCCGGAGCGCATTTGCGCGCTGGGCATCAGCAGCGGCTCCACTACAGCGCTGCGGGCTGCGGCAGTTGGCGCACGGCTTCGCTGCATTTGCTCTGTCGCCACCTGCGCCACCGTGCACATTGGCATGTGGGGGCAGGGCGGCATTGCCAAATGCTTTGTCGACAATATGGACAATCTGCTTGCCGGGGAACGCGTGCCCTTAGGCATAGACTTCGAAAAAGACTTTTTCATCGACGGCATCTCGAACGCGCCAATACACGCTTTGCTGGAAGAAAAAATCATCTGCCCCGTGCTGTTTTTGCAGGGCGCCAAAGACAACGCCTTTCGCATCAGCGACGCACGCCTTGCCTACGACATCATGCACCGCGCGGGAATGCCCGCAACCTATATTCAATACACAGAGGGCGACCATGGCCTGGATACTGTGCCGGAGGAGGCGACAGCGGATTTATTCGCGTGGCTTTCCACTGTAATTTAGCCTTAAAGGAGAATTTTCATGCAAACCATTGCGTTTCGCTTGGAAACAGGCGACAAGAATTACGGCGAAGTCTATTTGCCGGATCAATTTTCCGGCGAATTGCCCGTGCTGATTTACTGCCACGGCGGCGGCATGGGCTGCTGCGGCAACCTCTGGGGCTATGGCGCCGCCGCGCGGGATCACGCTGTTGCAAGCGGCATGGCGTTCGCCACGTTCGATTGCTTCGCGGGAGGCAAAACCGGCGGCGATTACGGCAAAATGACCTATGGCCGCTGGGCGGACAACCTCATTGGCATAATGGATTGGCTGGGCGCGCAGGACTACATCAACCCGGAACGCATCGGCGCGCTGGGCATCAGCTGCGGCTCCACAACAGCTCTGCGGGCGGCAGCGAAGGGCGCCGCGCTACATTGTATCAGCTCCGTGGCGAGCTGCACCACCGTGCACGTTGGCATGTGGGGGCAGGGCGGCGCCGCTAAATGCTTCGTGGATAATCTGGACGCCCTGCTTGCCGGGGAGCGGGCCATGCTCTTCGGCGTGGACTTCGAGAAGGAGTTCTTTCTGGACGACATCTCCAACGCGCCCGTTCACGCGCTGCTGGAAAACAAGGTCACCTGTCCGGTGCTGTTTCAGCAGGGCGCGAAGGACAACGTCTTTCGCTGCTCGGACGCGCGCCTGGCTTATGACATCATGCACCGCGCGGGAATGCCCGCGAAGTACATCGAATACCCCGAAGGCAAGCACGATCTCGATAATGTAACGGAAGCCGCGACCCATGACCTCTTCGAATGGCTTGCCGAGATCGGCTTTATCTAACCAATAATCTGGCAATGGCCAGTTGATTGCCTTTGATCTTGCCCAATCCAAGGAACTCCCGCTCGTGAACCACCCGCAGGAGGCTGCCCGCTTCATATTCAGCTTCCAAGTGCAGGCGTTCCAAATCCAGCGCGCCGCCATTGCGAAACCTCGTCGCCTGTGGCGCGGTGACAGATACTTCCGGGTAACACCCAAGGGCCTCTTCAATCGGAATTATGCGAACTTCGCCGCGTTCAATCTGCTCCAGCGTGGCGCATTGCGCGATGGAATAGCCGTTCGCCTCGGTGCGCCGCAGGGAGGTCATCGCCGCGCCGCAGCCCAGCGTCCGGCCCAGATCGTCAATCAATGTGCGAATATATGTCCCCGCGGAACAGGCCGCATCGAGAAAATATTCGCCGCCAACTTCGGATAATTCCAAGCTAAATATCTCCACTTCGCGGGCGGGGCGCTCGACCTCAATGCCCTGCCGCGCGAGTGCATACAACCGCACGCCGCCCTGCTTGATAGCCGAAACCATGGGCGGCGTCTGCATAATTTTGCCCCGGAATCGCTCCAGGGCCCGGTTGATTTCATTTTTTGTAACATGAACGGGCCGACGCGAAAGCACCTGGCCGGTGATATCCAGGGTGTCTGTTGTGATCCCCAGCCGGAACCCCGCCCGGTATGCTTTTCGATGCGTCGGCAGGAACTCGATGAACCGCGCCGCGCCATTGGTCAAAATGACCAAAACGCCGGTGGCCATTGGATCCAGCGTGCCGGTGTGCCCGGCCTTTTTTATGTCTAAGATTCGCCGCACGCGGTTTACCGCTGTGAACGAGGTGATTCCGGCGGGTTTGTCTAGGAGGAGGAGGGAGGTCATGGGGTTGCCTCCTGTGGTAATAGACAAATATCAAGAAAATCCATACCGAATGTCGATAAACGAGCTTCATGTTGTTGATACCAGGAGCCTTTTTCAGGCGAATTATGCAATTCACGAATATCAATCAAGCCAATTTTTTCAAGAACAGCTATAGACGCAGTTGTTAGTTGCCATTCATCATCATCATGTGTTGTTAAATCAAAACTATAGCAAAAAGAATCACTCAGCGAAAAAACAGGTATGGGCGAATCAAAAAAGAGACCATCTTTTTTATATATGAAACGTCTTAGGTTCTGTGCGTCCAATGGTGATAGCTGCTGAATAGTGATAGCAAACGACGGATGAACTCTACTCGCTTTCCGCTCATCACAACAAGCAGCAATCAGCCTTGCAAACATTATGCGCAGTTCGTCTTCTTCCACGTAGTATTCAGCCGCATCCAACGCAGGAAACAACAAAGCCTTGCGCGGCGGCACCAAGTCCTCCTCCGGGATTTTCGCGAACTCCGCCTCGCACTCCTCCCGGAACTTCCGCAGTGCAACCTCGTCCATAATGCGTTTTTTGGCATACTTCAGCTCCCGGTTCGAGAACCAGAAGTCAAGGGTATCGCCAAAAAACTTGCCGATGCTGCGGGCGGGCGGGTTGGCTATGTTCAGCGCCGGCTCCATTGCCGCTTCCAACGCTTTTCCAAGCGGTTTTTCTGCCATTCCAATGCCCTCCTTTATACTGCCGCACCTTCCAGCGCCTCGCATATATGGCCGATGACCAGGTCAATCGTTTCCTCCAAAGGCAAATCGCTGGCGCAGCCGGCCGCGTATTTGTGCCCGCCGCCCCCCATGCGCGCGCAAATGGCCGCCGCGTCAATGGCGTCATGGCTGCGCAGGGAGATTTTAAATGTCCCGTCCGCACGCTCGCGAATGGCGACGCCTACCTGCACGCCCTCGATGTTGCGCGTGCGGGTCACAATTTTGACGAATTCCTCGTCGTTGGAGCCGCTTTGCTCGAACATCGCCTGCGTGACCGCGACCAGCGCCACGCGCCCCTCACAATAATACCGAAGCCCGTCAAACGTCAGGCGTTCAAGAGCCATGTAAGTCCGGGTTTCGGTTTCAAAAAAGGCGCGATCCAGGGGCTCCGTCCGCACGCCAAGTTCCATGTAGCGGGCGGCGTAGCGGTGGCTGCGGGCCGTGGTGCTGGGATAGCGGAAGCAGCCGGTGTCCGTGCTGATACCCGCGTAAAGGCTTGCGGCGATGAGGGCCGTCATGGGGATTTCCAGTGCGTCGATAAGATCAGAGACAAGCTCGGCGGCAGCGGCGGCCGATGGATCCAGCAGCGATTCCTTGGCAAACAACGTGTTCGTCGGGTGATGGTCGATGCTCAGATCGATCCTCCCGCAAAAACGCCCGCACAGTATGGGTCCAAGCAAATGCTCTACCGCAACGTCAGTGGTTAGGAGATAGGGGTTGGGAGACAGGGGATAGGGGGCTTGTTCGCCGATGTACACTTGTTTTTCGATGCCCTCCTGCATGTACGCGAACATCGCCGGGATGGGGTCCTCGCAGAACACAGCAATTTCCTTGCCCATGGCCTTCAATGCATGGGCCATGGCAAACGCGCAGCCCAAAGTGTCACCGTCCGGATGGGCGTGGGCCAAAATCCAGACAACGTCCGCGCCGCGCAACCGCAGGGCTGCCGTTTGCAAATCAACTTGCTTCATATGGCTCATCTTCTTTCAATGAGTCGATTTTCTTGATGATTTCCGTGCCGGTTTCGATGGAATTGTCCGCGATAAAGCGCAGCTCCGGGGCATGGCGCAACTGCAAGCGCCGACCCACTTCGCCCCGCAAAAAACCGGCAGCGCTTTTGAGGCCCTGTACGGCTTCACGCGCCGCTTCAAAGCCCTCCATGGCGCTAACATATACCTTCGCCACGGCGCCGTCGCCGCTGAGATTCACCCGCACGACGGTGAGCAGCTTCCCCTGCGTACGGGGGTCCTTCACGTCCCGCAGGAGCGCCGTGAGCTCGCGCTTCATGTCCTCGGCGGCCCGGTTGATATGATAGGATGGCATGATTGATGTCTCCTTAATTCCATGGTAAATAACTAAGTAACGACATATATGCTTTGTGTACTTGCGCAGCGTCTATGCCGTCAAAAACAGAAGAAAAGCGTTCTACCATATATTGATAAAATAGATTTCTTTCCTTTTCATATTCCCATATTGTTTTTGCGCTACTAACATTTCTCGCGAAGATACTTAGTTCTGGCGCAGCGGTATTATAAATTATAGATTGCAGCATATTTTCAATTTGATCATCCATCAACGCGTTTACTAGTGGCTGATAATCTCCGCCGTCAGCTGTTTCCAACGCATCAATATAGGCTTTGCGGTTTACCCGGTCCAATGTAAATGGGAACAAGTTCTCTTTGATTAGCACAAGGCTTGCCAGTAGCCGCGCGACCCTGCCATTGCCATCTTGGAATGGATGAACCGTCACAAAAACGTGATGCAGCCATGCGGCTTTCACAATCATATGCGCGTTCTTTATGTCTGAATGAAACAGCGCAATGAGATTATCCATTTCAGAATCCACCTGTTCCGGCGGACAATAGAGAAAAACCATGCCGTCCTTGCCGGGATTGTTGGGCTTCTGTTTGAACTCGCCGTGCAGTAGGGGGATCGGGAAATGGCGACCAAACATGTCCACCCCTTCCGCTGTGCGTTGGCTGCGCGTAGTCAGCGCATGGAGTTCTTTAATATACCCAACTGAAAGCGAACGGTCGCTCCTGATAAAGTCGAAAACCCAATCCAGAGCGTCGAACTGGTTTTGCAGCAGGTCCATCAATTGCCCGGAGGGGATGGTGCTGTCCGCATGACCCACATAGCTTTCGATAAAGCCTTCCCGGATCAGCGTTTCCGTTGCCCCGCGCGAAAGATCATATAAGCCTTCAATCACGCCGGTTTCGATGGCCTGCCTGCGCTTGAGGCGTTCTATAAATGCGCCATATTGTTCCGGGTGCCGTAAAAAAGCTTCCCGCTGCTCCAGCCATTCCGGCAGCACCGCGTCAAAGCGTGAGGTGTCCACCCGCAACCACGCAGGGTCGAACGAGACCGGTTTCCAGATTTGAACCTCTTTCATGATTTAGTCCCTGTATTCCTCCATGAAGTATACCTCCAAAATATCGCCTTCTCTGACATCCACGAACTGGCCCAGCGAGATGCCGCATTCGTAGCCGTGGTTGACTTCCTTCACGTCGTCCTTAAAACGACGGAGCGAGGCGATTTCGTCATCGGCCAATATCCTTCCATCGCGCACCACGCGGCACTTCGCGCCGCGCGTGACCTTGCCGGTGAGCACATAGCTGCCGGCTACCGTGCCGACGGAGGAAATCTTCATCACCTGGCGCACTTCCACGCGGCCTAGGGCCATCTCGCGGTACTTCGGCGCGAGCATGCCCTTTACGGCCCGCTGCACGTCCTCGATCATGTCGTAGATGATACGGTACATGCGCATCTGCACGCCGTCGCGCTCGGCGTTTCCGGCCGCGATCGGGTCGGAGCTCACGTTGAAGCCCACGACGATCGCCCCGGAGGCCGAGGCCAGCATCACGTCGGATTCGCTCACCGCGCCAACGCCCGCGTGGATCACGCGCACGCGCACTTCCTCGTTGCCGAGCTTGAGCAGGTTTTGCTTCACGGCTTCAGCCGAGCCCTGCACGTCGGCCTTGACGATAATATTCAGGTCTTTGAGCTCGCCTTCCTTCAGGGACTCGAAGAGCGTCTCCAGCGTCACCTGCGCGTTCTGGCTGAAGATTTCTTCCTTGGCGCTGTACTTGCGCTGCTCCACGAGCTCCCTCGCCAGGCGTTCGTCGGTGACGGCGTCGAAGGTGTCGCCGGCGTGGGGCGTTTCCGCGAGGCCCATGATCTCCACGGGAACCGAGGGGCCCGCCTCCTCCAGCACGTTGCCCTTGTAGTCCGTCATCACGCGTACGCGGCCCACGGCCTCGCCCGCCACGAGCACATCCCCGGATTTTAGTGTGCCGTTCTGTACCAAAACCGTTGCGATGGGCCCTCTCGCGCGGTCCAGGCGGGCCTCGATGACAACGCCCTTGGCGGCGCGGTTTGGATTGGCCCGCAGTTCCTTCATTTCGGCCACCAGCAGCAAGGCTTCCAGCAGCGACCCCAGGTTTTCCTGTGTTTTGGCGGAAACGGGCACGCAGATGGTCTCGCCGCCCCATTCCTCGGGCACAAGCTCATATTCCGTGAGCTGCTGCATGATTTTATCGGGGTTCGCGTCCGGCTTGTCGATTTTATTGACTGCCACGACAATCGAAACACCGGCTGCCTTTGCGTGGTTGATGGCCTCCACCGTCTGCGGCATGATGCCGTCGTCGGCAGCCACGACCAAAATTGCGATGTCCGTGGCCTGGGCCCCTCTGGCGCGCATGGCCGTGAAGGCCGCGTGGCCGGGGGTATCCAGGAATGTAATGTATCTTCCATTGACTTCAACACGATATGCGCCGATGTGCTGGGTGATGCCGCCGGCTTCCGTCTGCGTCACGGCAGTGTCGCGTATGGCGTCCAGCAGCGAGGTCTTGCCGTGGTCCACGTGGCCCATGACCACGACCACCGGGTCGCGGTGCAGAAGATCCTCGTCCCTGTCCGCACTGTCGTCGATGATGCGCTCCTCGATGGTGACAATGATCTCGCGCTCCACCTTCGCGCCGAGCTCCGTGGCCACAAGCTCTGCCGTGTCGAAGTCGATGGTGTCGTTGATGGTTGCCATCTGCCCGAAGGATACGAACAGTGCCTTAATGACTTCGGCGGCGGTGCGCTTGAGCTTGAGCGCCAGGTCGCTCACCAGGATTTCCTCGCCCACCTTGATGACCAGCTGGGGCTTTTTCGCGCGTTCGGCGGCGATGCGGCGCAGTCGCTCGGCCTCGGTTTCGTGGCGGCGCGAGCGCATGCCCTGCCTACGGTATTGGCGGCTGCGCTGGTTGAGCTTCTGCTTGTTTTGCTGCTGGTCGCTGCGGCGGCCCTGCTGCCCGCCCTGTTGCTGCCCGGGGGCAATCTGTTCGTAGCGCTCGTTGTATTTCTCCAGGTTCACGCTGCCTGAACGCGTGTCCACCGTGCGGGCCTCGCCTTTGGTGCGGGACTGCTGCTGCGCGGCACCGCCGTCCTTCTTCTTTTTGGAGAATGGCGCGGGGCCCGCGGGCTTTGCCTCCCCCGTCACCTGCTTGCGCTGCCCCGCCGCCTGCTTGGCGGCCTGGGCGATCTCCTCGCTGGCCTGGCGCTCCGCCTTGGTGGGCGCTTTCTGCCCGGTGCGCGGGGCCAAAGGCGCGTCGCGTCGCGGCTTTTTTACGTCCTTCTTCGCGGCCGCTTCCTTCTTGGGCGTCTCTTTCTTGGCCTCCTTCTTCGGGCGCTGCTCGGCCAGGGCGAAGTAGGCGTCAAAATTCTCCACGCCGCGGGCCAGGGTGTAATGCTCAAAGATCACATCCAGCTCAGCCTCCTGGAGCACGGTATTGAGGTTCTTACTCCCCTCGAAATAGCGGGAAAGCAACTCCACAATGGCCTTGTTGGTCACTCCAAGTTGGCTGGATATCTCTTTGATTCGGATTTTTTCTAACATGCAATCGTCCTTTCAGGAGGCAGGGATCAGGATTCAGGATTCAGGGTTGCCACTATTTTCTCGGCAAAGCCGCTGTTGTTGATGGTTAGCACGGCGGCCTTGTATTGCGTCGCCGCCTTGATGTCGAACGAGGTCAAAGCAAGATGCTGCAATGTGACGCCGGCGCCGCCCGCCAAAAACTGAAACTCTTCTTGCAGCCTGGGGGAGGCGTCGCGGCACAGCAGGCAAAGCTTCGCCTGTTTGCTTCTGAGGGCCGCTTTGGCGGCGTCATGGCCGAAGCTCACAAGGCTTGCTTTGCGCGCCAGACCCAGGAGAGAAAGCAGTCGCTGGTTATCTTGCGTCATGAGAGTTTGCTTTCCAGTTCATCATAAATTTTCATCATACCCGTTGAGTTTAGCCTCAAGTTCGTCATAGATCATGCCATCGACAGCACACTTAAATGCTCTCTCAAGGCTGCGGCGCTTGCGGGCTCTTTTGAGGCATTCGGCGCTTGGGCAGAGGTATGCCCCCCTGCCGTTGGCTTTCCCGGTGCTGTCCAGGAAGATTGCCCCCTCCGGGGGGCGCACCACGCGGGTGAGCTCCCGCTTGGGCTTCATTTCGTTGCAGCCCAAGCATTTGCGCATCGGTATTTTGCGCGGGGGCAGTTCATTCATCTGCAATTATAATCTCCTCCGGTATTTCAGCGGCTTTGTCGGATTTGATATCAATCTTCCAGGTGGTGAGCTTTGCCGCAAGGCGGGCGTTCTGGCCCTTGTTGCCGATGGCGAGGGAAAGCTTGTTATCGGGCACGGTGATGTGGCACACATGCTCGTCGTTGTCCACAACGCGGACATTGAGGACTTCGGCAGGAGCGAGCGCCGCCGCCACGTACTCGGCCACGTCGTCGCTGTATTTGATGACGTCGATTTTCTCGCCGCCGAGGATATCCACGATGCGGGCGATGCGCGCCCCCCGCGTACCGATGCAGGCGCCCACGGGGTCCACGTCCGGGTCCTTGCACCAAACGGCTACCTTGCTGCGGCTGCCGGCCTCCCGGGCCACGGCCTTGACTTCCACGAGGCCGTCCTTGACCTCGGGCACCTCCAACTCGAACAAGCGCTTGACCAGCCCCGGGTGGATGCGCGAAAGGGCCGCATGGGGGTACTTGCGGTCGAGGCCCGAGATATCCACCACGTAGACCTTGATCAAATCGCCCGGGTCGATGCGCTCGTCGGGCACCTGCTCGCCCAAGGGCAGGATTTCCGTCACTTTGCCGATTTCCACGATGGCGTCGCCGTTGGGTTCCACGCGCTGCACCTTCACGGTGACGATCTCCTGTTCGCGGGACTGGAATTCCTCACGCAGCTTGTCATGTTCGGCTTCCCGGATGCCCTGGCGCATCACGTGCTTGAATTTTTCCGCCACAATGCGGCTGACGTCCTTTGTATCCAGCGGGATTTCAATGATATCGCCGGGCTGCGCGCCGGGCTTATACCGCGCCGCCTGCTCGGGGAGCATGTCGGTGTCTTCGTCAATGATTTCGCTGACCACCTGCTTGCGCAGGAAAACTTTCATTTCGGAGGTTTCGGGCAGGATCTCACAAAACACCACGTCCCTGTTGTTGTAATTGCCGCGCATGGCGGTGACGATGGCGCGCTGGATGCCGTCGTAAATGGCCTCCACCTGGATGCCCTTTTCCTTGCCCAAAATCCGCATGGCCTCAAATAATTCGGGATTTTTCATGTCGTGTCATCACTCTTTCTATGTGAATTTATATTTAATAATGCAGAATGCGAAAATTTCAAAAAATTTTCGGCCGCTGCGCGGCAAGATTGATTGCGCCTGCGGCGCTAGAGATTGACATCGCTTCGCGATGTGATAACAGATCACAGATTGAGCCACAAAGCAGGGCGTACACCGCCAGCCACATAGTCGACAATGCTACCAATGAGGCTCACAAAGCCGCCATTGTCGACATACGCGGCGTAATACTGAAAGTAGCCGGGCGACCGAAGCCACCACCAGGCCGTTTGTTCGCCGTATCTTGCCACCAAGCGTTGGTCTGCCTCGTACCACCACTCATCACCATCCGAGTCCTTATGCAGCTTTAAGCCGGGAAAGTATTTTAGCACATCCGCCACGCTCAGCAGAAACACATGATCCTCCGTCGGTTTGCCGCCCGGCGTGTTGAAGGGCTTGCCCTTCGTGCGGCCCCAAGTGTTGTCCGGGTTATAGTGTGGTGTCAGCGCAATGCGCGCACGGTCTTTCGCGTGAAATTTTTCAAGGAACTCATCGTTCAGGTATGTGCGCAACGAACAGGTTTCCCAAGTGACGTCTGTAAATTCGTCATTGTAGGGCCGCTGCTCCAAAATGTTTTCGGCAAGCAGCAATGCCTTGCCATTTTCTGCTGCCAACACACGCCAATCCCATGGGCCAAAGTGGACGATAGTCCCGACCGCGTAATTCTGTTGCTGCTTCGTGGTCGTGGCAGGTTTGCTTGTGGCGGTGGGCGAAATTGTTGGAGATGTAGTAGATGCGGTGGGCGCGTTGGCGGGTTTTTCTGGGGCGGAGTCCGCCAAAGACTCCTTGCCGGTAGAGAAACGAAAAAGCAAAACGCATAAAGTAGCGACGGCGCACACCGCACCAATGATAGCGGTGATCTCCGTGACCTTGAGCTTTTTTCTTTTTTGCTCAACAATCTCGACTTGGAGAATTTCCTTGCCCTCGTTACTCATCTTCTCCCTCTTCCTCAAACGCATCCCACAACCTAACAACCGTCGTCTTCGTTCTGGTGATTTTCCTCACGCTATCATCTTCTAATCTAAGCGTAATCACTTTGCCCTCACTGCCCTCCAACACGCCAACAACTTCCTCCGCCGGGTGCGATATCTTCACGGTGACAACGCTGCCGACATACTGCGCGAAGTGTTCTTCCCGGGTGAGCTCCCGCTCAATGCCGGGCGAACAAATCTCCAGGTGATACGCCTGCGAGATCAAATCCGCTTCGTCCAGAGGAGCATCCAGCGCATGGCTCATGGCTTCGCAGTCGTCTAAATCAATGCCATTTGGCTTGTCGATCCAGAACCGCAGGTACCAATTTGCGCCCTCCTTGATAAACCGCACATCCCAAAGGCTGAAGCCCAGGCCCGCGGCGATTGGCTCCGCGAGTTTACGCGCCCGCGCGGCGACGTTTCCGCTGTTCACTTCCGGCATAGCGCCCTCCCATACATTACAAACAAAAGAGCGGGCTTAGCCCACTCTTCCATCCTTCTTCTACGCAAAAACCAAAAATCCTCGTCATTAACTGTATTATAACACAGCCCGTCAGGAATTGCAAGGGTTTTCTCGCCTGTGGCGCGATAAATTTTACATTTATTTTTATTTGCGCACTGGCGCTTCCTGGTTTTTGATGTCCTTCTCCAAAATGCGCGCCAGATCCTGCGCGCAGTAGCTTTGGCTCACGCCGTCGAAGGCGTAGTGGCCGAACCGCAGGCGCTCCATTTCCTTTACGCCGCACAGCTCGTAAAGCGCGCAGGCGAACAGCAGCGGGTCAATCCCGGTTGGGAGAAGCTTCGCGTACGCCTCCGGCAGCTGCGGCATGCGGCAGCGCACCACCCGGCAACCCTTGAGAGAGGTTTCGGTATCCGGCGTAAAGATGAGCCCCTGCTCGCGGCCCGTGAACAGGCGCAGGTCGTCCGCCACAACCACGTGGCTTTGAGCGAAGCAGCCCGGGGAATCGCTGAGAATCAGCGTGGCGCCGTAGCGGTGCAGCAGCTTTGTTGCCGTGGCCCGGTACAGGCTGAAATCCGGGGTGTAGACCCGTAGGCTCCCCGCCAGCGGCACCAGGAGCTCCATGGTATGGCTGAGCACGCCCTTGGTGTCCACCACGGTCACGCGCAGCTCCCGCGCCGGGACCCCTGCGGTGCGCAGCGCCTGATGGGCCGCGCGCAGGCACAGCAGCAGCGGCAGGCGCTTGGGCTGGAACGCGCGCAGTCCCGGTTCCAGCTGGGACTGCGCAGCGGAGCAGGCTGCGGGCGGCGGCGGCGGCGCGACGCCTTCGGGGAACAGCAGCCGCGTGCGCAATCGCCCCGCCGCCTGCTCCATTGCCGCCCAGGGAAGCGCGCGGCCCTTGCGGGCCGGTGCCTCCAGGCGGAAAAATGGCGTGCCCGCCGGCGGGTTCACGCGGACAAGCGCCGGCGGCGTATTGCGGCGCCGGTCCAGCAGCCGGCCCCCCTGCGCCGGTATGATCTGCACGCAAGCGAACATGGTATTCTCCCATTCCTGTAGCGTTGTTTCATTGTTATGTAGGAAGCGGGACGGATAATACTCATTGGCTGAATTTGATTGAGCGTCATCGCGAATGTCCTGACGATCATTTTGGCTGTTCTGGCGTTCCGCAGAAAGAAGTAACCGCCCTGTCGTCTGGTAAACACGGGCGGATACTTCTCTACGCAATATCACCGAGGGGTTGAGAAGTAGCCACGCAGTCGCGCGCGCCACCCCTCGCTTTTATTATACCACGCTTGCCGCAAATGTCAAGCGTTATTGAGGAAATATTTATTAGCAGAAACACTTGCAATCTGTTGGAAAAAGTTGTATAATGGCATTGGCGCTGCGCGGCGGCGGTTAATCCTCTTCTTCTTCGCTACAAGGAGGTGAGGTGCATGGATGTGTTGAGTAACATTTTGGAGCTCGCGGCAAATGCTCTGGCAGTTGTCCTGGCTATCCTGGCTTTTCGCAAAAAGAAGTAACCGCCCTCATGCCTAACCAGCGTGGGCGGTTACTTATTGCAAACTCCGAGGGGGAATGAGTAACTTGCAGTCGCGCGCGCCACCCCTCGCTTTTATTATACCACGCTTGCCGCAAATGTCAAGCGTTATTTTTTTGCCCCTTCCTTCCGCAAAACAAATTCGCAGAAACACTTGCAATCTGTTGGAAAAAGTTGTATAATGGCATTGGCGCTGCGCGGCGGCGGCGGTCTTCTCTCCCCCTCCGAAAGGAGGTGGAGCCAATGGAATTGATGGGCAACATATTGAGCGTCATCGCGAATGTCCTGACGATCAT
>Ga0123356_10004098_pt1 | contig 15140 bp, 16 predicted proteins | sample TergutEmb28metaG_2_FD_92546 | JGI IMG/M metagenome (GOLD analysis project Ga0123356, IMG submission 92546) | Embiratermes neotenicus P3 segment gut microbial communities from Petit-Saut dam, French Guiana - Emb289 P3 | ecosystem: Host-associated > Arthropoda: Insects > Digestive system > Gut ... | reverse complement strand
GTCAGAGATGATTTTTACTGATGTAACTTCACCGTGCTGAGCGAAAAAATCACGCACGGACTCTTCTGTCGCGCTGTAGGACAGATTGCCAACATAAAGCTTCTTGGACATTAATGTCTCCGGAAAAATGGGAAATATGAATCAACTGTGCCGCACTATTGCATGTAGGAGAGCCGGGTAGGTCTTAAGAACTTTACGGACAATCGCAGACACGTAAACGCACGAACATCAATAAACTAATTGAAAGTACCGCCATTTTGCAAATTTTTTAGCGATGATTCTTATTTTTCGTAAATTTTTTATTGAGATACCAAAACAATAATGGGATTGTTTTTAGTTTTTAGTTTTTAGTTTTTAGTTTTTAGTTTTTAGTTTTTAGTTTTTAGTTACCAAATCTTTAATTTGATTGGGAGCGGCAAGCCGTCTTCGCGCATGCTGTTTGTAAACTCTCTAAGTTCGGCGAGAAACGTTTTGATTTTATCAAGTTCAACGCCGTCGCCCCAAAGATATTTGTTACTGTCAATACTTGCGGTTATCGTTTCAACTTGTTTCAGAAAATTTTCTACCTTTGGCATAAGGTTATCAATTTTTACCAATAACGTATCAATATCTTCTATAACTTCCGGCGCTTTTGCCGATACTGCGGCTGTAAACTCAATCGTTTTTACAGCCAGATCTGCGGCTTGTTCAAGTCCTTTACTAAGCCCTGTCTCAATATTAACCAAACCGGTATTGAGTGTGTGTACAAGAGAATCAATGAGTATTACCACATCGTTAAATCCGTCTACAAACGAACGCTTGGTTTCGTCTCCTTTTGCAAAAAGTACCATTATATTTTTTAACTGTATAATTTTCTCTTCAAGCAAATCAATATAAGCTATCGCCTCAGAGGGGCCGAGTTCAAATATTCCGTCAACAATCTGTTCTTTTGGAATTAGCGGGTCGCTGAGGTCTCCCTGACTTATCTCCACAAATCTCTCACCCATCACGCCTCTGACTTTTACAGACGCGCGGCTGCTTGTACGTATAGGAATCGGTTTTCTTGAGTGGATATGCACAAGCACCCTGTTATCATCATCAATAACAAATTCGCGCACCGAACCTACAAGCGTACCGTTCATCCTCACAGCATCCTCAACCGCAAGGCTGCCAACCTGATTAAAACGAAGCGTACGTATTTCCATAGGAGACTTGCCAAGATACGCAATGTAAGAGACCGCTCCAAGACCCGCGCACAATATCAACGCTATAATGATGTAACCAAGTTTTCTGTCACTCATGATTTAAAAATAATTTACTTTTATGGAAGGATGTTAATTATTGCCTGTATATCCGGCTATTTCAGCAAAATATTTCACGGAACAACCGCTCCGCCGTTTAGCGTAATTCTTGCCAAATATAAACCGTGCGGCGCTGTTGACTCTTTCCAGTTGACTTGAGAAATCGAGCCGTTGTGCTTGAATACCTGTTTGCCTGAAAAGGTCAATACAATATAATAAAAAAATTGGAAATGTACATACAACAATATATTTTTAAATAATGGAACTCTTTTTGATTAATGATATAAATTAAGAAAGATACAAATAATATGAATAAACGTATTGCTGAAATATGGATTAATGCGGCCAAAAAAGATTTAAGGTTCGCAAAATTACAGCTAAGTAATCCTGAATTTAAAGAATACTTAGCTACAAACTGTAATCATGCGGTAGAGAAAGCAATTAAGGCTTACATTTTTTCTACCTTTGAAATAGATCCTGATAATATAAATGATAAGACTATCAGCAAATACAAGGTACATGACTTGGAAAAATTAGCAAGATATGCAAATTTTGAACTTTCGGAAAAAACATGGGATTTTCTTACAGAACTTTATTCATTTTTTATACCGACAAGATATCCATCTACAAAAAATAATGTTCTTGCACTCTTAACTCCGCAGTTGTGCGAACGATTCATCACAGAAGCAGAGGAGTTCATATCATGGATCGAGAAGAAGCTATTGCAGTAGCCGAAAAATTTGCCGAAAAAGTAGCAAATGAATTCCATCCGAGACAAATATTACTTTTTGGTTCCTATCTGAGAGGAACGCAGCAAGAGTGGAGCGATATTGATATCGCTATTCTTTTTGATAAAGACAATGAACCAGAAAATTGGTGGAAAGCAGCCGTTAGAATGTACAAAATTCGCAGAGAAATTAACAATTTCGATATCGAACCGCACCTATGGGAATACCCGGAAAAAAATGACCCGGCAGACATCGCGTGCCAAGTTATGAAAACCGGCAAAGTATTGTATCAAAAAACTTAAAACAATTCCAAAAAGAATGAACCTCCGTACCGCAGCCCGGACAGAAACATTCGCCATCCGGTATCTTGCAGCCGCATTCATCACAATACATTTGTTATGTCCTTTAACTACCGTTGATTTTTACGAACGGGGAATGTCGGCCTCTCTCCATCTTGTTTTCATGAGGAGGACGGCGGTTGTATCACCGCTGTCAAATACAGGGAAATATCCAAGTGTCCCGCCTGCTTCAGGAATAGGCCTTTTTTCCGCCTTAACCTGCCATTCCACACGCTTGTCATAATCAAGCCCCGCATGTCTAACTGTGGATATAATTCGCACATAGCCATCTTTCGCACCCTCTTCAGTCAGCTCTATAGTAATTTCCGAATCTTTGAGGTTAATCTTGATTGAACTTGTCAATCCGCCGTTCTTGAATGCGTTTGTTCCGATCATAAGCCCCGACTCCGCGGCCAAGTGAGCCTGTGCGTTGTTGAATCTGTAAAGTTCGTCAGCAATCAACTCACGTGCAGTTTTTTTTAGGGAACCGGAAACTAAGATGATCGCAGCTGCGCAGATGAGAGTTATACAGAATATCAATATCAAACCACTCTTGCTAAACCAACCTTTTTTGTTTTGTAACTTATTTTTTTGCAATTCAAATCTCCATTGTGACTCTTTACTTAAATTCTTTTAGTTGCGAACAACGCTCCCTTATCACAGAGTGCGCAGTTAAATCGTTATGTTGCTATTAAATATTAGTCTCTAACCAAAGCATTTTAGGTAAATTGGTAATCACCGGACCGCCGCCTCCACCTCCGCCACCGCCTTGGAGAATCTGGTTGCCGTTAGCGTCGAAGAGACCAATACCGGGAGCAGACGGTTTTCTGAAATCGGCAAACCAAGTACCGCCAAGAGCCTTAACGCCGCTGTTACCGTCGCGATTCCAAAACACGTTCGTAGATGCCACGCCAACAAGAATCCTGCTGCCGTTACCGCTGCCGGTGGTTGTGACAGTTCTTCCGGGATTGTTTGCAAACAACTGAGCCGTAAAAATACGGTTATCATTGCTTTGCTGCAATACGATGTTGCCGCCGGCATAAAGCGCGAGAACATCATTCCTCACATTCCCATTTACCACTCCGTTACGTTCGTATTTAGCCATAGCCGCTGAAGTAAGTCCATCGAAACCACCTTGGGTAACATATGGATCTTTTCCGATATCATTGTTTACGAAATTTGCCCAGTGATAAGTAAGGTGACCGCCTGCAAGGTCGACTCTGATATTACGGCTGCCGGTTGTTTCAACCGTAACTCTGCCGCCAATACTGCCGGACGTTACGATTAAATCAGTTGTTTGCGCCGAAGTCAGCAGATTGTCGGTCAAAATCATCGGAACATTGGCGGGATAGGGGAACCTGTTGGCTGCCGCGCAATTATTATTAATACAGTAATACGGATTTGTTCCATCAACTCCAAAGGTCAAATGAGTCGTATTGGCAGGAAGCGGAACACGCACGTGTAAAGGGTCAATATTAATTCTGTACTCATCCCCATTCCCGTCATATTTAGCTCTAAAAATATTGTTAAGTGTGCCAACAGGAATATCGCCGCCGCTTGGATTAGTTACACCATAAGTATACTCATTTTCTACCGGTGGATTACCGCGGAGAGCGCCAAATATTCTTGTTTTGTTTGCCGGTAATTTATTTTGAACATAAACCGTAACGTCTCCACGAAAACTTACTTTATCTGTGTGTTCAATGCGCATTGGCCCATTGTTGAAGTGAACCGGGCCGTCAAAAGCTATGTCTCTGAAACCGGCATCAGTAGTTTCACCCAAAATAAGGCTGTACTCGCTGGGTTCCAACGGTTCAGGCGGCGGCAGTCCTTGTATAACCCACTCAACTCTTTTGTTGTATGGAAGTCCAGGAACAGTTGCTGTTGACGTGAGCCGCCAATGGTCATTAGGCAAACCGCCGCCCGCCTGCGCCATTGCAAGCGCAACGCTTATGCCATCTAAATAACGGTACCATTCCTTGGAATCATTGCAGAAGCCGCTGAGCCATTAAGCATAACCCAGTCTGTGAGCATGAGCAAACCCGATTCCGCAGCCAAAAATGCTTTTGCATCATCGTGCGCATCCGCTTCCTGATTGACCGTGTTACGAGTAGTCCCTATAAGTCCAGCTATGCCTATACTGAGAATAGTACAAATAGCCACAGCGCCAACCAATGCTGAACCGCTTTTGCTTTTTAAGTTTATTAATTTCTGCATCTGAAAACTCCTCTCTGCACATTAAGAGTAAAAGGTTCGTCATTATTTGAAGCAACTCGGAGTCTCATATTTATCCTGACCTGTCTGCAATCAACCCGAAGTTCAAAATTACTGTTTCCGAAAACAACCTGAACCGGTATACCGCCTATTGTGAATGGTACGCCATTCATGAGTACCGTACCTATATTGTTACCATCGTCTCTAAACTGAAAAAGAGACCGAACAACGCCCGCGGTATCACGAATAAAAATCTGTTTGATGACAGCAACAACATTTCCCTCATCATCTTCCTCGTTAAAGGTGGTTTCGAAGAAACTGTTGTCATCTTCATCGGCGTCAGGCAAAGGATCACCTGCCATGACCGTAACAAACGCCGCGTTGCGTACCTGACGCGAAATCTCGTCAACCAAAATATCGGCCTGTCTCTGCATTCTCAGGTGTGCAAAAGTTTCACGCTGTGAGTTTGTATACATACTGAACAGGGAAAACGCGCCCAACGCCAATACGGCCATCAACACGCCAACAACTATTACTTCTATGAGAGTGAACCCTTTTTCGGTTGTTTTATCAGTCATGTATAGCCGCCAGTCGTTTAATTAGTATAATTGTATCCGGCGTCCCGTCTATTTCCTGCCATGTAACCCTTGCCGCGATTTTGTGAGCCGTTACGTTTTGAGTTTCACCGATACCGGGACTCATTGTAACGACTTCTACAGTATCCCGAACGCGGAAAGAGATATTGCCAATAAGTTGGCCGCCGCTTCCCTCGTTTAGAACAAACCGCACCGGTTGAGCCGGAAGAAAATTGTTGTCAGCTATGACGTTGAAAGTAGTATCGTTGCCCAATGCTTCGGGCCGCTCAATCGTAACGGTATACCGCGGGGGAGTATCCGTAGAAAAACGGAGATGGCTGAACGTAGTTTCAAAATGCCGTACAATAACAGCCCGAGCCTGCCGCCTGTTATTGTCAACAATCTGCATATCGGTACTTTTACGCACCACACTAACTACAGCAACCACAGAAACAAGCACAAGAACAGCGGCAACGAGAAGCTCCACAATAGTGAAACCGCTCCTGTTACGGCAAACCGAAATTGTACTATTTGTTAAGCGCGGTTTAGATACTCTTTGCAGATACTCTTTGCAGATGAAATAAATTTGCTGATTATCATCATAAAGACCTTGTTTAAAATAGAATTTTTAAATCAAACACACGTCTTACAAAATTATATCATAATAGACAAAAAAGTCAAGAATATTATGAAAAATGTGCGATCCAAAAATAGCGTAAATAATGAGCCGGCGCCTAAGTATTAAACCACAAGCTCTAACTCAAACCCCGGATGCTTCGCAAGGTCAATAAGAATAGGTTTTATTTTTTGACGGTTTTTCGATTGAAAGATAATAATTTGCGGCGATTCAAGATGTTCCGCGCTGTTTTTCGCGACTACAGCGATAAAGTCGAGCAATTCCGGACGAGGCGCGTTCGCTATTCTAACTTGAGCGCCTACAGGAAAAAGCGGAACAATTGACAAGAGCATTTTAACTATCTCCGCGTTAGCGCCGGTGCCGCTCATTTTTATAAGCTCTTTTAAGGCGTCTCTTACACACAGTCTCTTATCTGAATCTCTGCCGGTTGTGAGCATATCGTAAGTATTCGCTACCATCACAATTTCGGCAAACCTGTGAATCATGTTTCTGCGCGAAATATCCTTAAGAGGAGGGCCGTTGTCTCCTTTGAGTCTGAGCGGGTAACCTGTACCGTCCTGCCTCTCGTGATGCTGCAAAACCACAGCCGCGCTTGTGGGAGGAACCGACCCGTTTTCTGTAAGCATAACGTAACCAAGCGATGTATGCTGAGCGTAAACGAGTCTCTCTTCCTCAGTGCGCTCACTCGGTTTCTTTGCGACAATCTCAGGCGGGGTAACAATCAAACCGATATCGTAATGAAGCGCGCCGATACCGAGCTGCTTCATCTCATCATAAGAAAATTTGAACTTCCTGCCGATGCAAAGAGAGGTGATCGTAACATTCATCGCGTGGCCTAAAAGATCGGGGCATGCCTGCTGCATAGCTGACATATTAAGCACAACACTGCCCTGGCTTACAATCTCATCTATAAACTTCTGAAGCGCGGCGGCCATGCCGGAGGTCATAATATACTTACTGAGGTACTGGCGGTTTTTTGCGATAACGTCTTTAACGTGTTCGTTACTTTTGAGACGAAAGCGTTCCATAGCCGCGGAAAGCCCTTTTGTCGATTCACTCATAGCACAGGTCATCTCGCGTTGAGATTCCTGAGTGATGGTGTCGTCAGGCATTACATCTTCGGTGCCTTCAACATGAACAAGCACCGTTTTGTAACCCATCTGCTTAAGCCGCTCACGATACCTCTCTTTAATACGGTATCCGGCGGCTAAGAGCATCTCTCCTGAGGGCAAAAATATCGACTCCCCAAGAACCATTTCCTCATCTAATTCATCAATGTTGTAACGAACCATAAATTACCTGACTCTACGCCTTAATCCACTCCTTATGAATCTCCGGAATATCCTCCAGGAGCTGTACCGTATGCTCGCTCTTCGGCGACTGGGTGACCTCATCGGGCGTGCCCTGCTCTATTATTTTGCCTTTGTGCATTATAAAAAGCCTGTCGCTTACATAGTAGGCTAAACCGATATCGTGAGTGATAAATACGATTGTCATTTTAAGCTCTTCTTTGAGCTTCATAAGATAGTCAAGAATATTTGCCCGTACACACGCGTCAACCATACTTGTCGGCTCGTCCGCAATGAGTACCTTGGGGCGGAGGACAAAGATACGCGCTAAAAGCATACGCTGCATCTGGCCGCCTGAGAGTTCAAACGGATATTTTCCCGCAACCTCACAGGGCTTTACGTTCACAGCGAGAAGCGCCTGGTCTACCCGGTCTTCCATCTCTTTATTGGACGGTTTGTCCTTATAGATACCAAACGCCGCCTTAAGCTGCGCGCGTATCGGGAAAAACTGGTTAAAGCAGCTGAACGGATCCTGAAACACAGCCTGCACCTCACGCCAGTGAGCGCGGGTATCTGTGATCGGCTTGTCTTTGTAAAGAAATGTTCCGGCTGACGGGGTATAGAGTCCAAGCATCATTTTCGCAAGAACGCTCTTGCCGCATCCGCTGCCGCCAACAAGAGATACGATCTCCTCATCGGCAATATGAAAAGTAACGTCATCCACAGCTTTTACAAGTTTTTTGCCGTGACCAAATGAACATACGCTATTTTTCGCGGTGAAAATATTGTTACTCTGCATAGTCGCACCTCACCTGTCTGTCTCCGACAATTCTTATCTCTTGTTTTTTAAGTTTACATTCAGGACGCACTACCGGACAGCGCTCCGCAAAGCGGCACCCCTCAATAGGATTAGCCAAATTAGGAGGAGCGCCCTCAATCGCCGTAGGCTTGCGCTGCTTTTGACCCGGCTCAGCGCTGAGCATCGCGCCCATGAGCGCTTTTGTGTAAGGGTGGCGGGGGTCAAAAACTACCTGCTCCGCCGTCCCTTTTTCAACGATCTCTCCCGCGTACATGATCGCAATGTTATCCGCCACATGTCTAAGAAGCGGAAGCTCATGCGTAATGAAAATCATAGTCGAGAAGATGCCCTTTTCAAGCAGATCAAAAATCATCTTGATAACTACCTTTTGAGTAGTAACGTCAAGAGCGGAGGTCGGTTCGTCCGCAATAACCATTTGGGGATTTAGCAGTGTCGAAATCCCGATAACGGAACGCTGCCTCTCTCCCGCCGTAAGCTGAATGGGATGAGAGTTGAGTATCCGCTGCGTATCCATCCCAAAGAGATTAAAGCGCTCCACTAACCGCTCGTATATCTGCTTCTTATCAACACCCCTGGTATGGGCGGCCATAACGTCAGCCGCTATATCTTTCACCTTACGTGTAGGATTTAACGCGTTAAAAGCCCCCTGAGGTATCATAGAGACCTTGCGGGATAAAACATTCTGGCGCACATCCTCAGTTGTACGGTTCATGAGCGACTCTCCATCCACCCGCACGTCTCCGCTTGTAGGGTAGAGAGGCGGTATAAATAGTCCCATGAGACCGTTCACAAGTGTGGATTTACCGCATCCTGATTCTCCGGCAATTCCAAGTATTTCACCCTGCTCCATAGAAAAGGAGACATCGGTGACTGCGTGTATTTTCTGACCAAAACGGGTCAGATAGTGAAGACTTAATTTTTCTACTTCAAATATAGCCATAACGCTCCCATTTACTTACGTAAGCGTGGATTAAAGACGCCTTCCATTGACGTGTTAATAAGATAAAGCGCAAACACGATAACAGTGATAACTACAGTCGCGGGCATAAACGCCCACCACACGCCGTCCCCCAGAGCTCCGTTGTTTCTGGCGTCATTCAGAATCGTACCCAAAGAGGTAGTATCCAATGGGCCGAGACCAATCATAGAGATAGCGGATTCAGACAAAATACCTGACGCTACCTGTATAATAAACACCATAAACACATACGAAAAGATGTAAGGCAGTATGTGTACGAGAATCACCCGCAGAACATTGTCACCGTTAAGCCTTGCAAGAGATATGTGATCCTTGCTCTTAAGCGCGCTTGCCTGAGCTCTTACAGCACGAGCGCTCCACGTCCATCCGGTCATACCTATAATTACAGCTATCAATGTGAGTGACCGGCCCTCACGGATACTTGAGCTGATAAGGATCAGAACAACAAACTGCGGTATAACCACAAACAGGTTCGTCATCATGTTGAGAAGATCATCAACTAAACCGCCTTTGAACCCTCCGTAAATCCCAATAAGAGTCCCGATGGTAGTAGCGATGATTCCCGCCAAAAATCCCACATAAAGTGATGAACGAAGCCCCGAAAGCAAAAGCGAAACATAGTTGCGCCCAAGGTGGTCAAGCCCAAGCATGAACTCGCCGCCCGGAGGCGCGTACTGAGCGCCCGCCCGCGCCATTGATATATTGTGAACAAAGGGGCCGATGAGCGCAATGAGAAGCGTCCCAAAAAACAGCGCCGTTCCAATAACAAACATAGGAGATTTAAGTAAATTTTTAAGAAGTTTCATTACGCTCAGCTCCCCTTCCCAATCTGAAGACCGGCCTTAACACGGGGGTCAAAGAAACCTATCAGGATGTCAACAGTAAAGTTTGCTATAAGAACCGACGTGGTGATAATGAGCGTTACGCCCTGAATCATCGGATAGTCGTTATTCTGTATAGCTGTAAGCATCGCCATTCCAAGTCCCGGATACGAGAATATCATCTCGGTAATGAGCGCGCCTCCTATCATCACTCCAAGCGAAAGCGCAAGTCCGGTGATCTGAGGCAGCATCGCGTTTCTGAAAAGATACGCAAGCACCTTACTCTCCCTGAGTCCAAGCCACTTCGCGTATTTGATATAGTCTGTCCCAAGCTCATAAATACCCATCGAACGCATACCAATAGCCTGACCGCCGGCCAATATAAGAAATATTGAGAAGAACGGCAGTACATAGTGGTGTGCGACAGATGAGAAAAACGCGAATGAAAATGACGGTATAACGTCATTCGCGTATCCGCCCATTGCGGGGAACCAGTGCAGACCAACGGCAAAAAAGTAAACAAGGAGCATACCGAACACAAAGAACGGAAGCGAACTGAGCCCAAGCGCAAGCGGGAAAAATACTTTGTCAAATACTCCCCTGCGGTAAGCGGCGAGTGCGCCGAGCAAATTACCTACTATCCATCCAAATATAATAGTAGGAACCTGAAGAGCGATCGTCCAGGGTACCGCTTCCTTTATGACTTCCGTCACTTTTTTAGGATGCTTCTGAAATGACGTTCCAAGATCCCCGCGCAGACACTTGCCTATGTAGGTTGCGAACTGCTCAAGGATTGAGGCTTTTACGGGCTTGGCCAATGTATCATAGACTACCGCTTCTATAAATACTGTGTCACGCCGCGTGATACTATCGTTCGCTTCGGCGCTGTACATCATAACCTCGCGTATCTCAGGCCTGCTTACTGTGCGTTCACTCACTATGGTGTCACGCACAATCTCACGCTCCGCGCCCTTGCCCGTAACCTTAACAAGGCCAAACTCCTTGAGATACCCTTCCTCTTTTATACGGGCGTCCTCAGTACTCATACCGCTGCCCGTTTTACCCATGATGATGTCAACAGGGTTATGTTTTCCAAGACGCGGCAAAAAGAAATTAATTGTCACCGCGACAAGGAAAGTGAGAAAATACCACCCCGCCCTCATCAGGATAAACCTCAATGTCGGATACTGTTTTAACATTTCTACTCAGTCTCTCCTCTTATTACCAAATTATAGACCCGCGATTGAATGCTGTGTCTGTGCCGTCCTTAGACCTAACGGCTGTCATGCAGCCTATGGGCGGCGCAGACGCAGCATTCAATCGCAGCTTCAATTAGTTTACTTAGCCGGTTGCAGATTCCAGAGAATCTTTGTACTCGCTCCAACCCAAGGCAAGAGAGGCGGCGCATAAGGGTTAGAAGTTGTCGGCCAGTTTTTCCACTGTTTTGTGCTGAACTGATAGAACTGCTCAGGCAGATAACACATAGGAATTACAGGCTGATCCTGCATAAAAATCTTATTGAGTTCACGGTAAGCGCCAACAATCTCCGCTTCGTCGGTCATAGTAGGGATAACTTTGAGAAGACTGTCTACAGCAGAGCGGAATTCAGGAGTTCCGGGCTGATTGTAACGTCCCTGATTCTCATTCATACGATTGTCTCCGCCAACAGGCGCCCAGTTACGTGATGACATAACGGCGTCAAAACGGCTCCAGGGGAGTGACGGTGTAACGTTCTCGGCAAGTTTACGCATAACGATATCAAAATCGCCGGGACCGTGCGCAGACCAGTAGATACCCGCGTCAACAGGACCTTCGCGTACGTCTATACCAACGGCGCGCATGCTCTTCTCAGCAATCTTAACCATAGCTTCCCAGTCAGACCAACCGGCGGGAACCATCATAGAGAGCGTGGGCAGACGGTTGCCGTCTTTATCTGTCATGTGGTCAAGCGTTCCGTCAGCCTTAAAAACAGACTTGTAACCGGCGTCTTCCAAAATCTTCTTCGCAAGTTCAGGATCATACTTTACACCAAACTCAGCGGCGTCTTCTGCGTTAAAAAACTTCTTCTCAAGTCCCTGATTCATTATAAGACCGGGCTGAAGATCTGAAGCGTAGTTAGAAACCGCAAGTTCCTTGATATCATTATAGTTAATAGCGGCGGCCATAGCGCGGCGAAAACGATTGTCATTTAAAGGCGCTTTTGTAGTATTAATCACAAGAAGCGGCATAGTACCTGGAACATAGTAAGGCGCGTCATCGTACCAGGTTTGTACACCCTGCCCCTTTTTAAGCCAAATTCTCGGCATGAATGTCTGCGAAGCGTCAAGTTTACCCTGCTGTAAACCGATAGCGAAGTGATCATTGCTCTTATAAATAGGATGAATAATAAACTCAGGAGCAGGCAGTTTGCCGCTGTAAAGCGCTTCGTTACCCCAGTAATCCGCGCGGCGCTTCAAAACGATTCTTTCGTTATTGTAGTTTTCAATATTATAAGGGCCTGATACAACAGGGTCTTTGTCGATCTTGAGCTTCTGAACGGCGCTGAGGTCATTGCCGTTCTCCTCAAGCAGTTTCTCAAACACATGAGCGGGAACAATACGAATCGCCTGCAAGTGGTCAAGAATAACAAGCGGATTATCGCGTCCCTCTTTATTAACTACAAATGTAAGACGCTCGCCGCCCTCTTCAAGCTCCTCAACCAATATCTCTTTGGTGAAATCAATAGCAAAAGCGGTAGGCGCGTTCCTGAAACGGCGGCCAATCTCAAAAATAAACTTAACGTCGGCGGATGTAACAGGCTGTCCGTCACTCCACTTAGCTTTAGGATTGAGGTCAACTATAACCTTATCAGGATCGCTTGAAACAAGCGTACCGAGAAGCGGCTCAAACTCACCGTTAAGTGAGTTATAAGTAATTATCGGCTCATACATAAGATTAAAACGGTCATTGACCGGCCATGCGGCCATCCATGCTTCAACAAGCGGGTTAAACGTATTGGGGTCGCCCCACTGTGAGCCGGCTAAATACAACGTCTTAGAACGGGGAAATCCCGATTCGCCGCTGTCACCGCAGCCGCCGCCAAGCCCAAGTAACACCGCACTCACTGCCAACACTTTCAGAAACGATCTCATCATAAGTTAGTCCCTCTTCCAAATCTAAAGGTTTCTTTTATAGTTATTATAGATTGTTTTCTTTCAAAAAACAGTATTTTTTTAATCAACCCAAAATACAGATATAAAAAAGAAAATAAGTTCGGCAAAGTCTAAAGGCAATCTTTTTTAACTATAATAGAGTGGAAAAGGGAGATTTTTTATGTTATCATACTTATATGATAGCATTTTTATTTTTAATAGTTCTATTTTCGTTGCCTGCGGCCGCGCAGAATAAACCGTTATCAACGCAAATAGTGTATGCTGAACAAGACAGCGTACTGCTAATGAAACTTCTTGATGAATTCAAGCCGCGGCAAAATCTTCGTACAGGCAAGCTCATGGTCGAAATGGGAAAAAAGCTATTGGGCAAACCGTATCCCGATCACATTCCCGTAACTTTGGGCGGTAAACCGCCTGCCGATACCGGTGTTATCAATACAACCGAGAAATTACTCGTGAAATTAAACACGCTTGACTGCGTAACATTTACGGAAAACTGCCTCGCTATGGCGCGAACCGTAAAATCTGACAATCCCACGTTTGAACAGTTTGTTATTGAGCTTGAAAAAATCCGCTACCGTGACGGCAAAATGGATGGATATGCCTCGCGCCTGCACTACTTCAGTGACTGGATTTACGATAACGCTCAACGGGATTTGCTAACGCTTCCCAAAGTAAAAGGGCAGCAGCCAATTAAATTCAACATACACTTCATGACATCACGGCCAGACAATTACCCTGTACTGAAAGCCAATCCTGAAATACGTTCGCAGATCGCGTCAACAGAAAAAATTATCTCTGACCGAAGATGGCAATATATTAAAAATGAAGATATCGCCGCCAGTGAAGATGATCTTCAGGAGGGCGACATAGTTGGATTAGTCACCAATGTGCGCGGTCTTGACATGATACACGCGGGAATGCTTGTGCGTTTGAATGGACGCATACACATGCTGCACGCGTCAACAACACACAAAAGAGTTGTAATAACATACACTCCGCTCGCCGATTACTTGGCAACCAAGAAAACAATCACGGGTATGATTGTGGCGCGGCCAAAATAAGCACCGAACTGGCGCTGTCAATTTTTAACACAACGCACCGAGAAGCCCTCATTCTTTTTGTAGTGGCTTTCGTCCACCTCTCTCAGCCTTCCGACGATGGCTCGGTTCCAAGCTCTCCAAGGGTCTTGCCCTGATGCAGTCCACCAATAGCCGGCCGTGCCAATGAACTGAGACGCACCCCCGGACCATCGGCGTCCGCTCGGCAAGGCCGAAAAGCCAAACTCGTCCGTACCGTTACCACTACTCCCATCCTGAAGGTCGTCCCATCCTGTCGTTGATTTAAGGTTTCTAGCGGCATCTCTACCACCGGCAGCATCAACCAATTCGTCCCAATCTTGACGGGTAGGCAAACCCCATCCGGCCGGGCAAGCATTTTTTGCCGTTCTCCATTGATAAAGACGTCCGTATTCTTCACAATTACTCTTACTATTTCCATAGCACCAAGATTTTTTAGATATTTCAAAATTCAGATTTTCCGCCATCCATGTTTTTTCGCCTATCGTCACTGTACGATATTCTTTACCATCCCTTGGGTCGGTAAATTTTGAAGTTTGAGCCGCTGCGGGTAACAAAAACCCAACGCATAAAAAACTAATACCCAAAAATAGACGCTTGACGTTCATGAAAAAACCTTTCGCTTAATTCGTCAGAATATAATAATTTAATAAAATATACAATAAATACAATCCCGCTTCCACAAAAAATTAATTAAATATTTGGAATTGTTATTGCGTATACTATTTGAGTGTGTTTCGCGCGTTGACTCGTTTTTATTGTTTAACGAGCGAGCCTCATTTTCCCAACAACCACTCAAACACATTTTTGTGGATGATTCTCGCTCTATTTTGTGTAAAAGATTCAGTAGCAAGCAAGTATTTAGGATAGTTATCTTTCAATGTTTCTAACGGTTTAAATTCCCGTTCTTTTGTTTCGGGGTTTGATATTTCTCACGAACCTTGGTAATATCTTTATCTTTGTATGCCGACAGCTTTTCGCTATATTCTCTTTGTTCTATTAGATTTTTCATGCTATGAAAATACGTTTAGAACTGATAAGAAAAGTCTTTATTACGACCTTGATCTCATGTTTAATCTTCCGGTATATCATATTTACCTTTTATCCGTTTTCCAATGTTTTTCCGGCATACCAAAGATATACTGCTTTATTAGAAACCTTGTCCATTAGTGCTTGAAGATGATACCATGTCAAATCTGCAAGCGGCACTTGCAGATTTTCAAAATCT
>Ga0123356_10004097_pt1 | contig 15141 bp, 18 predicted proteins | sample TergutEmb28metaG_2_FD_92546 | JGI IMG/M metagenome (GOLD analysis project Ga0123356, IMG submission 92546) | Embiratermes neotenicus P3 segment gut microbial communities from Petit-Saut dam, French Guiana - Emb289 P3 | ecosystem: Host-associated > Arthropoda: Insects > Digestive system > Gut ... | reverse complement strand
GGGTCCGGCCGCTGCCGGGTGCGTGATCGATCTCGTCAGCTTAGAAAGGGTGCTGGCGCGGCGGGCCGGCGCTCTCGGAGTTTCGATCCGCCGGGGAGTGTCCGTCACTGCCTTCTCGCAACTAGACGACCCGGCCACGATTCATACCAGCGCCGACACTATTCGGGCGAGTTGGCTGATTGGCTGCGACGGAGGACGGAGCACGGTTCGCAAGTTGGGTGGTTTCGCTTTTCCCGGAACTCCGCCTGAAATCACGGCATATTCGGCGATGGTCGAGATCACCGATCCTGGCATGCTGAAGCCGGGATGGAATCGCACTCCGGCTGGCGTCTACGTCTACGGTCCCGGCCCGAACCGCGTGCTCATCGTTGAGTTTAAGGAACCGGCTTCCGACCGCGACGCTCCGGTGACCAAGGAGGAATTGCAAGCGAGCCTGCGCCGCGTGTCCGAAACGGATGCCACGATCTCAAGCGTGTTGGCGGCAACCCGGTTCACCGACAATGCCCGGCAGGCAACCAGTTACCGCAGCGGTCGTGTGCTGCTAGCGGGCGATGCAGCTCATGTGCACTCCCCGTTTGGTGGGCAGGGCCTGAATCTGGGACTTGGTGACGCAATGAATCTGGGCTGGAAACTCGCCTCCGTCATCAAGGGATGGGCCCCCGAGGAATTGCTCGACACTTACACGGAGGAACGCCACCCGATCGGCGCCTGGGCGCTCGACTGGACGCGGGCTCAGATCGCTTTGATGCGTCCTGAGCCACACGCTCGCGCGATGGGCGAGATCACAAAGGACCTGATCGAAACACGCGCAGGAGCAACCTATTTTGCCAAGCGTATCGCGGGTGTGTGGCAGCGCTACGATCTCGGTTCCGAGCATCCCTTGGTTGGGAAGAGCGCGCCCGATCTTGCCTTCAAGGACGGTACCCGGCTCGGCACGTATCTTCAACTCGGACGCGCGGTGCTGTTCCAGTTCGGGAGCCTATCCAATCACACGGTGGAGGAGCAAGAACGCTTTCGTTTAGTCCGCACGCAATGCGTGGAACCGCCGCCGGTGCGGGCGCTTTTTATTCGGCCAGACGGATTTATTGCCTGGGCGGGCGACCAAGCCGGAGAAGGGTTGGGAAAGGCGTTTCGCAGGTGGCTTGGCGCCGCATCAGAACCTGTTGATCCAGCCCGCATTCTTGAACCCCAGATATCTCAGTGACCTCTCCCCGCTTCGAGTTTGTCCCCGTCAGTTGTAATTGAGCGCCTGGCTCGCAACCCCGGACGAATGCGGTCCTGGGCTACATGGGTCCGTGCCATGCTTACGCGCACGCGGAGTGGAGCTCGCGACGCCGACAGAAAGCGCAACCCGTCTTCGAAGCCGAATCGGGGACGCGCGAGCACCCCGCTCAAGGCCGGGATTGAAATGTTTCTCGTCCACAAGCGAGCGCTCGGATATCAGGTGCACAGTACTGAATCCGTTCTAGTTCTTGGATGGGTTTTGCTTGAAACAGTTGCCAGCGACGCAAGCCTGTGCGGGCGCACCTTGGGTGATGCGCAGAGCAGACGTTGAGCGATGTATGGCCGAACGGAACCGTGAAGATGGTGGCCGACGTTCATGGTCCATTGTCGCAACCCTTCCGGATGTCTCTGGAACCTTCATTGTCGGTCAAAATTGAATTTAAATCGTTCCCGGCCTCAACACTAGATAACACTTTCGGAATCAGGAGCTTAGGTCGACGTGGCGAATTTTTCCCCGGACAGCAGGGATGGCTTATCTTGGCGCCGTGTCCTGCGGCAGCTTCAAGATAAATTCCAACATCGCGTCGAGGTCGGCGCAGTTTTTGCCAAGGATAGATTACGCTTCGGATGTCTTGTCCTGGTCTTCAGCCACGGCAGCGCGGGTCGGCGAAAAGGGGCAACAGAGCAAGCGTGAACTTTCGTCCCCCGAAGAGCCGCTCTTCAACCAGCGAGTCCGGCGCCTTGACTTGACGGATGCAATCTTGCGTGTGAACCTCCACCAAGCTCATGGTCGGATAAACAACCCAAACCGCACTTGAGCCCCCGCTCAAATACTGCTTAACCTTCTTCTGCATGTCTTGGGCGAGATTGCCCGGGGAAATCACTTCCACAGCCAACGCTGGAGCTCCGTTTACGGGCGAGCGGTTAATATCAATGTTTTGCAGGTGGTCCTCGGTAACAAACGCCACATCGGGATTGCGCACCGTATCCGTGGAAAGGCGGAAGTCCATTTCTTCAATGACGTACCCTAGCTGATAGGCATCCACGAGCTCCCTCAAGCGCTGGGCGATCCGGGCACGAACTGCGTTGTGGAAGAAAGTTGGCGATGGCTCCATCAACAGCTCGCCCTCGTCCAGTTCATAATGGACACCCTCCTGTTCGGGTAGCTTTTCGAATTCCTCAAACGTCAATCGCGTCGTGGTGCTCATGGGGTAATGGTCTCTTTACCTGGTCGCCATCTGTCTCTAAGTATAAGGCGATGATACGAGTGAAAATGGGCCAATTGTGCCGGATATCCACTTCGCCGCGCGTGGCTCGCTCATATGCAAAAGGATTTTCGTCGCCGGTTGCGACAGCATGGTTTCCGCCCCATGCGCCTAGCACTTTCAATTGGCTTCGGCCCTGCAAGCCGATCACCACCGGATTGCCCGATTGGCATTCTCCGTCAGCGCCGTGTGTAACTGCGGGAGCTTTTGCAAGCTCGCCAGTTCGTCGAGCACGAACCACGCGAGACGCACCGCCGGATCGCCCTGGTTCATCGAGCGCAGCGTCAACGTGTACAGCCATAAGGTCATGAGCGGCAAAGCAAATGCTGGTTTTAAGTGGTATTCTCACCTCAACATAAGGGCTTAGGGGGAGTCTTATGACTCAGTTCGATCGCATCACCCATGACGCCGGCCTCATGGGAGGGAAGGCGTGTATTCGTGGCATGCGGGTAACGGTTGGAATGATCGTCGGTCAAATCGGCGCAGGGCACACGATCGAAGAGATTCTGGCTGATTACCCCTATCTGGTGCGGGAGGACGTGCTCCAGGCCCTGCGGTATGCAGCCTGGCTCGCTGAGGACCGCGAGGTCGTCCTCCCAGGCGCATGAAGCTGCTGATCGACATGAACCTTGCGCCGAGGTGGGTGAAACTTCTGACTGAAGCAGGTTGGGAAGCCATTCACTGGTCAAGCGTCGGCAAGGCCACTGCAGCCGATTCGGAGATCATGCTTTACGCCGCGGAGCATGGCTACGTAGTCGTGACGTTTGATATGGATTTCAGCGCGATCCTAGCTGCCACACATGGCGAGAAACCGAGCGTTGTTCAGATCCGGTGTGACGACGTGAGCCCACAAGCCATAGGGACACAACTTATCGCCGCTTTGCTTCACACTAAAACCGAATTGGAGGCTGGCGCCGTCGTGACTGTGGGCTCCCGGCGGACTCGCTTGCGAATGCTGCCGCTCAAATCAGGGTAGAAAAAACCGCAAAACGGAAACGGACTCTGTGGCTGAAATCTTCGTTAGAGACAGGGGCCGCTCAAATAATGTATCTTGCCCACATACACCGCCAAACCAGCTCTTGATTAGGCTCCCCGTGCGCACAGAGGCTCGTCTCTCTCCAGTCCTCAATTCTCTTGAGGGAGTAGGTTAAAGTTGATCGCGAGCAACTGGGGGATGCAGCGCCCTCCGAGTCGCAAAACGCTGGTCCTCGAAGAGATCTTTACTTTCTGAGTCATCGAGCAACTCGCGTTTGATTCCAAAATCAAAAATCGCAGACACGACTCCGATCTGTACGCCGCGTCGGTTCGATTCACGACAACTAAACTTAAATCCCTCAATTTATGTTCATAGATATCGATAATATGTACATCCATGATATATTCGTACCGACGGGGAGCAATTTTATGGCGATAGCAACGAAGCGATCCCACAAACACTTTCAGTTGGACTCCGCCAAGATCAAGCGGGCCCAAAGGGCATTGCACGCCAAGACGGAAACTGAAGCCATTGAGCGGGCTCTGGATTTCGCGATCGCGGAACACGAGAAGAACCGCTTGGTCCAGCAGGCTACTGAGCGTTTCATCAAGAGCGGTATTGAGATCCAGGACGTCTACGACAAGCAGGTTGGTTAGATGCAGCCGGCACTCTTTGATACATCCATATACATAACCGCGCTCCGTCGGGGAAATGAAGCAGCGCTTGCTCTCAGGCGTGTGACTGCTGATGCACCGCTATGGTTGAGTGCGGTAGTACTGGAGGAGTTGTACGCCGGCGCTGGTGACCGAGACCGACGCGCAGTTGAGCGATTGGAGCGAGACTTCGACAGGATGAAACGTATCCTGGTACCCAATCTCAGCGACTGGACTCAAACTGGCCGTGTGCTTGCTTGGTTGGCGACCAAGCATGGTTATGAACGGATCGGACAGGGGCGGCTGACCAACGATGCGTTGATTGCAATGAGCGCCAGGCGTCTGGGTATACAGGTGCTCACCGCGAATGAGCGCGATTACTGTCGGCTCGCTGAATTCCGCGAATTTCACTGGCGGGTGATCAACGTTTAAGACTTTAAGACAGCACTGCCAAGAATGCCGCCCGCGTTAACGCCGATCATGAGGAACGCAGCACAACTCGCGTTTGACCGCAAAGTCAAAACTCCCAGACATACCTCCGATCTGTACGCCGCTGGTTCGATTCGCAACAGCGCGGTTTCGGAGGGGACACACGTTGACCCAAGTCGCCCTGAATACATCCCAACATAGACACGTTCCCATTGTTATTTTTAAAAACGGGCTTGGACAAGAAAAGGCGCTGGGAGAATGTGACGAGAATGGCTGTTGGGATTCACTAAACAGAGTTGCGGCAACCCGACTTTTCTCATCAAAAAATAATGGAACTCCAGGGGGACAGCTCCGCAATGCCCAGAGGGGAGGTTTCACCCTTAGGTAATTTATATGGAGTTTTGGGTGTTCTCGGGTTGCGGAATCCGACATTCCACAAGGAGCCGCCCTGCTATGGCCGGACGTATATCACTCTCACGCGCAGTAAGGCCATGAGGCTAATTTTGGAACCACTCCGGCTTTTCGCGGCAATACCTAACGTCAAGGAACATTGGTCCTTGCCGGAGATGGATCTTCTGAACGCGAACCTCGAGGACGATCGACAGTTGTTGCAGGCGATGATGGCCGGCGAGGAGCAGGGCTTCGTGGACCTCTATCGAAAGTATCAGGGTCCGGTATGTCGCTTTGCGCTCCAGATGTGCGGCTTGCGTCATGTCGCGGAGGAGGTCACGCAGGACACGTTCCTTTCGTTGATACGAACACCGCGCAATTACCAAAGCGACCGAGGCCCCCTGTTGCTCTACTTGTTCGGTATAGCTCGCAGGCTGGTCTGGAAGAGTGCGAGGCGAGACAGACTTTATGCCGCACTCGACAGTGAAGAGGATTTGCCGTCTGCATTGCCGGATTTCGCAGACGATTGTGCGCGGAAGGATGAAGCGAAGCGACTGCGGCAGGCGATATCAGCTTTACCGCGAAAATATCGGGAGGTGATTGCGCTGTGCTCTCTCCAGGAACTGAGCTACGATGATGCGGCAGCGGTGGTGGGTTGCTCGATTGGTACCGTGCGATCGCGACTGCATCGTGCACGGCAACTTCTTCTGCGTAAGCTGAGGGAAGACCGATCGGTTCGAGCGGCGCCCAGAAGCGATCCTTTCTTGAAGTACGGACGAGGCTTGGACTATGACCTGTGAGGAATGCGAACAGATTCTGCTCGATTCACGCCACCAGACAAACGGCGACGGCTGGATGCTGCGAGTATCGAAGGCGGCTCTGATACAACCGCATATCGAAAATTGTCCGGCGTGCGCCACGAAAATGACGGAGACGAGAAGACTTGAAGATGGCCTCGATCAGTTGCGAGTCGCCACGAAGCAGGTCCAGGCATCCCCACAGATTGAGAAGAATCTCTTGGATGCGTTTCGCCAGGAAAAAGCCAGGCGGCGTCAGTCTCTCGATCGTGCGTTCGGTTGGAGACGGGCATGGCTCTGCACTGCAACTCTTGTGCTGGCTGCTGCTGGAGTATTTCTCTATTGGAGGTTGTGGCCAAGCCCCCCGCTCAGGCATGAAGTGAACAGGGCCGAAGCACGCATTGAGGCGCCGGCTGCCCCGGCATTTTCCGGTGCCCACGCCGAAGCTTTTGACCCCAACACCCCTGCGAGGGCTAAGCATGATATTCGTGTTTCGAACCACCGCCTTACGAAGGTCCGCCGGGCGAGAGATGGATCCGTTAGCCGGCGAATTGCAATTCCGGGTGAGGATCTTTCCCTGAATGGTGGGGGAAGCATCGTTCGGGTGACGCTCCCTTTCTCCAGCCTGGTAGCAATGGGAGTTCCGGTACACCCCGACGTGTCGGATTCGCGGGTCACCGCAGATGTCTGGATGGACCCGTTTGGAGCGGTTGTGGGTATTCGCCTGGTCCAGCCGAAAGCGAGCGCAGATAGAGCGGAATACGCAACTAGGAGAACGGCTTATGAATAGCAGACTGACTCAATCACTTCTTTCGACGGGTATGATGATTGCATATGTGTGCTTGGCACAAGCTCAAGACCTGCCGATTACCCTGGGCGCTCCACCGCTGCCGTTGCGGCAAGTAGCAGTCATGCAGTCTCAGGAATCCGGCGTGGTTGTGCGGACCGGCGAAGGAAAGCAAATGGGTTTCCAGTTCGTCGGTGCTGAACCGGCTGTCTCCACTCAAGTTGTGAAAGCAGCGCCCTATTCCCTGGAGGCCACAGTCGAGACGGAACAGACGCTCGCCGACGGGAATCGCATTGTCCATCATCAAATCGTACGCCTGTATCGCGATTCCGAAGGCAGGACTCGTCGAGAGGAAACTCTGGCCGCAATCGGTCCATGGGCCGCATCCGGCACTCCACCTACAGTCGTGACCATCCAGGATCCCGTATCGGGTTCGAGCTATTCTCTTGATCCCCAGGAGAAGATCGCAACCAGGCTCCCGAAGGGATTGCCGGGCCCGGTAGCGGTGGCAGGCGGCGCTCGCATCGCTGGCCCGGGGTTCTCAATCAGCGCTCCACCTGAGGGATCCAGACCCGCTGGCCCCGTGACCGCGTTCAACTCGGGCTCCGGAGTCGTCGTTGTCCAAGAAGGAGTTGCGTCCCCAATGGCCAAGCCGGATGAGAACTCGGAGTCCCTCGGGAAAGATGTCGTAGCTGGAGTCTCTGCAGAGGGTACACGCCTGACGACCACAATCCCTGCCGAAGCGATGGGGAATGAGAGGCCAATCACGATTACCAGGGAACGATGGTATTCGCCGGACCTGCAAATCGTGCTGCGATCGAAGCAGTCGGACCCGCGCTTCGGGGTCACGACCTACGAAGTCACAAAACTCGAGCGGTCAAATCCAGTGCACTCCCTGTTTGAAGTTCCACGGGACTACCAGATCAGGAAAATGCCCGAGCCTCCTCTGCCACCAGCCCCGCCCAAATAGCGCAGCTGCGCTCGGACGATCCTCAGCGGCTAAACCTTCTGGCGATTGCGCCCTGGTGTCGGGAGCCGCGAGTATTGGGAGTCGTCTGAGCCTGGGTTTTCTTAGGATCGCACAAAGCAAGTTTTGGAACCTACGAGCGAAACAGGGGCAATCTCTTCAAAAGGTGAAAATGTCATTATTCCGGAGAATATTCATGATTAAGATCCCGATCCTCTTGTGCGGTATGATCCTGTTCACTTGTGTATCCGCAATCGCTCAGGCACCAGTGACGACTCGTCAGGGTGGCAGGCGAACAACGGGTGGCGACCCCGGTGCCGGAAGCTATTCGGTTCCAGCAACGAACGGTCCGGACAATAAGGACCCTGATACTACGGATGCTGACGAACACAAAGTCTGGAGCGCCGCGCGGCAACTGGACCTGGATTCGGATCAGAAAGCTCAACTCGCTTCTTCCCTGAAAGAGCAGAAGGACGAGACAGCAAACCTGGAAAAGGTGCTGCAGGACGCCCAGGCAGCACTCGCCCGCGCCCTTCAGAATGGCCAGAGCTCTCTGGACAGTGAAATAGAAGATTTAGCTTCTGCAGCCGCGAAGGTCCAAGAATCCCAACTCAGGCGGTGGGCAGCGCTCTATGCCGTCCTCACTCCCGATCAGCAAAAACGACTTCTCCTGATGCCAACACCGCTCTTGCAGGCAACCACCTCGTCTGGCGTCGCTCCACCGGCGCTGTAAGGTCTGGAAACATCGCTTGGCGAAGTCGACTGGGCACAGAACTGAACCGCATCTTCAGTATTTAACGCTCTTAAAACACGCAACCACTATCGCTGTGCCTGCGGAATTTTCTGATTGGTCGCCATTGCGCTTGCGGGTACAGTCCCGTACTGTTTCGACAGAATTGGGGCACGGCTGTCGCGCCGGGAACTTTTTTGGAACAGAGCGCAATTCCCCCCGCGATTGAAATCGCGAGTTTTCTTCGGAGAGACTCTATGAGTTCCCATCACGACCACGGCGATCCTTCTGAAGCAACCCTAATTTCGCTAATCCGGCAAGTTCCGGGTTCTCCTACAACTCCTCGAACGACATTATCTCAATCGGTTCGGTCCCCAACTCCATGGGAGTCGGTGGTCTCCACTTTCGTACAAACTGAAACGAGGCGCCGTAGCCGAGTACTAGATCACAAACGAGCTTGGCGTCTGACCAGTGGACTTCTGAACCGCAACTGGTGACTTCGATCTTTTCGCGCCAATGGTGTTTGGCGATAAGCAGCGCCGCAGTTACCGCCAGATCGTAGGGTTTGAATGCGGTCTTACAGAAGCCATTCGGGTTATGCTTCGATAGCCAGAAGTCGTCGTGACAGCATTCACCATCGCGGCGCCGCTTGGTGGCGAATGTCATCATTATCGGTGTGTCGATCAGTCGCGAAGTGGCGGACCGATCGATGCCACAAGCGAATTTTGTGGGAAACACAACCACGGGGCCCTCGACTTTTTCGTGCCCGCAGTGACGTACGCCGTTGAACTGGATGTAATTGTCCGTGATCTCCGGCACGCCAGTGCCGTCCGGACCTGCAATTGGGCAGCCAAGATCGGCTAACGGCAGGATCAGTTTCTCAAAATCAGCGCGGATCGCGACGAAAGCTTCTGGATGGCTGTCGGAAATTCTCTGCTCCCAGGAATGATAGTAGCCCATTTCTAAAGCTTAGCTTGGCGCGATACAGACGGCAACTCGATTACATTCTACTAACGGGCGATGGTGTTTTAGGCTTCAACCCCACCATTGGAACCAGAAGGCCTACCCACAAAACAAAAGAGATAAGGAACCGAACCACAAAAACGGCGAGTTTGTGAAATGCTTTGTCGCCACCGTTGGAAACATCTGGCCCCGAATTTCGCGTTGTGCCTGCGGAATTCTCGCATTGGTCGCCATCGCGGTACAGTCTTGCACGAGCGACAGAATTGCGGAGCGCAATTTTATTCTGTAAAGTTTATTTCCTAACACCTATAACTCGAACTTTCAAAACATCGGAAGGAGTGGCTTGGCTCAATTGGTCCGATGCCGGAGCCAGCACATAGGTGTTCTGAATTGGTCAGTGTGATCGCAGCGTGCCTCGCATCCTCGACCAGATATGCGAGAGATCGTCGGCGTCAACGAACAAGACGTATGCGGAGAGAATGTCCCACTGGAAAAGAGGGATGTTCAGGGAATAATCCAGCCAAAGGTGAAATAGCAAGCCCAACCCCAACACGTAATAGCGCAATTTCCTTACCCAGATCAGAACCCCAAGAGAACATTCGAGCAGCAGCGCCGACCAGGTGCCGAGCTTTAGTACGGTCGGACGGAAAAACCAGGAAGGCAATGGGAAACGCCTGAATTCGTCCAGATGATAGATGTAAAACAGGGCTGTTCCCTGCACCCACGGGGCTCCCTTAAGCTTGATCAGAAATGCAGACAGATAGACCAGCGAGAGCTGAAGCTGAATCATACGTTGGGCCCATGGGCTCTGCAACTGGAGGGTATGAGATTCTTTTCCTCGCCAGATCCGGATACGACGATCAAGCGAGAGCGCAGCTCCTGCCGGAGCAAAGATCAGGAAAAAGCCAGCAAGGCGCAGGAACGTGTCCCCGCCGTGCAGGATATACAGATTTCTTTGCTGAATCGAAGTCAGGCAGAGAAAAACAAAAACGCTGTTGATTCGCGTAAAGAGGCCGAACGTCAGAAATAGCGCAGACGTGAGTGCAAACCAGAACAAAGCTCCGATCCAGGCATCGTTCTGCGGAATAACCGAGAACAGGTTCAGGCGCGGACCGGGCTCTAGTTTCAGAGCGGTAGGCAAACTCACCCAGGAGTGCACTCCGTACCAGCTCAGCCAGTCCGGCCGCAACAAAGCCAGCGTGATGACGACCAGCGTCCCATAGAAGATTCGAAACAATGCGATGGGGATGGGGGATTGTTCCCGGAAAAAGAAGTTATTCCAAAGGCGAACGAGCGACAGCACACTCATCTCAGATCCTCGGGCCGTACGCCGTATCCCAGCAAGACGTGTGACTCCCACGGCTCAGGAATATAGCTGCCATCGGGACGAGGGACGATGACGGAAAGTCGCTGGATCAGAATAACGGTCTTGACCGGGTTGTCGGGCCTGCTATTTAAGCGCGCAATGTGCCGGGCCGCATCGGGCAGAAGGTCATCCAGTTGGTCGCTTTGAAGATTGTCAGCGAACTTGCGGTAGCGCTCCTTGAAAAGCTTTTCCTTCAGAGCCATTTGCTCCATCCTCGGATACGTCCAGGTTTCTCGTGAGCCGTCTCTGTAGACAAGAATCGCTTCGAGATAGACGTTGGCTCTCTTGGGCACCGGAGCGAACATGTCCCAGGATTGAAAAAGTCCAGCCCACAGGAAGTACGGTCGAACCAGGCTTCTGAACAGCGGAATCAGAGGACCATAGGTGGGCACACACCAGCTGGCGATTGCGATGAGATGAAAACCGATGAACACGTTGATAAGCAGTCGCTTTGCTCGCGATGCGCGATAACCTCCTGGTTCAGCGCAGGCGTCCCTGGAAACTGCATTGGGAGGGCCCTGCCGTGATCGCACGCCTGTCTGTTCCTCTGCTCCATTTTGTAAGCTCATGCGACCGTTTCCACACTTCCGTGTCTGCGCGCCGGGGAGACTACTTACGGCTGGCGCCGGGACTCTGATCCGCTCAAGGCAGAATGCTCGTCGTCCGACGTGATCGCCTTTCGCCTCCGGCTACGCTACGTCCAGTTTACAGGTCAACAGCCTTTCCATGAGCACGGCCGGTTCTTGATTTGATATCAATGCTTTTACTCGCATCCAGTAGAGCCGATCCACCTGGCATTTGGCGAACTTGAGGTTGATGAGGGCGATCTCCAGTGCTTCACGAACGTTGCTGTGGCAGGTCTCAAGCAAAACCTCCGCCTGTTTCGCGGGGTCCGGAAACTCCCCTTCAAATCTGGGTTTGCCCAAACCCGCTCCTGACATACCGGCGAGTACCTTTCCTTCTCCTCAGAATTGTTCAGACTCTGGCTGCGAGTTCCATTAATTTGAGCGGTGCCCGACCGTCAGTCAACCAGTCAACCGAATGTGACTATGGGCTATTTAAACTCCGTAGATGTCCTGTGCCGAAAAAGACTGCGGCAATCGCGTCTCATGACGGAGATCAGGCCCCACGTTTTTTTGTGAATTTCTCGGTAGCCATGGCTTTTTGCTCCGCGGATGCGCGGACAGTCGCACCCAGGCGCACAGGATTGTGCGGATCGACGCGTCAATATCATAGGAATCTATTCGTTTATCGGTTTACCGGCGGCCGCCATTCTTCCAGAAGCTCCAACAACCAACGCTAATATTGCTCTCGGTCGGCGGTTTTTCTGTGACCGGATTCTTTCCACCAATGCCACGGTCCCGCTCGATCGGTGCTCAACACTGCTAGCCAAAATCAGGGTCCTCAGGTCCCGAAGGCAAAGGACTATTCAACGGTCACAGCCACAGTTGTCGTCCGGGTGGTGCTTCCACTGGAGCCAGTCACGGTGACAGTATAGGTGCCAGCCGGCGTCCCATCGTTAGGACTGCCGCTTCCGCAGCCGACCAACCCAACGATCATGAACAAGAAAAGCACGAAAGTTGCCGACCGCCGAGATCGGCGACCCGGAAAACCAGCGATCACAAAACCTAACGTCGTTGCTCCAAAACCAGCGAACCAAACGTGAGGAAGGACGCTCGTGTAAGCTCGTTGCGCACTCGATGCTGTCGTCGAAACAGTTAATGTCGCAGTGGCGCTCGTGGTCGAACCTCCCAGCGTGACGGAGGTGGGGCTCAGTGAACAGCTCATGTGCGCCGTTGAAGACGATAGACTGCAGGAAAGATTAATGGTGCCGCTGAAGCCGTCGCTGGCATTGACGGTGATTGTCGACGTGCCGGACTGTCCTGACGAAACCGTCATGCTGGTGGAACTGGCGGAGACCGAGTAGCCTGACGTCGAGGAACTCCCAGACCAATTCGTGGCTAATGCGTTGGCATCGATCGAACCAAGACCGGTGACCAGGTTATATCCGGTGGTCGAATCGTAATTCGAGGCGTCAAACCCGAGGAAACCGCTGGAGGGGCAGTCGAGAGCGCTGGGCTGATTCCCGGGCGTATCAGGCTGGCAATAGGCGCCGTTTGAGCCGGTCGTGATTTTGTGAAACGCCGCTGGATTGGACACCGCCATCTGGTAGAGGTGCGGATTGATGTTGCCCAAGCCCGGCGTGTTTTGAATGCCGTTGTTCACCAGATACTGGTTGATGAGTGTCACGATGCCGGCAAAAATCGGAGTCGAGATCGACGTGCCACCGTACACCGGATTGTAGTTGTTGAGAGCGTTTGCAATTCCACTCGCGCAAACGCTGGTGGTGTCGTTATTTTGCTGAACTTCTCCGATGGGAGTGCAGACGACGTAACCGGGAAAATCCGTGGACGCCAATAGCGAAACATCGGGAGAAAAACGGACGGCGGCCGACTGGCCCGGAATGTTTAAATTCGCTTGCCAGCTGGGTCGCGGGAAGCCGCCGTTGGGTGGAGTGCTGCACACGTCGCCGGTTTCTGTCACACAATTACTGAGGCCGCCCCCGCTGGCAAATAGACCTACATAAGACTCCTGCGCCGTTGCCCAGGAGGAAAGTCCGGGATTGGAAGTGCAGGTGGAATCGCTCGGGACGGCGGTGCAATACTCGCTCCATTCCTGGGCGTCGTTCCATGCCTCCTCTGGAATGTATTGAGTGGCGGAGCCACCCGTCGCACCGTTATCCGTACTCCAATACGTGCTCGTGTAATTCTCGTACGGAATCAGGGTACCCCCGACGCCAGTGACCTCGGGGCTGCTGGCTGGATAGCTCACAGCATACCCGTTGACCGAATAGTCAGTCTGGTCGCACTCGGCAGCGCCTTTGTCGCCGCTCGCATTCATGAAAGTGATACCTTTGCTATTGGCTTGTTTCAGTTCCGCTTCATCGGCAGCGAAGGTTCCCTCACCGGAACCACCGGAAGATGCGTACTCCGCCTCCGAGATTTCGCAGAGGCCGTAGCTCATGGTGATGACCGGCGACACGTCGTGGTCGACGGCGTAATACCAGGCATCCCAGACAAGACCGCTGTTCGGATCGGGGGCGTTCACGTAAATAATTTGCGCGTTGCTTGCCACCGCTCCTGACCATTCGATATCGATGTCGGCCTCGGCAAGATCGCCAGTGCTGGGAATCCCGGGGTCGCCATTCACCAGCACATACTTGAAATTGGTGGTGCTGCAGGCGGTGATGATGTCACTGGAGTTTTCGCTGCATGTAAAGCGTGGGAGACCGAAGTAGTTCCGGAAGTCATCGAGATCCGCGAAGTACACATCGGTCTGGCCCATCACCGCAAGCGTCTGTCCGGTGCCGTCGACGCTGGCAGAGTAGAGTGGCCCGATGTCATAGATCGTAGCGATGTCTCCGGGAGCAAGATGATATGCGTTTCCCCCGCTGACGGGCAAAGTATAGCCCGGTTTGGCATGAATGGCCCGGGACTTTGGCCGGAAATTGCTGAGTCCGCGGATCCCGGTCACAATGCCGGATAACGCAGCCGGAACCGACGGTGAGGTAGTATTCGAAAAGTGGCGCTCCCCCTCGACATCAAATGTGTGAATTGGAGTGAGGAACGCGCTCTCGGCCTGTGCGGCGGTACCGCTGAAGACAACGAAGTTCCGGGCGCGGGCGACATCGAGCACCGTGAAACCTTCGGACTGGAGCCAGAGAGTAATCTTCCGGATGTCATTCGGACTAAGGCCAAAGCGCTCGGCATACTGCGCGGGCGTGAGCCATTTGTGATAGAGCGAGGATTGCGGATCCTGCTGCTGCGCAAGCAGTTGATCAAGCGCTTTGCTCTGGCTCGGTGAGGGCACAGTGAGGAGAGTCATGTAACTGAGCTTGAGAAGCGGATCGACCGCGCCGCGGTCAAATTGAGGTTGTGCCCTCATGGGAACGCCGGCGGTCAGGCGAATCCTTTCTGTAGGCACAATCGCTCCACTTATGCGATCAGTTGCGGCAAAAGCAGGCAGGAAGGAAATCAGAGCTAGTAGAATCGAGGCAAGAACGAATAGAACCGGACGAAAAAGAGACATGGATACTCCATCAATATCGGGAAAGGACCATTAGAAACAGAGCAGGCCTGAGGGCGAATTCAAGACTCCTCGAGCTTCGTGAGCGCTGACTCCTGCCGCAATTCGGCAGTTCATCAGCTGCTTTCAAGCCGACTGCGAGGACGGCACCAAAGATCTGGCGTCTCCGGACGCCACTCAAAAGGTCCTGGTGGGCAAGGAGAGCGTAGAGAAACTTGAGTTCGGAAGAACCGGGAGCAGCTTGCGAGCCTATGCACCCAGGGACGCCGGGAAAGCGCCTTCTTCCACTGAGAATCGGAGGGGCTATCTGAGCCGGGCTGCCGAACTTCCCAACATACGATCCTCCTCATCGAATCAATCATGATTAACTCCTGTTCGCCACGTGCAAATCCTCTATACATATCTGCCTTAAGTGCCTGTCAGACCTTGACTGTGTCTCTCGCGCTCGGTGCGAGACGAGCTACGGCACTTCCCTTTCGTCCTGGTGAATCTGAGACTGCTCTCAGCG
>Ga0123356_10004096_pt1 | contig 15141 bp, 13 predicted proteins | sample TergutEmb28metaG_2_FD_92546 | JGI IMG/M metagenome (GOLD analysis project Ga0123356, IMG submission 92546) | Embiratermes neotenicus P3 segment gut microbial communities from Petit-Saut dam, French Guiana - Emb289 P3 | ecosystem: Host-associated > Arthropoda: Insects > Digestive system > Gut ... | reverse complement strand
TAAGCCCCTCATCCTCGATATGATGCAAATCTCGATAGCATTCCGTTTCCTGGGGCAAATTGCGCCGTCGCAAGCCGCGGTTGGTCAGTGCGCGGATCAGGCTGTAGATAACGGCGAATACGGGCACCGCTATCACCATGCCGACAAAGCCGAATAAACCGCCGAACAGCAGTATGGAAAACAACACCCACATGCTGGGCAGGCCGATGGTTTCCCCCAATATCCTGGGGATAATGATATTGCCGTCCACCTGCTGCAATATCAGGATGAAAATCAAAAAATACAGGCATAGCGGCGGGCTTTCAAATAATAGTATCAGCGCGCTGGGTATAGCGCCGATAAAAGGACCGAAGAAGGGTATGATATTGGTGACGCCGATGATCATGCTTATCAACAGCGCATAAGGCATCTTGGTGATTTTGAGGAAAATAAAACAGATAATGCCCACCACCATGGATTCCAAAAGCTTAATATGGATAAAACCGCCGAATACGCGGTGCATGTAGCGGATATTTTCGATAGTGGCATTGGCTACGCGCGGCGGCAGCAGGCTGTACAACATTTTTTTGCTATGCGCCGCGAAATTTTGCCGGCCGTTCAATAAATACACCATGAAAATAAGGCCTAGAAACAGATTGAATATCGTGCTTAGCACCGTCAGCAAGCCGCCATAAGCCTGCGGCGCCCAGGAGCCAAATAAGGGCAGCAAATCGGTGGACAGCCATTGCTGAATAAACACCACCAGGCTTTGATATATCTCCAGCACAGATTCTCCCACCTGGGAACTATTTTCCAAAAAATGACGCAGCGCTATCTCCATCTCCGTAAGATAGGTGGGCAGCTTGCTGATCAAGCCAAATAAAGTGTCGGCCAACTGCGGCAGTACCGCATAGAAGAAACCGATCAAAAAGGTCAGGGTAAGGGCCAGTGTCAGCACGGTGCTGATAGCGCGTGAAATAACCGTGACATGCCGCCGGCCGCGCAAGCGCGGTGAAAGCAGCTTACTGAACAAGCGCTCGCACAGTTTAAAAACCGGATTCAGCACATAAGCCATGACCGCGCCATAGATAAGGGGTTTAAATATATTGATCAGGGATCGAAAAGCTATACCCAATCCTTGGGCTTTATAAAGAGCGAAAAATAATAAAATGGATAATGCTGTCACGGCAAAAACCGTAACCCCCCACACGATGTAACGCTTATAGTCGTCTTTGATCATACTGTCTCCTTTGTTGAAATGGCAAATGGCAAATGGCAAGTTGCAAATTAAAAAGATTATTTTAGAGGTAAGCCTAACATTGTGAACTTTATTTTTAAAATAATTTGCCATTTGCCATTTGCCATTTGCCATTTATAAGCTCTTGACATTTAGCGGCAAAACGCTGTTGCGCTTGCTCATTTAGTTCGGAGCACATCCACAGTACCCGCCCTTGACCCGTTTGTTTCAACTGCCCTTGTGCGGCCAGCACATGGGATAGATGGCGGCTTACCCCGGCATTGCCGTCGAATATGGGCAGTTGCGGCCAGAGGTTGCGCAGCAGTGGGCGCAGAAATATATAATGTGTGCAGCCTAAAACCAGCGCCGACATTTCCGCCTCATGGGGGGCCAGCAATTTGCGCAAATATGGCTCTATGGCGGCATGGCGGATATCCTCTTCTATCAATTCCACCAAACCAGGGCAGGCCAGGGAACGCACGCGTTCCCTACCTGGCAGCGCATGCAACAGATTATGGAATTTCTCCTCCCGCACCGTCAACTCCGTGCCCAATACCACCACGGCGCCACTCACCGCCGCCAAAGCCGGCTTCACCGCCGGTTCCAAGCCCAGCACCGGTATAGCCAGTTCGCTTCTTAATCCCGCCGCCGCCGCCGAGGTAGCCGCATTGCAGGCCAGCAGTAGCGCTTTTAAACCCCACGGCTGTAAACGCCCGATACAAGCCCGCGTCAAAGCCAGCACCTCTTCGCTCGGCCGCCCGCCATAAGGGGTATGGGCGGTATCGGCAAAATAAATAAAATCCTCCCGCGGCAACTCCCGGCGCGCCACCGCCAAAGTAGTAAGCCCGCCAATACCGGAATCAAAACACAAAATAAACCCTCTCTCCACAACAACACCCCAACGTTAATGCATAATTCATAATGCATAATGCATAATAAACTGCAAAAACACGTCCCTTTGTCCGGTTTTTAATTATGCATTATGAATTATGCATTATGAATTTTATTTATTTTGCCGTTTTCGATGCGCCAAATTTGCCCGGCGGGTAGGCTGGGTTCGGTTTGCGTGGCGGTGATGAAGGTTTGCGTTTGTCCGCTGATATGCTGTAGCAATCCGCGGCGGCGGCGTTCATCCAGTTCACTCAATACATCGTCCAGTAGCAGCACCGGCCACTCGCCTCTATGTTCGCGGGCCAGCTGCAGCTCGGCTAGTTTTAAGGCCAGCGCCGCCGTGCGCTGTTGCCCTTGCGAGGCATAAGCTTTGGCTGTTTCGCCGCCGATATTGATGATGATATCGTCACGATGCGGACCTACCAAAGTAACGCCGCGCGCCGCTTCCGTCGCGCGCAGGCGTTTCAGCTCTTCAGTAAACAACTCCTGCAATTCCGCCGCGCTGGCGGCTTGCGTTGCCCCGCTAAAGCTTTTATAGCGCAGGGAAAGCTGTTCGCCGCCGGAAAGCTGGGCATGCAGTTCCGCCGCCATTGGCGTCAGCTGAGTTAATATCTGCCGCCTTTGCCATAAAATCATACTGCCCAGTTCCGCCAATTGCTGATCCCATATTTCCAGCGTTTCATCCAGGCGGGCGGAGTAAGCGTGGCCGGCCTGTTGCCGCAGAAAGCTGTTGCGCTGCGCCAATATTTTATTATAACGCAAAAGATGCCGGCAATGCTCCGGATAAAGTTGGGATATCTGCCGGTTAAGGAAACGCCGCCGCTCCGCCGGACCGGCTTTGACCAAATCGATATCTTCGGGTGAGAATATCACCGTATGGAATTGGCCCACCACATCGCTTTTGCGCTGTTGCTCCTGGGCGTCCACGCGCCAGCGCTTATTTTTAGCGCGGTCATAGGCAGCGGAAATAGCGAATTCCCCGCGGTAAACGCTAAAAATAGCGCCCTCCACATAAAAATGCGGCGCGCCCCAGTTTAAAAACTCCTGCTCTGTAGCCGCGCGAAAGGAAGTGGTAAGGCTCAGATAGCAAACGGCTTCCAGTAAATTCGATTTGCCCTGTGCATTGAGGCCGGTAAGCAAATTTACCTGATCATGCCATTCTATGTCCGCCTGTTGATAATTACGGAAATTTTCCACCTGCAACCGCCGTATGATCAAAACACTATCCTCAATTTCTTACCTCTATCTTCCAGCCTCCCGCATCTATCTGGTTACCCTTATCGGCAGCACCAAATAAGTATAGGCGCTCTTTGTCAATTCCTGACTGGCGGGCAGGATAATGCCGGGCGTGGTCTCGCCGGTCAAGTGGAAGGCCACGCTTTCTTCATCTATCACCTTCAGCGCGTCCAATAAATAACGCGCATTATAGTTGACGCACATTTCTTCGCCCTCCAGCGTCGCCGGCAATTCTTCATGTATATGCCCGACATCCGGCGCTTCGGCGGTCAATAATAAGCCGTCAGCCTGCCAATGCAGACAGACGATATTGGCTTTACCGCGCGCCACATCCCGCGAAAGCAAGGCGGCGCGTTCCAAAGCCAGGGTCAGGCGTTCCCGCTGTATTACCGTATGGGTTTTATACAGCGAGGGTAATGGTAATACCTGATTATAATCCGGATACTGGCCGGCAATAACACGGCTGGCCAAGACGATATTATCGAATTTGAAATAAGCTTGATTGCGACTGGCGGTGATTTCTATCAACCCTTCATCACCGCTGGCTAAACGGGCTATTTCCTGCATGGTGCGGCAGGGGATGATCAGTTTGGCTTCCCCTTCGCCCTGCCAATCATCAAAGGCAATGGCCAATCTATGCGTATCGGAAGCCACCATGGTCAATCCCTGCTCCGTCAGATCTATCAGTACGCCGGTAAATAATGGCCTTACCTCGTCCGTAGCCGCGGCAATGCTTACCTGTTTGACCATACGGCGGAATACGGCCAACGGGATATGGCCGTGCAAATCGCCCTCCGCCGTGGGCAAAGCCGGGAATTCATCCGGGTCTAAGCAGCGGATATTGGATTGCGATTGCTCGTAGTTTAGGATCAATTCATCTTTGTTGCCGCTGATCAGGGTCACCGGCCCTTCCGGCAAATGGCGCACCAAATCCAGCAAATAGCGTCCCGGGGCCACCACCTGGCCGTTTTCTTCTATTTCAGCATCTATCATGCATTCCATAGCCAATTCCAGATCCGTGGCGCTTAAAATAAGTTTGCCTGGCTGATCTGCTGGCGCCTGCAATAAAATACCGCTCAGTATCGGCATGGTATTTTTACTGCTTACAGCTCGCGCCACTGCCGCGACAGCATACAGTAAATCGTCTTTTTGCAGATTCAGTTTCATGTTTTGCCTCCTTAAAGATAGCAGTTGGGTTAGAGTTTGGGTAAAGCTTAAAGATGGGCTTTCAGACCATTGTGAGCAAAAAACAGTTTTTCAATCCTTGCGTATATTTGTTTTTATTTATCTCTGTAGTATCTGTAGGCATGTGGATGTTGTGGATATATCGCCTTATGACCACTACCAGTAGTATAATTACCTTTGTATGGAATGTAGATAATTATTTTTTATTCCACGGCGCGGCGGCAATAATAAAAAATCAGAAAAAAAACAGTTTTTTATCCACAAAAAATACTAATATATTACACCAGTTGTGCCTGATTTTCCATAAATTATATTAGCCGTGTTAAAAATAATAAGTTGTCATATAGGGTGATAACATAAATTCCACAAAAAAGTCACATTACCCTAGCAGGCTTTTCCTGATTTGTTCCACATCTTGTTGTAATTGAGAATTATTCTGTAAGCTGGCGGTTATTTTTTCGCAGGCATGGATGACCGTGCTATGGTCGCGCCCGCCGAAATTAAGACCGATTTGCGGTTGTGTGGCGCCGAGTATTTCACGGCATAAATACATAGCCACTTGCCGCGGATGGGAAATATAGCGGTCTTTCTTTTTGCTTTTCATATCATCGGCGGAGATTTGAAAATGCTCGGATACTATGCGTTGTATCAGGTTTATGGTTAGCCGCGGTTTTTCTTCTTCCGGCAACATTCCGCGTAACATTTTCTGGGCTTCCGCCGCGTCCACATATTTTATGTTATTGATATCGGCGGAATAGATGATTTTATTCAATGCGCCTTCCAGCTCGCGGATATTGGTACGGACTTTGGTGGCGATATAGACTATTACCTCATCATCTATGCGCACCGGTTCATCTTTGGCTTTGCGCTGCAAAATAGCGCAACGTGTTTCAAAATCCGGCGGCTGTATATCGGTGATAAGCCCGCCTTCAAAACGCGAACGCAAACGCTCTTCCAATGTTTTTATTTCTTTGGGTGGCCTGTCTGAGGAGATGACTATTTGCTTGCCACCCTCATGCAGCGTATTAAACGTATGGAAAAATTCTTCCTGAGTGCCTTCTTTACCGGTAAGGAATTGTATATCGTCGATCAAAAAAATATCTGTATAGCGGTAACGGTTCTTAAAATTATGGGCTTTGCCCATACGCACCAAGGAGATGAATTCATTGGTAAATGTTTCCGTGGAAACATAGGCAACTTTTTTATGGGGGGTTTTTCTTAGCACTGTTTGGCCGATAGCATGCATCAGATGCGTTTTGCCCAAACCGCTGCCGCCATAGATAAACAGTGGGTTATAGGTACGGCTGGGCCTTTCGGAAACCGCGATGGCCGCCGCATGCGCGAAACGGTTGCTGCTTCCCACAACAAAAGAATCGAAATTATAGCGCGGGTTGAATAAGGGTGGTTGCCGGGTTACTTCGGTTTCACTATTACCGGAGATATCCGGTTCTTCGCTGGAAGCATCAAGAAATTTTACGGATAAAAGCTCGCCGCATATGGTATATAACGCATTCTCCACCAGCGGCGTAAAGTTTTGCTCCATATATGCCTGCGCATATTCATCGGAAACAAATACCTCCATTTCCGCACCTTTGCGGGCAACACCCATAATGGTGTCGGCGGAAAACCAGTTGTCAAAACTGTTTCTTTTCATTTGCGGCTGCAAAATATCCAAAACACGCGGCCAAACCTTATCCATTCACTAAACCCCCTGTTATAATTCATAGTCAACCTGCTTTAGTCAACTTATGGAAAAATAAGTATAGCCTATATGCAATTGTGGATAAACTCACATGCAAGGCCGGTCATTTTTATGATAACAAAAATTATCCACAATTTCAAGGCAAATTTGCGCTAAAAAATATTTTTATCCACAGGATACAGAAAGCGCAGAAAAAAGACGGCGGCCTTTATCCACAACTATTTGACAACGGCGTTGTTTTAAGATATAATTTCTCTATTATCGCAACTTGGATTAGTTAGCATTCAGCTAAAAATGAAAGTTTCCTGCCGCTGAAAAAAATTTTGTTATTAAGGAACATCTATATGGCGGACGGGCTTTCTTAAGGATAGGAGGATAAAATATGACCAAACGCACCTACCAGCCGAAAAGGCGCGTGCATAAGCGTGTGCATGGCTTTTTAGCCCGCATGAGCGATAAGAATGGTCGCAATGTGCTGCGCCGCCGCCGCGCCAAAGGCCGCAAACGGCTTTCCGCCTGATGCTGCCTTCAACCAACCGGCTGCGGTTGCGGCGGGATTTTAAGCGCGTTTATGCGCGTGGCCGTACCGTGGCTGTACCCTGTTTCGTGCTTCACTGGCGCAAAGGCGTGACAGGGCGGAAAAGGATCGGTTTTTCCGTATCCAAAAAACTGGGCAAGGCGGTGCAGCGCAACCGGATAAAACGCCGTTGCCGCGCCGCGGCCCGCGAAATGCTGAGCGAAATACCGCTCGGCTTTGACTTGGTCTTTGTAGCGCGCGCCACAGCCCGTGAAGCCGCCTACAGCCGATTGCTGGCGGATATGGCGCAAGCAATAAAAAAAATTCGATGAACGATTAATAATTAAGGAAAAATGCTGGCGCATTTTGGATTAAATAAATTCCTCAGGAATTTTACCGCCATCGTTCATTGTTAATCGTTAATTGTTCATCCGGGAGGATGCATGCGCCAGGCAGCAATAGCGCTGATACGTTTTTATCAGCACATCAGTAAGCGGTTACGCCGCTATCCCACTTGCCGTTATTTGCCTACCTGTTCGCAATATATGCTGGAAGCCATCGCGCGCTATGGCGTGATCAGAGGCGGTTGCCTGGGCATAAAAAGGCTTTTGCGCTGCCATCCCTGGCATGAGGGCGGCTATGATCCTGTTCCATAGGATCAAGAGATAAGAGGCTGGAAGTTAGAGGTTAGAACAGTGGAGGGACGCGTCGGGCGCGTCCGTTATGACTGCCGATTTCAGAGAATAGAGGTTAACGAATACATGGATTTCACACAAATATGGCTGCTGGCAGCCATGCCTCCTGATGGTTTCAACCCGTGGAGCTGGCTGATATATGGTTTTACCCGGTTTTTGGAGCTCTTATTCAATCTCACCCATACGCTTGGCGTACCCAGTTATGCGCTGGCCATATTTATTTTTACGATTTTTATCAAAATGGCCACGCAGCCGCTGATGAATAAACAGCAGCGTTCCGCGCGCCAAATGGCCAAGCTGCAGCCGCGCATCCAGGAACTGCAAAAGAAATACTCAAGCAATCCGCAAAAAATGCAGCAGGAAACCATGAAGCTTTACAAGGAAACGGGTTTTTCCCCCTTTGCCGGTTGTTTGCCGCTATTGATACAGATGCCGATATTGATCGCGTTGTTTCAGGCCTTGCGCGGATATACGCCTCCGCCGGAATATGTGGAGTACTTTAAATTTTTCTGGATCACAGACTTAAGCGACATGAACAAAGTCTATCCCGGCCTTTATGGCTGGATATTGCCCGTGACGACCGGCGCGGCCACCTTCTTTCAGCAATATATATCCATCGCCAATAAAAACGACCAAACACAGAAGATGATGCTGTTTATGATGCCGGTGATGTTCGGTTACTTCACGCGCAGTTTCCCGGCCTTTTTGGCATTGTATTGGATATATTACAGCCTGATCGGCGCGGCGATACAACTGGTGCTGAACAAACGCTGGGCGCGCGAGGAGGCTATTGAGGAAGCGGCGCAAAAAGCCAAAGAAGAAGAGGAAAAGCGGCAAAAGAAGATCAAAAAGGCGGAGCAAAAGGGCGTGGAATACGTTGAGGAGGAGGAAGAGGAAAAGCCCCAAAATACCGTGGAGGTAAACGGAACCGAATACATTCTGCCGCCCGGTTATAGTCTGCGCGAAAAAAAGGTGCGGGCCCATCCATATTCCGCGGAAGAGGAAATCATCACCGTGGTGGTATTGCCGGACGGACTGGAAAGACCACTCTCTTTCTTAAAAAAAGCGGCGCCGCCCCTACCTGTCATGCCCGGATTTAATTTCGGCTTAGGCAAAAAAAAGAACAACTAACAATAATTATGCATTATGAATTATGCATTTAATAAACGGTAAACCCTATGAGGAGGGAATAATATGATTAAAACCTTTGAGGCCAGCGGCAAAACAGTGGAAGAGGCTATCGACAGCGCATTATTGCTGGCCGGTACTACTATAGAAAATGTGGATATAGAAGTTTTGGAATTAGGCGGGCGCGGCATGTTCGGTTTGGGCAAAAAGGATGCCCGCGTAAGAGTAAGCCTGGAAGAGGAAGAAACGCCGCCGGAACCGCCCAGAGAAGAGCGCGCCGCCAAGCCCTTGCCGCCGAAAAAACAACGCGCGGTGAAACCGCCGCCCGCGGAAGAGGAAGCGCCTGTGGTCAAGGAGATGATCCGCGCGCGCAGTGAGGATACGGGCAAGCCGGGCCGGCCGCGCGGCCGCGCAAAAGAACCGGCGCCCGCCTATAGCCAGCCGGCTGCCAAAACCGCGGTTAAAAGGGCTGAGGGCGGCGAACGCAGCCATAAGCTCGGCGCGGGTAAAGAGGCCGACAATGTGGCCCGTTTGGCCATGGACTTTTTAAACCCCATCTTCCACAGCATGAAGGTGCAGCCGCAGGGGGAAATGCAGGTAAAAGAAGGCATATTATGGCTGGTCTTTTCCGGGCAGGGGCTGGGTTCTTTGATCGGCCGCCGCGGCGAAACCCTGAACGCGCTGCAATACCTGACTAATTTGGCTGTGAACCGGGAGCATAAGGAGCATGTGCGCTTGGTGCTGGATGTGGAAGGATACCGGGCCGGCCGCGAGGAAACGCTGGTGGCCCTGGCAAAAAGGATGGCGGAGAAGGCGGTACGTTCGGGCCGGCGGGTGGAGCTGGAGCCGATGAACCCGCATGAGCGGCGTATCGTGCATATAACATTGCAGGATGATAAACGCGTGGATACCGCGAGCCAGGGCGAGGAGCCCTTCCGCCGCGTGGTGATATACCGCCGCCGCACGGATAGCAGCTATAATAAAAATAATTATAAGAAAAGATATGATAATAAGGGCGATACCTCAAAGATGACCCTTTCGCAGCAATTAGGGCAGCAATTCTCCGAGCAGGTGGAGCGGAGACATTAAGCTTGGTGATTTCATGTTAACTAATGACGATACCATAGCCGCCATAGCGACCCCCGCCGGCGCCGGCGGCATCGGCATAGTGCGCGTCAGCGGCAGCCAAGCGCCGGATATTCTGACGAAACTGTTTTGCCGCCGGCAGGATAGCGGCCCTTGGCACAGCCATCATCTTTATCTGGGGCGGGTAGTGGCGCCGCATAGCGGCGCATTACTGGATCAGGCGCTGGCCGTATTGATGCTCGCGCCTAATTCCTATACGCGCGAGCATGTAGCGGAGCTGCATTGCCATGGCGGCCCGGCGGTATTGGCGCAGGTGCTGGCCGCTTGCCTGGCCGCCGGGGCCAGGCTGGCCGCGCGCGGCGAATTCACCCTGCGCGCCTTTTTAAACGGCGCGCTGTCTCTGGACGAAGCCGAAGCGGTGGCTGACTTGGTAAGCGCCAAGACCTCCGCGGCGGCGCGCTTGGCGGCACAAGGCTTACAGGGCGCTTTAAGCAGCCGCTTAGAGCCGCTGGAACAAGGATTGCTGACCATGCTGGCGGAGCTTACCGTGGCGGTAGATTTCCCCGACGACGCCGATGTACCGGCGCGCGCGGAACTGCTGGCGCGGATAGAGGCATTGCGCGCGCGGATAGAGGAACTGCTGGCCGGCGCCGAGGCCGGGCGTATCTACCGCGAGGGCTTTAACGTGGTATTGGCCGGAACCAGCAATGTAGGCAAATCCAGCCTGCTGAACCGCTTGCTGCAAGCGGAGCGGGCCATAGTCACAGCCAGCCCCGGCGCCACGCGCGATATCATTGAGGAAAGCCTAAACCTGGACGGATTGCCGCTGCTATTGCGCGATACCGCCGGCCTGCGCCAAGCGCAGACGCTGGACGAGGCGGAGGAGCTGGGCATGCAACGCAGTCTGGCGGCGCTGCGGACGGCGCAACTGATATTGGTGGTCGCCGACGCCGCGCGCGGCCTGGACGATACCGCCCGCGACCTGCTGACGCAATATGCAGGCGTGGCCCCAACAACATCTGAGCGCGCCGCGGCAGAGGACGCTGCGGCGGAGGACGCTGTGGCAGAGTATGATACGGCAATGGGCGCTATTGCAAGCGGCATTACCATGGAGGACGCAGTCCACAACGCCCCCATGTTCCTGGTCTTGAATAAATGTGATTTATTAACCGCAGATGAGCTGGCCGCTTTGCAGGAAAGCTTGCGCGCGCGGTTTGCAACCCCGGAGATCGTGACCGTTTCGGCCAAGACCGGCGCGGGGCTGGAAGCGCTGAAAGCCAAGATAAAGGAAAAGGTGCTGGGCGCGGCTGCTGAAAGCGGGCGTGAGCCGCTACTGGCCAATATCCGCCATCAGCAGGCGCTGCAAAGTGCATATGCCTGCTTGGACGAAGCCCGGCAAACATTGGCGGACGGCCTGCCGCCGGATATGGCAATGATAGACTTGGAAAACGCTTACGCGGCGCTGGGGGAAATAAGCGGCAAAACCGTCAGCGAAGAGGTGCTGACAAAGATATTCGCGGAATTTTGTGTGGGCAAATAGGGCGGCTGTAAACATATAGTGATCATGATTGAGCAACTTGCATAAAGAGAGGTAAGCGCCATGCAAGATATTTTTATCACAAAAATACAAATCAACAAAGTCCGCCATCTCGAAGATATTGAGATTGGCTTGTCGGAAAGCCAAAAACGGCATTTGATCCTGACCGGCAAAAACGGCAGCGGCAAGACGAGCTTGATTGAGCGATTATCCGAAGCATTCTCAATAAGCGAATCTAGCCTGCAATGGGAATTCGGAAACGATGGAAAACACATCCGCACAATGCAGCAATATATTGACAATATAGGATTAAAGGTGTACTGTAACGCGCCATGCAGCAACAGTACTGAGCTGTATTCTAAGATGTACGAAGAAGGTTTAATTCATGCGCTATCTGCCAACCGAAAACTAACATTGCAATTGCCCAAGTCTATTGAAGCTATTGATGTTGACAAGGATGTATTATATAGTGATATTTTTCTGAAATACCTGCTGTATCTGAACTATCAAAGAATAAACGCCATCACCAATAATGATGAGGATGAAGCAAACAACGTTCAGCAATGGTTTGATATGTTTTTACAGGCGCTGCGGGAAATATATGACTGTTCGGAACTTGAACTGATCCACAACAGTAAAGACCTTAGTTTTAAAATCTTCATGCCTGACCGGGAGCCATTTGGATTAAATGAAATGGCTGACGGATACTCTTCGTTTCTCTATATTGTTATTGAACTGATTATGAAAATGGAGAAAACGGCAAGCATGACTTATGATATGCCCGGTATCGTTCTCATTGACGAAATAGAAACACATTTACATGTTGAATTGCAAAAACGCATATTACCTTTTTTGATAAATATGTTTCCCCGTATTCAATTTATAGTAACGACCCATTCCCCATTTGTCATCACCTCAGTATCAAACGCGGTTGTCTATGATTTGGAGAAAAAAATCGCCATTGAGGATATGTCGGCCTATTCATATGAAGCGGTTATTGAGCATTATTATGATGTAAATATGTACTCCAGGGAAGCCGACAAACAGTTTGAAATATACAATTCGCTGGTGAAGAAAGACAATCTTTCTCCTGATGAAATGGAAAGTCTTGTTAATGCTATGACCTATCTTAAGCAGATCCCGGCGGGCGCTGCGGAAGAACTGGTTTATTCTTTTCGGGAAATGGAGGCGCAAAGGAGGTTACCTATGAATGATCAAAATAAATAAATCTCCTTTACCGGCTGGCGTGAAAATTCAACGTGAGCAGGATTACAGAAACGAGCCGATTTTCAGCATAATAAAAAATGACTGCTATAATAAATGCTATATCTGCGAGGAAAAGGAACCCACCGGGCTGCAAGTTGAACATCGCATTGCCCATCAAGGGGACGACAGGCTCAAATATGACTGGAATAACCTCTTATTAGCCTGCTATCACTGCAATCACACCAAGGGCAATAAATACAATAATATTCTTGACTGTACCCAAATTGACCCGGAAGAGTATCTGGCAATCTCCATGTCGGCTTATCCAAAGGAACACGTAAAAATCACCATTATACAGTATTCAGGTGAAGCAAGAGAAACCGCCGCCTTGCTCGAACTCATATACAATGGCGAGGCAACCATCATGCTCAACGCCGAATGTGAGAACCTCCGTAACAGAGTTTTGAAAGAACTGATTTACCTGCAACAGAAATTAATAGAATTTGAAAACGAACCAAACCAGAACATCAAAGATGGCTTTAGGCGATCCATCATTAAAATGATCGCCAAAGACGCGGCGTTTGCCGCTTTCAAGCGGAACATTATAAAATGTAATCCTACATATATGAGTGAATTTGGTGTGTATTTATGACTTTGGTACCTTACAGACAAATCACACCAATAAAAACAAGAATTCACTCAAAACTCATAACTCACAACTCAAAACTTGGGCTGCGAAGCAGACCGTGAGGGGGATATTTGTGAAAATCAGAATCGCTATTGCCGGTTATGGCAACTTGGGCCGGGGAATGGAATATGCGGTGGCGCAGAATGAGGATATGGCATTGCCGTATATTTTTACGCGCCGGGCGCCTTGCGCCATTGAGCCCGTGACTAACGGTGTGAAGGTGCTGGGCCTTAATGAGGCTTATCCGCTGGCCGCGGAGATAGACGTGATGATCCTTTGCGGCGGCAGCGCCGCCGACTTGCCGGAGCAGACACCGGCATTCGCCAGATATTTCAATGTGGTGGACAGTTTTGATACTCACGCCAAAATTCCCGGGCATTTCCTTAAGGTGGATGAAGCGGCGAAAAGCGGCGGGAAAACAGCGGTGATTTCCGCGGGATGGGATCCCGGTATTTTCTCGCTCAACAGGCTGGTTGCCGAAGCCATACTCCCCCAGGGAAACAGCTATACCTTTTGGGGCAAGGGCGTCAGCCAGGGGCATTCCGACGCGATTAGGCGCATCGCAGGAGTACTTGACGCCAGACAATACACAATACCCATACCAAGCGCGCTGGATGCTGTCAGAAGCGGCCAAAACCCGGTATTCACGACCAGGCAAAAGCATACCCGGGACTGTTATGTGGTCGCACAGGCAGGGGCTGATTGCGCCCGGATCGAAAACGAAATCGTCACCATGCCCGATTATTTCGCGGATTATTATACCACCGTACACTTTATCTCAGCGGAAGAACTTGCCGCGGAGCATACGGGCATGCCTCATGGCGGCGTGGTCTTCCGTAGCGGTGTAACCGGGCATAACGGTGAAAATACACAAATTGTCGAATACGGGCTAAAGCTAGATTCCAACCCCGAATTTACCGCAAACGTTCTCGCCGCCTGCGCAAGGGCGGCTTATCGGCTCAACATGGAGGGAATAACCGGATGCAAAACCATCTTCGACATCCCGCCAGCCTATCTTAGCGCCAAAAGCGCGGAGGAATTACGAAAGAATTGTTTATGAACCGTATCCCGCCGGCCTATCGCAGCGCCAAAAGCGCGGAGAAATTACGAAAAATTTGTTTATGAACCGTTTCCCGCCGGCCTATCGCAGCGCCAAAGGTGCGGAGAAATTACGAAAGATTTGTTTGTGAACCGTAGGGGCGAATTGCATTCGCCCGTGTGGGCGAATGCAATTCGCCCCTACAGTATCATTCATTTCGCCTGCGTGTTTCGCGGTTTGCAAATATTGTTCGAATATCGTATCATATTGTTCGAACATCGCACTATATTGTTCGAAGGCCGTATTATATTGTTCGATTATCGTACTATGCCAGACGGTCGCGGCGCGTAGTTACGGGCGGAATGAATGCCGCCCCTACGGTTGGATGTTTTCTTCATAACTCAACACTCAAAACTCACAACTCAACACTTGCGGTCGAAGACCGCATTGCGCCGGCGTCTACTTTGCTTCTTTGCCCGGCTATGCCCAGCACCAAATCCACCTCGCTTAGGGTCACGGAAAGTTCCCGGGCAATTTGTACCCGATCCAGGCCGTTTTGGCGCAAGGAGAGGATGCGGGCCTGGCGGTTCGGCGCGGGTTTGTCTTCCGCTTCCGCGATTTCCGGCGCCGGAGCCGGAGTGGTGCTGAAAACTTTAAATACCGGCATCTCAAAATCATTACTTACCGCCGGGCTAAGCGGCGGCGCGGCTTTGGGCGGCGTTGCCGGTATATGCAAGGCGGGCGCCGGCCGCGCGGGGATAACTGCCGCCGGTACGGGCGGGGATGGAGGCGGTGAGCGCAAGCTGGCCACCATATTACGCATTTCCGTCATCTGCCGCGCCAATTCGCCATTGGCTAGCACGGCGGAATCATTGAATTCATCCATCATCTCTTCCAGGGTAGCATAAAAAGTCAGCAGTTTTTTTTCTTTTTCATCCAGGACCAGCAGCTGATTTTTGACGCCGGCGAATAAATACTTGCACAGCAAGGCGAATAAACATGCCAGTATGAAAAT
>Ga0123356_10004095_pt1 | contig 15145 bp, 6 predicted proteins | sample TergutEmb28metaG_2_FD_92546 | JGI IMG/M metagenome (GOLD analysis project Ga0123356, IMG submission 92546) | Embiratermes neotenicus P3 segment gut microbial communities from Petit-Saut dam, French Guiana - Emb289 P3 | ecosystem: Host-associated > Arthropoda: Insects > Digestive system > Gut ... | reverse complement strand
ACAAGGCGGCTGTCATCAAAAGGCCCTGCTTTTGAGCGGACCAGCTCTTGCATCTGCGCGCCCGCGCCAAGCGCAAGTCCGATATCGTGGCATAACTTTCGGATATAGGTGCCCGCTTCACAGCCGACGCGCATCAAGACATACATTTCCTGGATTTCCAAAACATCAATGTAATAAATCCGGCGCAGGCGAAGCGCTCTTTTCACCGCCGACCGAACAGGCGGCATTTGATACACATTTCCGGAGAACTGAGAAACAGCGGAGCGGATCAATTTGTCGGAAACCGGACGGTGCAGTTTCATCAAACAAATATATTCTTTTCCCGACAGACGGAGAGCCGCAACTGCCCGGGTCGCTTTTCCAATCATTACAGGCTGAGCGCCTGTCACAGCCGGGTCGAGGGACCCCGAATGGCCGGCTGCCGAAACACCAAAAATGTCGCGGACATATGCCGCAATTTCATGACTGGTCGGCCCGGAAGGTTTGTTGATGACAACAACGCCTTTGTTGATATATTCCAAAATCGGCCGGTCCGCCGGAGTTGTTCCGTACAGGCCGTCCGCTCTGATTTCGGACAATTCGATAAAGCTTCCGCTTTTTGCAAAAAACCAATCGTTCCGAAATGACTCCTTTTCTTTCTTTTGCATCAAGAAAGAAAACGGGAATCTGAATTAAAAAGATAGCGATGATTGATGAGACAGAAGAAGAAAAATGAAATAAAAAAACAGGAAACAAAAGAAGTGTGTGTGTGTGTGTTCTTATGTAACCTGTTTTTTAAAAAAAGACCCTGAAAATTTCGGATGAGACCTCTATTTTCACGGTATCGTTTTTAAAAAGAAAAAAAGGCAGCCGAGTCCAAGACTCGGCTTTTGTTCGTTTTTTATCGTTTTTGTTCCTTTTTTTCGTTTTTATGGTGTGTCCGTTTTTTGTCGTTTTTGTACGTTTTTGAGTCGTTTTCGTTCGTTTTTGAGCCGTTTTGTTTGTTTTTTACTCGTTTTGGTTCGTTTTTGACTCGTTTTTTCTCTCATTTTTGGTTCGTTTTTATTTTTTTTATTTTTCACTTTTGTACTTCAGAGACGAAAGCTAAAAAACAGGCAGAACGCTGACAAGATATAAAAAGTTTCCGATTTAGAGAATATAAAAAAGAGATGAGTAGACACGAGATATAATTTAGACTGGTTGTTATTAAAATCATATAAATAAAAAATAAATATATTGTATATTTAAAATGTTCTGGAATCAAAATTAAGCCGATTGCAAGGGGTTTTTCCCATCAAATACTCATACTGAAATTGTTTCAGATTGTTCTCACTCCACAACACATTTAAAAAAATTGAACCGCCCGTGTTATTTATTTTATAAAATCGGAATGGATATGGCAGATATGAATACTTTTATTTCTGCCCCTCTCTTTTCAATTGGATTTGCATCGGATCAAATATTATTAAATCCGGAAATATATTTATAAACCGTCTGAATCGTATTTGATAGACACTGAACGAAATTATTTCGAGATTATAGTGTTTGGGTTAAATGTGTGTGATGTATATGGATTTGAAAAAAATTATCGTTGTTTGTATTGCTTTAATGATTCTGACACCTTCCTTTTCATTCGCGATTGAATCGGAGCCTTCCGACTCGTCTTCCGGCAGTTATTCAGTCTTTGATTTATCTCCATTCGAAAACAATCAAGTCGCCTTGAATACTGTGGAAAATTCTGACAATTATGATGTCTCGGATTCAGAAGAAACAAATCCAGATGCCCTCTTACAAGAAGAAAATCTTGAAAATCTTGATACTTTTGAGGCAATAATGCCCATGGCTACCGGAATCACAACAATTGAACCCGATGCCGATCTTTCTTCCTTAACGGCACTACAATCTGCCGATTTGGCTTTTTCAAAAGACGCTTATTTGACAAGTCTTTTTTCGGGCGCAGCTGTTTATAATTATCCGATTGATGTTCCGAAAGGAATCGCAGGTTTTCAGCCCAAAATTGAGTTGTCCTATAACAGTCAAAGTGTTGGCGGCACATACGGTTGGCTTGGTGACGGCTGGTCTTTGAATGAATTTTATATTTTAAGAGATGTTAATTATACGCCAAATAACATTTCAGATGACCGCTTCAAATTGATGTTTGACGGACAAATTCATAATTTGATTTATTCCAAAACGGACGGGTTTTATCATACCGAAATCGAAACTTACATGAAAATTCAAAAAGAAACAGGAGGTTCCAATCTAAGAAGAGAATATTGGACCGTGACAACAAAAGACGGTACAGAGTATCGTTTCGGTGCTACTTCCGATTCGGAACTTTTAAATTCCGTTTCCGGACGCAATTATGTTACAAAATGGAAATTGGATCAAATCAAAGATGTGAACGGTAATTTAATTACTTACAACTATGTTAAAAATCCCGTAGCCGGCGAGATTAGTACATCTTATTTGAACAATATTTCTTACAATAACGGGTTTAACGTGATTGAATTTGAAAGGACGGGAAAACCCGTCACCTTCACCGGATATAAAGACGGCAGTCTGGTCCCTGAAAAATGTTTACTGTCCGCTGTTTCAATCAAAGCGGAAGGGCAGCTTATTTATCAATATCAACTTTCATATGTGTCCGATAATCATGTTTTATTAGATTCGATTACTTTGGTCGGAACCGATTCAATAAGTTTGCCGGCGACAACTTTTAGTTATGGTGCTAATGGTGATTTTGTTCTCGATTCTTCTTGGGAGATTCCCCAATATTTTACGATTCGTGGATATAATCAGAGTGTTCAAATTGTCGACATAAACGGTGACGGTCTTCCCGATATTCTTCACTTTTCAGCTAACAACTACAAAACCATTTGGATCAACACGGGCAACGGCTTTGTTCGCGATTCGTCCTGGGAGCTTCCTGAGGCTGTTACTTTTACCGGAAATGATCGGGGTTTTCGGTTTGTTGATCTAAACGGTGATGGTTTTTTAGATATTGTTCAATCTTATTACTCCGGTACCACAAGAAAACAAGTTTGGATAAACACAGGCAGCGGTTTTGTTCTCAACTCCTCTTGGTCTATTCCTGTCATTATTTCGAGGGAAGGCAGGGATCAGGGTGTTCAATTTGTTGACATAAATGGCGATGGACTCCCCGATATTGTCCAATCTTGCTCTTATGGAACCACCCGATCCAAAGGTGTTTGGCTTAACACAGGCAGCGGTTTTGTTTCCGATTCTTCTTGGTCTATTCCGACAGATATTAGCATTGAGGGACGCGACCAAGGCGTTCGATTTGTTGATATCAATGGCGATGGTCTTCCTGATATTGTCCAATCTTACTCTTCTTCTCCGAGCTCCGGCGCATCCAAAAAAGTTTGGATAAACACAGGCAGTGGTTTTGTTCTCAATTCCTCTTGGTCTATTCCGGTTGTTATTATTGCCGGAATATATGATCAGGGTGTTCGATTTGTTGACATCAATGGAGATGGTCTTCCTGACATTGTCCAATCTTATTCTCCGAATACCAGTACATACAAAGGTGTTTGGATGAACACAGGCAGCGGTTTTGTTTCCGATTCCTCTTGGTCGATTCTTCCACACATTACGGATAGGGGAGGGGATGCAGGCGTTCGTCTTTTTGACATCAACGGCGATGGTCTTCCTGATCTTGTCCAATCTCTCCAATTTCAGAATGGTAACCTTCTCACTCAAATCAAAAACGTTTGGATCAATTCTCCTGATTCAACTCCTAACCTTCTCACTCAAATCAATCATTCTTCCGGAGCTGTTACCAAAATTGAATACGACACCTCCACCAGATACAACAACACTCAAGAAAACGGAAAACAAGGTCTGCCGAATCCAATCAAAGTCGTCAAAAATGTTGAAATCGACAATGGTATGCAAAACGGCCAAAAAACCGTTTCAACATTGACATACGATTATAAAGGCGGTTTTATGCACTTTGAACCCAAAGGCAGAACGGAATTCAGAGGTTTCCGGGAGGTCACCGTCACCGACGGGCGCACTGTCACAGAACATTATTTCCATCAAGATGATGCCCAAAAAGGAAAGGAATACTTAACAATTACAAAGTCAACTGCCAATGACCTTTATTCCAAAACAGAAAACAATTTCATTGCTGCTTCCGCCGGAGGTATTTTTGAAGTTTTATTAAACAACACCTCAACCTCTCTCTATGACGGACAAACGACCCCCGTCACCACAAAAATAAACTATGAATTTGATACATATGGAAATGTTATCAGCATTTTCAATGAAGGAGATTTATCAATCAAAGGCGATGAAAATACCGTTTGGTTTGAATACACTTACAACACAAGCAATTGGATTTTAAACAAAGTCAAAAGAGAAACAATCACAGACTCCAACTTAAGAACGATGGCTGAAGTTGAATTCTATTATGACGGTCATTCGAATTTAAACGATGCTCCGACAAGGGGATTAATAACAGAAACCATTTCTTGGAACAATGAAGGAGAAGACATTGTCAAAGAATTCGATTATGATTCTTTCGGAAACTTTATTTCAAAAACGGATGGATGCGGACACACAACAATGATTGAATACGGACTCAATCCGATTTTTCCGATTTCATTTACGAATGCTTTGGGTCAGACAACATTGCTGGAATACAATTTAAGTATCGGCAAACTTGAAAAAACAACAGACCCGAACGGTTTTAAAACATCTGTGGAATATGACAGTCTCGGAAGAATCACAAAAGTGATCAAGCCCGGGGACATATCGACCTCTCCGACGATCCGATATCGCTATTTCATAGACGGCAAAGCACCCGAATATATCCAAATATCCACAAAAAAGCAAGGTAATGAGTATTATGAAATGTGGAATTATTACGATGGATTAAAAAGAATCATTAAAACAGAATCGGATTCAGACATCCCTTCTCAAAAAATAATAACCGAAACATACTATGACGACTATGGCGGCGTTTCAAAAGTTATCGCACCTCGAAAAGGAAATGAGCCGATTTTGGAAACTGTAAATCAATATGATTCATTCGGGCGATTAATTCAAGTCACGAATCCAGACGGCTCTTCAAGACAAGTTGAATACAACCAATTCAGAACTGTGTCATTTGATGAAAACGGACATAAAATCCAAGTAGATAAGGATGTTTACGGCAATATTATCCAAGTAACGGAGTTCAACAGCAATGAAATTTATGAAACGCGTTATGAATATGATGCCATGGGCCGGCTGGTCAAAATCATCCCCAACCAATATTACGACCAATCAAACATCGCCCTCCTTGTCGAAAATTTGGGCGTCACCACCGGAAATTTGAAAAATACAGAACTTATAAATCTGGATTTGAGTTCACTCGGAAGCGCTACACCCATCAATACAACATATCAGGTTGAAAATACGACTTTTGTTTATGATTCATTAGGCCGGCAGATCATGATGGATGATCCGGATTTGGGAGTTTGGACATATACCTATACACCGAACAATAAAATCGCATCACAAACAGATGCGAGAGGTGTTACAATAGAATATGAATATGATGTTCTTGACCGATTGACTTTGATCAACTATCCGAATGACGATGATGTTATTTACGAATATGATAACGATACAATCGGAACATTGTCTAAGGTCAGTTCGGGAATGGTGACAAAATCATATGACTATGACTCTAGACTGAGAATTGTTAAAGAAGTCGTTTCCATCGAAGGCACGGAGAATTCCAATTCCTGCGGTGGAGATCTCATCGAAGGTGCGCCTTTGTCTGTTCAGTCAAACACAATTCATGAAGAAACCGTTGATGTCTTCTCTGAAATCTTTTCTGAACTCCCCTCCTCCTCTTTGTCTGTTCAATCAGACACAATTCAATCAAACACAATTCATGAAGAAGTCGATGTTGCCTTCTCTGAAATCCAATCCCTCACTTTGCCTGTAATGACAGAGTCTGACATAGGTGTGTCTTCCGCACCGAGACTGAACACGAACGGATTCTTTGAAAATCAGCAGGATATTACGCTTCAACTTGAAGAGGAAGGTTATCGCATTCAAAGAGTGGATTTAACAAATTTAAGGGTTTCAATGGGCGCCAAAGATATCGGTTATATTTATCTGAATGAACGCAACATTTTAAAATTTGTTGATTCAAGCAGCGGCGGCGATCTTTACATCTATGATGAAGCCGGAAACAAAGTGGGCAATATCGCGAAAATCAACGGCAAGACATCGGCTCAAAATATGACTTTTGATGTATCTTTTATTCATGACGGGGCCGTTATGTGTATTGAAATCCAAAAGTATAGTAAAGGCGTTCTCAATGGCACGTTCAGTTATTCATATTTGACGGATGAGGAGATTTTGACGCTTCGCGCCCACTTGGACGGTTACCAATCCGGCGTGGATTATATCAGCAGCGGGTATGTCGCTGAGTATGAAGCATTGATGATTCCGGTAGTTTCAGAGGTTCCGGAATTGATGGAATTTATTATCGAAGGGTCTTTTGAAAATCAGCAGGATATTACACTTCAACTCAAAGAGGAAGGGGACCGTGTTCAAAGAGTGGATTTGAAAAATTTGAGGGTTTCAATGGGCGCCAAAGATATCGGGTATATTTACCTGAATGACAACAACATTTTAAAATTCGTTGATTCGGGCAGCGGCGGCAATCTTTACATTTATGATGAAGCCGGAAACCAATTGGGTAATATCGCAAAGATCAACGGCAAGCCATCGGCTGAAAACATGATTTTTGATGTGTCTTTTATTCATGACGGGTCCGTAATGCGTATTGAAATCCAAAAGTATAGCAAAGGTGTTCTCAACGGCACTTTCAGTTATTCATATTTGACGGATGAGGATATTTTGACGCTTCGCGCCTACTTGGCCGGTTATCAATCAGGCGTTGATTATATCAGCAGCGGGTATGTCGTTGAGTATGAAGCATTGACGATTCCAGAGGTTCCGATGGTTCCGGAATTGAGGGAATTTATCATCGATGGGTCTTTTGAAAATCAGCAGGATATTACGTTTCAACTCAAAGAGGAAGGTTATCGTGTTCAAAGAGTGGATTTAAAAAACCTCAGGGTTTCAATGGGCTCAGGAGACAGCGGCTACATTTACTTGAATGGCCATAATATTTTGAAATTTAATAATACAAGTAGCGGCGGCAATCTTCTTGTTTATGATCAAAACGGAAAACAATTGGGAAACATTGCGAAAATCAACGGCAAGCCGCCGTCAGGAAACATGACTTTTGATATTTCTTTTATTGTTGACGGTTTTAAAATACTTGTTGAGATTCAAAAGTATAACGGTAGCCTTCCCGACGGCACTTTCAGTTATTCATTTTTGATGGATGGAGATTTGACGCTTCGCGCCCAGTTGGCCGGTTACCAATCCAATGTGGACTATATTAGCAGTGAGTATACGATTTATTATGAACCGCTGCCGGTTTTTTCACCCTCGGGCACGTTTGAAAACGAAGAACATACATTCATTCCATTATATCAAAAGGGATTGGATTTAACGGAATTGCACTTGACAAATTTAAGAGTTCCAACGGGGGTACATGATATTGGTTCTGTTTATCTAAATGATTGGGAGCTTTTGAGATTCATTGATACACCGGCAGGAGGAACATTGATTGTTTTTGATGAAAACGGCAATGAATTGGACTTCATTGACGAGGTCAATGGCCGCTTGAATTCTGAAAACGTGACACTAGATATCTCACTTGTTCGTTTGGATGAAACAAATCTTTCCATCACGCTTAATAAGAAAGAAAACGGCAGCTTTGCCGAAGCGTATTCTTATGTTTGTCCCCTTGGAAAACCGATTGTATCCGCGCAGCTGTATCTCTGCGGCTATGAATCAAATACCCATTACATCAGCGGAGCATACGATACGGTTTATGTCCCCTCCCTTGAACCGCTCGGAGGATCCTTTGAAAATGAAGAAGACATTACGATTTCATTTGAAAAAGAAGATTTGGATGTCAAAAGATTGGATTTGAAAAATTTGAGAGTTTCCATGAGGAGCAAAGATATCGGTTACATTTATTTGAATGACCGCGAGAGTTTAAAATTTGTAAGCGATAACAATGTTTTGTATATTTGTAATGAAAACGGTCTAGCTTTCGGACAAATTGTAGGCGTGAATGGCCGCCCCTCAACGAATACAAATGAAAATATGACTTTTGATATTTCATTTGTTTCAAGCGGGTCTGATACGCTGATTAAAATCGAAAAATTCGGGAAAGGGCAACTCAACAGTACGAACTATTATTCATACACGAGAAGTGAACCGATTTCAAGTATGAGAGCTTACCTTTACGGTTACCAATCCAACGCGGATTATATTAATTGTTCATACGATGTGGATTATGAGGCTATCGTTTATGATTTGCCGGCCTATGAAAAGCCAGACAATCGTTTTGAAAACGAAGGCGACATTACCATTTTTATGGAAAATAACATTTACACAACAGTCAAGCAGCTGAATCTCGATGATTTAAGAATGCGGTCAAATGTCAATGAAAACGTTTACATTTCCCTCAATGATAACGATATTTTGAGATTTGAGAATACAGCCTCAATCAAATCGTTGTTTGTTCTTGATTCAAACGGCAATACCATCGATGTCATCGGACCGCTGAACAACTCAGAACCATATGAAAACACAACTTTCAACGTGTCATTCATCCGTGACAACCAAACAACCTATCAAACAACCATTTATGTCGAAACAACTGAAAAAGGCGTTGTTACGGGAACTTATCAATATGTTTATGACCTGAATGATCCGTTTTTAAGTCTGAGAGCCTATGTTGACACCTATGAATCCGAAGTAAGCTTTATCAGCAGTTCATATGGTATCTTTTACAGCACGACGACAAATCACTCCCCCGAAAATGATATTCCATCTGATTTCATAACCCATTATTCCTACGATTCAATGGACAGAATCACCCAAAAAACGCTCCCGAACGGCAAAGTTATCACTTACAACTACAACAATCAAACGCTTCTGTCTTCGATTCCGGGTGTTGTTGACAACATTGAATATAACTCAATGAATTTGATGACACGAAAAGCTTTTTCAAATAATGTAGCAACCGATTTGACTTACGATGGCTGGACAAAGCGTTTGGAAAACATTAACACGCCGGGTCTTCAAAACATCGACTACACTTTTGACCTCAAAGGAAACATTGTCGGAATAACTGATAACGTCATCAATGAAAATCAGTATTTCTTCTATGACGATTTAGATCGCCTCATTTTAGCAGGCAGTGAAAACTATTCTCAGTCTTTCGCCTACAATCCGCTTGGAAGCATCTTGGCCCATAGAAACAAAGACATGACGACGAATGAAGAAATCATCTTCGGATTTGAATACGGCAAAAACGCCGGCATTCATGCCCCGACACGCGTTGGAGATATGGAACTGTTGTATGATGCCAACGGCAATTTGATTGAAGACGGCGAGTTTATTTACGTCTACAATGATGCCAATCGGTTAACGGAAGTTTTGAAGAAATCGGATAATGATAGAGCCATTGCTGAATTTGTTTATGACGAAAACGGTAAGCGCGTTAAAAAAGTGGAAAACGATGTCGTTTCGTATTACATCTCTTCAGACTATGATATCAAAGACGGGGAAGAAACCGTTTATTTCTTTGCCAACGGTAAACGTGTTGCAAAAGAGTCTTCAGAGGGTATGTTCTGGTATTTGGATGACCATTTGGGTTCAACGAATGTTATGATTGACTCGGATGGGGAGTTAGTGGAACGAACATTGTATTATCCGTTTGGCGGACATCGTGAAGGCGGTACTGAACAGTATACGTTTACGGGTAAGGAGTTTGATTCTGAGATTGGGCTTTATTACTTTGAGGCGAGATATTACAATCCGCAGACGTTTGTGTTTACACAGGCGGATTCAGTTATTCCGAATTATTATAATCCGCAGGCTTTGAACCGGTATTCATATTGCTATAATAATCCGTTGAAATATGAAGATCCGGATGGACATAATCCACTTTATTATTTAGCAGGCGCTGTAGCAGGCGCTGTAGTTCTGACTGGTGCTGGCATCGGCGGTGTAGTAGGATGGGGTGCAGGTGTAATAACAGGATTGGACAAGGCTTTGGTTAGATATTATGAATCAGAGAATCCATCATTAGTTGCCTGTTACTGGGATGTTGAAAAATCATGTATACAAGACTTTGTTAGAGGAACCTATTATGGAACTGCCGTTACTGCAGGAGCAGTGGGGACCTTCATGTCGTCTGCGTCTCCAAGTACAGAAGGACTGGTAGTTGGAATGCTCGTGGAAAGCACAATACATGTACCTACAAACTTTTCGGCAAATTTCATATGTTCCATGTTAGACGGGCAAAGTATTTTTGATTCCTGGAAAGATGCTAAAGGGTATGCAATGGATGATATACAACAAAGTTCAGCATCAACACCTCCCGAAATTTTAGCTGTTATGCAAGGAACAAAGCAGGGCCAAGCAACGGAGGGGCAAGATATAAATGAATATGGAAAAGGATTTAATTACCTACAAAATGATATATCAAAGGGTGTAACTAACAGTATTGAAAGAGATATAAAAATGACAAGGCCTCTGACTTGATGTGGTAACAATGAAAAATCTGACAAGGAGCGTAATATATATTGCTTTCGTTCTTTTACTCAGAATGATATTGGATGTCAGTGGTTACCCTCCTCTCATAGCCTATTCAATAACGACCATATTGATAATAGCAGGTTTATATTTTGGAATAATAAATTTTCATGAGTTTAGTTATCATGGAACTCTTGAACCAGAAGACGAATCATTTGAGGATGAAGAAGAAACCCTTGAATCGGCAGAAGAGTCATTTGAGAATGAAGAATAAACGACTGAATCAAAATAAAGGATGTAAAATGACAAAATAGATGATATGGTGATAAAATGAAAAACATGACTCGGACATACTGTACATCTCCTTAATTGTTATTTTTTGTTTTCTCTTGGAGATGAGGGGTTTTCCTTTCTTCATAGCTCTCATACTGGCAGAGCTATTGGGAATGTTAGGCTTCTATTTTAAAATAATCAGATTTGATTAACGCTTAAGTTAAAACGGCTCAATCAATCAGGCTGACCCGTTCCCTTTTTTCATTTTATCTCAAAAATCGTTTAAGGCAAGTGAGCGCCTTTTAAAATAATCTCGGCAATCGTCTCGGGGTCAAATTTCGCCGAATCAATAACCAAATCATAAACCGACATATCCCCGATGTCAATCCCGTAATAAGACGCGTACCGAACTCTTTCAGATTCTTCCCTTGTTTTTGTTTTGTCCAGCTCAAACTTAAAAGAAGACGTCGAATTCTCCCGCTGCATAATCCGGCGGACACGGATATCAAGCGGCGCTTTGAGAAGAACGCGCAGAACTTTTTTACTCGGCGGCGCTTCAAGAGACATATGACCCGCAAGGCGTCCTTCCATAATCAGATTATCCTTTGTTTTCGAAAGCTCTTTTTGGCGGTCATCGATTTGACGGTCATATAAGACATCGGTTTCAGCGAGTTTTCCGAATTCCGCCAGTGTCAGACCGAGACCCACGGCAATACCGCGGAAAATTTCACCGGATGACACAAATTCCATGCCCGTCCGTTCCCGCAAAATCGAAGAAACCGTTGTTGTTCCGGTTCCCGGAAGACCGCTGATTGTAATCATCATCGCTGATACGCCTTACCCCTGTCTGATGCCTGAATTTGAAATCAAAGAAAAAAAAGAGAACATTACATGCCGGCGGCACGAATGTTCAGGATTTTTCTAAATACCTGGCCGAAAGCCAATGAAGAAATGAAGTACCAATAGAGCCAGTGAGTGAACATCCCGAAAAGCGTAGCACTTAAAGCTCGTTCACCCCAGAACGGGAAAACAATTGAAGCTTCAGGATGTCCGGCGATATAGTAGTAGGCCCACATCAAAAGCGGAAGGGAGACGAGAACGATATAAAATATCGGTTTAAACTGGTCTTTCATCACATCCATCTGCTCTTTCATAATCTCAGCCTGCTGCTCTTCCATCTTTTTGAGCATATAAGTGTTCTGAGTGGCCTGAGCTTCTTTCATCTCTTTTTGGAATATCTTCATCCGTTCCTGAAACTCAGTCATGCGGGATTGGTCCACGGTATATTTCTGAATAAGAGAGGAATAAATGGCCGTAATGACGGCCATGACCGACAGAAGCAGGAAGAAATTCTGATCACCAACGAGAGCCAAAACCGGAGACATGAGAAGATCCATGCCGCGTCCGAGAATTTCACGGACACTCGGAATCATGACACCGATGAAAAGAATGATACCAATGCCTAAAATGATTTTATTCGCCCAATCTCTGAGTTGATTTTTATCCAAAACAATCCGACCTGAGTTGTTTTATTAAAGTAAAGATTTTGTTATGACATAAATTATGACACGAATGATATCTTCACTGACTCTGACATCTTATTTAAATGGTGCGACCAATTTGTCGATCTCGGCAAAAACGACATCAATGTCTTTGGTGCCGTCCACGTCCTTCAATTGTCCTTTTTCTTTGTAATAATCAATCAAAGGCGCCGTTTGTTTTTGATAAACTTCCAAACGGTTGGAAACGGCTTCAGATGTGTCGTCCGGTCTTTGGAAAAGGTTGGCGCCGCAAGCATCGCAGACGCCTTTCACTTTCGGCGGATTGAAAACCACATGGTGGCTGGCGCCGCAGGAACACATCCAACGGCCGGAAAGACGTTCAACTAAAAGACTGTTCGGAACAGCAATATTGATCACTGCGTCAATCGGTTTTTTAATTTCATCCAAAATGCCGGACAAAGCGACGGCCTGAGGAATCGTCCGCGGATAGCCGTCCAAAAGAAAACCGTTTTCGCAGTCGGCCTCAATCAGTCTGTTTTTGATGATGCCAATCAAAACATTGTCGGGAACAAGTGATCCCGCGTCCATGTACTTTTTTGCTTCCAAACCAAGAGCAGTGCCGGCTTTGACATTTGCCCGAAGGATGTCGCCCGTTGAAATCTGAGGAATGCCGTATTTTTGAGACAGTTTTTGAGCCTGAGTGCCTTTGCCGGCGCCGGGGGGGCCGAATAAAACAATATCCATAATAAAATCACCTGATAACGATACAATAGATGTTCAAATCAAATAACAGAAAGTAAAATGAATTATCATTTTTGTTATAAAAAGGATTCCATGACGAAAAAAATCAAAAAAAAAGATTCGAGAAACACGTTCCCGAATCTTTAAGGTTATTTTGAATTTGTTTTGAATCGTTGGTCAAAACTTCGGTCAAGACTTTGGAAGACTTTGGAAGACTTTGATCAAGACTTTGATCAAGACTTCGGTCAAGTCTCTTTTCCAAGGAACGAACGAAGCATCGGATGCATTTCCATCAACTGTTCGGATGCCAAATCCTCATACAAACGATACACAATACTGACGGTCAAGAGAAGACCTGTTCCGCCCGCGCTTCCAATCGTACCCAACAAACTGGCAAACAATGTCAAGAGGCCGATGAAAACACCGCCGATAACGGTCACTTTCGGAATGTAGCGCTGCATATATTTTTCAATGGAACCAATGTTGTTTCTAAAGCCCGGAACCTGCATACCCGAGTCATAAATCTTTTTGGCCGTCTGTTTGGCGCCCATTCCGGTTGTTTCAATCCAGAAGAGAGCGAAAATGATACCGCCGACAACCAGTAAGAGAGCGTCAACGCCAACGTGAAGCACAATCTGCCAAATCGCAGGCGCCGGATAGCCCATAGAGGCGAAATTTGCCGCGACATAGGATGGAATCCAATCCGACGGACTGTTAATCGCCGACAAATAATACATAATGCCGCTGACGGGTGTCGCGCCGGAGTATTGGCCAAGAACTGTAATGCCTCTGCCGGCTAAAAGAACGCCGACCAACTGAATGTTTGCCTGAAGGGCGCGGACCAAAATCATCGGCAAGACGGACGCGTAAATCAGTTTGACCGGGAATTTGCCGCGGGCGCCGCGAACGGATGTGTGAGAAAGAGGGATTTCAATCCGGACACTTTCAACATACACGACTGCGACAAAGATGAGAACAGTAGATATCAGCGCAAGGATTCCGCCGCTGATGAGCAAATACATAATACCGCTCGATGTCGAGAAGAGAGCGCCGAGTTCACCGCTGGAAATCAACTGAATCCATTTCGGGATGAGACCAATAGAAAGACCGTCATTTCCGGGAAGCCAGTTAATTAAACCGGTAACAATGGACAGAGAAACACCGGAAACGATGAATAAACTGATACCGGAACCGATACCCCATTTGGAAATGACTTCGTCCATATACATAATGAGGAGACCGCCGATAGAGATTTGGATGAACATAAACGCTGTAATCACCCAAAGATCAACGCCAAGCGTTGCAGCCAGTACGGCGTCAGGTTTAATATAACCGAAAAGCTGCGGCAGTGTTTCAAGAATAATCATAATGAAAACAAGGAATTTCTGTGAACCTTGGAAATAAGCTTGGTCTTTCGGGTCGGTCAAATCCAAATGGATAATGTCGCCGCCGACCAATAACTGGAGAATAATGGAAGCCGTCACAATCGGACCGATACCGAGAACAATCAAAGAACCCGTAGCGCCTGCAAAGAACGCACGATAATGCGCAAATAAATCGATCGATTCGGCCGACATACCAAACAAGGGAATATTCGATAAAATGAAATAAAGGGCGAGAATAACAAGCGTCCACATTACTTTATTTTTGAACAACACCTGTTTTTCAGGTCTGGCGACAGCGGGCAGCCTTGCAAAAAGAGGCTCCATAACACTCCTGAAACTCATGATGACACCTGACTTAACCCAAAAAACAACAGACGAAAAAACGCTCAGTCTGCCTTTTTTGCGTTGAAATTTTGTTTTATATCATTGAAATTAAATTTTCAAATTTTTAGATAATAATAACCATTTGTGAAATAACCATTTTTTGAAATTGAATTGAATAAAATCATCTCTTAAATAAAATATAAGGATGATAAAGATGAAAATGATAGCTACTAATAGTATTAATATATTTTTGTATCGGCGATGAAAATCTTTATCATTTCGGCAATT
>Ga0123356_10004094_pt1 | contig 15146 bp, 12 predicted proteins | sample TergutEmb28metaG_2_FD_92546 | JGI IMG/M metagenome (GOLD analysis project Ga0123356, IMG submission 92546) | Embiratermes neotenicus P3 segment gut microbial communities from Petit-Saut dam, French Guiana - Emb289 P3 | ecosystem: Host-associated > Arthropoda: Insects > Digestive system > Gut ... | reverse complement strand
TCCGGACGTTGGCTTGTTTTCTACGCCGGCGGAAGGCGTAGCAAATGTAATGACCCACGTTCAATACGGGTTTTCCTCCGTTGTTGACTCCGTTGTTAACTATTTGTACACGTTGAAGCTGAGGGCAACGCTGGAATTGGAGTACAACAACTTAAAACAGGAAAACGAGCAACTGATCTATCGCGCCATGCTTGCCGATGAATTGCAAAGAAAACTGGAGGTTTATGAGAACCTGTATGGCGAAATATCCGTAAACGAAAGCATGAACCCTCTGGTGGCCCGTGTTATTAGCCGGGAGGCGGGCAATTATTTCTCTGGCTTCACCATTAACAAGGGGTCAAACGATGGGGTTGAAGACCTGATGGCCGTCACAATGGGCGGCGCGCTTGTTGGGTATACTTACAATGTTACCGCTACAAAAAGCAATGTGATTGCCATTATAGATAGTACGGCCAGCATCGCCGGGTTGATCGCCAGCTCGCGGGATCAGGGGACTGTGCGCGGTACGCTGAGTATTGACGGTTTACCCATGTGCCGCATGTATTACTTGCCGGAGGATCATTTGCCGCGCCCGGGAGATCTTGTTGTTACGTCCGGCGTCGGCATGTCATTCCCCAAAGGGATCCCCATCGGCACCGTTCGTGAATCCACGCGAGGCATGGAGAGCAATAAGCAGTATATTGTCGTACAGCCATTGGCGGATTTCCGGCATGTTGAGTATGTGATTGTGCTTCGCTACCAACCTGTTGCGGAGGCTATTGAGGAACGCGCCAACAATTCCGGTGTCTTGGGTTTCACCCCGCTGGAAACCGCTTTGCCCATCCCCACCATACGAATCGGCAGCGATTTTTACCAGCTTGCGCCTACGCCCGTACCCACTGTGGAACCACAAGACTTTACAACAGGCGAGGTTGTTCCGGAGGAAACGGGTGAGCCCGCCCAAACGCCGGTTGGCGGGGGGTATGAGTATCATGTCCCCTCTGCTACCCATACCGACCAGTCCTATGGGTACACGCTCCCGCCTTCGCCTTCGCCCACGCCTACGCCAAGAGCTTTGGATACCTCTGTAGAGGAGGACTAAAGGCAGTTGTTTGTAAAGCTTTGGAAAGTAGCGCTGTTATCGTTGCTGGCTTACCTGCTGCAGGCAACCGTAGCCAGCCACATCGCCCTATGGACCATATCGCCCAATATAGCGCTGGCGCTGGTGTCCATCGTTAGCGTTGCGCTTGGACGAAAGTACGCCTTCCATATGTCGCTTCTCATTGGGTACTGGTTTGAAATCATGTTGCCTATGATGGACTACATTAGCCTCATCATCTACCCCGTATGCGCCATGTTGGGCGCCTTGGTTTTTTCAGACAAGGGCGAGCGAAAAAGGGAAGAAAATATCAGCCTGGGGAAGGGAAGCAAACCGCTTCATGCCTGTTGGAGAGGGCCATTGTGCACAGCGCTCAGCGTACTTGTCTTTGAGGTGTTTTATTTGGCTTATATCTACCTCAACGGGGTTGTCATCGGCGGCGATCAACTCCTTCGTTCCTTCATCAATATCGCGTACTCATCCGCCATAACATGCGTTGTTCAGGTTCCTGTTCGTAAGTGGCTGGGAATACGCAAGGCCAAGAAGGCCAAAGATGAAAAGAAGCAGGAAAATGGTCCGCGTTCATACGCCAGAGGTTTCGCGAAAGGAGCATATCATGATCGGCAAAAGACAACGGAAGAGTGAGCAGGACAGTTATCATATTGGCCAGCGCTTTGTGTTCTTTCTGGTCATTATAATCGCTGTTTTCGCCTATTTGTTCTATGGCATCACATCCCTCCAGCTTCATTCCACGGAGGACTACGGCGTGAGCGCGGATACGCGGAGAACGACGACCATTACCCTGCGGGGAAGCCGTGGTATGATCACCGATGCGGACGCTGTTATTCTGGCGACGGATCAAATGGTTTATAATGTGACATTTTACCGCGACGCTTCACAGCGCAGCAAGGCGCAATATGCCGCCTTCACCGAGTCCATCCGCCAAACGATTGAGATTATTGAGCGGGGAGGTAAGAGCCTGTCCGTCAGTTTTGTAATTCAACGCAATCCGGACTCCGGCGAATGGGAGTTTAACTTTGGCAGCGGCGTGAGCGAGGCGGTGTTGCAGGCACGTGAAACCCAATGGCGTAGCAATAACTACTATTCCGCCACTTCCGTACCCACGGCCGCGCTGGCAATTGAAAAGCTGCGGGATCGCTACCAGATTCCAGAGGATATGGACGAGGAAACGATGCTTAAGATAATGGCTGTGTTCTCCGAGATGCAAATGAACCTATTCAACTCTCAGCCCATTGTCATTGCCAAGGATGTATCGTACGAAACGGTAATCGAAATTGAAACTCGCTCGATGACCCTGCCGGGTATGGGTGTGGCCGTGGGTACAAAGCGCGTTTATCCGCGCGGCACATTGGCGGCGCAGGTCATTGGGTACATGGGGGCAATCCCGTCAACGGCCAAATGGCTGGAACTTCAGCAAAAGGGGTACCGGTACAGCGATACGATCGGCGTGGACGGCGTTGAAGCCTCCATGGAGGACTGGCTAACCCAGAACAACAACCTGCGGCAAGGCTACCGGGTGGTGGAACGCGACAGCGTAGGGAGGGTTACCCGTGAGCTCGGCTATACCGAACCTCAGGATGGCAACAACGTGAAGTTGACGATCGTGGCGAGCTATCAGCTGCAAGCGGAACGCGCGCTGGCGAATAATGTGGAAAACACCCGCAGGGAGCAGGAAAGAAAGCTGATGACTGACGGTTGGCTGGAAGCCAATAAGGTCGATATTGAAAACCGCAATTGGGAACGTTATCCGCTGTCTTTGGCGTCGCGCGCCGCGATGATGGTGCTGGATATGGAAGGCCGCGTGCTTGCCATGGCGAACTACCCCACCTTCGATTTAAACGCCCTTGTGGCCGGAGGGCCGGAAAGCCGGCTGATCCTCACGGATAACCGGAATGTGCTGATGAACTATAACATTCATGCCCGCGGGACCCCCGGCTCCATTTTTAAGATGGTCTCCGCGCTCGGCGCTATGATGGAAGGCGAGTTAAAAATCAATGAGGTAATCAGTGACGGCGGGTACTTCATGGAGTATACGACCGATCAGTCCACCGCGCCAAAATGCTGGATATCAGCCTCGCAGCGGTATAAACACCAATATCAGACCATTGTGCAGGGCCTTACCAACAGCTGCAATTTTTTCTTTTATACGCTGGGCTCCCGCCTGGGTGAAAACAGGCTGTACGAATACGCTTCCCGTTTTGGCCTAACCAGCCGTACGGGCGTCGACCTGCCCGGTGAGGAGCGAAGCGTTGTAGGGAACCAGACAAGCCTTTACGATCCGGAGCATCCTATGGACGAAGCTTCGCAGGATACATCCCTGCCCATCATCGTATTCAACTCCATTAAGAAACACCTGCGCAACCAGGGCGCCAGCCGTAATATTACTTACGATGACGAGCGCCTCAACCGTTGCGTCAAACGGTTAATGGATATGGCCATCAATACAAACCAAACGGACTGGGTTGTCTCCATGCGGCCCATCCTCATGCAGGAGCTGAACATGTCCCTGGAGATGGTCAACTTACAAGTCGTCATTGGCGATACCTACAACTATTTGAACGATATCAAATGGGGCGGCGGCCAAACCATTCAGGTGGCTATCGGGCAGTCCATATCCAGGCTTACGCCGGCGGCGGTCAGCCGTTATGTGGCGGCCCTTGGCAATGGCGGCAAGGTATATAACCTGATGCTGGTGGACAGCATCACCTCCCCGGAAGGGGATGTGATCAGCACCCGAAAGCCAACCATCCTCAACACGTTTGAAGACGCGGAGGAATACATCAAGCGGATTCTCAAGGGGATGGAGGGCGTGGTAGATGAAAGCGGTACTGCCCGAAAATACTTTAGGACATGGAAATATACCAAGCATATCTGCGCAAAAACAGGAACAGCCGAGGTTACCACCATAGACCTGGAGAACAATGCCTGGTTTGTTATGCTGGCGCCTTATTCCAGCGACGATGACTGCAATATCATCGAGCAGCCTGAAATCGCGGTGGTGGTGTTCATACCCAGCGGCCTCAGCGGCGGGGAAGCCAGCAGGGCTGCGCGTGACTTTGTGGAATGGTACCTGGATCAAAAGAATTTACGTACGGATGACGTGGTATTCCCTGGAGGGAATATGTTGGCCCCATAAAGGTGACAATATCGGGGAGGTGGCGCGGATGAGCCAGGCATGGATGATTGTATCCGGCAAAGGCGGCGTTGGGAAGTCCATTATAACGGCGGCGCTGGGCGTCGCGCTGGCAAAGCGCGGAACCAGTTGTGTGGTAATGGATACGGATATGGGCCTGCGGAACCTGGACCTGCTGCTGGGCTTGGAAAACATGGTCGTTTTTGATGTGCTGGATGTGGCTCAAAAGGAATGCAAACTAAAATCCGCGCTTATTCAGGATGGCAGGCATTCGGGGCTGTCCTTGCTTGCGGCGTCCCAAATGGGGGAACTCACCGAATTGGATGCCGATAGCCTAGCTCAACTGTTAACCATGCTAAAAAGGCGCTATTCGTATATATTGGTGGACGCGCCGGCGGGATTTGGTTACTTTTTGAACGCGTTAGCGCCGGTTGTGGATCACGCGCTGCTGGTCACTACGCCGGACGATGTGGCAATTCGTGACGCCGAACGCGTCGTTACTTTGTTGCATAAGCAAGGCAAGCCCCAGCCCATGCTCATTGTGAACCGGGTTTATCCGAAGTTGGTACGTGATGGCGGTATGTACAGCCCGCAGACTGTCGCCAACTTGCTGGATACGCCGCTTTTGGGGTATATCCCCAATGATGTCCATGTGCTGCGCGCGTTAAGCCGCCATGAGTCTTTTATGGATGTGGAATGTCCGGCCAAACAAGCCATGGATCGGATCAGTCGTCGTTTTTTGGGAGAGTATGTACCTATGCCGGATCCCGAAAAGAGGCGGGTCCTTTTAAGGGGAAGGAGGTCGTAACCCAACTATGACAATGCAACCTTCACACAGGGCCCGCGCACATTTTGATATCCCCTTAGCCCTCCTGGCCTTAGGTCTTTCCGCTTTTGGGGTGCTTTGCGTGGCAATCGCCACGTTCAGCACGTCTTCGCAGCCAGAGGATGTGCTTTTAAATTATATCGCGACTTCTTATTACGGCTCGCGGCAGGCAATATTCTTCTTTATTTCCCCGGTTGTAATCGGCCTGGTAACCGTTGTTCCCTTTGACTTTATCTACAGGCGAACGTTATTTCTATATTTCGTCGCGTGTGCCCTTTTAGGCATTGCCCTGTTAGGCGCGGCTACGGGTGTTAAAGCTTGGATTGATCTCATATGGGGTTACGCGCTCCAACCATCTGAGTTTGTGAAACTGGCCTGTATTGTCATATGCGCGAAGCGCTTTGAAAGCGATTATAGCCCGCTGGGCACAGTGAAAGGCGGGTCGCGCATTATAGCGTTGGTGGCTATCCCGTGGTTCCTCACGCTCATTCAGGGTGAGACGGGCTCCGTTCTGGTTATGGTCTTTGTATTTGCGGTTATGGTTTATTTCGCGGGCATCCGCTTAAAGCTTTTGGGCGGGATTATCCTTTTATTTACAGTCGTCATCGTCATCCTGTACGGCGTTGTCATATCGTCAGGCCTAAGCGATTACCGCCTAACCCGTATTCTCGCTTTCGTCAATCCATCGCTGGTCGATGAACACGCTAAGTATCAGGTCGATCAGGCTAGAATCGCTATAGGCTCAGGCGGCAGGTATGGCATTGGTATGTTTGTGCCGGGAAGCTTTAGCCAGTTGGATTTTGTCCCCGAGGATTGGACAGACTTTATATTCTCCACGATTGGTGAAGCCTTTGGTTTTGTAGGCTGCGCCGTACTGCTTTTGGTTTACCTGGCCATGATCCTGCGCATGCTTTACCTGGCGCATTATACGGTCGATCGGTTTGGTCAGCTTACCATCATCGGCGTGATGGGCATGATGCTCTTCCACGTCTTTGAAAACATTGGCATGAACATGGGGCTTATGCCCGTTACGGGCATTCCGCTCCCCTTTATTAGTTACGGCGGAAGCAATTTGGTTACGAACATGGCTGGCATTGGGTTGGTCCTGAATATCACAAAAAACCGCAGCCTGGCTGGATCGGAACGGTTATCCCCTCAGCTTTCGGCAGGCTCAAAGTATTCCCGGTAATGGGATGGAGCGGATAAGGCTTGTATTTACAAAAGGGCTGTATGCTTGACTTCCGGTATTGCCCATGGTATATTTACCCATAGGAGGCAGATGCCCATGAAAAAGCTTTCTGCGTTCTTAAATAAAGCGGCTTTTCGCCCTGCTACGCGGGTGGTTGGTTAATTATACCTGCGGCGGTAAGCGAATAGTTTTTGTTTGTTTACCCCCTCCTTCCACATCGTGACAGGACAGGGGGATTCTTTTCGCTAGATTGAGCGTTAGATTGGGCGCAGGATTGAGATGGAGGAAACAGATGTCAAGCTTTGTCCTTAAAGGGGATATTTGTTACTCGGAGAACGCGACCACCCTCCATACTCTGCAGGGCGGTTACCTGGTTTGCGCGGAGGGGAGTTCCCTCGGTTGTTTTGAATCCTTGCCAGGGCTTTATCAGGATTGGCCTGTATACGACTACTCCAATAAGCTCATCATTCCCGGTTTGGTGGACTTGCATACGCATGCGCCGCAGTTTACCTTTCGCGGGTTGGGTACGGATTTGGAGCTTTTGGAATGGCTCAACGCGTATACCTTTCCGGAGGAGGCCCGTTACCGGGATCTGGCTTATGCGGAGCCTAATTATCAGGCCGTCGTTCGTAACTTTGTAGCCGGGCCGAACACCCGCGTCGTTATATTCGCCTCGGCTCACACGGAAGCCACTTTGCTGCTGATGGACCAAATGGAGCAATCCGGGCTGGTTAGCTATGTAGGTCGCGTCAATATGGATAGAAACGCGCCGGATTCTCTCCGGGAGGCGGATGCGGAGGTTTCCCTTCAGGCGACACGGGAATGGCTGGTCGCTGCCGCGGGCAGGTATCGCCGTACATACCCCATTCTAACCCCCCGGTTTGTTCCCTGTTGTACGAACGCGTTGATGAATGGGATTGCGAAGCTCCAGGGGGAATGGAATATACCCGTACAATCCCATTTGGCTGAAACCCTTAAAGAGATTGAGTGGGTTAAAGAGCTAAACCCAGGCTGCCGCCATAACGCGGATGTTTTTGTTAACGCCGGCCTATTGGGTGGCGCCGCTACGATCATGGCGCATTGCGTATGGTGTGATGAGGATGAAACGCGGGTACTCAAGCAAAGCGGGGCCTTTATTGCCCACTGCCCGCAATCCAACGCCAACATTTCCAGCGGTATCGCGCCGATTCGGCGGTATATGAGGGAAGGCTTAAACGTAGGGCTGGCGAGTGATGTGGCGGGCGGAATGCAAACATCCATTTTTCGCGCTATAGCCGATGCGGTTGTCGTATCCAAGCTGCGGTGGCGTTTGGTGGACACTGGCGACATGCCGTTAACTTTTGCGGAAGCCTTCTACCTGGCAACCATCGGTGGGGGCGCGTTTTTTGGACGGGTCGGCTCCTTCCGCCCTGGTTATGAGTTCGATGCCTTGGTGCTGGATGATGAAGCCTTTTCTACCTCCCGCACGGTTACCCTGGCGGAACGTTTGGAACGTTTTGCTTACCTATCGGATGATCGGCATATTGCCCAAAAATATGTGCGGGGCGAAGCATTGTTTGCACCAGCCTCAACTTGAAAGGGGGAAGCTGTTTACCATGAGCGTGGGGAAAAGTATCCATCGCGTTGACGCCTATGAGAAGGTAACCGGCCGCGCCATGTATACCGATGATTTATGCCCGCAAAACGCCTTGTTCGCAAAGGTTGTCCGCAGCACCATAGCCAACGGCCTGGTTAAGGCCTTCGATCTTTCGGAGGCTGAGCGAATACCGGGCGTTGTTAAAATTGTGACCTGCTTTGACTGCCCTTCCATCGATTTTCCAACGCCAGGGCACCCCTGGTCCACCGATCCTGGCCATCAGGACGTTGCGGATCGCCGGCTGCTGAACCGCAGGGTTCGTATATATGGCGATGATATTGCCGCCGTAGTCGCGGAAGATGAACTATCGGCTGCCCGGGCCGCCCGGCTTATTCGCGTTGAATATGAGGAGTATCCGGCGCTGGTTAGCGTCGAACAAGCGGAGTTGCCTGGCGCTTCTTTGCTCCATGAATCGTCGCCGGGCAATGTGCTCAAGCGGACCTGTACTAAAACCGGGGAAGATAGTTTTGATAGTGCCCGGCAGGAAGGCGATTTGGTGTTTTTCCAGCGGTATGATACACAGGTGGTACAGCATTGCCATATCGAGCCACCTGTCAGCTTTGCTTATATGGAAAAGGGCCGCATTGTGGTCGTCAGTTCCACGCAAATCCCCCATATCGTACGGCGCGTAATCGGCCAGGCGTTGGGGATCCCTTGGGGTAAAATCCGCGTGATTAAACCCTATATAGGGGGAGGATTCGGTAACAAACAGGAAGTGCTGTACGAGCCGCTAAACGCGTGGCTTACAACCTTGCTGGGAGGGCGGCCCGTTAAGCTGGAACTCAGCCGGGAAGAGACCATGACCTGCACCCGAACGCGACATGCTATCCGCTTTGATATGGAAACGGCTATCCGGAGCGACGGGCGGCTTGTGGCGCGGCGTGTGGTTGCTAAATCTAACCAGGGTGGCTATGCTTCTCACGGCCATGCTATTGTGGCTAACGCGGTAAACGTTTGCCGCATGCTCTATCAGGATGAGAAGGTATTGGAGCTGGACGCTTCCACCATTTATACCAACCTGGCTACCGGTGGCGCCATGCGTGGATACGGCGTGCCACAGGCTATATTCGCGCTAGAATCCCATATGGATGATTTGGCATTCAGGCTCAAGCTGGATCCCATTGAGTTAAGAAAGAAAAATGGTATGCCCCTGGGTTTTACCGATCCCAGCACACATATCACCTGTCATTCAAGCGGGCTTATGGACTGCCTGGAAAAGGGGCGCCGGTATATTGGCTGGGATGAGAAGCGCGCTTTATACCGTCACCAGGCAGGGCCTTTGCGCAGGGGGGTAGGCATGGCCATGTTCTGTTACAAGACGGGCGTATATCCCATTTCTTTGGAGACCGCGTCTGCCAGGCTTGTGCTCAACCAGGATGGCAGCGTTCAGCTCTCCGTGGGCGCAACGGAAATAGGCCAGGGATCGGATACGGTGCTTACGCAGATGGCCGCGGAAACCATCGGTATTCGGGATGACCAGGTCCATATTGTATCCGCCCAGGATACGGATGTCACACCCTTTGATACCGGCGCTTATGCTTCGCGGCAGGCCTATGTTTCCGGCATGGCTGTACGGCAGACTGCCGCGGCGCTCAAACAAAAGCTTCTGGAGTACGCTGGCTTAATGCTGAACATGAGGGCTGAGGAGCTGGATATTGGGCGGGATTATATCCGCCGCGCCGGGAGCGGCGAAGCCTTGCTCTCGTTGGAAGCTTTAGCGATGGAGGCCTTTTATAGCTAAACAGACAGCCGTCACATCACGGCGGAAACCACCTATCACTGCAAGAGCAACACCTTCGCCTTTGGGACCTGTTTCGTGGAAATTGAGGTGGACATCCCACTGGGGAAGATCCGTGTTTTGGATATTGTCAGCGTGCATGATAGCGGTGTGCTCATCAATCCAAAGCTCGCGGAAGCCCAGGTGCACGGTGGCATGAGCATGGGGCTGGGATACGCGCTGAGCGAGCAGCTTCTGTTTGATGACAACGCGAAGCCCCTAAACGGCAACTTGCTAGACTATAAGCTGCCCACCGCGCTGGATACGCCGGAGATGGCGGTTGATTTTGTGGAAACGGTGGATCCAACCGGCCCTTATGGGAACAAGGCGTTGGGTGAACCGCCAGCCATACCCATAGCGCCGGCTATCCGCAACGCCCTTCTGCATGCCACGGGAGTAGCGGTGAACAGCCTGCCCCTATACCCGCAGAAGCTGGTGGAATACTTCGTGTCCGCCGGACTCATCCAGGAAGGAGGCGGTTGAGCTTGTTCGACTTTCAGAATTACACGCGGGCTACATCGGTACAACATGCCATTTCCTTGTTGGAACAGGATGAGAAGGCTGTTGCTATTAGCGGCGGCAGTGATGTGCTGATTCGGATTCGTGAGGGTAAATTAAGCGGCTGCTCGTTGGTAAGCATACACGGGTTGGCGGAGTTACAAGGCGTTTCGCGGGAACCGGATGGCACAGTCGTCATAGGACCTTGCACGACCTTTGCGGATATGGCCGCTCATCCAATTGTGCGGGAATCGTTCCCGACCTTGGGTTATGCGTGCGATCAGGCGGGATGCCCGCAGCTTAGGCATGTAGGAACCATCGGTGGCAATTTGTGCAATGGCGCGACCAGCGCGGACAGCGCGCCGGCCCTGCTCACATTGAACGCCATGCTAATCCTTCAAGGGCCGCATGGCCAGCGCTCGGTGCATGTAAAGGATTTTTACGCGGGCCCTGGAAAGGTGCATTTGGCGAGAAGTGAACTGCTTGTCCAAATACGCGTTGCCCGCGTAGATTATCAGGGATACTCGGGCCATGCCATTAAATACGCTGTAAGGGCTGCTATGGATATTGCCACCTTAAGCTGCGCGGTTCATGTAAAAATGGACGGACAAAGGATAGCGGATGCGCGCGTGGCCTTTGGCGTAGCGGCGCCTACACCTATCCGCTGCCCCGGAGCCGAGAAAGCGGTTGAAGGGGAAATTCCCACCGAGGGGCTGCTAAGCCGATTTGGGGAGATGGCCGCCGCTGATACAAATCCGCGTTCCAGCTGGCGGGCTAGCAAGGAATTTCGCCTCCAACTGATACGCGAGTTGAGTAGCCGCGCGCTCCGGACAGCCATTGAAAACGGAGGAGGTGTGATTGTGTGAACATCATCACGCTTACGGTAAACGGCAAGGAGACGGAAGTGGCGTTTGATATCCGGGAATCGCTGGCGGACACGCTGCGGAACCAGCTGAGGCTTACCAGTGTTAAAAAAGGATGTGAAGTGGGTGAATGCGGCGCTTGCACCGTGCTGGTGAACGGAAAAGCCATTGACAGCTGCATGTACTTAACCGCTTGGGCGGAGGGTAAGCATGTTGTGACCGTTGAAGGGCTCATGAAAGCGGATGGGGAACTCAACCCCATTCAGCAAGCCTTCATTGAGGAGGCTGCGGTTCAATGTGGATTCTGTACGCCGGGTTTGATTATGACCGCCGTGGAAATTGTAGGCACAGGGAAACAGTATTCACGCGATGAGCTGCGCAGGCTTATATCCGGGCATTTATGCCGCTGTACCGGTTATCAAAATATTCTAAATGCTGTGGAGAGGATGGCGGGGATTGAAAGGAGCGAAACGAAGCAATGAACAGCAGCACAGGGCTTTCTCAGCTGGATCCACATTTCGAGCCGATATACCCCGCATTCCGACAGTTTAGCAATGCCGCTAAAGCGGCAAACGGCCCTATGTTGAGCCTTTGCGTGGAGCGAAACGGCGGCCTTACCGCCGTAAGAACCATGCGTATTTTACCTGAAGGGAAAAACGACGCGCTTAATTTGCGCATGGTCGAGCGCATGGCCAAGAGCATGTTATGGGTGTATGGCGGCTTTCGCCTAACCGTAGCGGGCAGCCGGAAACTCTATGAAGAGCTTCGGTCCCAATACAAGCCAGGGGGAGCGCGGGCGTTCGACGCGGATATGATGGCGGCTTTCTATGAACGCGCCTTTTGTGTGGAGTATGCGGAGCGGGCGGAGGACGCGCCTGTACAGAAGGAAGCGGCGGAAGCCGTAGGACGGCATTTGGATGGATGCCGTATTGGTTTTGACGCGGGCGGAAGCGATTGTAAGGTTAGCGCGGTTATCAACGGGGAAAGCGTTTTTAGTGAGGAAGTTGTTTGGTTTCCAAAAGAAAACCCGGATCCCGCCTACCATTACGAATATATCGTGGCTGCCCTCAAAATGGCCGCCTCCCATATGCCTCGGGTGGACGCTATTGGTATCAGCAGCGCTGGCGTGTATGTAGCCAACCGCACAATGAAGGCGTCTTTGTTTATGAAGGTGCCGCAGGATGCCTTTGATCAGTCAGTCAAGGATATCTATATCCGTGCGGCAAGGGAAATTGGCGATGTGCCGTTGGCGGTATGTAACGATGGGGATGTTGCCGCGCTGGCGGGAGCGATGGGCCTTGGCATGAACGGAGTGCTGGGCATAGCCATGGGAACCAGTGAGGCTGGCGGTTATGTGGATAGGAATGGGAAAATAACCGGCTGGCTTAACGAACTTGCTTTTGTCCCCTGCGATCTGTCCCCCGCGGGCGCAGGCGATGAATGGAGCGGCGATATTGGCTGCGGCGTGAAATACTTCTCCCAGGATGCGGTCATCCGGCTTGCCGCCGCCGCCGGGTTCAACCTGGATCATCGCCTGAGCCTCGCTGAACAGCTGAAGATTGTGCAGGTTGAAATGGAAAGAGGCCATAAAGGCGCCCGTCAAATTTTTGAGACCATCGGGGTCTATTTGGGCCATACCTTGGCTTTTTATAGCCTGTTCTACGATATTCGGCAAGTGCTTCTCATGGGGCGTGTAACCAGCGGTTCAGGCGGCGAATGGGTACTAAAGGCGGCGCAAGCCATAATCGGCGCGGAGTATCCGGAAATGGCTTTGTCCGTTAATCTGCCGGACGAGAAAAGCCGCCGGGTGGGGCAGAGCGTGGCGGCGGCTAGTTTACCGGTCATACAATAGCGGCTGTACAGAGGTTTTCTTTTCATTTTTTAGGCGGTTTATGGCTTTTGGAGGAATGCGAGTTTCCCCCATCCCTATGGAAAAACTTTTCGCTCCAAATGGAAAAAACCGGCCAAACGAAGGGCATTTTTGTGGAAAACCATGTGGAAACTGGGGAAAACTTATTTGTTTTGGGGTGAGCAGATGGGTTTAATGGAAGGCAGGTAAAGCGGGCATGGTTGAAAACTTCTTTTTTTTCGCTCCGGTTTCCGAAAAGGAAGCGCGCTTAAAAAACGCCCTGGTTCTTGCTTTTTTAGGTGATACTGTTTGGGATTTGCTCGTTAGGGGAAAGCTGCTGTCTTCCATGGCTAGTGTAAACACGCTCCATCGGGAGGCTGTTACCAAGGTCAACGCGGGCGCGCAAGCCTTAGCGCTTGAGCGGATATTGCCATGTTTATCGCCTAGCGAGGCGGAGATCGTACGGAGAGGGCAAAACACCCATAATAAGCACAATGCGCCCAAAAATCAAGATCCAAAAGACTACCACAAGGCAACGGGGCTGGAAGCTTTATTGGGCTATCTGTACCTCACAGGCCAGCATAGCCGGATTCTTGAATTGTTTGACATAAGCGTTTCAATACCGTAGAATGAAGGTAGCGTAACAATGTGAACACTTAGTAGGAGCAAATGCAATGGCATATTATAGAAACTACGGAAAAGAACAAACAAGAGACCAAAAACGCAGGCGTGCGGAGTCGCGGGGAGGTTTCGGCGACGAAGGCTCCCGTTATTCTTCACGCACATCGCGCGCCCCCGGGGATGAAGATGCACGCGCAAGGACGCGTTCTTCCTATACACCCGGGAAAGCCAGACCTGCGCCTGGGCGTTTTTCTGAAGGGCATCAAACAGAAGGGCCTTCGGCCCATCGTACATACGCGCCCAGGGATCGCCAGCCTTATAGCGGGAGGGAGGAGCCGCGCCGCTTCGGATCCCCGGCAGGCAGGGGCCAGCCAGCTCCTGCGCGTTATTCCGGCAGGTATCAAAGAGAGGAACCAGCCACCCATCATACATACGCGCCTCGGGATCGCCAGCCTTATGACGACAGAGAGGAGACACGCCGCTACGGCTCTCCGGCCGGGAAGGCTAGCCATGCCCCTCTGGGTTACCTCGATCAACGCAATCAGGGAGGGGTAACCGCTGGCCATCCCTATACGAACCGGGCCCAACGGACTCAAAGCGGCAGGGCGGAAGCCTATCATTATGTTCCGCCGGTTGTAAAAACCTCATCCATTCCTGTAGAAAAGGCTGAAGCCTTTCCGGCTGAAAACCTGCTGAGCGGGCGAAACCCTATCCGGGAAGCGCTGAAGGCCGGGCGGGACATCGAAAAACTTCTGGTTGCCAGGGGTGAGCTTTCCGGCTCCGCGCGGGAAATCGTCCGAATGGCTAGGGACAGGCACATCCCTGTGCAGGAGGTAGATCGCGCGCGGCTGGATGCGATCACCAGCCATCACCAAGGGATGCTGGCCTTTGCTTCCGCCTATCAATACAGCACGGTTCAAAATATGCTATCTTTGGCCGCAGGGCGCGGGGAATCCCCGTTTCTGGTGGTGCTGGACGGCGTGACCGATCCGCATAACCTGGGAGCTATCATTCGTACCGCGGAATGCGCCGGCGCGCATGGCGTTATCGTGCAGGAACGCCGCGCGGCGGGGTTAACGCCTTCCGCCGTTAAAGCGAGCGCCGGCGCGATAGAATATCTCCCGGTGGCGCGGGTTATCAACTTAACCGCCATACTGGACGAGCTAAAAAGGCAAGGCGTTTGGATCTACGCGGCTGACAGTGACGGCGAGGATTACCATAAGGTTGATTTGTCGGGAGCGGTGGCGTTGGTGATCGGCGCGGAGGGTGAAGGGATCAGCCGCCGTGTGTTGGAGAATTGCGATCGCCGGCTGGCATTGCCCATTCGTGGTCAAATTGGCAGCCTTAACGCGTCAGTTGCGGCGGGGATACTCATGTATGCTGTGATGGGCGCGCGTTGAACGTATGAAACCCCTCTTATTGGTTGATGGATACAATGTAATCGGCGCATGGCGGGAAGCGGTGGAGCGAGTGTGGCCGTTGGACGAATGTAGGGATCGGTTGACGGCCCTTTTGCAGGATTTTGCCGGCTATACAGCGCAAGAGGTATGGCTGGTTTTTGATGGGTATAAGGCCGAACGGCCACAACGCAGCGTAGAGACCAGGGCCGGCGTGACAGTAGTCTATACCAGGCAGGGCGAAACTGCCGATCAGTT